>Ga0255777_10000058_pt1 | contig 99047 bp, 106 predicted proteins | sample 101ome_15_FD_179975 | JGI IMG/M metagenome (GOLD analysis project Ga0255777, IMG submission 179975) | Coastal salt marsh microbial communities from the Groves Creek Marsh, Skidaway Island, Georgia - 101402AT metaG (version 2) | ecosystem: Environmental > Aquatic > Marine > Intertidal zone >... | reverse complement strand
AATAAGAATTATGAACATAAAGTTAAATGAATTATTCAATAGTGATCTAAAAGAATGGTTACGTATAAAATTAGCTTCCAAGTGGAGTGAAAGGGATATAGATATATTATACGATGTCCTGCAAGCTGAATTTCAAAAAAAACCAAGCTCTATTAAATCTATTAGGGCACATAGAGAGTATTTTACAAAGATGCTTCTGAAAGGAAAGTTACAAAGAGGAATAGCTCCTGATCGTTAATTGAAAAAATTTATCATGAACTTCGATAATAAGCCTATGACCAGCTAGGGGTAAATGAGGAAACGTTACGCTGGTCACAGGTAATGCTAACAATTATTTAAGTGCAAGATGTATGCCAAATATGAGAGAAAAATTTGAATATTAAATATATATATTTAATAGATTATCTATAACAAAGCACAATAATATGCACTTTATGTTTTTAGGTGACTCAAAAAAGAACAATATATACATATATGTTGAATATTTCTTATATCAGTAATAAACTTCATACATTGTTTTTTAGGGGCTATAGCTCAGCTGGGAGAGCATCTGCTTTGCAAGCAGGAGGTCGTCGGTTCGATCCCGACTAGCTCCACACAACAAGCACAAAAAAAGCACATAAAACCTTAAATAATTCTACTATTTATGGAACTTTGCTATATAATACTTTTCGGTGAACATTAAAAGTGATGTTCGCTTTTTTTTGCTCTAATGAAAATTTGGAATTAATGTACATGCATTTTTAAATCTAGTGATTTAAAAACGAGAACTCATATATCTGAAAAGATATAATGAATGTTACTTTTATTTGAGAACCAAATAGACACTTTGATAAACGATTTTGAGTTTATTTAAGTTATAAGGTCAAGTGAATAAGCGCATGTGGTGGATGCCTTGGCGGCATAAGGCGATGAAGGACGTAGTAGTCTGCGATAAGCTTCGGTAAGCTGACAAACAAGCTTTGACCCGGAGATTTCCGAATGGGAAAACCCACTCTACATAAGTAGAGTATCTCCATCCGAATACATAGGATGGTAGAAGCAAACCTGGAGAACTGAAACATCTTAGTAACCAGAGGAAAAGAAATCAATTGAGATTTCCTGAGTAGCGGCGAGCGAAACGGAAATAGTCCAGTCACTGAATCCAAATGAAATTAGTAAAACAACCTGGGAAGGTTGGCCATAGAAGGTGATAGCCCTGTATACGAAAATTGAATTTGGTGGGTGACGATGAGTAGAGCGGGACACGTGGTATCTTGCTTGAACATGGGGGGACCATCCTCCAAGACTAAATACTCTATGCCGACCGATAGTGAACTAGTACTGTGAAGGAAAGGCGAAAAGAACCCCTGTTAGGGGAGTGAAATAGAACCTGAAACCGTATGCGTACAAGCAGTGGGAGCCCCTTGTGGGTGACTGCGTACCTTTTGTATAATGGGTCAGCGACTTACATTTAGTAGCAAGCTTAACTTTAATAAGGTAGGCGAAGGGAAACCGAGTCTTAATAGGGCGTTTAGTTTCTAGGTGTAGACCCGAAACCGAGTGATCTATCCATGGCCAGAGTGAAGGTGGGGTAATTCCTACTGGAGGCTCGAACCCACTTATGTTGAAAAATGAGGGGATGAGCTGTGGATTGGAGTGAAAGGCTAATCAAACTCGGAGATAGCTGGTTCTCCGCGAAAGCTATTTAGGTAGCGCCTCGTGTATTACTATTGGGGGTAGAGCACTGTTATGGCTAGGGGGACATCCCGTCTTACCAAACCATTGCAAACTCCGAATACCAATAAGTAGAGCACGGGAGACACACTGCGGGTGCTAACGTCCGTAGTGGAGAGGGAAACAACCCAGACCAACAGCTAAGGTCCCAAAATTATGACTAAGTGGAAAACGAAGTGGGAAGGCCTAGACATCCAGGAGGTTGGCTTAGAAGCAGCCACCCTTTAAAGAAAGCGTAACAGCTCACTGGTTGAGTCGGCCTGCGCGGAAGATTTACCGGGGCTAAGTCATATACCGAAGCTTTGGATCCTAGTTTACTAGGATGGTAGCGGAGCGTTCTGTAAGTTGATGAAGGTGTATCGTGAGGTATGCTGGAGATATCAGAAGTGCGAATGCTGACATAAGTAACGATAATGTAGGTGAGAACCCTACACGCCGAAAACCCAAGGTTTTCTCCGCAACGTCAATCGGCGGAGAGTTAGTCGGTACCTAAGGCGAGGCCGAAAGGCGTAGTCGATGGAAAACAGGTTAATATTCCTGTACCGCTTTTAACTGCGATGGAGAGACGGAGAAGGTTAGATCAGCCAGTCAACGGTTATACTGGTGTAAGTATGTAGAAATTATTCTTAGGAAAATCCGGGAATATCTATTTCGAGATACGAATGCGAAGCTTTTTCTTCGGAATTAGCGAAGTGGTCGATACCATGCTTCCAAGAAAATCTTCTAAGCTTCAGGTTAAAAGTGGCCGTACCCTAAACGGACACACGTGGGTGGGATGAGAATTCTAAGGCGCATGAGAGAACTCAGTTGAAGGAACTAGGCAAAATGATACCGTAACTTCGGGAGAAGGTATGCCTTTGGTATGTGAAGTCACTTGCTGACTGAGCAGAAGGAGGTTGCAATAAAATGATGGCTGCGACTGTTTACTAAAAACACAGCACTCTGCAAACTTGAAAGAGGAAGTATAGGGTGTGACGCCTGCCCGGTGCCGGAAGGTTAATTGATGGGGTTAGCTTGCTTGCAAGCGAAGCTCTTGATCGAAGCCCCGGTGAACGGCGGCCGTAACTATAACGGTCCTAAGGTAGCGAAATTCCTTGTCGGGTAAGTTCCGACCTGCACGAATGGCGTAACGATGGCCATACTGTCTCCAACCGAGACTCAGTGAAATTGAAATTGCTGTGAAGATGCAGTGTACGCGCGGCTAGACGGAAAGACCCCGTGCACCTTTACTACAGCTTTACACTGAACTTTGAATCTAATTGTGTAGGATAGCTGGGAGCCTTTGAAGCTGATGCGCTAGCATTAGTGGAGGCAACCTTGAAATACCAGCCTATTATCTTTGGAGTTCTAACCCAGGACCGTTATCCGGTTCGGAGACAGTGTATGGTGGGTAGTTTGACTGGGGCGGTCTCCTCCTAAAGAGTAACGGAGGAACGCGATGGTACCCTCAGTACGGTTGGAAATCGTACGATGCGTGTAAAGGCATAAGGGTGCTTGACTGCGAGACAGACATGTCGAGCAGGTACGAAAGTAGGTCTTAGTGATCCGGTGGTTCTGTATGGAAGGGCCATCGCTCAATGGATAAAAGGTACGCCGGGGATAACAGGCTGATACTGCCCAAGAGCTCATATCGACGGCAGTGTTTGGCACCTCGATGTCGGCTCATCACATCCTGGGGGTGAAGCAGCTCCCAAGGGTATGGCTGTTCGCCATTTAAAGTGGTACGCGAGCTGGGTTTAGAACGTCGTGAGACAGTTCGGTCCCTATCTACCGTGCGCGTTTGATATTTGATGGATGTTGCTCCTAGTACGAGAGGACCGGAGTGAACCTATCCCTGGTGTTCCAGTTGTCTCACCAGAGGCATTGCTGGGTAGCTATATAGGGTTGTGATAACCGCTGAAAGCATCTAAGCGGGAAGCCATACCAAAGATTAGATATCACTGGACCTATAAGGTCCCTAAAGATCCGTTGTAGACTACGACGTTGATAGGCTAGGTGTGGAAGCTTGGTAACAAGTGAAGCTAACTAGTACTAATTGATCGTGAGGCTTGCTCTTATAATCTTAAGTAAACTCGTTTTCTAGATTAAATAGCATGTACATTTTCCAAATCAAATTAAATGTTTGATGACAATAGCGTATAGGAACCACCTGATCCATTTCGAACTCAGCAGTGAAACTATACAGCGCCGATGGTAGTGTGGGGTCTCCCCATGTGAGAGTAGGACATCATCAGCTTAGATATTAAAGGCTCCTTCATTGGAGCCTTTTTTATTTATAATAATTATCAGAAGATAGTTGATAAAGAGAGTACATTGGGTAAATAATTGAAGATATAAAAGATTAACTAATTTTTTTATGTTACCAATATTTTTCGAGAGTAATATTGCCAGGCTTACTTCTACGGTTTCTTTCGAGTCCATATTCACCTAATAATTCAACCATATCATTAATCATATCTGGATTACCACAGAGCATAAATTGTGATTCTTTATTAATTTCCCCGCATATATTAGTGATAGTATTATCTTTAATAGCATCAGGTATTCTCGAGTTGAGAGCATTATCTACTTTTTCTCGGGTAACTGTTTGTATATATTTTAATTGATTTGGATGCTTTGATTTAAATTCCTCTATCTGACTTTGATACGTGAGTTCATCTGCTGTTCTTACACCATGCACTAAAACAATTTCTTTAAAACGTTCCCATGGAGCATCTGTTTTAAGCAAAGAGATAAATACTCCTAATCCTGTACCAGTTGCAATTAACCATAATTTATCACCATCTGGAACTTCATCCATGACAAAAAAACCAGATGACTTATCCATTACATAAATGATATCGTCTCTTTTCAAATTATGAAGCTTAGGAGTAAGTTTACCGTCAGGTACATTTACATATATCACTTCAAGAAAGTCTTCATGCGGCGCACTCACCAATGAGTATGGTCTAGAGACAATTTCTCCGTCAATTTTAAGACCTATTTTAGTAAATTGTCCGGCAGTGTAAGCGGGTACATTGTTTTCAAATCGAATAGATACTAAATCATCTGTCCATTTTATTTGATCAATAACCTTAGATTCTATCCAATTAATTGCCATTATGCTAAGTTACTCCTGATTTATGTGAGACAATAATAAGTGATTGAAATTATCATGTCAAAGTAATGTTAAATATCTCTAAACTAAATAAAAAATTAAACTCAATTTATTACAATAATACCTGTTTAAAAATGTTGTTTAAAAATCATGTAGGCTCAACCAATGATTATATAAAATATAAATATGCTAGAGATTTATTTCCTTTGGTCATTGTTGCAAATACTCAGAGAGCGGCACGAGGACGAAATAAAAAAACATGGCTGAGTTTAAATCAAAAATCTATTTCATTTAGTTTATGTTTTAAAATCAACGCACAGGATTTTGATTTGAGACGCCTTAGTTATATATCTTGCATCTCGTTATTGAATGTAATAAAAAAAAATACATCTAATAAAAATATTAAAATCAAATGGCCAAATGATTTATATTTAGATAATAAAAAAGTTTCTGGAATATTAATTGAATCATTGTCTACTAATAAAGAGGTTTATGTTGGAATAGGTGTTGGTATAAATCTAGATATCCCTAACAATTCTTATATTGACAGACCATTTTCAAATTTAGGTATGATCGAAGATGCATCGTTAATAATTGCGTTATTTTGTGAATCATTATTTAAAAACATTATTGAGATTAACTTAGATAAAATTATAAAAATCTATAATACAAACTTAATTTGGCATCAAAAAAAAGTTTGTATAAGTGATTATGAGAGTGCCTGTGAGGGCAGGCTGTTAGGTATTAACGAACATGGAGAGTTAACTATAGAAAGTGATGGAAACATTAAATATATTAATAATATTGATAGCACTATGAGGCTTGTATGAAATTAATTGCGGATATTGGTAACAGTCAGATAAAGATTGCAGAAACTTATAATCAAAAGCTCCTGAAGATAAAATCTTTTCCATTAGAAGATATTGAACAATTACGTAAGTACATAAGTAAAAACTACATCAACAAAAAATGTACATTATTTTACTCCTCAGTTCTTAGTGATCAATTTAATAAAAAGTTCAAAAAAACTCTAAAAGGCATACTAATTAAAGAAATTAAATTCAAATCAACTAAAACTCTATTATCGGTAAAGAATTGTTATCTTCAACCAAGCAAGCTAGGTTCTGATAGATGGGCGCAGATAGTAGCAGCTCATAGATTATTCAAAACCAATACTTTAATTGTAAGCTGTGGAAGCGCAATCAGTATTGATTTCGTAACAGCAAGTGGCAATCATATGGGAGGATTAATATTAGCTGGAGCTGAGAGATACAGCAATTGTTTTTCAAGTATATATAATTTGAAAAACATTAAACTTAGGAATAATCAGAGTAAAAACTCAAATATTTTCCAATCAAATACAGCCAAACAGATTACTTCAGGTTATAGAGTTATGATCTCTTCATCAGTCACTGCAATATACTCTGGTTTGTGTGACAAAGGAAAAGCTAAGCCAAAGTTAGTATTAACTGGAAGTTATTCAAAAAATTTATCAAATGATTTAGAGATGGAATGTCTAGTAGAACCATACTTTGTATTAAAAAGTCTCGCTCTAATTCAAAATGCAACTAAATTATTCTGATAAAAGTTTATCAATCATACTGACAAGCTTATTACCGTTCGGATTAGTTACCATTGAGTAACTTTTTACAACTTTGCCATCTTTATCGATGAGGTATTTCCAAAAATTCCACTTAGGTGTGCTATTTGTTTCTTTTGCAAGATTTTTATAGAATGGATGAGCTTTCGCACCTCTTACATTAACTTTAGTAAACATAGGGAACTTAACATCATAAGTAAGGTTACAGAAATCTTTTATATCTTGTTCGGGCGCAGGCTCTTGATAAAAATCATGTGAAGGAAATCCTAGAACAACAAATCCTTTATCTTTCTTTTCGCTGTATAGTTTTTCAAGACCTTCATATTGAGGTGTAAACCCGCACTTGCTCGCAGTATTAACCACAAGAATGACATTTCCTTTGTAGTCACAAAGATTTTCTACTTTATCCTCACCGAGACGTTTAATCTCAAAGTCTAAAGCTTTAGGGCATTGGTTTGCTGAGACATCCATAAGTGATAATGATAATAACATGAATGCCGTATAAAATAATTTGTTCATGTAACGATTATTCTTTTTGAATGATATAAAGTCAAGAAATGTCTAGAGCGAATTCTTTTAAACTATCTAAATCTATTTTTTCAAGCGCTTTTATGTTTGTCGATTTAATCTTCACATACGGTGCTTTATTATTTTGATAAGCTTCGAGCCACCTATCAGCACACAGACACCAAGAGTCGCCATGGACTAAGCCATTAAAATCTAATTCTGGAATAGGGGTTGTTAAATCATTGCCGCGAGATTTAGAAAATTCTAAAAATTCATCTGTTACAACTGCACATACCGTATGAGAACCTCTATCAAAGCTATCTGTATTGCAACAGCCATCCCTATGGTAGCCAGTTATTGGATCTGAACCGCATAGCTCAATGTTTTCACCAATGACATTTTTTTGAGGCTCAGACATATTTAACCTCAATAATTTCATATTGAATATCGCCCGATGGCGTCTTGATGGTAACATCATCACCTTCATTTTTACCTACTAGTGCTCTGGAGATAGGAGACGTGACAGATATTTTGCCTTTCTTTAAATCAGCTTCGTCTTCACCTACGATTTTGTAAGTAATTTTTTTATCGTTCTCATCAGCTACTACAACAGTAGTACCAAAAATAACTTTATCTGATACAGGCATTCTCGAGATATCTATAATTTGTGCATTTGATAGTTTGCCTTCAATATCTTTTATTCGACCCTCAACAAAACTTTGTTGCTCTCTGGCCGCATGATATTCAGCATTTTCTTTTAAGTCACCTTTTTCTCTTGCTTCTTTTATTGCTTCTGATATCTGAGGTCGATTTACTGTTTTTAACAAAGAGAGCTCCTCTCTAAGTAACTTTTCTCCCTCTACTGTCATTGGTATTTTGTCCATTGGAACCACCGATTATTCTGAGCCACCTGTCAGATTCGAACTGACGACCTGAGGTTTACAAAACCCCTGCTCTGGCCAACTGAGCTAAGGTGGCAATTTATAAAATCTATTATAGACATAATGATATAATAAAGACGTATAATATCGAAGTTTTAGCAATGAATAAAGATTTACCTCTAAAAGTTAGACATATATTTTCCGATTTGGATCCTACAATATGGAACGGAGTATGGCTTGATACATTACAAAAGCTTTTATCATCTAGTAACATGGTTCCTGTATGGAAAAAAATTATTGATCAAGCACATCTTAATAAAAAGAACTTCCCATCTCTGAGTAATTCTCAGTTCATTAAGTGGGAGCTTAAAGCTTTTGTAGCACAGGCTGTAAATGTGGTCGATAAGAACTATAATAAAGACTTGTTTATTAGAGACTTTGAAAATTTTTTTCATATAAAAGGATACAATATTAATAAGGAAATTATAAAAGAGATATATGAGAGTATTTATAGTTAAGTTCTTTATTTTGACATTATTTTTTTCTAATATAGCCGCAGCTAATCCTAATAAATCATTTTTAGATCTTGTTAATTATTCAGCGAGCATTGATGGATATAGTTCTCTTTGTGTGAAAAATTATAATGATGAGCAAGAATCAGCCAATCTTTTTATTCTATTAAGTGATATTAAGAAGAAATACTTACTGATTACGGATGACGACTATGATATGTTGAGATCATCCTATATAAAAACAAAGTCAGCAACCATCAATCAGCTTTCGAGGCTAAAGCTTGATTCACAAAAAAATATGTGTGGTAAATACCTAAAAATTTTTGAGAGATTTGATAGAAAAAAACAAAAAAGTCTAAATGACTTAGAAGAAATGATTAATGCGTACCAATAAGAACATCAAATCTTTTTTACATACTTTTTTTATTCTAAAAACTGTGGATTATTATAAATCAAATACAACTATCATAAATTCATTCAAGGAAAAACCCGGTCTTTACCACATTGCAAAAAAGGAGCAAATCAAGGTAGAGGAAGTCTATAATATTATTAAGACTCATGATATAAATGTACTTAATATGAATATTATTAAGCTAATGGAGAGTAAATGAAACCTTTAGGGCCACCGCCAAGAATATATGGTATGAAGATTACATCGAATAGAATCGAAGCATTCTTTGTACTCTTCGCAACCATAGTACTCTCCTTAATTTTCTATGCTAATAATTTTAATCAAACAAGTCAGGTTATATTCTCTCTTGGCATTGCTTGGGTGTTATATCTATGGTTTATTAAAAAACCAGAACGACCATACTGAGCAGACCTAATTTCATTCTTTCGAATAAAGAAAACTAGTGCTAATTTTTACTTGCTTTGTTAATATATTCAGGTTGATTTTCGGAGGGGTACTCAAGCGGTCAACGAGGGCAGACTGTAAATCTGCTGGCCCTGCCTTCGCAGGTTCGAATCCTGCCCCCTCCAAAATCACATTGATGCGGGTATGGTACAATGGTAGAACTTCAGCCTTCCAAGCTGACGATGCGGGTTCGATTCCCGCTACCCGCTCAACATAATCTAAACAAATACTTAACTTATAAGTAATCAAATTTACATAATTACCTTTTAATATAAGATCAACTTTTCCTCCAGAAAGGTAAATTAGGAGCTAATTAATTCATCCCTTATTAATTAGCTCTGAAGTATTAGATATAGAACAATCTTTGTTGTATGTAAGGCTTCTTTTTAATATCATCCCATTGACTGATAGATTGCCCATATAGCTCAGTCGGTAGAGCACTTCCTTGGTAAGGAAGAGGTCACCGGTTCAAATCCGGTTATGGGCTTTTTTCATTGATTTTATTAAAATTTTAGTGTAATTGCGCACAAAAGTGGTTTATTATATCATCCACTTGAAACTTAACTAACCCGGGAATTAAAAAATGGCTAAGGAAAAATTTGAACGAAATAAAGCCCATGTAAACGTTGGTACAATCGGCCACGTGGACCATGGAAAAACAACATTAACAGCAGCTATCACAAAAGTGATGGGTGAAAAATTCGGTGGCGAAGCAAAAGCTTATGACCAGATAGATAATGCGCCAGAAGAAAGAGAGCGTGGTATTACAATTGCTACAGCTCATGTAGAGTACGAATCTACTGATAGACATTATGCACACGTTGATTGCCCAGGACATGCTGACTATGTTAAAAATATGATTACAGGTGCTGCGCAAATGGATGGCGCGATTCTAGTGTGTTCAGCAGCAGACGGACCTATGCCACAAACAAGAGAGCATATTCTTCTTGCTAGACAAGTAGGTGTGCCACATATCGTTGTTTATTTGAACAAAGCCGATCAAGTTGACGATGCAGAATTAACAGAGTTAGTTGAGATGGAAATTAGAGAGCTGTTATCTAAATATGATTTCCCAGGTGACGATGTACCTATAATTTCAGGTTCTGCACTTAAAGCTATCGAAGGCGATACATCTGAAATAGGAGTACCTTCAATTGAAAAACTTGTCGAGGAAATGGATAAGTTTATTCCAGTTCCAGAGCGTCCAGTAGATCAATCATTCCTAATGCCAATTGAGGATGTATTTTCAATCTCAGGTAGAGGAACAGTTGTAACTGGTCGTATAGAAAGAGGAAAAGTAAATGTAGGTGAGGAAATTGAAATTGTTGGAATAAAAGATACTCAAAAAACTACATGTACTGGTGTTGAAATGTTTAGAAAGCTTCTTGATCAAGGTGTTGCTGGCGATAATGTTGGTGTATTACTCAGAGGTACTAAACGTGAAGAGGTTGAGAGAGGACAAGTATTATGTGTTCCAGGTTCTATCAAACCTCATACTAAATTCGAATGTGAAGTTTACGTATTATCAAAAGACGAAGGCGGAAGACATACTCCATTCTTCGGTAACTATAGACCGCAATTTTACTTCAGAACTACAGATGTAACTGGCGCTATAGAACTACCTAAAGATGTAGAAATGGTTATGCCTGGTGATAATGTTAAAATGAACGTTGAACTTATTACACCTATCGCTTTAGAAGCTGGTTTAAAATTTGCGATTCGTGAAGGTGGCAAAACTGTTGGAGCTGGAGTCGTTTCGAAAATAGTAGAGTAATACTATCATTAGATTAAGAGAGATAGGCTAGTAGCTCAACTGGTAGAGCGACGGTCTCCAAAACCGTAGGTTGGGGGTTCGAGTCCCTCCTGGCCTGACGAATTAACATAAGGATTGCCATGACAGAAGCAAATATTGAAGTAAAATCAAATAAGACGTATCTGATAGCCGCTATTGGAGTGCTTGTAGTGGGCATGATTCTTTTTTATTACTTCAGCGATATAAGATTATTCTACAGAGTAGTAGGTATGATCGCAGTATTAATACTTTCAGGTTATATTGGATATCAAAGTGATTTTGGAAAATTGGTATATTCCTATTTCACGGACTCAAAAATTGAACTTAAGAAAGTAACTTGGCCAACAAAACAAGAAACTACTCAAACCACTCTAGGAGTGATATTTGTAGTAATTGTTGTGGGAATACTTTTATGGTTATTTGATATGCTCCTTGGTTGGGCAATTGGCACTTTATATGGAGTAGTATAATGGATTGGTATGTATTACAAGCATTTTCAGGTTATGAAAATAAAGTCAAAATAACGTTAGAAGATAGAATTAAAAGAAGTGGTTTAGAGGATTCATTTGAAGAAATCTTGGTACCAACTGAGGAAGTTCTTGAGATAAAAGAGGGAAAAAAGAAAAGGTCCGAAAGAAAATATTTCCCTGGTTATGTGATGATCAAGATGGATATGAATGATGAGACATGGCATTTGGTAAAAGATGCACCACAAGTATTGGGCTTTATAGGTGGAACGAGCGATAAGCCAGTACCTCTAAAGCAGTCTGAGGCAGATAATTTAATACAATCTATGAAAGATGATGTAGATAAGCCTAAACCAAAAGTAATGTTTGAGCCCGGGGAAGTTGTACGCATTACTGACGGCCCCTTCAATGACTTTAATGGCGTAGTAGAAACAGTTGATTTTGAAAAAAATAAGCTTAAAGTATCAGTTCTAGTATTTGGGAAGCCAACACCAATAGAACTATCATTGACGCAAGTGGAGAAAGGATAATGGCAGCAAAAGAATTACTAACTCAAGTTAAGCTTCAAGTGCCTGCAGGCGCTGCAAATCCTGCACCACCAGTTGGACCTGCATTAGGTCAACACGGCCTCAACATCCAGGATTTCTGTAAACAGTTTAATGATAAAACAAAAGATGCAGAAAAAGGGATGGCTTTGCCAGTAGTTATAAATGTATATAAGGATCGGTCATTTGATTTTGTAATAAAATCTGCGCCTGCTGCCGCTTTACTGAAAAAAGCTGCAGGAATCCAAAAAGGAAGCGCAACACCTCATACGAATAAAGTTGCTAAGGTTACAAAGGACCAACTAGCAGAGATTGTTAAAACAAAAGAAGGTGATTTAACTGGCGCTAATCTAGAGAATTCAATAAAAATTATAGCTGGAACAGCACGAAGCATGGGAATTGAGGTAGAAGAGTAATGGCATTATCAAAAAGAATAAAAGAAATTAAAGAAAATATAGACTCACTTAAAAGTTACGATATTAAAGAAGCAATTGAAATTCTTAAAACTTCTTCAAAAGTAAAATTCAATGAAAGTGTAGACTTAAGTGTTAACCTTGGGATAGATGCAACAAAGTCTGACCAAGGAGTCAGGGGATCATCAACACTTCCTCACGGAATTGGCAAAAGCATGAAAGTTGTAGCATTCGCAGATGGTGAAGATGAAAAACTTGCTAAAGATGCCGGGGCAGATATTGTTGGATTTGAAGATTTAATTGATCAAGTTAAAAAAGATAAAGATTTAGATGCTGACATTGTTGTTGCTACTCCAGACTGTATGAAGAAGATGGGGCAACTAGGAAGAATACTAGGACCAAAAAATCTCATGCCTAATCCCAAGGAAGGAACAGTCACAAAGAATATTGGTGAAGCTGTCTCTAAAGCAAAAAAAGGGCAAATTAGATACAAAAACGACAAGGCTGGAATAATTCATACAATTGTTGGAAAACTTGATTTTGATACCCAAAAGCTTATAGATAATATTTCATCACTTATTACTGACTTAAATAAGTCTAAACCCGCATCAGCTAAGGGTAAATATATGAAAAATATTACAATTTCCTCTACTATGGGACCAGGAATTAAGGTAGACTTGTCGTCAGTCGAGAAAAGGAGCTAAGATGCCACTAAACTTTACGCAAAAACAAAATCTCGTAAAAGAAATGACTGCAGTTCTTAATGATGCAGAGGTTGTACTTACAGCAGACTATTCTGGTTTAACAGCTAATGAGTTGAATGAACTTCGTAAATCTACTCGTGAAGCTGGTGTTTTCGTGAAACTAGTTAAAAATAATATGCTCAAAATGGCTTTAAAAGAAAGTCAATTTTCATCGATGTCAGAAAATATATTTGGACCACAAATAGTAGCTGTAGGCAAAGAGGATGCCGGCAAATTTGCTAAATCCATTAAAGAATTCATTGATAAGCACGAGAATCTTACACCAAAAGCAATTAACTATCAGGGACAAGATTTAGATATAAGTGAATTGAAAAAACTCGCTTCCTTACCTACGTATGAGGAAGCAATATCAAAATTACTATCTGTGATGCAAGGACCTATTAAAAAACTTATGGGAACCATGCAAGCTGTACCAGGCAAACTAGTTAGAACAATCGATGCTGTAAAAGCATCAAAGAATTAATTTAATCGGGAGAAAATAATGGCAGTAACTAAAGAGGATATTTTAGAGAGCATTTCCAACATGACAGTAATGGAAGTTGTTGATCTTATATCAGATATGGAAGAAAAATTTGGCGTAACAGCAGCGGCCGCAGTTGCAGCAGCACCTGCAGCAGCAGGTGGCGGTGAGGCAGCGGCAGAAAAAACTGACTTTGATGTCACTCTTGCAGACATGGGTGGAAACAAAGTTGCAGTTATTAAAGCTGTTAGAGCTATAACAGGTCTAGGATTGAAAGAAGCTAAAGACAAAGTTGAATCAGCACCATGTGTTTTAAAAGAAGGTGCTTCTAAAGAAGAAGCAGATGATTTTAAAAAGCAATTGGAAGAAGCTGGAGCAACTGTTGAACTTAAATAAATTTAGACAATCAATCACAACTCACACTTACGTTGAGATAACTAATTTGGTAAGAACCAAAAGGAACTTTTGGCTATGATGTATTCCTATACAGAAAAAAAACGTATTCGTAAAAGCTTTGGCAAGACAAGTGATGTCATACAGACACCAAATCTGATAGATCTTCAAATTAATTCATATAACGAATTTTTAGGTATGTTAGATGGCAACTTTGATCTTAAAAAGTCAGGTCTTCATAAAGTATTTGAATCTGTTTTCCCGATTTATGACTATTCAAATAACTGTAAACTTGAATATACAAGCTTTAAACTTGATAAACCCGAATTTACTGAAGAAGAGTGTAGGATCAGTAGTAAAACATATTCAGTGCCAATAAAAGTTAACTTCAAGCTATATACGAATATTGATGAGAAAAACTCTGAAAAAATAGAAATATTTGAAAACGAAGAAGTCTTTCTAGGTGAATTACCTATAATGACTAAATACGGTACATTCATTGTTAATGGGACCGAAAGAGTAGTTGTATCTCAATTACATAGATCTCCAGGAGTCTTTTTTGATCATGACAGAGGAAGAACTCACTCGTCAGGTAAACTCTTATTTTCTGCAAGAGTCATCCCGTACAGAGGGTCTTGGTTAGATTTTGAGTTTGACCAAAAGGATATAATTTTTGCAAGAATAGATAGAAGAAGAAAAATAGCTTCCACAATAATACTTAGAGCTCTAGGCTATTCTACTCAGGAAATTATTAATCAATTCTATGATTATAATAAAATCTCAATTGATGATGGTCAAATTTTCATTGATCAAAAATTAGAGGATTTAAAGGGAAGTATTGCTTCTTTCGATATTTATCATAACAAAAAGCTTATTGTTGCAAAGGGCAAGAGAATTACTGTACGCCATATAGAGGCTGCAAATAAAAGCAAGATGAAAGCCTTCCAAGTTCCGGATGATTTTCTTCTTGGAAAACGCATTGCTGAAGACGTGTCCATGAATCTTAAAGGCTCTGAGATTAGGGTTGACATGATTTCTTCAAAACAGATTATTGATCCTGAAACGGGAGAATTAATTTGCGAGGCTAATCAAAAAATTGATAAAGCTACTAAAGAGAAGCTTGCTGAGTCTAAAAAAGTAGCAATAAATATACTGTCATGTAATCAAGAGATAGATATAGATACTGTTGCGTTGATTCATGAATTAAATATATCTAATTTTACTATTCTTCATACTAATGATCTTGATAGAGGTTCTTTCATTTGTAATACATTAGACGTGGATCCGACACATGACCAGAATTCAGCATTAATAGAAATATATAGAATGATGAGACCTGGAGAGCCTCCCACAGCTGATGCATCAAATCAGCTATTTACAAATTTATTCCAGTCACCAGATAGATATGATTTGTCTGATGTTGGGAGAATGAAATTTAACTCTAGAGTTGGAAGAGATAATGTCGAAGGCGAGACCACACTATCAAATGAAGATATACTTGATGTTCTAAAAACCCTCATAAATATTAGAAATGGATCTGACTCAGTTGATGATATTGATCATCTTGGAAACAGAAGAGTTAAATGCGTAGGTGAAATGGTAGAAAATGTATTTAGAGTCGGACTTGTTAGAGTTGAAAAAGCTGTAAAAGAAAGAATGACAACTATGGAGCTTGCAGAAAAGCTTCAACCAAAAGATATTGTCAACTCTAAGCCTATAACAGCAACTCTAAAGGAGTTTTTTGGTACAAGTCAATTATCTCAATTCATGGATCAAAATAATCCACTTGCTGAAATCACACATAAACGAAGAATTTCTGCACTTGGACCTGGTGGCTTGACGAGAGAGAGAGCTGGTTTTGAAGTTCGTGATGTACATCCAACTCACTATGGAAGAGTATGTCCTATTGAAACACCTGAAGGCCCTAATATCGGCTTGATTAATTCTCTCGCAACTTACTCTAGAACTAACTCTTATGGATTTTTAGAAACACCATATCGTGTAGTTAAAAAAAATAAAGTGAGAGATGAAATTAAATGGCTTTCTGCTATAGAAGAAAGCAAATATACCATAGCACAAGCTAATACTCCCCTTGATTCTAAAGGAAATATTCAAGGTGATTTAATATCTTGTAGATTTAATAATGAATTCACAATTTCATCACCTGATAGAGTTGAATTAATGGACGTTTCTCCAAGGCAGGTTGTATCTGTTGCTGCAGCATTAATACCATTTCTCGAGCATGACGATGCAAACAGAGCTCTAATGGGTTCAAATATGCAAAGACAGGCAGTACCATTGTTAATACCAGATAAACCTCTTGTTGGCACAGGTATGGAAAAGACAGTCGCTGTTGATTCAGGAGCATCGGTAAAAGTAAAAAGAGATGGTGTTGTAGATTATGTTGACGCATCTCGTATTATAGTGAATGTTGATGAGAAATACGTTGGCGATGATACAGATACTGGTGTTGATATCTACCCATTAACCAAATACACACGTACTAATCAGAATACATGCATAAACCAAAGACCACTTGTCAAACCCGGCGATGCAGTTGTTGCAGGAGATGCGATAGCTGATGGACCATCAACTGATTTAGGCGAATTAGCATTAGGACAAAATCTACTAATAGCTTTTATGCCATGGAATGGATACAACTACGAAGATTCAATATTAGTATCAGAAAAAGTTGTACGTGAAGACAGGTTTACATCAATCCATATAGAGGAATTGGAGTGTGTAGCAAGAGATACGAAGCTTGGCTCTGAAGAAATAACTTCAGATATACCTAATGTTAGTGAAAATTTACTTAATAAACTTGATACATCGGGTATTGTATATGTTGGAGCTGAGGTGAAATCAGGCGACATACTTGTTGGTAAAGTCACACCTAAAGGAGAAACGCAGCTCACTCCTGAAGAAAAACTTCTCAGAGCAATATTCGGTGAAAAAGCATCAGACGTTAAAGACTCATCACTAAAAGTCCCTTCTGGCATGGATGGAACAGTAATAGATGTACGAGTATTTACCAGAGATGGCATAGATAAAGACAAAAGAGCAAAAGAAATTGAAGAGCATCAGATTGAGGAAGTCAAAAAGAACTTAGTAGATGAACTCAGGATTAATCAAGATACAGTCTATATTAGAGCAAGAAAGCTTCTTTTAAATAAAACAGTAGCAAAACCTGTTCTTGGTCTGAAATCAGAGAGTAAACTTACAAGTTCTGTCTTAGAATCAATACCTAACGAAGATATCTTTAAAATTCAAACTAAGTTAGAAAAAGTGAATATTAGTTTAGCTAGTCTATCCAATAGTATTGATAGCCAGATAAATAAATTTAATCAGGATTTAGAGGAAGTTACAAAAAAAATCACAATGCCTGATGACCTTGGACCTGGCGTTCAAAAGAAAATTAAAGTGTATCTCGCTGTTAAAAGAACTCTTCAGCCAGGCGATAAGATGGCAGGTAGGCACGGTAACAAAGGTGTAATATCACAGATAGTCCCTGTAGAAGATATGCCACATAGAGAGGATGGGACGCCTGTTGATATAGTTCTTAATCCACTTGGTGTACCTTCGAGAATGAATGTTGGGCAGGTCTTAGAGACACACTTAGGATGGGCAGCCCGAGGAATTGGAGATAAGATCAATGATATGCTTAAAGAGCAGCAGGATATTAAAAAGTTAAAGCAGTTTATTACGAAAGTTTATAAAGAATGTCCAGGGTTTACCAAATATTCTATAGATAAATTCTCAGATGAAGAAATTTTGACTTTGGCAAATAATTTAAAAAATGGCGTACCTATGGCTACACCTGTTTTTGATGGCGCTTCTGAAGAAGAAATAAAGAAAATGTTAGAGCTTGCTGATTTACCAACTAGTGGACAATCAATTTTGTTTGATGGAAGAACCGGAGAACAGTTTGAGAGACCTGTCACAATAGGGTATATGTACATTATTAAGCTAAATCATTTAGTTGACGATAAAATGCATGCTAGATCAACAGGTCCATATAGTCTTGTTACACAACAGCCTTTGGGTGGTAAAGCGCAATTTGGCGGCCAAAGATTTGGTGAAATGGAAGTGTGGGCATTACAAGCTTATGGGGCAACAAATGTATTACAAGAAATTCTTACAGTAAAATCTGATGATATTGCAGGAAGAAACAAAGTTTATAAGAATATCGTAGATGGAGAATATGCCACTGAAGCTCATGTGCCAGAATCTTTTAATGTACTGCTTAAAGAGATTAGATCATTAAGTATTAATATTGATTTAGAATCTGAAAATAAAACTAACTAGGAACTATTATGCAAGAGATATTAAATATGTTTAAAAAAAATAATAATGATAAGAAATTTGATCATATTAAAATTTCTCTAGCATCTCCCGATCTAATGAGATCATGGTCTTATGGAGAAGTTAAAAAACCTGAAACCATTAACTACAGAACTTTTAAACCAGAAAGAGACGGGTTATTTTGTGCAAAAATATTTGGCCCTGTAAAAGATTATGAGTGCTTATGCGGAAAGTATAAAAGACTTAAACACCGAGGAGTGGTGTGCGAAAAGTGTGGCGTAGAGGTAACGCTATCTAAGGTTCGTAGAGATCGCATGGGACATATTGAGCTTGCAGCTCCCGTTGCTCATATTTGGTTTTTAAGATCTCTACCATCAAGAATTGGCTTAATGATGGATATGACATTGAGACAAATAGAAAAAGTTCTCTATTTTGAAGCGTTTATCGTTATCGATGGAGGTTTAACACCTTACGAAACAGGAAGCTTGCTTAATGAAGAAATGTACAATCAGGCTATTGAAGAGTATGGAAATGAAATAAAAGTAGGAATGGGCGCTGAAGCCATAAAAGAATTACTTCAAGAAATTGACCTTGAAAAAACATATGAAGAGTTGTCTGAAGAAATTAAGGTAACTAAATCACAAGCAAAAAATAAAAGAAACATAAAAAGGCTTAAACTTTTAGAATCATTTATTAAATCAGGCAATAAACCAGAATGGATGATTCTTGATGTATTACCGATATTACCACCTGACCTAAGACCTCTTGTTCCTCTAGAAGGCGGAAGATTTGCAACTTCAGATTTAAATGATTTATATAGACGTGTTATCAACAGAAATAACAGATTAAAAAGATTACTGGAATTGAAAGCTCCCGATATTATTGTAAGAAATGAAAAAAGAATGCTTCAAGAATCTGTTGATGCGTTACTTGATAACGGAAGAAGAGGAAGAGCTATAACCGGAACAAATAAGAGACCACTAAAGTCTCTTGCAGATATGATTAAAGGCAAAGGCGGAAGATTTAGACAGAACCTTCTCGGTAAAAGGGTAGATTACTCTGGTAGATCCGTCATCGTAGTGGGTCCCACACTGAGATTACATCAATGTGGTCTCCCTAAAAAAATGGCCTTAGAGTTATTCAAACCTCATATATTTGGCAAACTACAAGCTCGTGGTATCACAACGACAATTAAATCTGCAAAAAAAGTTGTAGAAAAAGAAGGTGAAGAAGTATGGGATATTCTCGAAGAGATTATAAAAGAATATCCAGTTATGCTAAACAGAGCACCAACTCTTCATAGACTTGGTATACAGGCTTTTGAGCCAGTTCTTATTGAAGGTAAAGCTATACAATTACACCCACTAGTGTGCGCTGCATTTAATGCTGATTTTGATGGTGACCAAATGGCAGTTCATGTGCCGTTGTCTGTTGAAGCACAAACAGAAGCCCGTGTTCTTATGATGGCAAGCAATAATATATTATCTCCATCAAATGGCAGCCCAATTATTGTTCCATCTCAAGATATGGTCTTGGGGATTTATTATATGTCTAGAGAAAAACCTAACTCAAAAGGCGAAGGCATGATGTTTAGTGATATTGATGAAGTTTCTAGAGCTTATCAATCTAAATTATTAGATATTCACGCAAAAATTAAAGTAAGAATGAAAATAACTCAACTGGACGGTGATCAATTTAAGCAGGTGATAAAAATCGTCGACACAACAACTGGAAGAGCGTTGATTTCTGAAATCCTCCCTAAAAATATTCCATACTCATATATAGATCAAGATTTAAATAAAAAAGCAATTTCTAAATTATTTGATGTCTCATACAGATTAGCAGGATTGAAAGAAACTGTTCTGTTTGCAGATAAAATAAAAAATATGGGATTTAAATATTCCACAATTGCAGGTGTATCAATTGGTGTCGATGATATGGTGATACCAAAAGAAAAAACAACAATTACAGCCAAAGCTGAAAAAGAAGTTAAAGAGATTGAGAAACAATATAACTCAGGTCTACTAACGGCTGGCGAAAGATACAATAAAGTAGTTGATATATGGTCACACACAAACGACCAAGTTTCTCAGGCAATGATGAAGCAGCTAGGAACAGAAGTTACAAAAACAGCTTCTGGTGAAAAAGTTGAACATAAATCATTCAATTCAATTTATATGATGGCAGATTCCGGCGCTCGTGGCTCAGCTGCTCAGATAAGACAGCTATCAGGAATGAGAGGTTTAATGGCAAAACCAGACGGCTCAATCATTGAAACCCCAATAACTGCAAACTTTAGAGAAGGGCTAGACGTGATGCAATATTTTATTTCTACTCATGGTGCTAGAAAAGGATTAGCTGATACAGCTCTTAAGACTGCAAACTCAGGATACCTTACCCGAAGACTAGTGGATGTTGCACAAGATTTAGTTGTAACTGAAGATGATTGTGGTACCGAAAATGGAATCTTAATGAAACCATTAATTGAAGGTGGAGACATTGTAGAGCCTCTTAATGAAAGAGTGCTTGGTAGAACATTACTTAATGATTTAGTTGAACCAAAAACTAACTCAATAATATTATCAAAAGGTACATTGCTGGATGAAAATAATGTTGTACTTTTAGAGAAAAATGCAATTGATGAAGTGTGGGTAAGATCAGCAATCACTTGTGATGTAAGACATGGTGTTTGTGCTAAGTGTTATGGTAGAGATTTAGCAAAAGGAAGAAAAGTTAGTAAAGGTGAGGCAGTCGGTGTTGTTGCAGCACAATCAATAGGTGAACCTGGTACTCAGCTTACCATGAGAACTTTCCATATTGGGGGAGCTGCATCAAGGGCAGTTGCCGCAAATAGTATTGAAGTAAAAAATTCTGGGACTGTTCGTTACCATAATCTTAAAACTGTGATTAATAGCCAAAAAGAAATTGTTACTGTTTCCAGATCAGGAGAGTTAGGAATCCTAGATGACAGCGGGAGAGAAAAGGAAAGATACAAAATACCATATGGCGCTATCATAAAGCTTGAAGACGGAAAGTCTGTAGACAGGGGACAAAATATTGTTACATGGGACCCTCATACTACACCTATTATTACTGAAACAGCTGGTATTATTGAGTTTGAGGATTTTGAAGACGGTATTAGTGTTGAAAATATTGTTGATGAACTTACAGGAATAACCTCTATCAAGGTGAAAGACACTAGCAGTGTTTCTTTTGATAAAAATCTTAAGCCTATGATAAAGCTTGTTGATTCAAAAGGTAATGATTTACTTATTACAAACTCAAAACTACCCGCACACTTTTTATTGCCATCTAATTCGACAGTAAATATTGGTTCTGGAACAAAAGTTGGAATAGGAGATGTTATTGCTCGCACTCCAAGGGAAACATCCGGAACAAGAGATATCACTGGAGGTTTACCTAGAGTAGCAGATCTTTTTGAAGCTAGAGAACCAAAAGAAAAAGCGGAGCTTGCAGAAACCACTGGTGTAGTTTCATTCGGTAAAGAGACTAAAGGTAAAAGAAGGCTAATTATCACTGATGACGATGGAAATGAGCATGTACAAATGCTTAATAAAACAAAATTATTAAATGTGTTCGAAGGCGCAAGTGTCACACAGGGTGAGATTATATCTGACGGAGAACTAGATCCTCATGATATTCTTGCTTATCGAGGAGTGACAGATTTAGCAGAACATTTAGTAAAAGAGGTTCAAGATGTCTACAGACTACAGGGTGTAGCAATAAATGATAAACATATTGAAGTTATATTAAGGCAGATGCTGAGAAAAGTTGAGATAACATTTGCTGGAGACACGACATTAATGCCAGGTGAGCAGATGGAAAAAACTCAAGTACTAGAAATTATTGATAATCTTAAATCAAAAAATCCAGATGCATTGTTACCTACTTATAAACCAATGTTACTAGGTATTACCAAAGCATCACTTGTAACAGAATCATTTATATCAGCTGCTTCTTTCCAAGAAACTACACGAGTACTAACTGACGCAGCGGTTAATGGAAGAAAAGATAAACTTAGAGGCCTTAAAGAAAATGTAGTAGTTGGACGATTACTTCCTTGCGGAACCGGCCTATCATCTCAAACTAATGACAATGAGTCATTTGAAGAGATGTTGGAAAAAGAGATTGCAAGCGAGATGAATATAATACCTGAAAAGTCACCAGAGAGATCTGCTGAAGATCTTTTCAAAGACTAATATTATGTTTTTTTCCTTTATGCTTAAACACTTCTTGACAGCAACTAGCTGTACTAATAGAATTCCGCCTACTTATAGAGGAAAATATGACAACAATTAATCAGCTGGTTAGGAAACCTAGGAAAACAAAGCTTGTAAAATCTGCGGTTCCCGCATTAGAAGCGTGTCCACAAAGACGTGGCGTTTGTACGCGCGTTTATACGACTACCCCAAAAAAACCAAACTCAGCACTTAGAAAAGTGGCAAGAGTAAGACTTACAAATGGTCAAGAAGTAACATCTTACATAGGTGGCGAAGGACATAACTTACAAGAACATTCTGTGGTAGTTATAAGAGGCGGTAGAGTAAAAGATCTACCTGGAGTTAGATATCATATTGTAAGAGGTAGCCTAGATACCCAAGGCGTTGAGAATAGAAAACAAGGAAGATCAAAATACGGAACAAAGAGACCTAAGAGTTAGAAATGCCTAGAAAAAGAGATATACCGAAAAAGAAAATCATACCTGATCCGATTTATAAAAGCACTAATGTAACTCGCTTGACTAACATGATTATGCAAGATGGGAAAAAAAGAACAGCTGAAAAAATTGTTTATAACGCACTCACAATCTCCTCTAAAAAAACAAAAGAGGAACCATTGGCAGCTCTTGAAAAAGCGCTTCAAAATGTTGGCCCAAGTGTTGAGGTTAAATCAAGAAGAGTCGGCGGCTCTAACTATCAAGTCCCAATTGAAGTCAACTCAAAAAGAAAGATATCCTTAGCGATGAAATGGATTATCGAAGCAGCAAGCAAGAGAAATGAAAACTCAATGAAGGAAAAACTCGCATCAGAAATAGCTGATGCCATATCAAATAAAGGGTCAGCCGTTAAAAAAAGAGAAGATACTCATAAAATGGCCGAAGCAAATAAAGCATTCGCACATTACAGGTGGTAACTAATGGCTAGAGAAACACAACTTCCCTATTACAGAAACATTGGAATCATGGCCCATATCGATGCTGGTAAAACAACTACTACTGAGAGGATTCTATACTATACAGGAGTGTCCCATAAAATAGGTGAAGTACATGATGGTGCCGCAACGATGGATTGGATGGAACAAGAACAAGAAAGAGGTATTACAATAACTTCTGCTGCAACGACATGTTTTTGGAGAGGGAGCACTAATCAATATGATGAACATAGAATAAATATTATCGATACCCCTGGTCACGTAGATTTTACTATTGAAGTTGAGAGATCTTTGAGAGTACTTGATGGAGCAGTATCTGTTTTTTGCGCCGTAGGAGGAGTAGAACCTCAATCAGAGACAGTGTGGAGACAAGCTAATAAATACAGTGTACCTAGAATGGCTTTTGTGAATAAAATGGATAGAGCTGGAGCTGACTTCTTCAGAGTAGTAGACCAAATCAAAACAAGATTAGGCTCCAAACCTGTACCCCTACAAGTCCCAATAGGAGCAGAAGATAATTTCAAGGGCGTTGTGAATCTCATTGATATGAAAGCAATTATATGGGATGAAGAAAGTCGTGGCATGAAATTTGATGAAGTTGAGATTCCTGAAGAACTTAAATCAAAAGTTGATGAACTTAGAGAACAAGTTATCGAAACAGCTGCGGAAGCAAATGAAGAATTAATGGATGAATACCTAAATAATGGAGAGTTAAGCCGAGAGCAAATAGTTGAAGGATTGAGACTTCAAACTTTATCAAATGAAATCGTTTTAGTTACTTGTGGTACAGCATTTAAAAATAAAGGTGTTCAGGCTATGTTAGATGCAGTAATTGATTTTATGCCATCTCCACTTGACGTACCAGCTATTAAAGGAATTCTTGATGACAAAGATGAAACAGAAGCTAAAAGAGAAGCATCAGATGATGAACCTTTTGCTGCATTAGCCTTTAAAATTGCAACTGATCCTTTTGTCGGCACCCTTGCCTTTTTTAGAGTATATTCTGGCGTCTTAAAAGCTGGCGACACTGTCTACAATGCTGTTACACAAAAAAAAGAGCGCATAGGTAGGATATTGCAAATGCACTCAAATTCTCGTGATGAAATCAAAGAAGTAAGAGCAGGGGATATTGCCGCTGCAGTAGGTCTAAAGCAAGTAACTACAGGAGATACGCTGTGTGATCCCTCATCTATAATAACACTTGAGAGAATGGAATTTCCGGAGCCTGTGATATCAATTGCTGTAGAACCAAAAACTAAAGACGATCAAGAAAAAATGGGTTTAGCGCTGAGTAAGTTAGCACAGGAAGATCCATCATTTAGAGTGGCAACAGATCAAGAATCTAATCAAACAATTATCTCAGGTATGGGCGAGCTACATCTAGATATTATCGTTGATAGAATGAAAAGAGAATTCAATGTAGAGGCTACTATTGGTAAGCCTCAAGTTGCTTATAGAGAGACTATCAGGTCAACCGTTGAGCAGGAAGCAAAATATATTAAGCAAAGTGGTGGTAAAGGTCAATATGGACATGTTTGGCTGAAGATTGAACCTCAAGAGCCAGGAAAAGGTTATGAGTTTGTAAATGAAATAGTTGGTGGGGCTATACCGCGTGAATTTATTGGCCCAGTTGATAAAGGCGTTATAGAGCAAATGGAAAACGGTGTCATCGGTGGCTACCCTGTTGTAGATGTGAAAGTGACTTTATATGACGGCTCATTCCATGACGTCGATTCAAGTGAAGTAGCATTTAAGGTTGCTGGCTCTCAGGCATTTAAGGAAGGTGCTAAAAAAGCTAATCCTGTGTTACTAGAGCCTGTCATGAAAGTAGAAGCTGTTACGCCAGGTGACTATCTAGGTGATGTGACCGGTGACTTAAATAGACGAAGAGGTATTATTCAAGGAATGGAAGAGACAGTTGTGGGAAATATTATAAAAGCTGAAGTTCCGCTATCAGAAATGTTTGGTTACGCAACAGACTTAAGGTCAATGACACAAGGAAGGGCAACATATACAATGGAATTTGAAAAATATGCAGAAATTCCAAGTAACATTGCAGAAGAACTTATACAAAAGGCATCATAAATATGGTAACTAAGAAGAAAAAGAATACTCAAAATATAAGAATACGACTCAAAACGTTTGATCATAAATTAATAGATGCATCTTCAAAAGAAATACTTGAAACTGCAAAAAGAACAGGAGCAAGAGTAATTGGTCCTATACCTCTTCCAACAAAGATAGAAAGGTACACAGTACTTGTCTCTCCTCATGTTGATAAAGATGCTCGTGATCAATATGAAATACGTACTCATAAAAGACTTATGGATATTATTGAGCCTACAGATAAAACTGTTGATGCACTTATGAAGCTTGACCTTGCTGCAGGCGTAGATGTGCAAATTGAATTAAGCTAATTTACCTAAAAAATCCCTAAAAAAGTGTAACAATACTGAATTTTATGTTAAGATTCAGCACCTTAAATATTACAGAATTAACTAACTTTTTCATTTTGAGGACAAGAAAATGAGCATAGGCCTAGTTGGCATTAAAACAGGTATGACACGAGTGTTCGATGACTCGGGTACTTCTATACCTGTCACTGTAATAAATATAGACTCAAATCGTATATCACAGATTAAAACAAAAGATAGAGATGGTTACTTAGCTATACAAGTAGCATACGGAAGTCAAAAAGAAAGCAGATTAAGTAAAGCATTGCTTGGACACTATAAAAAATCAAACATCAAACCTGCTAGAGGACAGCATGAATTTAGAGTTAAGGATCTAGCAGATGATATAACTGTCGGTACAGATGTAAAGGTCGACAGATTTAAAGCAGGCGAACATGTTGATATTATCGGCAAATCTCTTGGAAAAGGTTTTCAGGGCGGCGTGAAAAGACATCATTTTAAAACACAAGACGCAACACATGGTAATTCAGTATCTCACAGAGCATTAGGATCCACAGGCCAATGTCAAGACCCTGGACGTGTATTCAAAGGTAAAAAAATGCCAGGTCAACTTGGTAATGTTCAAAGAACAATTCAAAATTTAACGATTGTCAAAATTATGCCAGAGGAAAATATTATGCTAGTGAAAGGCAGTGTTCCTGGCCACAAAGGAAGTGTTGTTATTATTAAACCTACTCAAAAAAAATATATTCCAAAAGAAATATTTACAGAAAAATCTGAATCAAACATAACTGATCAAGCTGTCGAAGCTAAAAAAGATACTACAGGGGATTCAGCTAAAAATGATGACACAACTAAAATACAAAATAATGATATCAGCGGTAAAGAAGTATGAGCGCTGAACTTGCAAAAATATTTACAAAAGAATTTAATGAGGCTTTAGTTCATCAAGTCACTACTGACTTCATGGCTAATCAAAGAAGTGGAACAAAAGCACAAAAAAATAGAGCAGCTGTAAGTGGGGGTGGTGCAAAACCAAGACCTCAAAAGGGCTCTGGAAGAGCAAGAGCAGGGACCACAAGAAGTCCTATTTGGAGAACGGGTGGAGTTACTTTTGCTGCACAACCGAAAGATTATAATAAGAAAATTAATAAAAAAATGTATAAAGGCGCACTAAATTGTATTTTTAATGAACTTTTAAAACGAGAAAGATTATTTTTATCTGATAGTCTTAATTTTGCAGAGAAGAAGACAAAATTAGGTAAAGAGCTTTTAGACAGATTAAAAATTAATAATGCTCTATTTATTTCTACTGAGAATAATGCCAATGTGTTTTTTGCACTCAGGAATATCAAAAATATATCAGTGATAGATTATAAAGACATAAACCCGCACATACTTATGAAACATGACAATATTGTTATTGATAAAAATGTATTGGAGCATATTGAAAAGGCAACTACGGTATGAATACTCAAAGATTAGCAAATATCATTGTAAGTCCTAGAATATCGGAAAAAGCTACCATGAGAGCAGATCTAGAGAATCAACATGTATTCTCTGTACTTAAAGATGCTACAAAACCAGAGGTCAAAAAAGCTGTAGAACTTATGTTTGACGTGAAAGTGAAAAGTGTAAGGCTAATGAACGTGCAAGGAAAACTCACACGCATTGGAAGGACATTCGGAAAAAGAAAAGATTGGAAGAAAGCATATGTAAGACTTCAAGAGGGATTCGATATCAATTATGGTGAGGAAGAGGTTACTAAATGACAATTGTAAAATCAAAACCAACTTCACCAGGTAGAAGATTTAGAGTAAAAATATCTAATCAAAGTCTCTATAAAGGTCAGCCACACGAACCATTATTAGCTAAGTTGAATAAAACTGGTGGACGTAATAATCAAGGAAGAATAACTACAAGACATATTGGCGGCGGGCACAAGAAAAGATATAGGATAATTGATTTTAAAAGAAATAAAGACAATATACCTGCAACAGTTGAAAGACTTGAATATGATCCAAATAGAAATGCTAATATAGCATTGCTTTTATATGCTGACGGTGAAAGGAGATACATAATAGCTCCGAAAAATCTAAAATCAGGCGATCAAATTATGTCTGGCGATCAATCATCTATAAATATTGGAAATACACTTCCGCTAACAAATATACCTGTTGGTACGCAAGTGCATTGTATTGAGATGAAACCTGGCAAAGGAGCTCAGATTGCTAGAAGTGCAGGAACAGTAGCACAGATAGTTGCTATAGATGGCGATTATGCAACACTTAGACTTAAGTCTGGAGAGACTAGAAAAATATTTAAAACCTGCAGAGCTACTATTGGTGAAGTTGGTAATAGTGAGTACAATCTTCAAAAACACGGTAAAGCAGGTGCAAAGAGATGGTTAGGGGTAAGGCCTACTGTGCGCGGTGTAGCTATGAACCCTATTGATCATCCTCATGGTGGAGGTGAAGGTAAAACATCAGGTGGACGTGACCCTGTTTCACCTTGGGGAACACCGACAAAAGGTTATAAAACTAGATCAAATAAGAGAACTGATAAACTGATTGTCAGAAGAAGAGTTAATAAAAATAGGAAATAGATGTGGCGAGATCATTAAAAAAAGGACCATTCATAGATCATCACTTACAAGCTAAGGTTGATAAAGCTCTTAAAGAAAATGATAAAAAACCAATTAAAACTTGGTCAAGAAGATCTATGATATCACCAGATATGATTGGTCTAACTATAGCTGTTCATAACGGTAAACAGCACGTACCAGTATATGTGACTGAGAATATGATCGGACATAAGCTTGGAGAGTTTTCACCTACTAGAGTTTTTAAAGGTCATTCAGGTGATAGGAAAGCAAAAGGATAGATATGAATACTCAGGCTGTTTTAAAATATCAAAAAATATCTGCTCAAAAGTGCAGGCTTGTTGCTAATGCCGTAAGAGGTCTAACTGTAAACAAAGCATTTGAATTTTTGAATTATAGCAATAAGAAAGCTTCCCAACTGATTCTAAAAGTTTTAGAATCAGCTGTCGCAAATGCTGAACATAATAATTCAGCTGATATAGATGAATTAATTGTAAAAAATGTCCTTGTTGATGAGGGGCCATATGGCAAAAGGCATAGACCTAGAGCCAGAGGAAGAGTAAATCAGATTTTGAAACGAACAAGTCATATTACAATAGTTGTAAGTGACAAAGAGGAAAAATAATGGGACAAAAAGTACATCCAACAGGTTTTAGGCTGGGTATATCGACAGATTACTCATCTAAGTGGTATGCAAATAGTAAAGATTTTTCTAATTACTTACTTGATGACTACCGCATACGTGAGTACCTTAAAAAGAAATTGAAAAATGCATCTGTGAGTAAAATTGTTATCGAAAGACCAACAAAAGAAGCAATTGTAAACATATATACATCAAGACCTGGGATAGTCATTGGAAAAAAAGGTGAAGATATAGAAGTATTTAGAAACAAGATATCTACAATACTTAAAGTTGATAAATCAATGATAAAAGTGAATGTTAAGGAAATCAAAAAACCCGAACTAGATTCACAATTAGTTGCTGAAGGAATCACACAGCAGTTAGAAAGAAGAATCATGTATAGAAGAGCTATGAAAAGAGCTGTTACAAATACAATGAGATTGGGAGCGTTAGGGATAAAAGTAAATGTTGCAGGAAGATTAAATGGTGCAGAAATTGCTAGAAGTGAATGGTATCGAGAAGGGAGAGTCCCGCTTCATACACTAGATGCAGCTATTGATTATGGGTTTGCAGAAGCATTAACTACCTATGGAATCATTGGAGTGAAAGTTTGGATATATTCTGAAGACGAAGTCAAAAGTGATACTAAAACTAATAATAAAAATACAAAGAATAAATAATGTTACAACCTAAGAAAACAAAATTCAGGAAACAACAAAAAGGAAGACTTCGTGGTTTCGCTACATCAGGCGCTAAAGTTAGCTTTGGTGAATTTGGTCTTAAAGCTACAACTAGAGGGAGAGTTACAGCAAGACAAATTGAAGCAGCCAGAAGAGCTATGACAAGATACATAAAACGTGGAGGTAAAATTTGGATTAGAATTTTTCCAGATGTACCGATCACAAAAAAACCTATAGAAGTAAGGATGGGTAAAGGGAAAGGTAACGTAGAATACTGGGTATCAAAAGTACAGCCAGGAAAAGTATTGTATGAAATGGAAGGAGTGTCAGAAGAAATTGCCAGGGAGGCATTTAGACTTGCTGCTGCTAAGCTTCCAGTATTAACAACTTTTGTTTCTAGGACTGCATTATGATGAAAATAGATGAACTTAGAAAAAAGAATGAATCTGAACTAAATCAAGTTTTAGATGATCTTGCAAAAGAAAGATTTTCTCTAAGAATTAAAAGAGGCTCAGGTTTAAATCCTAAACCTCATTTATTTAGAGAAAACAAGATTACTACTGCTAGAGTAAAAACAGTGTTAAAAGAGATTAATAATGGAAAATAAAACTAAAAAGCCAATAACCGCTAAAGTGATCAAAACTGCTATGAACAAGTCTGCTGTTGTAAGCGTTGAGAGACTTGTGAAACACCCAGTTAATGGTAAGTATATTAAGAGATCTACAAGGTACCATATTCATGATGAGAATAATCAGTGCAGCGTTGGTGACATTATTAAGATTAAGCAGTGTAGGCCTATATCAAAAACAAAAACTTGGACACTCGTTGAGGATTAGAGGAATACTATGATACAAATGCAAACAATTCTTAAATCAGCAGATAACAGTGGCGCGAGAAGAGTAATGTGTATCAAAGTCCTTGGAGGCTCACATAGAAGGTTTGCATCAGTAGGCGATGTTATAAAAGTTGCTGTCAAAGATGCTATTCCTAAAGCTAAGGTAAAAAAAGGTGAAGTTTACAATGCAGTGATTGTAAGAACAAAGAAAGGTGTCAGAAGACCTGATGGTTCGCTAATAAGGTTTGATAGTAACGCTGTGGTGCTGCTTGATAATAAACTTGAACCTTTAGGAACTAGAATATTTGGTCCTGTCACAAGAGAATTGAGAGATTTAACTTTTATGAAGATTATATCTTTAGCACCAGAGGTACTGTAATGAATAAAATAAAAAAAGGTGACTCTGTTATTGTAATTACTGGTAAAGATAAGGGTAAAAAAGGTGAAGTCGTCAGACTGCTTGATGACAACAAGTGTATAGTTTCAGCAATTAATATGGCTAAGAAACACACTAAGCCAAATCCAAATGCCGGCATTGAAGGGGGTATTATTGAGAAAGAAATGCCTATAGAAATTTCAAACATAATGATATTTAATCCTGTAACGAAGAAACAAGATAGAGTTGGATTTAAAAAGCTTGAATCTGGCAAGAAAGTCAGAATCTATAAATCTAATAGGGAGGTCATCGATATCTAATGAATACATTCAAAGAATATTATCAAGAGAATGTTGTTCCAGCACTTATGGAAAGATTCAGTTTTAAGTCGAATATGGAAGCACCTCGTTTAGTCAAGATTACAATAAATATGGGTTTAGGCGCAGCAATTAATGACAAGAAAATCTTAGAAAAAGCACAAGAAGAATTAACACAAATATCTGGTCAAAAAGCAGTACTAACTTATGCTAAAAAGTCTATTGCTAACTTCAAACTTAGAGAAGGGATGCCTATAGGATGTAAAGTTACACTCAGAAATCAAATGATGTATGATTTTTTTGAAAAACTCATAAAAATCTCACTACCAAGAACTAGAGATTTTAGAGGATATAGTGACAAATCTTTTGACGGTATGGGAAACTATACTCTTGGCGTTAAGGAGCACATAATATTCCCAGAAATAGATTTTGATAAAATTGATAAAATTAAAGGCCTAGATATTTGTATTACAACTAGCGCAAAAAACAATGAGGAGGCAATGGAGTTATTTAAACAATTTAACTTTCCATTTAAATAATATGGCAAAATTATCCATGATCGAAAGAGAGAAAAAGAGAGAAAAGCTTAATAAAAAATATCTTTCTAAAATTAATATGATTAAAGAGAAGCTTAAAGATAAAAAAACATCTGATGAAGAAGCTATGGAATTAAGAACTAAGTTACAAAAGATACCGCTCAATGCATTAGCTGTAAGAAAGCGTAATAGATGTGCATTAACTGGAAGACCTAGGGGTGTCTATAGAAAATTTACACTTGGAAGAACAAAATTAAGGGAAATGGCAATGCAAGGCTTAATTCCCGGCTTAACAAAAGCGAGTTGGTAATATTATGAGCATGAATGACACAATATCTGATCTTTTAACAAGAATACGAAATGGTCAAATGTCCAATAAAGAGACTGTTTCAATCCCTTTTTCTAAAATGAAAGAAGCCGTTTGTAAAGTGATGCTTGACGAAGGATACATTAATGGAATTAATATTGATGAAGGGGATTATAAAAACCTAATTATTGATTTAAAGTATTTTGATGGTAAACCAGTTATAGACTATATAAAAAGAGTAAGCAGACCAGGGTTACGAATTTATAAGTCATCTGATGAGATTCCTTTAGTCAAAAATGGCTTAGGTATTTGTATAGTGTCGACATCTCAAGGGCTAATGACTGGTAAAATGGCTAAAGAGAAAAAATGCGGAGGAGAGATTATTTGTTATATCTCTTAAATATATGTCAAAAGTAGCTAGCAAGCCAATAGAATTAAATCCCGATGTTCAATTCGAAGTAATTAAGAATGTAATAAATATCAAAGGGCCAAAAGGTAGTTTAGAGTTTATGAAGCCAAGTGATATAGATGTAGAGCAATCTGATAATCTTATTAAAGTGTCTACTAAATCTGAATCAACTGCAATGAGCGGTACAACTAGAGCGCTTTTATCAAACATGGTTATTGGCGTATCCAAAGGATGGGAAAAGAAATTGATTCTTGTGGGTGTCGGATACAGAGCAAAAGCAGATAAATTGAAAGTTGAATTGACCGTTGGCTATTCACATCCTGTTAATTTTGAAATTCCAGAAGGAATAACAATAGAAACTCCATCACAGACTGAAATAATTATATCAGGAATTGATAAGCAAAAAGTTGGTCAAGTAGCTGCTGATATAAGGTCAGTTAGACCCCCTGAGCCATACAAAGGAAAAGGAATTAAATACTCAGACGAGCAAATAGTCAAAAAAGAGGCTAAGAAAAAATGATAAGAGTTAATACAAAAAATAAAAACAATCAAAGAATTAGAAGAGCAACAAAGACTCGAGCTAAAATAGCTGAGTCTGGTAATCACAGAATAAGCATTCACAGATCGATTCAACATATGTATCTTCAGTTGATATCTCCTAGGGGCGATAAAGTAATAACTACTGTGTCTACAAATCAAAAAGATAATAAAGCTAAATCCAATAATATTGAGAGTGCAAAAGATGTGGGAGCTAAAATGGCTACATATATCAAAAAAGCTAAAATTACGAATGTTGCATTTGACAGATCAGGATATAGATACCACGGCAGAGTTAAAGCTGTTGCAGAAGCGCTTAGAGAAAATGGAGTAAAAATATAATGGCATCAGAAGAAAGAAATTCAGATTATATTGAAAAACTTGTAGCTGTTAATCGTGTAGCTAAAGTAGTAAAAGGTGGAAGACAGTTTGGTTTCACAGCACTTACCGTAGTAGGTGATGGACATGGAAGAGTTGGATATGGCTACGGCAAAGCAAAAGAAGTGCCTACAGCTATCCAAAAGGCTATGGAAAAAGCTAAAAAGAGTATGGTGTCTGTATCTCTAAAAAAAGGTACCTTACATCATGCCATTACTCATCAACATGGATCAGCTAAAGTGTATATGCAGCCAGCAGGTGAGGGTACAGGCGTTATCGCTGGAGGAGCAATGAGGGCAGTGTTTGAAGCAACAGGAATACATAATGTGCTCGCGAAAAGTATAGGATCTACAAATCCTATTAATGTTGTAAAAGCAACTGTGAAAGGATTAGAGTCAATGTATTATCCTGCACAAGTAGCTCTAAAAAGAGGTAAGAAAACCAGCGAGTTATAGGAAGGAATCATGAGTAAAATTAAAATATCACAAAAGCTTAGTTTAATTGGTAAAACAAAAAAACAAGTAGCTTGTATAAAAGGCCTAGGATTGAGAAGAATAAGAGATTCTAAAATTATAGATGCATCACCAGAAAATCTAGGCATGATTGAAACTGTAAAGCATATGGTTAATGTAGAACAAATAAAAGAGTAGAAAAATGCTGAATGAAATCAAATTAAATAAAGAATCAAAACACTCTAAAAAAAGAGTTGGAAGAGGTATAGCATCAGGGACAGGTAAAACTTGTGGCAGAGGTCATAAAGGCCAAAAATCACGTACAGGCGGGAAAGTACAAGTAGGTTTTGAAGGCGGACAAATGCCTTTACAAAAAAGACTGCCAAAAGTTGGATTTACATCTAAAAAAAATATTAATACTGTTGAATTGAAATATGATTATTTAGAAAAGATAAAAGAAGTTGATATAACCATTGATCTTCTAAAAAAATATAAGCTTGTAAAAAACAAGGCTACTAAAGTAAAAGTTATAGGTCCTGTTAATATCGCTACTAAGAAAAAGCTTATCGATGTAGACGCAACTAAATCTGTTATGGAGTTCATCAAGTAATGTCAAGAAATGCCTCAAGCATATCACCTGGACTTGGCGGACTAACAAAGTCATCAGAAATTAGGCAAAGAATATTTTTTGTAATCTTTGCGCTAGTTGTTTATAGACTAGGGAGTTTCATTACATTGCCTGGCATAGACCCTGTGGTGATGAGCTTTCTTTTTGAGCAACAAAGAGGAAGTATCTTAGATATGTTTAATATGTTTTCTGGTGGAGCTCTCTCTAGAATGTCAATATTTGCATTAGGTGTAATGCCATATATATCAGCATCTATCATTATACAAATGATGACGCACATATATGCTCCATTAATACAACTCAGAAAAGAAGGAGAAAGAGGTAGAAAAACTATTACAAAATATACTCGATACTTCACTCTAGCATTAGCTTTGCTTCAATCAATGGGAGTAATGAATGCGCTTATGAATCAAAATACATCATCTACTACTCTTGTACTTGATCCAGGATTAGGATTTTTCATTACTGGTGTTGTCACATTGGTTACTGGGACAATGTTTTTAATATGGCTAGGTGAGCAAATTACAGAAAGAGGAATAGGTAACGGGATATCTATTATAATATTTGCAGGAATTGTGGCAGGCTTACCATCCGCAATTGGAGGTACAATAGAGCTTGCAAGAAATGGTGAAATTCAAAACTTTAGTGTCATATTGATATTTATATTAGCACTAGTGATCACAGCTTTTGTAGTATACATTGAACGCGGACAGAGAAAGATACCTATTAACTATGCAAGAAAAATGCAGGGACGTAAGATGTACGCGGCACAAAGTAGTTTCCTTCCTCTTAAGATAAATATGGCTGGTGTAATACCTGCTATATTCGCCTCTGCAATAATCCTATTTCCTGCAACAATTGCAAGCTGGTCTAGCGCAGGCTCTTCTGACAGTATTGTACAAAAAATTGCTATGACATTATCGCCTGGACAACCGCCTTACATTATTCTTTATGCACTAGCTATTATATTTTTCTGTTTCTTTTATACTGCTTTGGTTTTTAATCCTCGTGAGACAGCAGACAACTTAAAAAAATCTGGAGCGTTTATTCCAGGAATAAGACCAGGCGAACAGACAGCTAAATATATAGATGGAATAACCACAAAATTAACTACTGTCGGCGCTATATATATAACAGGAGTATGTCTATTACCTGAATTTTTAATATTATATTTTAATGTTCCATTTTACTTTGGCGGGACATCTCTTTTGATTGTAGTAGTAGTTGTAATGGATTTAATGGCGCAAGTTCAATCACATCTGATGTCACAGCAGTATGAAGGGATGATGAAAAAAGCTAATTTAAGAGGTATTGGTGGAGGTATGAGATGAAAGTAAGAGCATCAGTAAAAAAAATGTGTAGAAATTGTAGAATAATTAGAAGAAATCGTGTTGTACGAGTGATTTGCAAGGATCCAAGGCATAAACAGAGACAAGGTTAATATATTTGTTGTATTAATTAGTAATGGAATATAGAATTTACGCTCAGAGATAGAAATGGCAAGAATAGCAGGAATAAATTTACAAAATCACAAGCATATTTGGATAGCACTAACATCCGTATATGGTATCGGGGATACGCGTGCAAAGTATATATGTGAAAAAGTTGGTATAGATTCGACCAAGAAAGTAAAAGATTTAGAAGAAAAAGAGCTTGAAACAATAAGACAATTTATAGAAGAGTATCAACTTGAAGGTGATTTAAGAAGAGAAAATTCAGTAAATATTAAACGATTAATGGATATAGGGTCTTATAGGGGTATCAGGCATAGAAAAGGCTTACCGCTAAGAGGACAGAAGACTAAAAACAATAGTAGAACTCGTAAAGGCCCAAGAAAATTACTAAAAGCAAAATAATATGGTAAATAAAACAAAAAAGAAAAAAGTTAAAAAGATTGTTAATGAAGGTGTAGCGCATATTAATGCATCATTTAATAATACAATCGTAACAATAACTGATAAACAAGGAAACACTCTTGCGTGGGCTACATCAGGCGGATCTGGATTTAGAGGTTCAAGAAAAAGCACTCCCTTTGCAGCACAAGTAGCTGCAGAAAAAGCTGGTCAAAAAGCAATAGATTTTGGGATAAAAAGTCTAGAAGTTCTTGTAAAAGGACCTGGCCCAGGAAGAGATTCAGCTGTTAGAGCTTTAAATAGTGTTGGATACAAAATCACAAATATTAAGGATATTACCCCATTACCGCACAATGGATGTAGACCGCCTAAAAAGAGGAGAGTCTAATGGCTAAATTTACAGGATCAAAATGTAAATTAATGAGAAGGGAAGGAACAGATTTATATTTGAAATCTGGATCTAGAGCTTTAGATACAAAATGTAACCTTGATAGAAAACCAGGAATTGTAGGTGAGCGCAGAGAAAAATTATCTGACTATGCTCTTCAGTTAAGGGAAAAGCAAAAGGTAAAAAGACTTTATGGTATACTTGAAAAACAATTCAGAAACTACTATAAAAAAGCTGCAAGTAAGAAAGGTTCTACAGGTGAAAATCTTCTCTCATATCTTGAATGTCGATTAGATAATGTTGTGTATAGATCTGGTTTTGGCTCCACTAGAGCAGAATCTAGACAACTTGTTAACCATAAAAATATTGAAGTAAATGGAAGCCTTATAAATATACCTTCTTATCAAGTACAAGCAACAGATAAAATCTCTGTGAGAAACAAAAGCAAAGATCAATCTCGTATACAGTTTGCTTTATCAGTATCAGAAACAAGAAGCTCAAGCGATTGGATTGATGTAGATACAAAAAACCTGGTCGCTAACTTTTTAAGAGCTCCAGAAAGATCAGAACTTCCAAAAGAAATTAATGAATCACTAATCGTAGAATTATACTCAAAATAGCAGGTAACATATGAACACTATCACATTCTTAAAACCAAACTTAGTTGATATTGAGATGATCTCAAATTCAAAATCTAAAATAGTCATACAGCCTCTTGAAAGAGGATTTGGGCATACACTTGGTAATGCGTTAAGAAGAGTATTATTATCATCCATGCCTGGGTCTGCTGTCACTGAAGTTTCAATAGAAAATATTCTGCATGAATATAGTACTATAGATGGGGTTCAAGAAGATGTTCTAGAAATCATTTTAAACATCAAGAAACTTGCTTTGGTTCTCCACGAAAAAGATAAAATAGAAGTAGTTCTCAGAAAAAAAGGAAAAGGACCAGTTCTAGCATCAGACATCGAAGATCATCCAAATCTTGAGATTAAAAATCCTGATTTTTGTCTAGCGAATATGACTAATGATAAAACTGAATTGGTAATTAATTTAACTATATCGCAAGGCAAAGGTTATCAGCCTGCTGTAAAAAGAAAATTCAATGAGCTAGAGGATTTAGGAATTGGTAAGATGCAAATTGACGCCTCATTTACACCGGTGGAAAAAGTATCATACAGTGTAGATAATGCAAGGGTTAAACAAAAAGCAGATTTAGATAAACTTATTATAGAACTTGAAACAAATGAGACAATAGAACCTGAAGATGCGATAAGAACAGCTGGAAAAATCCTTAGAGAACAACTGGAAGTCTTTAGTCATCTAGAAGTTAAAGACGATACACAAGATGAGGTAGATGAAAACCATATTGATCCTGTGTTGCTTAGACCTGTAGATGATTTAGAATTAACAGTCAGATCTGCTAACTGTCTAAAAGCTGAAAATATTCATTACATAGGTGACTTAGTTCAAAGAAGTGAAAATGAATTACTTAAAACTCCGAACCTAGGAAAGAAATCACTGACAGAAATTAAAGATGTGCTTTCTACTCATAGCTTAACCTTAGGTCAAGCAATTGAGGACTGGCCACCAAAAAACATTGAAAAAAGATAATGAGACATAAAAAATCAGGTAGACAACTTAATAGAAATTCATCACATAGAAAAGCTATGTTTAAGAATATGGCTATTTCTTTGTTCGACCATGAGCACATTGAAACCTCAGTAGCAAAAGCTAAAGAGTTAAGAAGAACCGCAGAACCTCTAATAACGCTCGCTAAAAATGATACTTTAATGAGAAGAAGATTAGCTTATGCAAGACTGGGTGATAAGAGAATTGTCAAAAAATTATTTGAGGTACTTGGCCCAAGGTTTAAGGCTAGACCAGGTGGATATCTCAGGGTACTAAAAAAAGGTTATAAACATGGTGATGCGTCACCAGTTGCTTATGTTTTGTTTTCTAAATAAACTTAAATCTTAGTTTTTAAGTATTTTCCTGTATAAGAATCTTTACATTTTATAAGATCTTCAGGAGTCCCATAACCAATAATTTTTCCACCACCAGACCCACCTTCTGGACCTAAATCAATAATCCAGTCAGCTGTTTTGATTACATCTAGGTTATGTTCGATAATTATAAGTGTATTGCCTTTTGATTTTAATCGCTCTAAAACAGTCAATAAATTCTTCACATCATAACTATGCAAACCTGTAGTTGGCTCATCAAGAACATATAGAGTATGACCTGTATCTGGTCTGATTAGCTCTTTTGCTAATTTAATTCTTTGAGCTTCTCCGCCAGAAAGAGTAATTGCACTTTGACCTAATTTAATATAACCGAGTCCAACATCTGAGAGTATTAAAAGTTTTTTGTAGATTCTAGGATAGTTATGAAAAAATACTAAACCTTCTTCAACAGTCATGTCCAGTACTTCGCCAATATTTTTATCATTCAATTTTATTTCTAAAGTTTCATCATTATACCTTTGTCCATTACACTTTTCGCATTTTACATAAACGTCTGATAAAAAATGCATCTCAACTTTTATTTGTCCTTGGCCATCACAATGATGACAAACTCCGTTATTCTTTCCTTTAACATTGAAACTAAATCTACCTGGTAAATATCCCCTTGATTTTGATTCAGGTTTCTTAGCAAATTCCTCTCTTATTAGTGAAAATATACCTGTGTAAGTAACAGGATTAGATCTTGGTGTACGTCCAATAGGACTTTGATCAATATCGATTATTTTATCAATATAATTTATTCCATCAATTTTTTTGCAGTCAACATAACCTTCATTATTATCTAAAAGTTTGTTAACAATAGAAGTATACAGTACATTATTTATAAGAGATGATTTCCCTGATCCAGACACGCCTGTAATACAAGTCAATAGACCAATAGGAATTTCAGCATTAATCTTATCAAGATTATTTGCGCTAGCATTAACTATGGATAACCATTCTTTTTTCGGCTTAAGTCTCTTTAGAGGTATTTCAATTTTATTCTTACCTGTAATAAAATCCGATGTGTGAGATGAAACCTTATTTAAATTTGATGGTTTTCCTGAAAAAACCACCTCTCCTCCATGAACACCAGCATTAGGTCCAATGTCAACAATATGATCAGAAGTCATTATAGTGTCTTCATCATGTTCAACAACTATTACAGTATTACCTAGGTCACGTAAGTTCCTTAGCGTATCAAGTAATTTATTATTGTCTCTTTGATGTAAACCTATCGAGGGTTCGTCCAATACATACATTACTCCGGTAAGTCCTGATCCGATTTGACTAGCTAATCTAATTCTTTGTGCTTCTCCACCAGATAGAGTTTCAGCACTTCTAGACAGAGTAAGATACTTCAAACCTACATTATTAAGGAACAAGAGTCTTGAAATAATTTCAAGAACAATTTTCTCTGAAATTTTTGTTTTCATGCTATCAAGTTTTATATTTTTAAAAAAAGATAACGCCTCTTCTACATTCATGGCGGTTATCTGGTTGATTGACATTGCATTAATAAAAATGTTACGTGCAGTTATATTCAATCTTTCTCCATTACACTCTCTGCAATCACTTTCAGTCAGGAATCTTTCATAATATCTTTTAATACTGTATCTAAATGCGTTATTATAATTTCTTTCAAATATATTACATATACCTTCCCATGCATCTGTTTTTTTTGTACTTATAAATTTTTTTGTTTTCTTATCTAGTTTAATAATAGTAAAATCTATCTTTTCATCTGATCCATAAAAGAGTACTTTTTTAAAACTATTAGGAAGGCTATAAAACTTTTTATTAATATCTATATCAAAATGATTAGCAAGCGATACTAACATTGAATGATATAAATAATTCTTCTCGTCCCAACCTGCTATAGCGCCCTTTGCTAGGCTTAATTCTGAATTTTCGATAATTTTATTTTCATCAAAAAATTCATCAACTCCAAGTCCATCACACTTACTGCATGCTCCAGATGGTGAATTAAATGAAAATAATTTGGGCTCTAGTTTGCCAATTGAATACCCACAATGAGGACATGCATATTTAGTTGAAAATATTTGATCTTTATTATGTTCCACTGAGGAGACATATATTATGCCATCCGATATATCAGACGCAGCATTAAGGGATTCTATTATTCTTAGTTTATTTTGCTCATTTATTTCAATCCTATCGATAATCACTTCAATATCATTTTTCTTTTTTGCATTTATGATATGACCCAACATGTGTTTTGAGATATCACTTATTTTATGTATCTCTCCATTTACTCTTACTCTATTAAACCCTTGTTGAGAATATGATTGAATGGTTTTTATATGTTCCCCTTTCTGGTTTCTTACTATAGGAGATAATACTAAGATCGTTTCTTGAAGATTTTCTTTTAGAAGCTTCTGATACATTTGGGATGTCGACATTGCATCTAGGCTAACCTTATGTTGTGGACATTTAGGAGTGCCTATTCTAGCATATAAGAGTCTTAGATAATCGTATATTTCTGTTACTGTTCCAACTGTAGATCGTGGGTTATGTGAAGTTGATTTTTGTTCAATCGATATCGCAGGCGACAGTCCTTCAATTTTATCTACGTCAGGTTTATCTACCATTGATAAAAATTGTCTAGCATAAGCAGATAATGATTCAACATATCTTCTCTGTCCTTCAGCAAATATTGTATCGAATGCAAGAGAGGATTTTCCTGAACCAGATAGACCTGTAATAGTAATGAGATTATTTTTTGGAAGTTTGAGATCAATATTTTTAAGGTTATGGGTACGAGCGCCTTTTATCTTGATAAACTTATCCATCTGACAATAATAACATTTTTTATATCCATAAACTCAACACTTTGCATATGCTATAATTGTTCGATGTTTACGAGTGTAGAAAAAAAATCAGTTACATTAATTACCTTAATATATTTTTTCCGAATGTTAGGTGCATTCATGGTATTTCCTGTACTATCTGTTTTTGCTGATTCGTACAATATGTCGACCCCTTTTCTGATTGGGCTAACGTTGGGTATCTATGGATTAACCAACGCAATTATGCAAATCCCATTCGGTTTGTTATCTGATTATTTTGGAAGGAAAAATATTATATTGGTTGGATTGACTATATTTCTTTTAGGGTCATTTATATGCGCAATAACAGACAATATCTACTATCTTATTATAGGTAGAGCCCTACAAGGAGCCGGTGCAATTTCAGGTGCTCTTATGGCTCTTTTATCTGATAGCACTTCAGAAAATAATAGAACATTGTCCATGGCAATAGTCGGCGTATCAATTGGCACTGCTTTTTTCAGTGCATTTATTATTGGACCAGTATTGTCTAAATATTTTGAACTGCCTGGCTTGTTCATATTTATTATCTTGTTAACGGTGCTAAGTATTATTTTAATGTTATCATTTAAAAACACACCTGCTATAAATACACAATTTAATTTTAGCGTAATGGATTTAGTTTTTGATAAAAGGCTAAAACCTCATTACATAGATATTTTAGTTTTACATACTATACTTACATCTTTATTTATTGCTATCCCTGTAATGATGACTGATGTATATTTGATTTCAGTAAATGAATTTCCCCAACTTTATTCGTCGATATTTATATTATCTCTAATAATTACTTTACCTTTATTGAGATATGACAGAAAAAACCCTGTCCTAGTTAAAAACATTTCTCTAATAATACTCTCATTTTCATTAATATTTTCATTCCAATTCTATAATACTAATTTATTCATAATTATGATTGCTTTAATATTTTATATAGGGTCGTTCAGTGTGCTAGAAGCAGGTATACCATCATCACTTTCAAAACAAACTAACCAAGAAACACGGGGTTTGACGATGAGTATTTATACATCATTCCAGTTCTTTGGAACGTTTCTTGGTGGATTTATTGGCGGCTATCTTTATGATGCATATGGATTAAGTGGCATTTTCTTTTTTACTGCTGTAATATCTGTTATGTGGGTATTAATTTGTCTTTCACGAAATTTCATAGGAGCAGATATTGTCAGTAAATAAAGTGATATTGCTAGGTAGAGTAGGTAATGATCCCGAAGTTAAATTTATGCCCAGCGGTAATGCGGTCGTAAATCTATCGCTAGCTACTAATAGGAAATTTAAAAATCAAGAATCTGGATCTTATGAAGACAAAACAGAATGGCACAGAGTGGTGTTTTTTAATAAACCTGCCGAAACTATCGGTCAGTATGTACGAAAAGGTCAGCAATTGTATGTTGAAGGAAGATTACAAACCAGAAAGTGGCAAGATAAAGATGGTATTGAAAAATATTCTACAGATATCATTTCAGATAATTTCACATTCGTAGGTAGCAAGGCTGATGCTTCAGATAATTTTGGATCTGAAAAAAGCCAAGATAGTAATGATTTTTCAAATCAAGATATCATTAAGGATGAAGACATTCCTTTCTAATAGATGTTAAATAATAAAAAGTATTTCATCAAATCACAAGGGTGTCAGATGAATTCATATGATTCTGATAAAATTGCAGATTTATTATCCCATCATTATAATATGACCCCCATTGATGAGCCACAGAAAGCAGATTTACTTATTTTGAATACATGTTCCATCAGGGAAAAAGCACAAGAAAAGGTGTTTTCTGAGTTGGGAAGATGGAGAAAAATTAAAAATATCAGACCAAAAACTTTGATTGCTGTGGGAGGTTGTGTAGCCTCGCAAGAAGGAAAAAATATACGTAGCAGGGCACCAGAAGTTGATATAGTGTTTGGACCACAGACATTGCATCGTTTACCTAAAATGATAGGTGATGTTATTGAGAAAAAATACAAACCTATTGATGTGTCTTTTCCTTTGATAGAAAAGTTTGATTACTTGCCACAATCTAATTCATCTAGCGTATGTGCATATGTATCAATTATGGAAGGGTGCAGTAAGTATTGTACCTTTTGTGTTGTTCCATATACCCGAGGCGAGGAAGTGAGCAGAACATTAGATGAAATTATTTTTGAGATATCTTGTCTTGTTGAAAATGGTGTTAAAGAAATAATATTACTTGGACAGAATGTGAATGCGTATAAAGGAATAAGACTTAAAGATAATAAATCAATAAACTTTTCAGAGCTTATAAGATATGTTTCAAATATAAAAGGTGTCCAGAGAATTAGACACACGACATCTCACCCCATAGATTTCACCGATGACTTAATTGAGGAATATAAAAATAAAAAGTTATGTAGCAATCTTCATTTACCCGTGCAATCAGGATCTGATTTTATTTTGTCAAGAATGAAACGCAAACACACTACGCTTGAGTATAAAGAAATGATAAGAAAAGTAAGATCAGTAAGACCTGACATTAGTATAACGTCCGATTTTATTGTTGGATACCCGGGAGAGACTAAGCAGTATTTTGAAGAGACTATAAATCTTATTAATGAAGTTGGTTTTGATGATGGTTATAGTTTTATCTATAGTAAAAGACCTGGAACACCAGCTGCTTATGAGGGTGATGATGTTCCTTTAAGTATAAAAAAGGAAAGATTATCACTTGTACAAGATATCATTAGAAAAAACTCTAGAGAGTATCTAGAAAAATTAATTAATACGAAACAAGAGGTATTAGTTGAGGGCGAATCGAAGAGAAAATCTGGTGAACTTTTTGGAAGAACATTTACAAATAAAATTGTTCATTTTAAAGCGCCAAAGTCACTCGTAGGAAAGACAATTCAATTGGATATTCTAAGCGCAAACAGAAGTTCTTTAATTGGAAGAATATAACTGTATGAGAGTAAATAAGAAAAATATCAATCAGCATATTAAGTTAGAACCAATAGATAATGACCGATTGATTAATCTATGTGGACTTCTGGATAAAAATATAAGGCAGATAGAATCATTTTTTGATGTTGAAATATCAAATCGTGGTAATTTATTCAAGATAACAGGTGGAAATGAAAACGTAGCAAGTACCTCTAACTTTATCGTAAAAATATATGATCTCTCTGAAAAAGAAGAGATTACTCCTAAGCAACTTCACTTGTATCTTAATAATTCTAGTGAGTTTTTATCTGCTACTAATGAAAACAGTAAGACAGATTTAAATTTGAAAAAAAATACTATTAAACCAAAATCAAATAATCAAAAAAAGTTTATTGAAACCATCAAAAAAAATACTATAACCTTTGGTATTGGAGCTGCTGGAACAGGTAAAACATTTCTTGCAGTTGCATGCGCAGTAAATGCGTTGGAACAGGGAGAAGTTAAAAAAATTATTCTTGTTAGACCAGCCATAGAAGCAGGTGAAAAGCTTGGATTTTTACCGGGTGATCTTGCAGAGAAAATTGATCCATATTTGCAGCCTTTATATGATTCATTATATGAATGTTTGGGATTTGAGAATGTTAATAAGTTACTAGAGAAAAATATAATTGAAATAGCTCCACTTGCATATATGAGAGGTAGAACGTTAAATGATGCATTTATTATATTAGATGAAGCGCAGAACACTACCATATCTCAAATGCAAATGTTTCTGACTAGAATAGGCTACGGCTCTTCTACTGTGGTTACGGGTGACGTAAGTCAAATTGACTTACCCCGTGAGGCTCAATCAGGCCTTAAAGACTGTCTTGAGTTTATTTTAAGCATCAAAGGAATCGATGCAGTTCATTTTGAACCAAGAGATGTGATGAGACATAAAATAGTCACATCTATAATTAATGAATATGAAAAAAGAAAGAAAAATAAAAATTAACTATATTACATACATTAAAAATCATTACATACCTACCACAGTTAATATGAAGAAATGGATATTAAAAAGTCTTTTAGCTGAACTGCCTTCTCAGATTAATATAATTTTCGCTGGGAAAAAAAGAATAAGAACGTTAAATAATAAGTACTTGAATAACGATTATCCAACAAATGTACTTACTTTTTCTAACAATGATTCTGAATTATTATCTGGTGATATAGTCTTATGTCCAGAAATCATCAACCATGAATCTAAAAAATATGAATTATCTACAAATTTACGTTGGGCACATATGATTGTACATTCGATGCTTCATCTTCAAGGATATGATCATAAAATAAAAAAAGATCGTTTATGCATGGAAAGTATAGAAATTAGAATATTACACGATATGAATTATGGTAATCCTTATGAAAGAATCTAAAGATATCTCATGGATTAATAGAATTAAGGATCTTTTGATAGACAACCCAAAAGACAAAAAAGATCTTATATCATTACTTGAAACAGCTGCAGAGGATAATCTTATAACACAAGATTCTTATCAGATGATATTAGGTGTATTCAGCGTATCAGAAATACCAGTCAGAGAGATAATGATCCCAAGGCCACATATGATAGCCATTGATGTAAATGATGAGTTAAATACAGTAATTACAAAAGTTATAGAATCTGGGCACTCTAGGTTTCCTGTAATCAACGGTAAGCTTGATGAGATTATAGGAATACTTCATGCGAAAGATCTGCTAAAAAACCAAATCAATATGATGGATGACTTTGACCTCCATGATTATATGAGACAGGCAACTTTTATACCCGAAAGTAAAAGGTTGAATGTACTGTTAAATGATTTTAAAGCAAGTAGAAATCATATTGCTATAGTTATTGATGAACACAGTAATGTGTCTGGACTAGTTACTCTTGAGGACTTGATTGAAGAGATAATTGGCGAAATAGATGATGAACATGATGTGTCCTCAAAAGAGTTCATAATTCAGCAGGCTTCAAATAAATATATTATTGATGCACTACTTACTTTAGATGACTTCAATGAAAGATTTAGAGCATCACTTATAGACGAGGACATAGAAACGATAGGCGGTTTTCTCATAAACAAATTTGAGCGAGTTCCTAAAAAACAAGAAATTATTGAAATTAATAATTTAATTTTTACTGTTCTCTCAGCAGATTCTAAAAAAATTAATAGAGTACAATTAGTAATTAAAAAAGATAATAACAGCACTTGAATTATCTCTACTTATTTATTTCAGCTCTTATGTATATGGCAGCATACTCGCCATTAGACTTCAAAATATTAATATTTTTATCCTTAATAATATTTCTAATGATTATAGAAAATCATTCAACAAGAAAGAAAGTAATATATTCATTTCTATATTTCTTTTTTATACACATTATTGGTATTTCGTGGATTAATATTAGTCTAATTTCTTATGGGTCTATGAATATTTTTAGTAGCCTTATTGTCACAATAATTTTGTTATTAATAGTAAGCATACCATATACATTAATAGGATTTTTCCACAAACCTGTAAACAATAACAGTTTTTATAATTTAAATGTAATATCTCTTCTTTTTTTATTGGCTGAATATATTAAATCAATTATTCTAGGAGGCTTTCCATGGCTCTTGATTGGACATTCTCAAAATGCATCTATATTTAATTATATATATCCAATATTTGGTAGCTACTTCGTTACCTACTTATGTGTATTAATTAGTGCTTTTTTTTATAAAACCTTAATTAATCAGAATAAAAAATATATTTATTTATCATTTGTCTTTCTTGTAACCTATCTATCATATCCTGCAAATATTAACTATCACGAAGAATTCAACGAAAAGAAAATTAGCTATTCAATTTATCAACCTAATATATATCCTAATCAATCATATAACCCTGAAGAGTATAAAAAAATATCACAGAAATATATAAATTATATTAGGAAGAAAGATTCTTCAGATATCACAATTCTGCCCGAAACAATAACTCCTTACGTTCTCATGAGAAATAATGAGTTACTTAGTGAAATCATTAAATATTCTAATGATAAAAAAATTATTATTGCTGGCTTCTTTACTCAATCAAAGGATAATATTCATAATAGCATGACCGTCTTCTCAGACAGTATTGCATTATATAATAAACGTAAACTAGTACCATTCGGCGAATATACACCATGGTACGACACTCTCATTAAGTTATCTCAATCACTAGCTATACCTCTGTCAAATATTACACATGGCTCTGATGAACAAGATGAAATCTATGTAAATGGATTAAAAATAATACCAATTATTTGTTTTGAAAGTACATTCCCAAATATTATCGACTCCACTATGAGAAATGAAATCATCATTAATATTAGTAATGATAGTTGGTTTGGTGAGAGTCTTGCTCCTTATCAGCACCTTCAAATAACACAAATAAGAGCTTTAGAATTTAATAGATATATTTTGAGAGCAACAAACACGGGTATAAGTGCTGTAATTGATAATAATGGAGTTATTATTGATCAAATTTCCAATAATAGCGAAGGAGAGATGAATGGATTTGCCTATATTGGACTTAATAAGTCAATATATTCTCAATTTGGCGATCTAGGCATTTTGATGTTACTATTTTTGTCATCACTTTTTAAGTTATATAATAAACCGAAGAGACTATGAAAAAAGATTATCATCCATCTAGTATAGAAAAAGCTGTTCAATCAATATGGAGAAAAACAGAACCTGAAAAGAATAAGCTTCTAAATTCTAAGAATAAATATTATGTGCTTAGCATGTTCCCTTATCCGAGTGGCAAACTTCATATTGGCCATGTAAGAAATTATACAATTGGAGATGTAATATCAAGATCCAATAAAATGTTAGGAAAAAATGTATTTCAACCGATGGGCTGGGATGCTTTTGGCTTACCTGCAGAGAATGCCGCCATTAAAAATAATGTTCATCCAGAAGAATGGACTAAAAAAAATATTAATCATATGAGACAACAGCTTCAAAATATCGGTATTTTGTATGATTGGCAAAACGAGCTATCTACAGCTGATCCAGAATATTTCCACTGGGAACAATGGTTCTTTATTAAACTTTTAAAGAAAGGGCTTGTTTACAGGAAGCTATCAGAGGTTAATTGGGATCCTGTTGATCAAACAGTACTGGCAAATGAGCAAGTCATTGATGGAAAAGGATGGAGATCAGGAGCAAAGGTAGAAAGAAAAGAAATACCCCAATGGTTTTTGAAAATAACAGAGTATGCAGATGTATTATTAAGTGATCTTGACAAACTCTCTGGTTGGCCCGAATCAGTTAAATTAATGCAAAAGAATTGGATAGGCAAATCAAAAGGATTGAATATAAATTTTAAATCTTGTAATAACGACTATCTATACACTGCATTTACAACTAGGCCGGATACTATTTTTGGAGTTTCATATATAGCTGTTAGTATCAATCATCCATTAGCAAAAAGTCTCTCTGAGAGCAATGAGTATATAAAAGAATTTATTAAAAAATATCAGTCATCAAAAGTATCAGAAGAAGCGATGGCAAAAATAGATAAAGATGGTATTTTTACAGATCAATATTGCTATCATCCTATTACAAAAAAGAAAATACCTATATGGATAGCAAATTATATAGTGGATGGATATGGTACAGGTGTAGTTATGGGCGTGCCGGCCCACGATAAACGAGATTATGAATTTGCAAATCAGTTTAACCTAGAGATTACTAGAGTTATAGAAAGTGAAGATAAAAAATCTGATTTACCTTTTCTAGATCAAGGGACATTAATTAATTCTGATATGTTTAATGGGGTCAACTCTCAAGAAGCCTTTGATAAAATATCAGAATATTTTGTTAAAAATAAATTAGGTGAAGAAGTTACATCTTTTCGATTACGAGACTGGGGAATATCAAGACAAAGGTATTGGGGATGTCCTATTCCAGTATATTATCTAGATGATGGTACAATACATCCAGTACCCGAGGAAGATTTGCCTATCAAGCTCCCTAAAGATGTGGATCTAAGTGGTGAAGGTAATCCTCTTGATAAAAACGAAAAATGGAAAAACATTATTTGTCCTCGCACAGGAAAAAGAGCTACTAGAGAGACCGATACCTTTGATACGTTTTTCGAGTCTTCTTGGTATTACCTAAGATTTTTAGATCCTAATAACAAAGATGAAATATTTGATAAAAAATTAAAACCATGGCTCCCGGTTGATCAATATGTTGGCGGCATAGAACATGCCATTCTCCATCTTTTATATGCTAGGTTTTTTTTCAAGTTACTTAAAGATGAAGGGTTAGTAGATAATGACGAACCATTCAATGCATTACTTTCTCAGGGTATGGTTCTCAAAGAAGGCGCTAAAATGTCAAAATCCAAAGGCAATACGGTTGATCCAGATATGATTATTAATAAATATGGCGCAGATACAATCAGATTCTTTATCTTATTCGCAGCTCCACCAGAACAGAATCTAGAGTGGTCAGACTCAGCCATTGAGGGTGGCTATAAGTTTCTGAAGAGATTTTGGAAATTATCTTATCTAATTAAAACTTCTCATAAAAATGAGGATACTTCAAATGATAATAATATATTAATCAAAACTAACAATACAATAAATAAAGTTACAAAGGATATTTTTGATAGAAAATCTTATAACACCGCCATTGCAGCTATAATGGAACTGTTCAATTTCATATCAAAAAATTTTGAAGCAAAAACTATGAGCAGTCATACGGCAACAAAGAGTATTGAGACTATAGCTAAGTTATTGTATCCAATTACACCGCATATATGCTATGCAGTTTTATCAGAATTTAATGAAGATGAAGCATTAAATCCTGTATGGCCAGAAACCTATGATATAGTTGACGAGAACCAGGAAGTTCAGGTAATTATTCAAATTAATGGTAAACTGAGAAGTAGAATTGATATTAATACTAAACTTAGAAAAGAGGATGTTATAAAGCTTGCTAAAGATGATAGTAAGGTTCAAGAATACATAAATGACAAAGAAATTGTCAAATTAATATATGTTCCAAATAAACTTATCAATTTTGTAATTAAATGAAAATAATTAGATCTATATTCTTGATTTCTTTTTTAATCACTTCTTTTAGTTCATGTGGCTATCAATTAAGAGGATCATTAGATATAGATGAGCTAAAAAATATAAAAGTTATTGCTAGTGATTCAAATAAAATAGCTATGTTACTTGAGCAAAAAATTCTCTCATATAAAAATGACAATAGTCTCATTGACCCGACGTATCCCGTAGTTAAACTAAGTAATCTTAAGAGTGAAACCAGGCAACTTTCGGTTAATTCATCAGGACGAGTAGATGAATATGAAATTAGCAAAAAACTAGACTATGAACTCATATTATCAGAAACAGTAATACTAAAAGGATCACTTAAGGCAAGCGCATCTTATGATTTTAATGAATCGCAAATGCAAGGCACAAGAGAAAAAGAGATTATTGCTAATAATAGTATAGACCAGAGATTACTTAGGAAATTACTATTGAAATTAAAAGCAGCGCTTAAGTCTAAAACAAATTAATTGGCCCATATGGTTCGTCTCTAGATTTATCATGATCGACCATGCGGTATCTCACAAAATCTTTTAAATTATCGAAACTAAAAAAAGGATTACCACTAATTTCTTTTTCTAGAGTAGACTGCCTTGTAACAGAGTAGTTATGCCCAGGCATGATGATAGTATCTTTGTGAAAATTATTTTTAAGCATCTTCAAAGAGTTGAACATTTGTTCAGGATTTCCGCCATGTAAATCACATCTTCCGCATCCAAAAACAAAAAGAGTGTCACCAGCAATAAGTTTATCATCAAATGTATAGCAACAGGAGCCAGGTGTATGTCCAGGTGTATGGATGGACTGAAGATGTTTTTCCCCCAGAAATATTTCAGCTTGTGAATCTAAACTAATTAAATTGTCATAAGTTTTATTCCAAAATTCTGCTTCTAATTTATTGATATATATAGGTACATCATATATCTCTAATAATTTATCAATAGAATTAACATGATCATGATGGCTGTGAGTCAGTAGAATACTTATTAATTTAATATGATTATTTTTAATAAATGTTAATACTGCATCAAGGTCCCACGCAGGATCAACTATTGCCCCTTCTTTTGTTTTATTATTCCAAATAAGGTAGACAATATTTTGCATAGGCCCCACATCAAAAGTTTTTACTGATAAATTAGAATTATCTTGCATACAACACCATTATAATATAATTTGTACATGCATAATGACAGAAATTGTACTAAAACCCGAATTATTAAAAGGATTGCAGAAAGTCCTTGTTGAATATGAACCTAAAAATGAAGATCCTATTTTAGCATCACAATACCTATCGGCTGTCGTTGGTTCAATTGTAGCAACAGCAGAAATTCCTAAAAAAGATAGAGATGATATTCTAAAACAACTAATTGAGTTTACCCAATATGTTTATGATCAACAAACCGATACTCTCAAACAGGGTGAAACGTCTTCAGAAAAACCTAGTGAAGATGCTTATGGTAAATGGACCCCAGAATAAATCAACGAAGGATACTTTTAATTAACCCTGGCCCTTTAAAAACTAGCCCTGTGTATATTTGAATTAGATTAGCTCCAAGATTTATTTTTTCTTCTGCGGTTTGCGGAGAATCCACTCCACCTACACCTATGACAGTTTTATCTTTAGATATCTGACTACACACTTCTTTGAGTATATTATTTGATTGTTTGTATAATGGTCTACCACTTAAACCTCCTTGTAAATTTTTATAAGATTCATCTATTGATGACTTATCTATGGTGGTATTGGTACAGATTATGCCGTCCACATCATATGAATTTACTAAATTTATGATTCCACCAATATCTTCAATAGAAATATCAGGTGCAATTTTTATAACTAACGGAGTATGTTTCTTATAAACTTTTTTTAAGTTATCATGCAATCCTTTTATAGAGCGAATGAATTCATTTATATTTTGTCCAGATTGAAGCTGTCTCAGGTCTTTTGTATTTGGTGAAGATATGTTCAAGGTAATATAATCTGCGATAGCATATGACTTTCTTAAACAATATTCATAATCTCTAAATGCATCTTTTATTTGCGTATTTGCGTTTTTACCTATATTGATACCTATCGGTATGTTGCGATTAAACTTTTTAATTTTATTTATTGCGTAGTCAATTCCTTTATTGTTAAAACCTAGGTGATTAATTATCGCCTCATCTTTTATGAGTCTAAAAATTCTTGGTTTTGGGTTTCCTAATTGAGGTTTTGGCGTTAGGGTTCCTACTTCTACAAAACCAAAACCTATATTTGATATAAAATTTAAATAGTCAGCATTTTTGTCAAAGCCTGCAGCTAGACCTAATGGATTATCAAAATCAATATTCAGCTGTTTAGTTTTTTTGCTAATAATTTTTTTATGTAGCACTTTTCCTAAATAACTTTTATAGATAAATTCTAAAATGGGTAGTGTAATATTATGTACCTTTTCAGGTTCACCTAGAAAAGCAATTTTTTTATACAGCTGAAAAAATATATTGTTCAAAGTCTCTCTCAAAAGATAACAAGAATCATTATCATCATTACTATTCTAACAGAAAAATATTGACATATATGTTTTATAAATTTAGAATCATTCTAAATAATCATTTAGGAGAATGTAATGAGTTTAAAAGGTTCAAAAACAGAACAAAACCTCAAAGATGCCTTTGCAGGGGAGTCTCAAGCAAATAGAAGATATCTTTATTTTGCAGCAAAAGCAGATGTAGAAGGTCAAAATGATATTGCTACAGTATTTCGTTCAACAGCAGAAGGTGAAACTGGACATGCTCACGGTCATTTAGAATATCTAGAAAAAGAATGTGGCGACCCCGCTACTGGAGAACCTATCGGAGACAGTGTTCTTAATCTCAAAGCAGCTATTGCAGGGGAAACTCATGAATACACAGACATGTACCCTGGGATGGCAAAAACCGCAAGAGATGAAGGCCATGATGAAATTGCAGATTGGTTTGAGACTTTAGCTAAAGCTGAAAGATCTCATGCAAACCGTTTTACAAAAGCATTAGAGTCAATATCTTAATCTAGAAAAGTTGTGGGCGTTTTTTTAAAAAAAGCGCCCACGAATTATTTTTGAAAAGCAGGGAAAGAATATGAGTACAGGTCAGATGTCGAAAGTTGAGGGTGGATTAGAAAAACCAACTCGCCATATCATAGATTGGAATAATCCAGACTTTCTTAATGAGGAAAAGTTTGAAGAAGAATTACGAAGAGTAGCCGATGCGTGTCATGGCTGCAGAAGGTGTGTAAGCCTGTGTAATTCGTTCCCAACCTTATTTGATCTTATTGATGAATCAAAAACATTTGAAGTTGATGGTGTTAAGTATGATGAATTTAGCTCTGTGATCGATCACTGTTATCTGTGCGATTTATGTTTTATGACAAAATGCCCTTATGTACCTCCACATGAATGGGAAATCGACTTTCCGCATCTTATGTTAAGGGGTAAGGCAATAAAGAATGCAAACAACAAAAATTCATTTAGAGATAAAGTGCTTACATCAACAGATAATTTAGGAAAAATTTTCTCTAGAGCGCTAGTTGCTCCAATAGTAAATTTCTTTAACAAAATAAAAATATTTAGAAAAATTCTTAGTAAATCTTTTGGTATTCACATCAACGCTAAATTACCAAATTTTGCGTCTAAAACAGCAAAGAAGCTTGGTCTGCAAAGATATAATGGAGATCCTGATTTCAAGGTCGCTATTTTTACAACATGTTATCATAACTATAATGAACCAGGAGTTATAGAAGATTTTTATGACATACTAAAACATAACAACATTACAGTTGATATAATTTCTGATGACAACTGCTGTGGTATGCCAAAGCTTGAGCTTGGCGATATCAAGCTGGTTGAAAAGATGATGATGAAGAATCTGCCTGGATTTAAAAAATATGTTGACCAAGGCTATGTCATAATTGCACCTATTCCATCGTGTGTCTTGATGTACAAACAGGAATTACCGTTACTGTTCCCTGACAATAAAGATCTGGCAGCTGTTTCGCAAGCTTTCAGAGATCCATTTGAATTTCTCAATTTCATGAATGAGAAAGGAAAACTAAAAAAAGATTTTACAAATGAGCTGGGCGATGTTTCATATCAAGTGGCCTGTCATCAGAGAGTGCAAAATATGGGAATGTTAACAAAGAAAGTCCTTGAACTTGTTCCTGGAACGAAAATAAACGCAATTGAAAAATGTTCTGGGCATGATGGAACTTATGGGGTAAAAGCCGAAACACATGAAATAGCCATCAAAATTGCCAGACCAATTACTAGAGAATTCAAAGCTTCTTCGTTTGATAGTTTTACAAGTGACTGCTCTTTAGCAGCTCACCACATTGAAAATTCTCTAGGTAATTTACAAGCTCCACAACATCCAATTACATTAATTAAAAAAGCATACGGAATAAAATAATGAAACTAAAAACAACAGATCTTCTGTCTCTTGAAGAGTATGATAATGAGAGAGATGCTATAAAAAAAGAATTAATTATTCATAAAAAAAATAGAACTGTATCTATCGGGGAGCATATTGTTCTTATTTTTGAGGATTATTCTACAATTAAATATCAGGTCCAAGAAATGCTCAGGATAGAGAAGATATTTAATAAAAAAGAGATTCAAGAAGAGATTGATGCTTATAACCCATTGATACCGGATGGATCAAACTTCAAGGCAACGATGCTTATAATGTATCCTGATGTTGAAGAAAGAAAGATAATGTTATCTAAATTACATGGTATTGAGAATAACATTTACCTAAATTGTGGGTCTAAGAAAATAGTCGCTCTAGCAGATGAAGATCTTGAGAGAAGTACTGATGACAAGACATCAGCAGTACATTTTTTAAGATTTGAACTTGATCAAACTGATATTACAGACTTTTTATCTAATGATCGTGTTTTAGTTGGTGTTTCTCATGATGAATATACAGATGAAGTCGTACTGTCTGAAGCAACAAAAGATAGCTTATCTAAAGATCTAAATACTAACTGAATTTATTTATTTCTAGCTTTTATTAAAACTTCTGTGCTTTCAATTTCCAATGTTTTTGGTAATTCTGGTAACTCAGCAAATACAACTTTATCATGAGCGATATCTGTAAGAGTACTCATTGTAGTATTGTATAGGTGGTGGTGATTCTCTAAGTTAGTATCATAAAATTTCACTTCGTTATCTATATTAATAGTCTTTAGCATTCCTTTGTCCTCCAAAAGAGATAATGTATTGTAAACAGTAGCCATCGAGATATTCAGTTTTTTCTTGTCTGCTAGATTTATTAAATCTGTAGCTGTAAAATGTTGTTTTTTAGCAAATATCAAATGCGCTAAATCAACCCTTTGTTTCGTAGGGGTTAAATTAAGTTCTCTATATAGCTTCTCGTACCTTGTGTTCATGGCAATATTATAATATAGAAATTGACAAAGCTTAATAATTATTTATAAGTTTTTTCTAATATACTATGAATAGCAGATGAATCTAAGTTAGATAATCCGGCACTTTCTGCAAGATTCATTAGCTTTTTTACCTGGTTTAAGCTTTTGAGTTGTATTCCTATATTCGATAGAAAAGATTTAGCTATCTTTAAGTCTTTATGATGTAGTGATAATTTGAATCCAGGTTTGAAATTACTATCAATCATGCGTTTTCCATGAATTTCTAAGATTTTACTATTTGCGTACCCACCCAGCAAAGCTTCTCTTATCCTATTTGGATCTACTTTAGATTTACGGGAAATATTTATAATATCACTTACAGCCTGAATGGTCTGAGCAACAAGAACTTGATTGCACATCTTGCATATTTGACCAGATCCGCTACTGCCTATGTACGTGATTTTCTCGCCCAACATTTTAAGAATAGGTTTAACTTTATGAAAAGTTTTTCTATCTCCACCTACCATAATTGATAAATTACCTGATATTGCGCCCGCTTCTCCACCAGATACCGGTGCATCTATAAAGGAAGCACCTTTTTTATTTAACTCGGTGTTAATTTGAATCGCGCCTTCGGGTGATATAGTACTCATGTCTATAACACAAGAACCTTTTTTTAGATTTTCAAGTATTCCTCCTTTGCCGGTTGTAACTAATTCTACATCTTTTGTCTTTGGCAAATTTGTAATTATAATATTTGCATATCTCGGCAAGTCACTAACTGAAGAAACAAATATCCCCCCGCGTTTTTCAATAGATTTAATTATTTTTTGTTTTCTTGCATAGAAATATACCTGGACCTTATTTTCTAATAGATTATGAACCATCGGTTTACCCATTATTCCTAGGCCAACAAAACCAACTTTATATTTTTTAACTCTAATCATGACAACTAATATAGTATAATGTATCTGATGATAGTTGATTATATTAAATTTAAGAATCTTTCATTTACAACATTGAATAGATTATTTATGATTCATGGAAACCCTAGAAATCTAAGTAATGAGCTAGAGCATGATATTACTAGTTTTTATCGAAAGCTCGATTATAATCATGTAAGTTATATTATTGATGATGACACACAAACCAGTTCGATAGAAAATAGTTTTCATGATCAATCACTTTTTGACGAAAAAAAAATAATAACATTAAATATTGTCTCTAATTCTATTCCAAAGAACCTCAAAAACCTTCTTGAATCTATTAATAATAAACCTATTGATAACAAAATCATTATTAAAATTGATCGTCAAGCATCCTCATTTAAAAATACAAAACTTTATAAATTATTATCAACAAACGATTGTGTTATAGAGCTTTATGAACTTAAAGGTAAAGTGCTAGAAAAATGGGTTATAAATAAATGCAAAATTAACAAAGTTGCCTATGATGAAGATATAATAAATAATTTAATTAAATCAAACTTTAATAATAGTTTAGCTATTTCTCAAGTTATTTACCAAAGAAGTTTATTAGATAAAAATACTGCAGCTAAAAATATTAATCAATCAAAATATACAGAGTACGACTTAGTTGATATGCTTCATAAACATGATTCAGTTGGTTTTTTAAAAGTAAGTAAATATTTGGAAAATATTAATACTCCTCTTTCATATATAATTTTTTTAATGAATTCAGAATTAGAAAAGATTTACTCGGTTAAACAGTCAATTAACAATAAACCTTATATTCCCCAATTCCTTCATTCAAAATACAATAGCACTTGTTCAAACTACGAGGCAAACACTTTGCTTCAAGGGCTTAAAAGTATTAATGGTTTGGATTTTAACTCTAAATATAATGTAAGAAACTCCTCTCCATGGGTAAGTTTTAATGATTTATTCTCGAATATAATTAATAATAATCGAATATGAATACAAAAATCGAAAAATATATAACAAATCTTTGTATAGCATCTAAGCGCGCTTCTGTAGATGCAAAGTTACTCTCTCATGCTAAAAGACTTAAAATATTAAAAAAGATTATTTCTAACTTAAAGAAAGATTCAAAATTAATAATTAGGGAAAATAATATTGATGTTAAATCTGCACAGAAAAATAATCTCTCTGATGCACTTATCGACAGACTACTCATAAATAATAAGAGAATATTAACTATGATTGATGGTCTTAAAAAGATCCTTACAATACCAGATATACTCTTTCAAAAAATTAATAAATCTAAGCAGCCTAGCGGTATTGTTGTTGAGCAAATGAGAGTCCCTTTAGGTGTTATAGCAATGATTTATGAATCAAGGCCAAATGTTACAATAGATGCTACCGGTTTAGCATTAAAGTCTGGAAACAGTATTATTTTGAGAGGAGGAAGTGAATCAATCAATACTAATATATTGCTATCGAAGATAATAAAAAAATCACTATTAGCTTGTAATGTATCACCTAATATTGTTCAAATTATCAACACTACAGATAGAAGTGCAGTAAGCAAACTTCTGAAAATGGATGATTACATTGATGTTATTATACCTAGAGGAGGAAAAGGATTAATAAAAAAAATATCTCGCGAATCTAAGATTCCGGTAATTAAGCATCTAGATGGCAATTGTCATATTTATATCGATAAAGATGCTAATCCTAAAATAGCCTTATCATGTACTATTAACTCTAAAACACAAAGATATGGAGTGTGTAACGCGGCAGAGTCATTAATTATTCATAAAGATTTCCCAAAAAAACATATTAAAGAAATACTCCAATCTTTGTATGATCATAAAGTCCAGATACGAGGCTGTAAAAACACAAAAAAAATATTCAGTAGGACTAAGATTGCTAAAAATTCTGATTGGTATGAAGAATACTTAAAGCCAATAATTTCTGTAAAAATTATCCAAGATATTGATCAAGCTATTAAGCATATTGAAGAGTATGGAAGCATGCATACTGAGTCTATAATCTCAGAAAATATCAATGCTCAAGAAAGATTTTTAAGAGAAGTAGATTCAAGCTCTGTGATGGTAAATACATCTACAAGATTTGCTGATGGATACGAGTATGGCTTAGGCGCTGAAATTGGTATTAGTACGGATAAATTTCATGCCAGAGGACCAGTTGGATTGGAAGGGCTAACAAGCTTGAAATATATAGTTAATAGCAAAGGAGCAATTCGAAATTAATCAGTCGGTTATAGGTTTGTATTTAGGAAGCTTTGATCCAGTTCATAATGCACATGTCCAAATACCCGTTAAGATATTTTCAACTTACAAATTTGATAAAATAATTTATATTCCTACCGGTTTATCACCTGTTGGTAAAAAGCCTAGCATAAGTAATTCTGACCGATTGAAAATGCTTGGAAATGCTTTACATCAATATAAATATCTGAGCATAAGTGATTATGAATTAAGACTGAATACTATTTGTTATTCTATCAATACAATCAAATACTTTAAAGAAGAATATCCACAAGACAAGTTACGCCTAATTATTGGAGAGGATAATTTTGAGTCATTTGAAAAATGGCATAAATATTCAGATATAATTGATTTACTCAATATCATAGTTCTCATTAGGGATAATACTAAGAGCTGTGATAAAATGAACACATTGAAAGAGTTCATCACAGATGATATCGATCAATTTAATGACTCTAACTCAAAGATGATACACTACTTTAATGGCCTTAAGTCTAATATATCATCGACAATGATAAGAAATAGAATTAGAGATAATAAACCTATTGAAAAGTATGTTTCAGCTGATAACCACAAATATATTTTAGAAAAAAAATTGTATAAATGATTTTAGATAAAGAAATAAGCGCTATGTTAGAAGATCTTAAGGCCGAAGATATAGTATCTTTGAACGTGAAAAATAAATCATCTGTCACTGATATGATGATCATCGCATCTGGGAGATCTACTCGTCATGTTAAATCTATATCAGATAATATAATCAAAAAACTTAAAAAAATTAAGATAAAGCCTCTTGGTATTGAAGGCTACTCAAAATCAGAATGGATTTTAATTGATTTTGGTGATGTACTCGTGCATGTAATGCATCCTGAAACTAGAGAGTTTTATTCTTTAGAAAAGCTATGGGATGAGAGTTTGAGTAACGAAAATATGATTTAATAATGAGATATATCGTAAAACTATTCTTTAATTTCTCATTACTTGTTCTAATTTTATTTTCTTTAATTATTGTTTATTCAGAGAACACATCAACATTAAATAAGCCAATTTCAGATAGGATTATTAATAGCCTTAAAAATTATCATGATGTAAATGCAAAAATAGAATCAATAAAAATAGAATGGAAAGGTTTTCATCCGAGCATTTTTGTAAAAAATATACAACTTAATGACAAAGAAAATAAAACATTATTACGCACTCCTATTAGTGAAATAAAAATTAACCTATTCAGGAGTTTATACAACAGGAATGCATCTGTTGATGAAATTATAATTAATAATACATCTCTTATTCTTATTCGCGATAAATCAAAAATATTGATTAATAATTTTGATCTTATAGGTGCAAGTGGAGACAATAAAGAAAATTCATCATTCCCGAAAATAACTTTAAACAACTCTGAGATAAGTATCACCGATAAGGTATCAAATAAGGTAACCAATCTTAAAATAAAAAATATTAGAGCACATTATAATAATGGATATAAAATAAATGCAAAATTTTTTCATGAGTCTAGCCCAGAACCTCTTACATTAATCTATAGAGGAGATTATGATTCCAGTAATCTTGTTAGTAGAATCTATGTCAGTGGTAATTCAGTAAAATTACCATATACATTATTTCCAACTGCTCTTAATCAAATCATGGTAGATCGATTATCAATGAGACTTTGGATCGATTTAAAAAACACGAATATAGAGAAAATTTCTGGAAACATATCTTCACAAAATCTCAGTATCAATCTCCCTAAATTAGACTTAGAACTAAAGAATGTTAATGGTGATATTTTATACACCAACGACCAGTTATCAGATACTCTAAGTCTTCTTAAATTGAACTATGAAACTGGTAATAAAAAAATTAATAATAACAAAATCATAATTAATAAATCAAAATCAAAAGAGATTAAGCTATTTATCCAAAAAAGCGATTATCAAATACTTAAATATTTTTCACAGAAAATGGGACTTTTCAACGAGAGTGATATAGCAAATATTAACAACATGCATATAAATAATATCCAGTTGAATCTATCAAATTCCGGAATACCGGACTATTACCGCTTCTCTGTTAAATTACCTTCGTTAAACTTTTATAAAAAATACCAGTTATCGGATACGTCAGCTGATGTTTTTGGCAATATGAGTAAAGGTAAAATTCAAATTCATAATCTATCTTTATATCTTCAAGAAGATAATCTTATTAATAACTTAAGAGGTTCATTAACATATAATCTAAAAGGTAAGTCTATTTATTTTAATAGCTCAGATCTTCTTGACGATCAAGGAACTATCTTTAAATTGAACGGTAATAAAACCACACAAATACCTTCGCTGAAGTTGTCAGTTGATAGCACTTTAAAAACAATAAAAAACTCTCTTAATCTAATATTGAAAACAAAATTACCAGAATTGGATGGTAATGTAACAAGTAATATTTATTTTCATAAAAACACTTTATTCTCAGATACTAGAATAAATAAGCTTTATATAAAATATTCTGATTCGATTTATTTGTCATCAAATAATATTAATGTGTCAACGACATCTAGATTGATAAATACTGATAATTTCAACATAGGAATAAATGATAAGGTTCAAAAATCTAAACTAACTACTATCACTACCTCGAATTCATCAAGATATAAATTAACGTCTGTTGGCATGATAGATAGTCAATTCATTGAAGATATTTTTCAAATAGATGCTAATAGTTTTGATGGAGAATCATTGGCTAAATCTAATATTATTTATGACATGAATGAAAATGGGCAAAAGCTAACTTTGTTTTTATCTAGTGATATGCATGGTTTATCTGTCAATATTTTTGATCTTATCAGCAAGACTTCTGAAGAAAAAGTAGGTTTATCTTTAAAATATCAATATCTCCCAGCAATGGCATACCCTTTGAAAATCTCAATAGATAAACACGATATAAATATCAAGCATGATGAGGATAATATCTATTTAAAAATTAAATCACCAATCGCTAGAGGTTTAATAAAAACACCAAAGGTATTCAATAATCACCTTGATATTCATGGCTCTTTTGAATTTATAGATACGACAATTTTCAAAAACACTAATACGCCCACTGCTCTGCCAAATATAAATATAAAATCTAGACATCTCAAGGCTAATGAAATTGTCTTTGATAATGTGCATATAATTTTGACAAACAAAAATGATCATATTGCTATTGATAAACTTAATTTTAAAAATTCTCATCTACAAATCGAATCATCAGGTAAATGGTATATTGGCAAAGAGCAATCCACTGAGATGACTGCACAAATCAAAAGTGATAATTTTGGGTTAGCCCTCAAATCACTTAATTATCCAGATGCAATTAGAGGTGGAGTTCTTTCTGCTAACTTAAATGGTCATTGGAAAGGTGCATTGTCAGATTTTTCATTTTCTCAAATAAATGGAAAATTAGATTTTGATATTGAAAATGGGCAAATTAATCAGCTCGATAAGGGAACACAAGCCATTGGTCAAGTACTCGGATTGTTTAGTATTGCATCAATACCGAAACGACTATCGTTAGATTTCTCAGATTTTTTCTCTAAAGGCCTAAGCTTTGATAATCTTAATACTAATATTTCCTTAAATTCTGGTATTGCTAACACCAAAAAGATGATAATCGTTGGTAGCTTTGGTGAAATGAGATTATCAGGAGAATCGAACCTTATAAATAAAACTCATGATCAAGTTCTGATATTTATTCCAGATCTTTCATCCACAAGTCTTGTTACTGGGGCTGTATTGGGTGGCCCAATTGGAGCCGCTGCTTCAATTTTCTATGATAAATTACTGAAGGAATTTGGAGTAGATACAAATAAGCTTGCGGGAATAGAGTATTCCATTAAAGGCCCTTGGGCTGACCCTAAAATTAAAGTCACCCAATCATTTAAACCTATCATCAATTAAGATATCCTAGAGAGATGTCAAAAGTCTCCGCTATACAATTAAATTCAGGTCCAAACATTAAGGTTAATCTTTATGATGTGGGTACTCTCATAGAACAGATAGCTGACACAGACTCTAAAATGGTTGTGCTACCTGAAAACTTTGCACTTATGCCTGAAAACGATGAAGATTACATCAAATTTTCAGAAGAACTAGGTGATGGACAAATACAAAATCATCTAGCTGAGCTAGCAAGTAAATATAAACTATGGATCGTCGGCGGGACTATTCCTATTAAATCTAGTGATGATAATAGAGTAATGGCGAGCACAATTACTTATAACGATAACGGAGAACGAGTATCTCTTTATAATAAAATTCATCTCTTTGATGTAACGTTACCAAAATCTAAGGAATCATATAACGAGTCAAAATATTTTATGCCTGGTGAGAAAATTGAAGTGATAGATACTCCAATTGGGCGCGCAGGCATAGCCTGTTGTTATGATTTAAGATTTCCGGAATTATTTAGATTACAACATCAGAAAAATATTGATGTAATAATATTACCTGCATCATTCACTGAACAGACCGGTAAAGTTCATTGGGAGACTCTTGTGAAAGCTAGGGCGATTGAAAATTTGTCTTTTATTGTCTCATCATGCCAAGGTGGCTACCATATTAATGGGAAAAAAACTTATGGCCATTCAATGATTGTAAATCCATGGGGTCAAACATTAGATATTATTGAGAAAGGAAAAGGTTTTATAAGCGCTACTATCGATCTTTCACAACTGAGATCTATAAGAGAAAATTTTCCAGTACTTGATCATATGAAATTACTTAATAAAAAATGAATATAATAAAAGAATGTATTTTTCCAGATAATAATCTTGATTTTGAAAAGATTAGCAATGTTATTGCAGAGTCATCTGGCCCTTCAATAGATTTATCTGACTTATATATGCAATATACCACTGTAGAAAGTTGGACATGTGAAGACGGCATTGTCAAAAGCGGCTCTCAGGATATAGATAGTGGGTACGGCATTAGATCAATCAGTAATGAGAAAACTGGTTTTGCTTATGGCAATAACTTCAGCTTTAGTGAAATCATAAAATCAGCTCAGTTATCTAGATCAATAGTTGCGTCAAACAAATCAAAATCAATTAATCTAAAAGAAAACTCTAATTATAAAAAATTATATATTTCAGAATCTCCTCTAACTTCTGTTACAGATGAGGATAAAGTAAATTTTTTAAGAGGTATCGACAGTTACATAAAAGGAAAAGATAAAAGAGTGCAACAAGTGATTATTAATCTTAGTTCTAGTTTCGACTCTATTTTTGTTGCAAATTCATATGGAACATATAGTTTTGACGATAGACCTCTCGTTAGATTCAATGTAATGGTAATTCTAAAATCTGGTGATCGCGTTGAAAGGGGAAGCGCTGGCGGTGGAGGGAGATATTCTTATCCAACTCTTATTAATACAAGAAAGCCTTTTGAACTGGCTGATGAAGCAATAAGAATTGCTGATGTGAATCTAAACTCTAAACCTTGTAAAGCAGGCAATACTACTGTTGTCCTTGGCTCAGGCTGGCCGGGTGTTTTGCTTCATGAAGCTGTTGGTCACGGTCTTGAGGGCGATTTTAATAGAAAGAAAACATCTAATTTTTCTGATTTGATAGGACAAAAAGTTGCATCAGAATTATGTACAATTATTGATGATGGAACTATAGAGGATAGAAGAGGTTCTTTATCGATTGATGATGAAGGAACGCCCACAGCAAAAAATGTACTTATTGAAAATGGTATCTTAAAAGGTTACATGCAAGATTTGATGAATGCAAAATTGATGGATGTAAAACCAACTGGTAATGGCAGAAGAGAGAGCTATGCGCATTTACCTATGCCAAGGATGACAAATACATATATGCTTGGTGGCACATCAAATGCTGAAGAGATAATTAATAGCGTTGATGATGGCATCTATGCTGTTAATTTTTCTGGAGGTCAGGTAGATATCACAAGCGGTCAATTTGTTTTTACAGCTTCAGAGGCATATAGAATTGAATCTGGCAAAATTAAAAATGCAATCAAAGGAATGACATTAATCGGGAACGGTCCGGATGTTCTAAAAAAGGTCTCTATGGTTGCAAATGATATGAAGCTTGACGATGGAGTTGGCACATGCGGTAAGGAGGGGCAGAGTGTCCCTGTAGGAGTAGGTCAACCTACATTAAAAATCGATGACATCACTGTTGGTGGTACGGAAGTTTAATAATGCCCAATAATTTTAAAGAGACTACAAAAAATCTAAAAGAAATAATAGACAATCTAGACAAGAAAAGAGAATACGAGTTCCACTTTCATTCAGCAGATGGAGCTGATGTAACTTCAAGGTTTGGTGACGTAGAAAATATTCAATATCATAATGATGAGGCATTAACTGTTACTTGCATAGACGGAAAAAGAAAAGGTGTTGCAAGCACCAATAACCTATCAGATGAAAGCATTGAACTTACGATTGAAAAAAGCAAGACTATTGCTTCTTTTCTAGAAACAGATAAACATCAAGGCTTAGCCAAAGAAAACCTTATTAATGAATTTGATATAGATTGTGGTATTAATTTTCCAAAAGAACTCTCAACTGAAGAGCTTGTGAATATGACAATAGAATGTGAAAAATCAGCATTAGATTATGACAAAAGAATAAATAATAGCGAAGGATCTGAGTACGCATATTCTCAGTCTAATAATTTAATATTAAATTCTCATGGTGCTGCCGGTTCTTATTCTTCGACGAGTTATACGCTCTCTTGCGTTGTAATTGCAGAAGAAGAGGGCCTCAAAGAAAGAGATTATGCATTTTCAACCCGAAGGAGTTTTAACCAAATAGGGGATCCAAAAGCGATTGGCCACGAGAGTGCCAAAAAAGTTATTTCAAGACTTGGGGCAAAATCGATATCCACTAGAAAGTGTCCGATAATTCTTACACCTGAATTATCAGTAGGGTTATTTTCATCATTTTTATCTGCCATCAATGGTAATAATATCTATAAAAAGAATAGTTTCTTGCGTGACTTTATAAATAAAAAAGTTTTTTCTGATCATATCAGTATCTCTGAGCAGCCAAATCTAAAAGAAGGACTTGGCTCTAGGCCATTTGATAGCGAGGGAGTTATTACATCAGATAAATTAATAGTTGAGGATGGAGTGCTTAACACTTATTTATTAGACACATACTCAGCAAGCCAATTAAGTTTAAAATCCACAGGCAACAGCGGTTACAGTAATATATTAATTAATTCGACTAAACCTATGATGAGTAACCTTGTAGAATCAATAGATAACGGCATAATGGTTACAGAATTAATGGGTTCCGGAGCAAACATGTTAACAGGCGATTATTCAAGAGGAGCTTTCGGCTATCTAATTGAGAATGGAAAAATATCATATCCAGTTACCAACTTTACTATTGCATCAAATATGATTGAGATGTTTAAAAATATTGAAGAGATTGGAAACGACTACTATTTGAACTCAAAAATAAAGTGCGGCTCACTCATGATTAATGATATGACTGTAGGCGGTAACTAATTAAGTATTGTCTAATTAGATAATACATGTAATATTAAATCATGCATCTTATCAAGGCACTTCTAACTCCTTTCATTTTTATCATATCCACCTTTAACTCGTTTGCCTCAGATGGACGAACAATGACTGATAAATTAACTTGCTACAATTATGAAGAACGCATTGTATTCATGCTAGATCTTACTAAAGATAATGAAAAATTGAATAGCATGAACTTAGCTGTTGTAAAAAGAACTGAGAATTCTATTGAACTTGTTGCTCCTGATTTACTCGTTAAGTTTGATTCACATAATTTTGTCCTGAATGTGATACCTACTAGAGCATCAGAACCACTAACTATGGATTGTACAATAAACTAGCTGTTAGTTTGATATCTAGATTTAAGTATTAAGTAACCAGCTACTGCAGAAACTATAGAACCAATAAATATTCCTAACTTACTACTATCTACTAATACAGGATCACTGAAAGCTAATCCGTTTATAAATAAACTCATAGTAAATCCAATGCCACACAAAAAAGATAAACCAAAAATATCTTTTAAAGTGACATCATCTGGTAGTTTAAATAGTTTCGTCTTCATACCAATGTATGTAAAGAAAGTGATTCCTATCGGTTTTCCTAACAATAGGCCTAGAACAACACCTAGAGAGAGCGGACTATAGAGACTATCTAAAGTCACATCAGAAAAATTTATATCACTATTGAAGAATGCAAATATAGGAAGCACTAGGATACCTACAAAATTATGTAGCTTATGCTCTAATTGTTTAAGCATAGAATCATCGATGCTATTTTTTTGATTATTAGGTATCGTTGTAGCTAACAAAACACCTGCAATAGTTGCATGTACCCCTGACTTCAGGACAAAATACCAAAGAAATATTCCTAGTAATATATAAATATACATTTTTTGTGATCCAGATAGATTTAACAATATCAAAAGGGCTAATACCGCAGCTGAGTATGACAAATAAATCATACTTATTTCTGATGTGTAAAAGAAGGCGATAATCAGCACAGCGCCCAAATCATCAATAATTGCGAGTGATAAAAGAAATACTTTTAAGCTTAATGGTACACTCTTTCCTAAGAGGAGAAGAACAGCAAGTGAAAAAGCTATATCTGTTGCTGTTGGAATTGCCCAACCTGACATATTTTCTGGATTGGAATAATTTATTAGCACATAAACAACAGCTGGCGCAAGCATACCTCCAATTGCAGCGATAGCAGGTAAAACCATTCTATCAAAACTTGATAATTCACCTTCTAGAATTTCTCTTTTTAATTCTAAGCCTATGATGAAGAAAAATATCGCCATCAAACCATCATTTACCCAATGAGAGACATTTTTGGTAAATGAGAAATCACCTATGTTAATAGGAATGTATGTATATTTAATTTCAAAATATAAAGATTGCAGTGGGCTGTTAACAATAATTAACGCCAACATGGCAAACAGTAATAATAAAATGCCTGATTTTTCCTCTCTTGAGAAAAAGTTTTTTATAGCTTGTGATAGATCGAAGGTGTTATTCATTCGCACTTATTATATCAGCTTGTAAGAGTAGCATATACTTTTAAACTATCAACAAAGAGAAATCTCGTGATTCAATATTTTTTGTAAGTGCACCAATAGATATATAATCTACACCTTTAACAGCAAAGTTATTTATATTCTGAAGATTGACTGACCCAGAGACTTCTAGTTTTGATTTAAGTTTATATTTAACAATTTTTTTCAACATAGTAGGGGTAAAATTATCAAGCAGTATCCTGTTAATTTTTAATTGATCTAAAGTTTTAGCAAATTTAATTGTTTTTGCCTCAACAACAACAATTTTATTATTTTTTATAGCTTGGTTTATAATATCATTTGGGTTTTGCATGAACTTAAGATGATTCTCTTTAATTAGTACAGCAGATGATAAATTTTCTCGATGTGCGTTACAGCCAGCCGCTTTACAAGATTCTATTAGTGGAGCTCTAAATAATGGCAATGTTTTTCTTGTATGAAGTAATTTAATATTTTTATCTTTTACTTTCTTTTGGAATTTTTTGCATAGGTCATAAGTTCCAGACATTGCTTGAAGATAATTCAAAGCGACACGTTCTCCCTTGAGAATCGAATGGTTTGTCCCATATATATCAATTATAATTTTATTTTTATTTACATAATCTCCGTCATTTACATAGGTTTTGAATTTTATTTTTTTATCAACCTGTTTAAATACTTGTTTGAGCCATTTCAATCCATATACATGAGAGTTTTCTTTTATTTTTATTATCGCTTTACATTTATTTATCAAAGGAACTAAATTTGTAGTGATATCTTTTTTATAACCATCCTCCTTCAAAGCCATATTGATGTGTTCATTGATTTTCATACCGTATTAAGCTTTCAAAGTATCCTTATACTGTTTTGTTTTCGCAAAAATCATAGGACCTAACAATATAAGTGCGATTAGATTGGGAATTGCCATCAGCCCATTCATTATATCAGCTATCAACCACATTAAATTTAATTCAGTGATGGCTGCAATAGGAATAATTACTATCCATAAAATTCTGTAATAGATTATTATGCTTGAGCCAAATAAAAACTCGGCACATTTTTCTCCATAATAACTCCAGCCTATAATAGTGCTGAAAGAAAATAGAATTAATCCAAAAATTACAATGTACTTTCCGTTATGAAGTAAATTCTCAAAAGATGTTACGGTAAGAACTGCTCCATTTACCTCTCCTATCCATTGATTACTCATTAGTATAACAAAAGCTGTAATTGTGCATACTACTAGTGTATCTATGAGCGGTTCCAACATAGAAATCATTCCTTGCTTAGTTGGATTATTTGTATTTGCTGCTGCATGAGCAATTGGAGAGCTGCCCAATCCTGCTTCATTTGAAAATACACCACGAGCAACACCATATCTTAATGCCATCCAAACAGTTGCTCCAGCAAAGCCTCCTGATGCGGCTGTAGATGTGAAAGCCGAGGTAACTATCAAATTAAATATATATAAAATATTATCGTGATTAATAATTATAATTAACAGTCCACCAAGAATATAAATAGCCGACATTAATGGAACTAAAGTTGATGTAATTTTTCCTATAGATTGTATTCCACCGATTATTACCAACGCAACAAAGACTGCTATAAAAAATCCAACTGTAAGTGATGAAATACCAAATTCATTTTCGATAACTTGTGATACAGAATTAACCTGTACGCCATTACCTATGCCCAGAGCAGCAATCATCCCTGCTAAGGCAAAAAGATAGGCAAAAATTATATAATTCTGCGATAGTCCATTTTTAATGTAGTACATTGGTCCACCGACAGTTTCACCATTGATATTTTTTTCTCTATATTTAATTGCCAGGAATGCTTCTGCATATTTTGTTGCCATCCCAAATAATGCTGAAATCCACATCCAAAAAATAGCGCCTGGGCCTCCAATATAAATAGCTGTTGCTACACCGGAAATATTTCCAGTACCTACTGTTGCAGATAAAGCAGTTGTTAAAGATTGAAATGAGGTAATTTGTCCATCTGTTTTATCTTCATCATTTTTAAAAATTTGCTTAAAAGCAAAAAGAATATATGAAAAAGTAAAACCTTTAAGACCAAGGCTTAGAAAAACTCCTGTGCCCAAGATTAGTATAAGTGTAAACGGCCCCCAAATAAAACTACTTACTGTATTTAGTAAATCATGCATTATTTTTTTTGTGAATAACTTTAACAGCTGAGTCTCTATTTGTGTTTTCTATCTTGAGCTCTTCAAATATTAAATCAGAATAATGCGGTATATCATACCCATCTTTAAGTTTTGTACCAACCGTATGAGAATAGTCAGATGATTTATAGTTATTTTCCAAATGACGATTAACCAGGATAATAAATCCGTCTTTATCCAGGTTGTTCAATGCATTAGCTAAAATATGATCACTCAGCTCTTGATTAAAATATTTCTGGTCAATTAAAACTACATTATGCTTTGAAACAAAAAAATCCTCATTCAAAGTCGTTGCAACATGATTATAGTAATCGTTTATTTGTTTAGGTAAGTATTCCTGCTTTGCATCAATATTATTATTTACATTAGAGTATACTTTTGTACTTTTTATATTCATATAATCGCTACAAGCTAATTCCATACCCAGTAATGTATTATCGCTTACAACCGCTAGATTAATTTTTTTATTTCTTCCATGATTATCAAGAATAATCTTCTCTACAACTGCACTGAGTCTTAAATTTTCATTTTGATTATCTATTTCATTTTGTAATTCATCCAATTTATTTTCTTGATAAAGTTTAGGTAATGTCTTATCAATAAAATATGTAAAAGTACTGTTACGGACTTTAGGCTCTTTCTTTCCAATTCTCATTGACATCACGCCATCATTTTCAGCCCATATATTACTCATTCCCCACCATTTTTGCCTGCTTTGAAACGCAACTTCTAAAATACTTCTCGACCAATAGTTTTTTTCTACACCTTGCCTTTCTGCATAAACTGGGAAAATCACCGCACCATCTCTTTTGATTACGTACATCAAATATCTGAGAAACTCTGCCCCCCAGTTATTAGCATAGAGCGGGAAACTGATGCCTAAATATATTCTGTCTATAGATTCTTTCTGAAACGGGAAATATACAGAGGGAAGCTCTGTGCCATTGTCAAAATTTATTGAATCTAGTGTGTAGCTTTTAATGTCTTTGCTGGGCTTTACAGCGCCATGTTTGTCTCTGGTGTCTGATGCATAATAGTCTATGTCATCATCAATATATTTGCTTGATTTATGGAATATTATATCTGTCATATATCTGATATTATGGTTGTAGATTTTATCATGAACCTAAGTTTATCAATAGCTAAAATCGAGAAAACCTATGATGCTTATAACAACTCTTTTATCTGGATTTACCGCATTAATCCTCTATAAGTCCGGAACTCCTATTAGCAACATCTTACTAATAGTAGTCTCATATTTTATCATTTATATGTTTTCGATTAGAAAAAAGAGAACTCAATATGAGCAACCCATAATTGAGCAAAAGAAGGTTAAAAAGAATAAAGCTATTTTTTTCTCAGAGCATGATAAAAGTATTTTTAATCAGAACTCTTTTCCAATGTTTATTGTAAACAAAAACTTTACCATTGAGAAATCAAACGTTGCTTTTAATTCTTTTGTTGGAAAAGATGCAAGCAGTCTTCATTTATCTTTAGTAATGAGATCCAATGAACTCAATGAAGGTTTAAATGATGCCTTGAAAAATAAAAATAAAGTTAATGTAAATATAATTATCTATGATCAAGTGCATAAATATGTTCAGGCACAAATATTTCCTATTGAAATTGAAAATGAAATATTTGTATTAATCATACTAACCGATGAGACAAGTCAAAAAGTCTCTGAGCAAATAAAATCTGATTTTATTTCTAATGTCACACATGAACTTAAAACGCCACTAACTGCAATTATGGGATTCATTGAGACTATTCAAGGACCTGCAAAAAGTGATGAAGTTCAAAAAAATAAATTTCTCAAAATAATTAGAACTGAGGCAGAGAGAATGCATAGACTTGTTAATGACACACTATCTCTTATTAGAGTAGAGGAGTCTGAATATCAGATACCAGATTCTAAAGTAGATATTTACCAATGTGCAAAAACAGCAGTTGATGCAGCGAAACAAACTGCTGAACAGAAAGATATTGAAATTATACTTCCAACCTCTTTTAGAGAAAATCAAATATTTGCAAGAGGTAATAATGATCAAATCATAGAGATATTTGAAAACCTCATTTCTAATGCATTAACCTACAGCGCTAATTCGACTTCTATAAAAATAACATTTGACCTTAAAGACAAAGAAGTATCTTTTTCTGTAAGTGATGAGGGATGTGGTATTCCAAGACAAGACGTTATCAAGGTTACAGAAAGATTTTATAGATCTAAAAATGCAGCTCAGTTCAAAAAGAGTAGTTCTGGTCTAGGCTTATCTATAGTTAAGCATATAGTAAACCGCCATGCTGGGCGCTTAGTAATTGATAGCGAAGAGGGAAGAGGTAGCACTTTCACAGTTTTTTTACCAGAATTTGAGTAAATTAGACTTATTCATAAATCTTTAACAATTCTTTAATTATGTTTTCATTTACTTTAGTTTTAATAATCACATATAATTTTTGGAGCTTAAATAATGAGAACATTCATATTTACTATTCTTTTGGCTTCTCTATCAGCAAACCTTAGTGCTAGAGAAAACATTTCAATAGTAGGATCATCAACTGTTTATCCATTCTCTACAACTGTAGCCGAAGAATTTAGTAGAAGAAACAACGCTTACAAAGCACCTATAGTTGAGTCTACTGGTTCTGGAGGAGGACTTAAACTTTTTTGTTCAGGCATGGGACCGAATAGTCCAGATATTACAAATGCATCTAGAAGAATCAAAGAAAAAGAAATATCCCTATGTAAATCTAATGGAGTAAAAAATATTATTGAAGTTAAAATTGGATTTGACGGTATTGTGTTTGCAAATGCAAAAAAAGGTATTGATTTAGAACTTACAACTAAAGATATCTATCTTGCACTAGCGAAAGAGGTGCCGTGTGGAGTACAAGATGAAGTGATGTGTAAGAACACTGCTGAACTTTGGAGTGATGTAAATCCAGACCTTCCAAAGTTACCTATAACTGTTTATGGTCCTCCTCCTACATCTGGAACTAGAGATGCTTTTGTTGAAATTGCTATGAGTAGCGGTTGTAATTCTATGAAGTGGATTAAAAATCTTAAAAAGACCGACAAAAATCAATGGAAAAAAATCTGTAGAACTATTAGAGAAGACGGGCCTTATGTAGAAGCGGGAGAGAATGATAATTTAATTATTCAAAAACTTAATGCAAATCCAGATTCATTTGGTATTTTTGGCTTCAGTTTTCTTGATCAAAACAATGACCAAGTAAAAGGTGCGGCCATAAATGGAGTATTCCCTACATTTGAGGCTATTGCTGAAGGCGACTATAAAATATCTAGATCTTTGTATTTTTATGTAAAGAAAGATCATATTGGAGTTATACCAGGCATTAAAGAGTTTCTGTTACATTTTGTCAGTAATGACACAATTGGTGAAGATGGATATCTTATTGATAAAGGCTTAATACCTCTTCCCGATGATGAGTTAGTTAAGTATCAAAATGATGCAAAATCTTTAACAAATATGAGCTATTAATTAAATTATAAAATTAAGAGAAATGTAACAAAAGTGTAACATTGCAATCATATATTGTAGATGATGATTGAGCTTATATACATTTCTCTTTTTGGATTAGCAGCATACAGTTTCATTTTAAACAAAAGTAGAGCAGCATCATTAGTAAAGTTCGGCAGCCTACACTCGCAGCCTTACTATCATGGACTCTACTCCTCCTTGTTAATTTTCCTGCCAGCTTTCATATTGCTAATACTTTGGTCAACTATACAAAACATAATGACAGCTATGAGCATAGGATATTTTTTCAAAGATATAACAGACCCAGGTCTCATAAAATTCTATATAGACTCTGTTATTAGTTTTTCTGACGGTGTTAGCACGAAAGTTATTGAACATGAAGGCTTTATGCCTGCGGTAGAAAAATATACTTCTCTTACATATACAAATAATGTCTTGAAAATTTTCGTTACATTTGGATTATCTATAATTTTACTGAGATTTTCATTGAAAACTGTCACAGTCGATTTTAAAGCAAGAGAATATGTAGAATCAATGATTACATCCTTAATGAAATTCTCATCTGTTATCGCAATATTTATTACTATAGGAATTGTTCTTTCCTTGCTTTTTGAGACTTTGAGATTTTTTTCTGAAGTAAATGTTTTCGATTTTTTATTTGGTTTACACTGGAGTCCTCAAACAGCGATAAGAGCGGATCAGGTCGGATCATCAGGCAGCTTTGGTGCGATACCAGTGTTTTTAGGAACAATATTGATATCAGTAATTGCAATGTTAGTTGCATTGCCAGTTGGACTATATTCTGCAATCTATTTATCACAATATGCATCAGAGAGAGTTCGCACATTTGCAAAACCAATCATTGAAATACTTGCAGGAATTCCAACAGTTGTTTATGGCTTCTTTGCTGTTATAACAGTTGCTCCGTTTTTTAGAGATTTGGGAGATAAAATTAATCCTGGAGCGCTTAGCGGTGAGAGCGCAATCATTGCAGGAACAGTTATGGGTATAATGATAATACCTTTCATAACATCTTTGACTGACGATGCTATGAATGCGGTACCACGTTCATTGAAAGAAGGATCACTTGCAATGGGAGCAACAGTATCTGAAACAACAAGGCAGGTTATAATACCAGCATCTTTTCATGGTATCGTAGCGAGCTTTCTTCTTGCTTTTTCTAGAGCTATCGGAGAAACAATGATTGTTGTTATGGCCGCTGGCTTTGCTGCTAATTTAACATTAAATCCTTTTGATAGCGTAACAACTGTCACAGTACAAATTGTAGGTTTACTAACAGGAGATCAGGAATTCAATAGCGCAAAAACATTGTCAGCATTTGCTTTGGCATTTGTTCTTTTCTTTCTAACCTTAATACTTAATATAATTGCCTTGAACATGGTAAAAAAATACAGAGAATTATATGATTAATTTAGCAAAAAGAAACAAAGCAGAAAAAAGATTCAAAGTATATGGAATAACTGCAGTGCTTATTGCAATTTCATTCCTTTTTGTTTTACTTTTTAACATTTTCTCAAGCGGCATTAGTGCGTTTAAGGCAAGCTATATTGGAGTTAAAATTGAAATACCCGCAACTCTTAATCTTAATGAGATTAATCCAAGAAAAGAATTTAAAAAACAAGTTTTAAACATGTTTCCTGATATAAACTCAAGAAATGAGAGAAGAGCAGTTCTATCTCTGTTTAGTAAGGGTGCGGTATATGAATTTGAGGATTTACTAAATCAATCAGATTTTAGCAAGATAAATGGCTACCACTGGTTTTTAGCTCATGGCGATTTAGATATGTATATAAAAGGCACTGTAGAAAGACAAGGAAACGAAGCTGGAAGAATTGATTCAAAAAGAATGAAATATGTCGATTTATTAAATGAGCAAAATCTCATTAAATTAAAATCAAACAAATATTTATTATCTTCTGCAGATAGCAGAGAACCTGAAACGGCTGGTATTAGAGGAGCAGTTGTTGGTTCATTTTATGCAATTTTAATAGCTTTTATAGTTTCCTTCCCACTTGGAGTTTTATCAGCTTTGTACATGGAAAAGATCGCGCCACGAAATAAATTTTCAGATATCATTGAAACCAATATAAATAACTTAGCAGCTGTCCCATCTATTGTTTTTGGCCTTCTTGGTTTAGCTATATTCTTAAACTTTTTTTCTCTTCCTCGATCAGCACCACTAGTTGGAGGATTGACGTTAGCTGTGATGACATTACCAACAATTGTAATAGCAGCAAGATCTTCAATTAAATCAGTACCTCCATCTATAGAGGAAGCTTCAATAGGGCTGGGTGCAAGTAAAATTCAAACACTACTAAATTTCACTTTACCATTATCAATGCCAGGTATAATGACAGGCACTATAATTGGTATAGCTAGGGCACTAGGTGAAACTGCTCCGCTTCTAATGATTGGTATGGTAGCTTTTGTTGTTGACGTTCCTGGTACTCCGCTTGATCCTTCTACAGCTTTACCAGTACAAATATATCTGTGGGCAGATAGCCCAGAGAGAGCATTTGTCGAGCGAACATCCGCAGCAATAATTGTTTTACTTCTTTTTTTAATAATATTAAATTTAGCTGCAATATACTTAAGAAATAAACTTGAGAAAAAATGGTAATAATATGAGCGAGAAATTAAAAATATCTATAAAAAATTTAAATGTTTTTTATGCGCAAAAACAAGCACTTTTTGATGTGAACCTAAATATAATGGAAAAAGAAGTGACTTCATTAATTGGACCTTCAGGATGTGGAAAATCAACATTATTAAAATGTCTTAATAGAATGAATGATTTAATCGACATATGTTCTATGGATGGACAAGTAATCATCGATGGTGTGAATATTAATACTTCTGATCAAGATCCTGTTCTTCTTAGATCTAAAGTAGGAATGGTTTTTCAAAAGCCGAATCCTTTTCCGAAATCAATTTATGACAACGTTGCTTATGGACCGAAATTACATGGCATGGCTCAGTCTAAAGATGAACTAGATTCTATTGTTATTAAATCATTATCAAGAGCAGGCTTATATGAAGAGGTTAAAAATAGATTATTTGAAGCAGGAACAGGATTATCCGGAGGACAGCAACAAAGATTGTGTATTGCTAGAGCATTAGCTGTAAATCCAGAAATAATATTAATGGATGAACCATGTTCTGCTTTAGATCCAATTGCTACTGCGCGAATAGAGGAATTGATTGAGGAACTCAAAAAGAAATATACAATTGTTATTGTTACGCACTCGATGCAGCAAGCTGCGAGAGTATCGGATAGAACTGCCTATATGCATATGGGCGAGCTTGTTGAAACAGGCTTTACTAAAAATATTTTTTCTAATCCTCAACACCAAAAAACTCAAGACTACATAACAGGTAGGATCGGGTAATTATTTGAATTTAATTAATGTATAATTTAGGTAAAACATGAGTGAATATAAAGACCATATAGTTAAATCTTTCGATGATGACATTGAGAATATCAAGCAGCTAACTACTCAAATGGCAACGTTAGTTGAAGAGCAATTTAAGCTTCTATACCATGTGATAGATACAGCTTCACCTGCTACTATCGAGGATATTCTTGATAACGAGCCAAGACTAGATCAGTATGACGCAGAAATACGTGATGCGGTAATAACAATCATAACATTAAGAGCCCCAATAGCTATTGATTTAAGGGCAACGCTTACCGCTCTTAGGATATCTACTGATTTAGAACGCTTAGGAGACTACGCAAAAAACATTGCTATGAGGGTTGCTGCACTTGAAACAATTCCAGATACAAACATTAAAAATGACATACTCCGATTGGTGACGTTAGTCCAAACTCAAATGAAAGATGTAATTGATGCTTACTTATCTAAGGATATTAAGAAAGCAGAAAATGTGAGAAATAACGACGTTATGATTGATGAAAAATATAATCTTGTTTATGACATTATTGTTGACCAAATAAAAGATAAAGTTCCAAAATTGAAGTTGCTAACTTATACAAAATTACTTTTTGCGATTAAAACTCTTGAGCGAGCAGGTGATCATATTTGTAATATTGCCGAAGAGATTCATTTTATTGTAACAGGCGAGGATATATCAACGAAACAAAAACCTAGCCAGTCCATAGAGAAAAGCCTAGAGGGCAGTAATAAATGACAGCTAGAATCTTCTCTGTCGAGGACGAAGAATCATTGGTCTCACTATTAGAATATAATATCAAATCTGCAGGGTTTGATTTCTTCCATGCTGCGACAGCCTATCAAAGCATGATTGACATACAGGACGTTAAACCAGATTTAGTTTTACTTGATTGGATGCTTCCAGATCAATCCGGTTTAGAGGTTTGTAAATTTATCAGGAATAATGAAACTCTGTCTGAGATACCGATTATTATGCTAACAGCAAAAAGCGAAGAAACAGATTTAATCTCAGGGTTAAATATAGGATGTGATGATTACTTGATAAAGCCATTTAGCCCTAAAGAACTAATTGCAAGAATTAATGCTTTACTTAGAAGAAGCAAAAATAAGCATAAAGAAAACATTTTAGAATTTGAAAATATTAAAATGAATATGGATACGCATAGAGTTTATTGTTGTAACAAAGAGGCAAAGCTCGGACCAAGAGAGTATAGTATTTTAGAATTCTTAATGAAAAAACCAGGAAGAGTATTTTCAAGACAACAAATTCTTGATTCTGTTTGGGGTACGAACGTTTATGTAACGGACAGAACTATTGATGTACACATAAGGAGACTGAGAAAAGCCTTGAGCATCACTGATGAATGTAAAGTAATCAGAACAATCAGATCATCTGGATACTCTCTAGATTCACAGAACTGAAACATTTCAATAACAAATATTTCATATAACTTTATCAAAAGTATGTAGTTTCACATTGTAAGATAATCTTGTTCTTAATAAATAATTTTGAACATTTAAACGTTATTAAACAAAGAGAAAATATGAAATTATTATATAAATATCTTATTCTTACAATATACTTAAATACAGGGAGAAACTAATGAAAAAAATATTAATACTGTCTCTATTCTTTATTATTACAAATACTATACACGCAGGTCCGTATTTGATGTCTAAACATGAATTTAAAATGAAAGACACAGATTACAGCAGTACTATCAATCATATAAGATTTGGACATTCTTGGAAAACAGAAGGTGGCTTAAAGCTATATGGTGAAATTGGTGCAGCAGAATCTGTTAGTCATGGAAAAGATATCTTAGATGGAGTTGCTGGTAAATCATATGAGTTTGGGTTCAGCAAAAAAATTACAGATACATTTTCTTGGAAAGGAAAGTGGGAAGGGCTAGAGAATCATAATGCTAAAAATTCACACAAGATTGAAATTAAGACTAAATGGGAATTTTAGTAAATAAAACACACAGCTAAATTATATAAGCAATAATCAGTTGGTTATTGCTTTTTAAGATTTTTCATCTAAATCATATATATATACAGACCTTACTTACCAAAGTAGGGTCTTTTGTGTTATCTTTACCTCAGGAATATGTAAAAAATAAATAAAATCAAGAGAGGTCAGACCAATGCCTGCAGAAAGCATTAATAAAGATAATACTGTCACTTTTGATCAACTTTCCGAAGTTCTTGATAGCGGTGCAGTTATCAAAGCAAAAAATCTTCTTAATTCTCTATATCCATCTGAGATAGCTGATGTCATAGAAAGTACACCTCGTAACAGAAGGGATCTTTTATGGACATTAGTTACTGATGAGAATAAAGGTGAGACACTCGCCGAACTTAATGACGAAGTTCGAGAAAATTTAATTGATGAACTTATTGATCGAGATGGAACTGAGGGCTTAGCTAAAATTGCAGAGAAGCTTGATACTGATGATCTTGCAGATATTATTCAGTCTCTTCCAAAAGGGTTAACCAAAAAAGCTATAAAGAGTCTTACCAAACAAAACCAGGAAAGACTCCAAAAAGTTTTATCTTTTGAAGATGGAACTGCAGGTGGGCTCATGAACACGGACACAATTACTACAAGGAGTAATGTTACTGTTGATGTTCTACTAAAATATTTGAGACGAATGAAAAGCTTGCCTGATCAAACAGATAAAATATTTGTAACTGACAGAATAAACATGTATCACGGATTTGTTTCTTTAAAAGATGTATTAGTGTCTGAACCCTCTACTTATGTTTTCCAAATCATGAAAAAAGATGATGACCCTATTGATCCTGATTTAGGAGAGCATGAAGTCTCAAGACGATTTGAAAATGCTGATTTAGTATCTGCTGCGGTTGTAGATAAACAAGGTTTCTTGTTAGGAAGAATTACCGTAGATGATGTTGTCGATGTTATTAGAGAGGAGGTTGATGAAAGTGTTTTAAATATGGCCGGCCTTAAAAAAGACGATGATATATTTGCAACAGTAATACAAAGTACTAAAAGAAGAACGTTATGGCTTGGAGCAAACTTCCTTACTGCGCTTTTAGCAGCAGCAGCTATTGGAATTTTCGAAGCAACGATTGAAAAAATTGTTGCATTAGCCATATTGATGCCTATCGTTGCTAGCATGGGCGGCATAGCAGGAAGCCAAAGTCTTGCTCTTGTAATAAGAGCTCAAGCATTAGATCAAATTGGAGCAACAAACTCCAAGTTACTAGTTTATAAAGAATCTGCTATTGGATTATTGAATGGAATTATTTGGTCAGTTGTTGTAGCCGGTATTGTTTATTTGTGGTTTGACAGTATATTCCTAGGAGGTGTGATTGCCGCAGCATTGATGATCAATCTAATCGTTGGCGCGATAAGCGGTGTAAGTCTACCTCTCATTCTTGAAAGACTAAACATTGATCCAGCGCTTGCTGGCGGTGTAATTTTGACAACGATAACTGATGTCGTGGGTTTTGTTTCATTACTGGGAATTGCAACTTTTCTCATGTGATTATCAGTATATTTCAATAATCTTATATACAAGTAAATTCAACGTTTTCACAAGTTATCCACAACTAAATAACAAACTTAAACACAATATATAGTGTTTTTAGTAATTTCATACCACAATATTTAGTGGTATAATTCACGTCATAACATCTCAAACCAGAGAGAAAAAATGTCAGAAAAAAGTGAAAAAATAAATATAGAATCGCCTATTAACGAACCAGTAGTTAGCGACAGTGCACAAGTCGAACCGGTACCCGGTCGCTACCGTGTAATGAGAAGAAACGGTAAAGTTACCGCCTATGATCCTCATAAAATCATCGTTGCTATGACTAAAGCATTTTTAAGTGTTGAAGGAAGCAGTGCAGCTGCATCATCTAGAATTCATACAGAAGTAGAGAACCTAACAGATAAAGTGGACAACACAATTAAAAGGAGATTTCCAAATGGTGGTGTAATTCATATTGAAGATATTCAAGATCAAGTTGAACTAGCAATAATGAGAGCAGGCTATCAAGATGTAGCTAGAGCATACGTTATCTATCGAGAAGATAGATCTAAAGCAAGAAAACTTGGGGTTGAGCAAACAGAAGATATGCCAATATCCAAGAATATGCAGCTTGACGATGGTTCAATTGTTCCAATAGATTATAAAAAATTAAAAACATTAATTGCAGAAAGCTGTTTAAATATCGAAGATGTTTCTGCAGATTTAATATTCGATACAATCGATAAAAATATTTATGACGGAATCAAAAAGTCTGATCTATCAGATTCTATTTTAATATCAGTCAGACCGTTAATAGAAAAAGATCCAAATTACTCATATGTGTTAGCCAGACTCTTATCAAACAGCATGGCAGACGAAGCATACACCTTTCTAGGTTTAAGTTCTGAAGACTTAAGTATTAGCTCAATGGAAAAAAGCTATCCTAGTTACTTCAATAGTTATATCAAAAAAGGGGTAGAACTAAAACATTTAGATCCAGAACTATTAAATTATGACTTAGAATTGCTTGCAAAAAATATTGAACTTTCAAGAGACATGCAATTCACATATTTAGGTTTACAAACTTTATATGATAGATACTTCATCCATCACAATGAAGTAAGATTTGAATTGCCACAGGCGTTCTTTATGAGAGTAGCAATGGGTCTTGCAATTAATGAAGAGGATAGAGAGTCAAAATCGATTGAGTTTTATAAATTACTCTCTTCATTTGATTTTATGTCTAGTACTCCAACATTATTTAATTCAGCTACCTTAAAGCCACAGCTATCATCTTGCTATCTATCAACTTTGCCTGATGATCTACGTGGAATATTTGAGGGCATAAGTGATGACGCAATGCTATCTAAGTTTGCTGGAGGCTTAGGTAACGATTGGTCACAAGTAAGAGCTCTAGGTTCATACATCAAAGGGACAAATGGCAAAAGCCAAGGTGTTATTCCTTTTCTTAAAGTCGCTAATGATACTGCAGTAGCAGTTAACCAAGGAGGAAAAAGAAAAGGCGCTATGTGCGCATATCTAGAAACTTGGCACTTAGATATTGAACAATTTCTTGAACTGAGAAAAAACACAGGTGATGAGAGAAGAAGAACTCATGACATGAACACTGCCAACTGGATTCCTGATTTATTCATGAAAAGGGTACATGCTAATGAAGAATGGACACTTTTTTCTCCTTCAGATACACCTGACTTACATGATCTTTATGGATTAGAATTTGAGGAAAAATATACAGAATATGAAGAGCTTGCTAAATCTGGAGGCATTAAGAATTTTAAAACTGTAAATGCTGTAGATATCTGGCGAAAAATACTCAGCATGCTTTTTGAAACAGGTCATCCATGGATTACTTTTAAAGATCCTTGCAATATTAGATCACCTCAACAACATAAAGGCGTTGTTCATTCATCAAACTTGTGTACTGAAATCACTCTTAACACATCCAAAGATGAAATTGCTGTCTGTAATCTTGGGTCTGTCAATCTTGCAGCTCACATAACAGACGCAGGTAAAATTGATACTAAAAAACTTAAGAAGACAATTACGACTGCTATGAGAATGCTTGATAATGTAATCGAGTATAATTATTACAGTGTAGACAAGGCAAAAAACTCTAATCTAAAACATCGACCTGTGGGCCTCGGTATTATGGGCTTCCAAGACGCTCTCTATAAAATTAGAGTTCCATATGAATCTGAAGAAGCGGTCGAGTTTGCAGATAAAAGTATGGAATATGTCAGTTACTTTGCAATTGAAGCATCTATGGAACTTGCAAAAGAAAGAGGCGCTTATGAAACATTCGATGGTTCATTATGGAGCCAGGGCATTCTCCCAATAGACAGCCTGAAAAACTTAAAAGAGATACGTGGAAAATATTTAGACGTCAATCTTAATGAAACTCTTAAGTGGGATGACCTGAGAGAAAAAATAATGAAAAACGGTATCCGTAATTCTAACACTCTTGCGATTGCACCAACTGCAACAATATCAAATATTTGTGGCGTTTCACAATCAATAGAACCCACATATCAAAATCTTTATGTTAAATCTAACTTGTCCGGGGAATTTACAGTAATCAATCCTTACTTAATTAGAGATTTAAAAGAAAGAGATTTATGGGACGAGGTAATGATAAAAGATCTGAAGTATTTTGATGGACAGCTACAACCTATCAACCGAGTGCCAGATGATTTGAAATCTATCTACTCGACATGCTTTGAAATAGATACTCGATGGTTGGTAGAAGCTGCTGCAAGGAGACAGAAATGGATAGATCAATCACAATCGTTGAACTTATATATACCTGATTCAGATGGTAAGAAACTTGATAGTGCTTACAAGCTTGCGTGGATAAGAGGTTTAAAAACTACTTATTATTTACGCTCACTAGGAGCAACACATGTAGAAAAAAGTACATCTGATAATACAGGATCTAACCTGAATGCTGTTCAATCAGGATCAAGTGAAGTTAAACAGTGTTTGATTGATGATCCAGAATGCGAGGCTTGTCAATAATGAGCTTGTACATACCAGATTATATGATTTATACCATGGCGGTTATAGCAGTGGTATTTGTAATTATAAAACTAAATAAACTAGAAAAAGAAAGATCATCAGTAACAAAAAATTCTGATACAAAATTAGAAGGAGATAAAAATGTATAACTGGGATGACCCAATCAATGATGCACTTAGTAAACCTGATATAGTGCCTGAAAAAAAGGTAGCACCTAAAATAAGCACAGATTCTTCCCAAGCATCTGCAGATGTGGAGAACTTTCCTACTTCAAAAGATAATGGGGTTGGATCTACAGGGATGGAAGATATTGAACAAGGCGCAGCAAGAATCCAGGTTGATGATAAAGCAATTATCAACTGTAGAGCTGATTTAAATCAACTAGTACCGTTTAAATATGAATGGGCATGGCAAAAGTATCTTGATGGTTCTGCAAACCATTGGATGCCTGAAGAAATTCCAATGCATGATGATATTAAATGCTGGAATGACCCAAATGCACTTCGACCAGAAGAAAGAGAAATGGTCGAGAGAAACCTTGGTTTTTTTTCAACAGCTGATTCGCTTGTAGCTAATAATCTAGTTTTAGCTGTATATAAACACATTACTAACCCTGAATGTAGACAGTACTTGTTACGACAAGCGTTTGAAGAAGCAATTCATACACATGCTTATCAATATTGCGTTCAATCTCTAGGTTTAGATGAAGCAAGAATATTTAATATGTACAGAGAGTTACCAGCAGTAGCAACAAAAGCTGAGTGGGCACTTCCTTTTACACAAAGTCTTGGAGATCCTACATTTAAAACAGGAACGCCTGATGATGATCAAAGACTTCTCAGAGATTTAATAGCATTCTATGTTGTATTTGAAGGGATATTCTTCTACGTTGGATTTACACAAATTCTATCTTTAGGTAGAAGAAATCTACTGACTGGAGTTTCACAACAATTTCAATACATACTAAGAGATGAATCCATGCATATGAATTTTGGTATGGATGTCATAAATCAAATCAAGAATGAAAATCCTAATCTATGGACAGAATCTTTTCAACAAGACATGATTGATCTTATTAAAACAGGTGTTGATTTAGAAATTCAATACGGAAGAGATACTATGCCTAAGCCGATGCTCGGTATGGATGCAAATCAGTTTGAAGAGTATATAAAGTTCATTGCGAACAGAAGATTTCAACGCATTGGGTTACCGCATCAATATCCTGGAGCAACTAATCCATTTGAATGGATGTCGGAAATGATGGACTTAAATAAAGAAAAGAATTTTTTTGAGACACGTGTTACTGAATATAAAACAGGCGGACAACTTAAGTTCTAATTGTCTTTTATCTAGACTATGCTTTTACTAGCCGCTTTTTATTAACGGCTAGTAATACGTGATAAATACATATAAATAAAACAGTTGAAAGCATCAGGTTCCATCCTAAAGGAACAGCTTTAGCGTAACTCATAAGTAGTGCCGTAATTGTGTAAGAGTCACTAAAGAAAACATAATGGCCTAAGTTACTAACTGTAAAAAAGATTCCATTGACATATAAAGAAGAAATTAAGCTATTAAATAGATTGATTTCTTTTTTATAACTATATAAAAATAAAACAATAAGAGCATATGAGAGGTACACAAATATATTTGATATATGAGTTCCATAAATTATATCGGATAGAGCTTGTGAGATAAAAATCATATATAACAAATGATATTTATCTTTTAATAAATAAACTGAAAATATAATAGTCGCAATAAAAGGCGATATATTTGTAAAACTAGAAGATAACTTACTTGCTAGGAGTATCACTAATACAGATAAACTTATATATGATATTTTTTTCATTATCTGGTTATATAATATCAATAATTAAACGAATAGGTAGCAAAGAACGATCTATCAAGAGTATTAAAATTATGAGAGGTCCTATATGGTCTATCAAAAATATTTTTCATACTAAAATTGATAGAACTGTGATCAAAATTATATTTATAGTTTAAATTAGCAATATAATACGAACCTAAATTAATATCGCTGTATGGTGAAGCTTTTTTTGTTCCTTCTGCCAAAATGTTTACCCGTAAGGTACTGCTTGGATTAATAGTATATATTAAATCAGCATTAAGTTTATGTTTACTTCGATTTGTAAGAGGCTGATTATTTTTTGTATCTTTTGGCACCATGTATGTGTAACTAATATCATACTCAATTAGATTTAGTATTGACTGAAATCTAAGCTCTAATCCAGTTACCTCAGAATCTGATATGTATACTTGGGAAAGGCTATCTGCTTCAATTAAGTTTTTAATTGTTGTTTTAAATGCAGTGCCACGAATAAAAGTATTCTCATTAACATAGCTCTTTACACCAAACTCATAAGAAAATGATTCTTCAGGTTCAAGCGTAGGAATACCACTCCACTCTGAGTATAAATCTGTTGCATCTGCAGGCCTTAAAGACCTCGTAATATTAAAAGAATATACATCATTAGCAGACAGAATAGAGAGTCCAAAATTTCCAGTTGTAAAATATCCAAATTGAGAATGATCAATATGTCTTGCTCCATAATTAATAAGATAGGATTCGTGTGATAACTCACTTTGATAATAATATTCTTTATTATTTGTTTGAACCGTGAAGCGACTACCATATGAGAGTTCACTCATATGTTCTTTTGTATAAATTACTCCAGCCTTTTGTATTAGGTTAACTCCTACACTTGTATAAGAGAGGTCATATATATCTCTGAGAGTATCTGTAAAATCAGTAGCACCAGTTGCGGCTTGAATGATTCTATTTTGTGAGCCTTTATAAACCATTTCAAAAATATCATTATTAACAAACTTTTTAAGTCCTAAAGTATAGAAGTAATCATCATGATCTTGATTAAGTACAACTGAGCTATTGTAGTTATCATACTGAGTATTCCCTCTAGAACTATATAATCTAGATGTAAACATATAATCATTTAATTCCTTGCTTAACCCTATCGCTATATTTTCGGTATTATAAGAGTGCCTTCGTGAAGACATGACTTTAGCGGGTATTGATTTGGACTCATTACTATTAGCATTAATATTTATTTTTAATCCATTTCTATCAAAACTATTTGTGAATGATGCTGTATTAGTTGACCATGACCCCGATGAAATTGAAATAGAATTTGAATTTTCCTTTGTTTTAATATTAATAATCCCACCAATAGTATTTGCTCCATGAAGAGCAGACGCGGAACCTTTTATAATTTCTACTTTATCAATGGAATTAATTGAAATGTTTTGGATTGGTGCGAGGCCAAGTGTACCTGGATTAAGTTCAACACCATCTAATATAATTTTTGTATGATTACTTTCAGTACCTCTGGTGAAAACAGAAGTCAATTGTCCAACTCCACCTGTACTACTTATATTTATAGAGCTGATTGATCCCAATAGTTCTTGTAAGTTTGCAAAACCTCTTTCTTCAATATCTAAAGCAGTGAAAACCTCCATTGATGCAGGAGAGGAGTGAAGGTCTATCGGTGAGATAGAATTACTTACTACAATTGGATTTAGAGTTTCACTTGCATTCGAGAACGTAAAAGATGTCAGTAATATATTCAATATTAAAATTTTTTTAAAGTTCATATTATTCCTATTAATAAGTTAATTAATTTTAAATTTTTTTAAGACTATTCTTTCTGTATGGACTGATGTAAATATTCTCTGCATTCAGATGCAACAACTCTTATGGATATGTTGAAACATCATTTATGAAAGTTATTAATTATTACATGCGGGTACCACAGTTATGCATGATACATAACAGTAATTCTCAAAAAGTAATAGTTTATATTTTTTATATGATTAGGATAATTTTCATAGCACCACCGCTAATGTTGGTCTCACCTCGTTGGCATTCGGACTGTTGTTCACCGTTGCGGGGGCAGTGTCAGATTATGTATTCACTGACTTTCCCAACCTCGTGAGAGTTAATTTTTTACACCAATACCTTTATTGAGTAAATATATAGCTAAAGAATACAATACAAATATTAAAATAAACATCATTAATATAGCAGTATAAGTATTCATTTCTTCAACGCCAATGAACGCGTATCGATAAGCACTTACCATATATGCAATTGGATTGAAAATAGAAACTGTTTGCCATACTTCTGGGAGATTGTATATAGAATAAAATGTTCCTCCTAAATAAGTAAGAGGTGTAAGAACGAAAGTAGGAATTATATTGATATCATCAAAACTTTTAGCATACACTGCATTTATAAATCCTAGAATTGAGAATAAAAAACTTATTAATAGGGTTAAAAATAAAGCTAGCGCTACATTGTGAATAGGGATGGTAGTAAAGCTTAATGATACAATATATACAACAAACCCAACTACAAATGCTCGAGATACACCACCAAGAACATATCCGATTAAAATTACATGACTCGAGAGTGGCGAAACAAATAATTCTTCAATACTTTTTTGAAATCTTCCGCTATAAAATGAACCTACTACATTCATGTATGAATTTGAAATAATAGGCATGACTACCAAACCAGGAATAATGAAATGTATGTAGGGTAGGCCACTAATTTCTCCTATACGTTCTCCAATAAAATTTCCAAATATTGTAATATATAAAAACATTGTTATTACAGAGGGTAGTATGGTTTGAATCCAAATTCTTGACCAACGAGCAAATTCTTTTTTAAATATAGTTAGAAGTTGTACTAGATATAAATTATTCATTTTGTTTGGGTAAGTTCTATGAAAAGCTCCTCAAGCTTATTTCTTTTACTTAAAATATCAATAACTTTAATATTATTATCATTAAAGCGGTTAATTATTTCTGTTATTGATATTTTATTATCAACTGTTAGTTCACATGTTTTATCATCAAGAATCTGAATATTATCCTTAAATATATTTTTATCCCTAATTTTTGAGTCCGCTCTTATAATATAAGTATGTTTTCTAGTTGATGATATTACATCCGACATCGGAGAACGCTTTACTACTTCACCATGATGAATAATTGCAAGGTTCTTGCATAATCGTTCTGCTTCCTCTAAGTAGTGTGTTGTTAAAAGGATTGTAACGCCATCATTATTTATTTTTTTAAAAAAATCCCACATTGTCAATCGCAATTCTGTATCTACTCCAGCAGTTGGCTCGTCTAGTATAAGTAGTTTCGGGTTATGAATAAGAGCTCTAGCAATCATTAGTCTTCTTTTCATCCCACCAGATAATTCCCTTGGTGTCGACTCTCTTTTATGCCAAATACCCAAGTCCTCAAATAACTCTTGTGTTCTTTTTAATGCCTGTTTTTTTGATAACCCAAAGTATCCACCAATGTTAATCATTGTTTCGATTATAGGTATGAATTGGTTCAAATTATATTCTTGTGGAACTACCCCAATCATATGTTTTGTGAACTCAGGATACTTAGCTATGTCTTTTCCGTAAACTTGTACACTTCCAGACGTAATATTCACAAGTGTCGTAATTATGCCTATAACAGTAGATTTTCCTGCTCCATTAGGACCAAGAAAGGCAAATATGTCGCCATCTTCAACGTTTAAATTAATATTTTTTAAAGCGGTAACACCATTTCTGTATGTTTTATTAAGTTGGTTTATTTCAAGTGCGTATTTAGTCATTTATTTAGGCTTATGTGTTTTGCATATTGCAAAATTATAATATATACTTCTCCAAAACTTATCGAGTTATAGCGAATATACAGGGGTATATCAAGTCAAAATTTGAAATAAAATTTATGAGTCATACATCATACAAAAGCGCAAAAACCAGACTACAAAGAAGTGAACTAGCAGTTCCTGGTTCATCACCTAAAATGTTTGAAAAAGCACTTAATTCTAGTGCAGATTATATTTTCTTAGATCTTGAGGATGCTGTATCACCAAATGATAAAATTTCAGCAAGAGAAAATGTAATTAGAGCGCTTAAAGAATTAGACTGGAGAGGTCACGGAAAAACTATATCAGTACGCATCAATGGTCTAGATACACACTACATGTACAGAGACGTTGTTGAGCTGATGATGCAGGCTGGAGAATACATAGACACTCTATTGATACCTAAAGTTGGAGTCAGAGACGACGTTTATATGGTTGATTGCATGGTAACTCAGATAGAGCAAGAAAGAGAATTAGAGAATAGAGTAGGATTAGAGTGTTTGATAGAAAGTGCTCTTGGAATGGTTAATATTGAGGAGATAGCAAAATCTTCTGATAGATTAGAAGCTCTCCATTTTGGTGTTGCAGATTTTGCAGCAAGTCTTCGAGCTAGAACAGTTGTAATAGGTGGTCTAAATCCAGATTATCCTGGAGATCAGTGGCATCATGGTTTATCTAAGCTAGTTGCAACATGTAGAGCATTTGGTTTAAGACCTATTGATGGACCTTTTGGCGATATTCAAGATCCTGATGGATACATTAAAGCTGCAAAACGTGGAGCAGCAATTGGTATTGAAGGCAAGTGGGCAATTCACCCATCACAAATTGAACATGCAAACGATGTTTTTTCTCCGCCTGAGTCAGAGGTAGATAAAGCAAAAAGAATTATTGAAGAACTTGCAAAAGCAGCCGCTGAAGGAAGAGGAGCAGCTCAATTAGATGGTAGAATGATTGATGCAGCATCTGAGCGTATGGCTGAAAATATCGTCAACATAGATAATTTAATTCAATCTAAAAAATAATAATGAATATACACGAGTACCAAGCTAAACAAATACTATCTAAATTTAATGTACCCATCCCAAAAGGACTTGTAGCTGATAGTGCTGAAGCAGCTCAAAGTAGTGCAAAAGAATTAGGCGGCGATTTGTGGGTTGTAAAAGCTCAAATACACTCAGGTGCCAGAGGAAAAGCTGGCGGAATTATTGTGTGTAAAAACGAACAAGATGTATCTGATGCAACAAATAAGCTTCTTGGAAAAACTTTAGTAACACATCAAACAGGCCCAGAGGGTAAAACTGTTCATAAGGTTTATATAGAAGAAGGGACAGACATCAAAAAAGAATTCTATTTAGGATTAGTATTCGATAGAAGCTCAGAGAGTATAATGGTTATTGCTTCATCAGAAGGCGGCATGAGCATAGAAGAAATTGCTGAAGAAAAACCAGAATCTATAGTAAAAACAAAAGTTGAAGCTGCAGTGGGCCTCCAAGCTTTTCAAGCCAGAGAAATTGCTTTTGGTTTAGGTCTAGAAGGCAAAGCCATTAATAGATGTGCACAAGCTATATTAGGAACATATCAAGCTTTTTGTTCTTCTGAGGCAACGATGGCAGAAATCAATCCTTTAGTTCTAACAGGCGATGATCAAATCCTTGCTTTAGATTGTAAAATGACAATTGATGACAATGCTCTATTTAGAAATTCAAATCTTTTAGAACTAAAAGATGAAACACAAGAAGATCCGAAAGAAACATATGCTGCAGAACAAGGTTTAAATTATATTCCACTTGATGGAGATATAGGTAATATTATCAACGGTGCTGGACTAGCTATGGCATCTATGGATATGATACAACTCGCTGGCGGTCAACCTGCTAACTTTTTAGATGTTGGTGGAGGCGCTACTCCGGAAAAGTTTGTAAAAGCTTTTAAACTAATATCAGGCGATTCAAACGTTAAAGTAATATTAGTTAATATATTCGCTGGAATTAACCGCTGTGATTGGGTTGCACAAGGAATTGTAGATGCACTTGCACAAATCAACATAGAACAGCCACTTGTGATAAGACTAGCAGGGACCAATGTTGATGAAGGTATAAAAATACTCAAAGATAGTAAAATAGAATACATAGAAGCATCAACACTTGAAGATGCCGCAAATAAAGCAGTAAAAGCTCTAAAAGACCTGGAGAATAAGTAAATGGCAATTCTTATTACTAAAGAATCTAAAATAATCATTCAGGGCTTTACTGGAAAAATTGGTACATTCCATGCTGAAGAAATGATGGAGTATGGAACAAATGTTGTAGGCGGTGTTACACCAGGGAAAGGCGGACAAAAACATTTAGATCGCCCTGTATTTAATACAGTTAGAGAAGCTGTAGAAGAAACAGGAGCTGATGCAAGCATCCTTTTTGTACCTCCTGCTTTTGCAGCTGATTCAGCAATGGAAGCTGCTGATGCTGGCATTAAAACGCTTGTAGCTATAACAGACGGCATACCTACACATGACATGACTAAAGTTAAAAGATATCTAAAAAGATATCAGCCTGAAGACAGAATGACTATGGTTGGACCAAACTGTGCTGGCGTAATCAGTCCGGGTAAATGCATGCTTGGAATCATGCCTGGCCATATCTATAAAGAGGGTAATGTAGGTGTAATTGGACGTTCTGGTACACTTGGATATGAAGCAGCTCAACAAATGAAAGATTTAGGTATTGGAATTTCAACAAGCGTTGGAATTGGTGGCGATCCTATCAATGGAAGTGCTTTTAAAGATCATCTAGCTAAATTTGAAAAAGATGATGAAACAAAAGTAATACTTATGATCGGTGAAATTGGTGGGCCACAAGAAGCAGAAGCAGCAGAATATGCTAAAGCTAATGTTTCAAAACCAGTTGTTGCATATATTGCTGGATTAACTGCACCTAAAGGCAAAAGAATGGGTCATGCTGGAGCTATAGTTAGTGCCGGCGGTGAATCAGCTGCAGAAAAAGTGGAAATACTTAAAGCTGCAGGTATCACAATAGCAAAAAACCCATCTGTAATTGGTGAAACTATCGCATCAGTCATTAAAAACATAAATGGCTAACAACTCTCTGCCGCTGATTGATATTGGCGCAAACCTTCTCGATAAAAAGCTTTACCAAAACATAGATTCAATTATACAAAAAAGCAGAAGTAATAATGTTGAAAAAATAATTATTACCTCATCGCATATTAATGATACGAAAGAAGCTATAAAACTCATTCATAAAGAGCCAAATATGTTTTATACAACAGTAGGTTTCCATCCTCATAATGCTAAAGACTATAAAGATCATTATTATGATGAAATGGATAGTATGTGTAATCTTCCTGAAGTAAAAGCAATTGGAGAATGTGGATTAGATTATAGAAGAAATTACTCAAGTCCTATTGATCAAATATATTGCTTTAGAAAACATTTAGATCTTGCTTGCGACAATAATCTCCCAATGTTTTTACATGAAAGAGAAGCCCATGATGACTTTTTGATATTACTTAAAGAATATATTCATAAAATTGAAAATGTTGTAGTTCATTGTTTTACAGGTTCCAAACAAGAATTAGAAAATTATCTTGATTTAGGATGCTATATTGGAATAACAGGATGGATAACTGATCCAAAGAGAGGTTACCATTTACATGACATTATAAAGTATATACCTTCAGACAAGCTTATGATAGAAACAGATTCTCCTTACTTACTACCTTTCGATTATCCCATAACGAATAAAAAATATAATGAGCCTTCTAATTTAATATATATCATGGATGCAATATCTAAAATACTAAAAAAAGATAAGAAAGCTCTTTCTAATGAGATATATAATAATACATATGATTTTTTTAATTTGTAATGATGAACAAGCTTAAGTTACCTGATGGCCATTCTAAACTTCTATTGCATAGCTGTTGCGCTCCATGTTCTGGAGACATTATGTTGAGATTAAAAGAGTCAAATATAGATTATACGATATATTTTTATAACCCTAATATTCATCCTAAAAGAGAATATTTATTGAGAAAAGAGGAAAACTTAGAGTTTGCTAAGAAACATAATATTCCATTCATAGATGATGACTATGATACACACAACTGGTTTGACTTAACAAAAGGACAAGAGTGGGAGCCAGAGAGAGGAAAAAGATGTACAACATGTTTTGACATGAGATTTTATAAAACAGCACAGTATGCCGATAGTCATAACTTCAGTTTAATCTCAAGTACACTTGGAATATCAAGATGGAAAAATATGAATCAAATTAATGAATCAGGAGTAAGAGCTACATCAAGTTTTAAAAATATTGATTATTGGACTTTTAATTGGCGTAAGAATAAAGGTTCAGAAAACATGATCAATGTATCTAAAAATGAAGAGTTTTACATGCAAGAGTATTGTGGTTGCGTTTATTCTCTGAGAGACACAAATATATGGAGAAATAAAAATAATCGTCCTGATATAGAAATTGGAATTAAGTTTTACTCTAAATTAAACAAGGATACCAGCAATAGAAAGTAGAGTGATAGCGCTAACCCAAGCTATTAATGTCCTTGCTAAAATATTTTGAATTTGTATTATTTGTTCAGATTCCTTCAATTCACTATCATAAACTGAACCCCCTACTTGATTAATAAATTCTATATTACTTAGGTAATTATTATTTGATAATTTTAAATTATTTATTCTTTCAATAACATTATCGTAGTTGCTTATGACTGAGAATGTATATGAAGTTAGTCGCACTGGAATATAATCAATGAAGTACATATATTTTTTTAATTCCTGCCTCTCTTTTGCTGTTATTTTAAACTTATCTGAATAAATCATAGTATGTAATACGCTATAAGTAAGAATAGCTGCTGGACCTATAAGTAAGAAATAAAATAAAATACTAAAAGTATTCGCAATAGAATTGAAAAATAAATTCTGAATTATTAAATTATTTAAATTAGATTTTATTCGAGTTTGTTTTAGATTAGGACATAACTTAGACAACAGACTTTTATCAATTTCATCCTTATTAAATTCTAATTTAATCTTAAGCTCTTCGATATCCCTATTATACTGATTTGTCCTTAGGCAATACAAAACTATCAATATTGAAACAATAAAGAAAATAACCGAAGATATCGCATTAACGAAAGTTATAATAATCATACTTATGAGTAGAAATAATATTAAGAAAGATAGATAAGTATTTTTTTCAATGAAGTTAACGTTGCTGAATTTATCCTGATATAAAGTAAATATATTAATGATAATACTATTGTCCCTAAACCTTTTTATATCATCATAAAAATATTCTATGGTCAAAGCTAAAATAATTATTGATAACGCAAACATTTATTTAATTTTATCCCATAAAAAATATTTTCCTGGATCAGTTTTTCGCCCAGGAGCTATATCACTATGCCCAAGTATATTACTATCTTGTATTGATGGAAATAACTTCTTTAATTCATTAATAGTATTTTTCAGCGTTAAATATTGTTCATCTGTATAGCTATCATTTACAGAACCTTCCATTTCAATACCTATGGAAAAATCATTAAAGTTCTCTCTATTCATATATTCTGACTTTCCTGCATGCCAAGCCTTTTTGTCTAAAGGTACAAACTGAATTAACTCACCATGTCTTTTTATAAATAAATGAGATGAAACTTTTGTATTTTTTAATTCTTTAAAAGAATCATGTAAATTAATATCAAGTTTATTTGTAAACAAATTAATTACATTATTATTGTTATATTCATTCTCCGGTAGACTTATACAATGTATGATTATACTATCGATAATTGAATAATCTGGCCTATCTTCACAGTTATGTGATTCAATATAGTTTGCATTCTCTAGTATATATTTATTCTTCATTACTACATCAACGCTAAAGTTATGTTATTATCTAAGTCTCTTAAATATTATGACAAACTTTCTCGTTGATTCAGATAAAAAATTATCAATTCTTTCATCCAAGCTGCATGATATCACTGAAATCGGTCTTGATACTGAGTTTATTAGAGAATCAACATATCGACCTATACTCGCACTAATACAAATTTCCCTACCCAATGGAGAAATATATCTTATAGACCCACTATCCATTAAAAAAAGAGAATTAGTAGGTGACTTTGTATGTAACAAAGATCTAATAAAAATCATCCATTCATCTAAGCAAGATATAGAAGCACTTTATACCTTTACGCACACTTATCCTGTAAATATATTTGATACCCAAATTGCTTCAAATTTCTTATATGAAAAATCTAATCCAGGGTACTCATCATTAGTAAAAATCATTTGTGATTCCGATATAAAGGAAGGTTCTTGGAGAACTAACTGGTTAGAAAGACCCTTAAGTGATAAAAAAATTAATTATGCGGCAGATGATGTAAGATATTTAATTCAAATAAAAAAATTTCTTTTAGAAGAATTGATTAAACTGGAGAGGGTTTCATGGTTCAATGAAGAACAAGAACGAGAACTTGAAAAATCAAATATAATTCTTAATACAAAAGATGCTTGGGAAAAAATTAACTATCCTTTATATTTTACTACAGATGATTTAAAAATCTTAAAAGACATTGCTTGTTGGAGAGAGCAGTTAGCAATAAAATATAATGTCCCTAAAAGATGGATACTAAGTGATTCACTAGTGATTAAAGTTATGTTGGCAAATACCAAAAAGACCGATGATATTTTATATAATATTAAACAACAGCTCTCAGATAGCGAAATTCAAATCATTAAAAATATTCTCAAAAATAAAAATCACAATAAAAATAAGAATATCACTCCGAATAAAGATCTTGAAAATAAATACAGTGAAATACTGAATTATGTCTCAGATGAATTTAAGATTGATTCCACTATAATAGCAAATAAGAGAGATTTAGAATTCTTTTCTCATTTTCATGATAAAGCACGATTCATGAAAGGATGGAGATATAAAATATTTGGTAAGCTGGTACAATAATATTATGAGAAAATATTCTTCAAAACTAGTAGACGGTAAGGATAGAGCTCCAAGCAGATCTATGCTTAGGGCAGTAGGTTTTAAGGATAAAGATTTCCACAAACCGCAAATTGGAATCGCTTCTACATGGAGCATGGTCACACCATGTAATATGCATATTAATGATTTAGCAAAAGTTGCTACTAATACAATTGATAAAAACGGCGGGAAAGCAGTTAATTTTAATACAATAACTGTCTCAGATGGAATTTCTATGGGTTCAGATGGCATGAGATACTCCTTGGTCTCAAGAGAAATTATTGCCGATTCAATTGAAGCAGTGGTTGGCGGAGAAGGTTTAGATGGATTTATTAGTTTTGGCGGTTGTGATAAGAACATGCCCGCATGTGTAATGGCTATGCTGAGACTGAACCGTCCTTCAATATTTGTTTATGGAGGTACAATACTTCCTGGTATTCATCAAAATAAAAAAATTGATATTGTATCTGTATTTGAAGCTGTAGGTAAAAATGCAAATGGTGAATTAAATGATAAAGAGCTTATGCAAATTGAAAAAAAAGCTATTCCAGGACCAGGCTCTTGCGGCGGAATGTATACTGCAAATACTATGGCATGTGCTATTGAAGCCATGGGATTATCCTTAACAAATAGTTCAGCTCAAACTGCAATTTCAAAATCTAAATCAACTGATACAAAAAATGCATCCATCGCGCTAATGAAATGCATAAGAAAAGATCTTAAGCCAAGAGACATAGTAACCAAAAAATCACTAGAGAATGCAATAACCATAGTTATGGCTCTTGGAGGTTCTACTAACGCAGTTTTGCATCTTCTAGCTATTGCTAATGAAGCAAAAATAAAACTTTCTCTTAAAGATTTTGAAAGAATAGGTAGAAAAACACCAGTATTAGCTGATTTAAAACCAAGCGGACGATATTCAATGGCAGATTTAGTGAACATTGGTGGTGTTGCTCCATTAATGAAAATGTTAATAAGTAAAAAGCTTATGGATGGTAATTGTTTAACAGTTACAGGTAAATCACTCTCTGAAAATTTAAAAGAAATAAAACCATATCCAAAAAATCAAAAAATTATTATGCCATTAGAAGCACCCATAAAGAAAGATGGACATCTAATTATCCTCAGAGGAAATATTGCACCAGATGGTGCAGTAGCAAAGATTTCCGGCAAAGAGGGCACATCTTTTAAAGGAAAAGCAAGAGTGTTTAATTCTGAAGAACAATGTCTTAAAGATATCCTAAACGGTAAAATTTCAAAAGGCACTGTAATAGTAATAAAAAATGAAGGCCCTGTGGGAGGTCCCGGAATGAGAGAAATGCTATCTCCTACCTCAGCTATTATGGGACAAGGCTTAGGCAATGATGTTGCACTTATTACAGATGGAAGGTTTTCTGGCGGTAGCCATGGATTTGTAGTTGGTCATATCGCTCCAGAAGCTGCTGTAGGTGGACCTCTATCGATCATAAAAAATGGTGATAGTATTGAAATATGCTCTTTAAGAAAGGAAATAAATCTACTTGTCAGTAATAAAGAGATAATATCTCGTAGAAAAAAATTGAAACAATTTACTACTCAAACCCATAATGGTGCACTTACGAAATATGCTAAATTAGTGAGTCAAGCAAATACAGGTGCAACAACAACTTAATCAAGTATGTTAAGTTCTTGAGGGTAGATTCTTTTTACAATATGTAGAATTTTTTCTAACCTTTCTAATGGCTCATGTGTAGAAATCAAATCAGCTTTGTCACTTATTTCAATTGGAAGGCATTCTATAAGTCGAAAACTAATCCAATTTGCATCATTATATTTTGATTTATTATGAAATATATAAGCTTTAATTTCTGGATAAATTTTTCTATAGAACTTTGATAATATCTGATATTTCTGTGGTATTAAATAATCGATACTAATATCAATATCTATTGCATCACCTTTTAATAAATTTGACTCATCAAGTTTATAGTTATTTAACGTTACAATTTTCTTACCCTCTACTGTAATACCTAACAATCCGCCATCTAATTGCGACCAATCAACTATCTCTACATAACATCCATACTCATATACTGAAGAGATATATTCCGCATCTTTCTTTGTCAATGCGATTACAAAACCTATATTTTTTTTCAGACATTCTTTAACCATATCTAGGTATCTTCTTTCAAATATTCTGAGTGGGAATTGTCCACCAGGTAAAATGATACTTTTAAGAGGGAAAATAGCTGTATTGATATAATTATTCTTCATTATTAAATCTTAATGATACTGAATTGATACAATATCTTTTATT
>Ga0255777_10000044_pt1 | contig 115784 bp, 75 predicted proteins | sample 101ome_15_FD_179975 | JGI IMG/M metagenome (GOLD analysis project Ga0255777, IMG submission 179975) | Coastal salt marsh microbial communities from the Groves Creek Marsh, Skidaway Island, Georgia - 101402AT metaG (version 2) | ecosystem: Environmental > Aquatic > Marine > Intertidal zone >... | reverse complement strand
GTAATTATACACTATCAGGCTTTGATTGTCAAGAAAAAGACCAAGTCCAAATTGTTGTTAGATCTGTATCTGTTATAGTAGGCACACGGGGTTCTGCTAAAGGATTTTCTGTACAAGCTCTTCTAATCCAGTTGTCATCTCTCCATTTTTTGAGAGTTGTAATTGTCTTACCTGTATACCCTAGTTCAATGAATTTATTATTGCAAATTTCAAAGTATTCTTTTTGGTATAAGTAATCTCTATTTCCATTATGTGTTATACTGTAAATTCCATGGATATAAAAATGCATAGTTTCCGCATCTAAAATTCCAAAAATTACAGAAACAGGAATATTATCTATAGTTACAATAAAAATTTCTGAATATGTATTAGAAACATACGATAAGTAACTTTCAAAATTATTAGACAGTCCGTCTGTGCTGTTAACAAAAACACCTCCAAGTTCTTGAACTAGTCTATCAACAAACTCTTGATCTAATTTATCAACTTTATGTACAAAATATGTTGCCATTATTCAAGTGTCCTTACTAGTAAATTCCAAGTAGTATTCCATATCAGGGCTGGTCCTGCTGGTCCTGCGCCATCGCCGGCTTGTATTAATGGTGACGTACCGTCTAGTAATGTATCAAAAATAAATTGTGTTTGATTGGCTCCTGCGCTGTAAGATCTTGATGTTCTCACTGTTCTTACAAAATTAAGTTGATTACCACTACTACTCGCTGTTAACGTAACACTGTGTATTCTTTCAGCAGGAACATTACCTGTTAATGCTACTACAATTTGGTATCTATACCCTATCATATTAGTAACATTTGTAACAATAGATCTAACAATGGATGTGTTTGCTAAACTATGACTACCTGTGCTTATAGTAAAGTTTTGACTAATACCTGTTATAGAAACACTTTGAAAATTTGTACTTATAAAGTTTTGCTGAGATGTCCCATTTGCTGTATATGTTTGAAATTGTCTTGCTGGTCCTGTAGAACTGTACCTTTTAACAGCAACAAGACCAGGGTGGCCAGCGCCTCCATATGCAGCAACTTGCTGCATAGCTCGTCCGCCGCCCCCGCAGCCTGGGCCAAATCCATTTGGATATACATCAGCATATTGGTGTACACTACTTGTGCCGCCTTGATAGACGAACCAATTAATCATGTCATCCCCTGTTGGAGGATTCGCTCTACCACCGTTTTCAAAAGTATTTGCTGAACTATGGAATGTACCTGCAAGAGGTCTATTTGTGCCATTAGGAATATTTGGTAATACACCGTTTCCGAAATTTGTAGCTGCTCCTGTACTTGCTGTATGGCCGTTAAATACCGCTGAGGTAAATAACCCTTGAACTCCATTGTTATTTACATCTCCACCAATAGCAAAACCAGCAGCTCCTCCTGATCCAGCTTCTCCAGGTGCTAGTGCTATTCCGCCTCCGCCGCCAGATGTATAAAAAATTTCACTTGCTGTTTCTATAGCATAATAAAATGCAACTTCGGGTTCAGTCGGTGTTCCAGTCTGTACGTTTGCTTTCAGACTACCTCTGTTATATACAACTCCGTTTATAGTTTTTGAGCTGCTAAAGTCATTTAGTCCAGTTGCTATTACTTTGCCTTGATGCACCCAAACAGATGGGACGTTAGTTCCTTGAAATACAAATGATTGATTACCACTTTGAAAGCTGTAAAATTCTTTGTTAGTAGAACTAAATGATGATGTTCCTCCTAGGCCGCCGCCGACGAAGGATGATGCACCTGAAACTCTTTGAGCACCATCTCCGCCACATCCAACTATAATACTAGTTGAATTAGGAATGTTGGCTCCTGTATAAGTTTTAAAACTAGTTGCTCCTGAACCTCCTCCTGGACCTGTTCCTTCTCTAGCAGAATCAACACTACTGGCGCCGCCTCCGCCGCCGCCTCCGATAAGCCAAACATCAATCCTATTATCATTAGGACCTTTAGTCCAAGTATAACCCGTGTCAGTACCTCCATAAAATCTGTTTTGTGAAAGTGTTTGGACTATTGGCGCACTAGACGAGTTTGCTGATACTATTGTAGTCTTAGAATGCGAGTCACCCCAGGTTTCAAAGTTGTCAATACCGTTAGTTCCTTGATCTAAGTCACTTACAGTATAGTATTCTAAAGAATAAAAGTTTTCTGTTACTGGTGGTACTGATGTATCATTTACTGTTGTAACTTTTGAATCTACAACAGTGCCACCTACACCGCCTATTCTAGCAGAGATTGTTACATCTTCTGTATCACCAAGAACAGCATCACTTAATGCTGTTAAATTAAATGATCCAGCGCCTCCTGTAACTGAGAAACTTCCACTATCTGAATCCATAACACCTGTTGGTGTTACACTATAGTAGTAAGTGCCATCTGAATCATCTGTAGTAAAATTATATGTGCCTTGGACTCCTTCATCTAAACTTGATGGGCCTGCAATTTGATATGTATTAGCAGGCGGTGGTGCCGCTACTGACTGACTCGTATCTATTATTTGTATAGCTGTCTGAATATTAAAAGATGGCACATAGCATATTAAAGTTTCGTCGCCGCCGGTATCAGTAGTCTGATCTTGAGCTATTGTTATAGTTACAGACCCTTGGCCTCCTTGCATCTCAAAATCACCACCCATTCCTTGACTGTTATCAAAGTCTGAAACATCTATTCCTGTACCGCTTAATGTATATGGAATCAGTGTTCCATTAGTACTCGGGCTGACGCTTAGTGTAAATGTAACATCATCACCTTCATTAATTGTACCAGTAGCTGGAGTTCTAGTTAATGATGCAACAGCACCTCCTTGTACACCGCCGTCTAGCTCTGTAATTTCTGTAAACGAAGGTGCTGGTATGCCTAATACTGTATCATGGTATACTAAACAATTACTTTCGATATTGTTAGTTACATATTCGTCTGTGCTAGGAAATGGTGATCCTGTACTAAAATCGTTGTCTTGAAATTCTATTCTAAAACGCAAAACGCTAGGAGTACTAGAATTGCCTGCGCCTGCCTCCCATGCTTGAATAGTATATTTTATATCAGCATATAAGCCAGATCCGTTTTTTGTAAAAATAGTTGCTCTATTACTTGCACTAGTTGATCCCCAACTTGCATAGTAGTTACCAATTGCTGTGCCAGTACCTGGATTTGACCCATCTGAATATGTTGAATTTTTTGTGAAATGTATGGTACCCATATTTTCTAAAATAGTATTCCATACATCGTTTTTACTATTAGCTGTTACAGCGCCTATTAAGTCTGCATTAAATCTTATTTCTCCGCCACTGTTGAAAAAGTAGCGTCTCTCATCTGCATTAGCCCAAGTAATCTCTATTTCGTGTGTTATTTTTGAGCCAGGATTAGAATAGTCACCTCCGCCCCATTGTGATGTTCTTTCACTTGTTGCTTTTGTTGTCGTACTAAAATTAGTTGCATCATGAACATCTTTGTCAGTAACAATTTCAGTAGCTGCAGCTTCGAAGTCTAAGTAACCTTCTGCTAGATCTTCTTCAGCGTTTGCACTTGTAGGTGCTAGTTTTGCTTGTCCTGATCCTGTTCCAGCCCCAGTTGCAACAAATTTTATACCAACTTCATTTGCTGATGCACCTATTAGTGTAAAGTCTGATGGATTATTAGGATCTGGATCTATGGAAAGTATTTGGTATTCTATGCCGTTTGTTAGTGCTGTAATATCAATAGGAGTTTCGTTGCCTACATCTGCTGCACTAACACCTACATTTTCATCTGAAGATGGTGCCGCTAATCCGTCAGCGTTTGTCCATGTAAGGGGATTAGCTTGGTGTAACCTTGCTTTTATTAAATCATCGTATAAGGCTTGCATGTCAGATGCTTGTATTAAATCACCTGAACTTTTTTGAGAACTTTGTAATGTTCTGCCGTAGCCGTTCTGACCGCCATCACCTACTCCAAGAACATCTTGGATTTTTTGTTGAATAGTGTTATAGTTTGCCGCGGTAACATTTGTTCCAACTACAGCCATTTATTTTTCCTCTATATTATGTATTTACAGATTAGAATTAACTGTTGGACTTGGAACTGATATACCTAATGCTCCTGTTGCTGTTAAGAATGATACGGAACTTTCAGTTATGCCTGTTACATCTTCATCCTCAGGTCCTGACGAATTTGGATCTGAAACCTCGTCGCCGATATCGTTATCTACAAATACAATATTAAATCTTAAACTATTAGATGCTGTTTCCCATGCATCTATATAGTATTCGTTTTCTGCGTAAAGGCCAATTCCGCCTTTTGTAAAAAGTCTTACAGGGCTTGAAGAACTAGAACTTGACCAATCATGATAATTACCAATTGCTGTGCCTGTTCCTGGGTTTGATCCATCTGCTGACGTACTATTCTTTCCAAATGTAATTGTACCCATTGAATTAAGCATTGTTTGCCAAATTTCATCTTTGGTGCCAGGTGGTGCTGTAATTACCGTACCTGGAACACTAGTTCCGCCTGTAAGATTTGCATCAAATTTTATTAGTCCGCCTGTATTAAAAAAGTAACGTCTTTCATCTGCATTTTCCCACGTTACTGTTATTGTATGATTAATACTTCCATTCCAACTTGACTGTCTTGTATTAGTATCTGCAATTGAAGTTGAAAATTGTGTGCTATCAAACACATCTCTATCGTCTAGAATGTTTTGTGCAGCAGCTTCAAAATCTGCAAATCCTTCTGCTTGATCTTCTGTTGCATCAGCTGATGTTCCTCCCGGACCTATATCAGCTGCATATACACCAACTATTTCTCCTATTGACGGAGCTGCGAGACCATCTGGATTTGTCCAAGTAGGCGGATTTCCTGTTTGGTGTGTTCTTGCTTTTACTAGATCATTAAAAAGTAATTGCATGTCATTAGCATATATGATATCATTATCTGCTTTTGACTTGCTTTCTAATGTTCTACCATAACCATTTTGTGCGCCATCACCAGGTCCAAGAACATTACTTATTGTACTTCGTATTGAGTTATATACTGATGAGTTAACTAAATCTGTGACCGCTGGCATTCATATTCTCCTAAAGTTTTAATATACACTCTACTAGTTTTTCGTCTTCACTTAAATTTGTTTCTAGAGCTATACCAACTAAAGGATTGCCATTAAAGTGTGTACTTGCGCAACCTTCTGCATCTACATAAACTTTGTCACCCTTTGCTACAGCGCCTATGCATCTTACAGGAACACGACCTTCAAGTGCTATTGCTTGACCTTTTGCTTCTGCATTCATTAGATATGCAGGCTTTTCAGATATAACACCTACTGGAAAACTGTCTAGCACACATGGTGCAATTTCATATTCACCTGCTGTACATACATACATAACTGTTCCTACAGGATGATCTTTTTCTACAGTGTATTTTTCTGCTAAGTCAGCAAACTGTGCTTGAGTAGCTGTACCTTGGAAAATATCTGCAACAATTTTTGTATTATCACCGTCTTGCTCTCTAACAGCAATAGTACCACCAGTATTAGCTGCTGTTGCATAAGAGTAAGAAGATCCTGAATTTCCTATTCTAATTTGATTTGCTTGATCTGCTGTACCTTTAAAACTTGTAGCATGGATTTCATTGAATTCCTCACCAGTGCCGCCTATGTTGAAACTACCATCACTGGCACCGGGGACAATTCCTGCAGCGGTAATTGATATCGAATGTGTTAACTCTCCTGTACTAGCCGCTTTAAGTTCAAAATCTATTTGGTTGGCATCCGCACTTGTATTCTTAATCAAACCGGTGACATTATCTTCGCGCATAGTAAAGTAAAAATTACTATGTGTTACTAATCCTGCTGATAAATTTAGCTGTGTTGAAAATGTTGGTGTTCCAGCTTGAACAAAATTTTCAGCTGATAATCCATTTAACGATTCTGCGTTTGTTGCTGTACCATGGAACCTAAATCCGGTTGATGTAACACCAGAAGCCGGTGTATCACGTAAAGTAATACCTTGTTGAATATCACTAAATCCTTGTATTTCGTTATCAGCACCCGAACCTAATGTAAATGCTACTGGCGATATAACAAATACAACATTGTCGTTAACTGTTGCTGTAATAATACTTCTGGAGACACCATTTGGTGACGTGTTATCAAGTACTGTTCTACTAACCATTTGTGTTTGGCCTTCACCAGCATCTTGTGGTCCAATTAGGACAAAGTTTGAACCATTAAACACATAAAGTTGTTCGTTAGCACTATCCCACCAAAAATCACCGTTTGCTAATCCTGCTGGCTGAGCACCACTTACTTCAGCACCTCCAACTGTTCTCCAGTTTTGGTTGCCATCTCTAAATTTCATTCTATCTGATGCAGAATCAAACCATAATTGACCGCTTAACGGTTTAGGTGGTTGATTTGCACCTGCAAAATTTTCTAGCAAGAATAAGAAGTTTTCATTATGAATTTCTCCATATCCTGCATAATTCTTTCCTACAAATTTGATGTCTGTAGTTTCGTCAAGAGTACCATCTTCCACTGTTGTGAGCGGACTCTTATTAAATCTGTCTATTTGATACGCCATTTTGTTTGTCCTATATATTTACGTGTCTACACGTTGTATTTATACTAATTTGCTACCCATGCTCCATTAGTAATAATAAAGTTTCTTTGCCCTCTTGTAACACTCAAAGTAAATGTTGGCGTTAAAGAGTTAGGTAAATTTACACCTTGTATAACACTAACAACACCGCCTGCTGCTGCGTTTACATCTACTTCGGTAAATGTAGTTGGAGTAGCAATGTCAATTGCGTCAGTTGATTGTCCTGATGCGTAAAAGAATGTTGCTATACGTGCTTCTTTTCCATTAGCAAAACTAGATGCTGGATAAAGACTGTTCAGTATTGTAATTAGTTCATCGTTTACACTAATCATTCCTGTAATATCCATAGAAAACACAATTGGTTCTGTTTGGATAGTTTGATCTGTGTAGTTTTTATTAGATGCATCAGCTGGATTTGTAGGACTATCAAGACCTGTAATTTTGCTGTTGTTAACTTCAATATCTCCAGCAACATTAAATTCAAATCCAGTTGCTCCGCCTGTCCTTGTAAGTGTTCCTGTTCCATTTAAATTTGTATTGCCAACTGAAAGTTGTGTTAGAATACCGACATTTTGTAAACTACTGTTTACAACTCCTGACCCTAGTGTAGTTGAAGAAAGTACATCTACTTCGTTTATTTTATAAGTCTTAGTAGATGCTAAATCAAAGTTTTCGCTACTAGTCCAACTTGCTGTAGATAATTGCCAATTAATTGTTTTATCTACTTGGGCTTTTAAAGTAATACCGCCGCCTGTTGCTGTTGCATCAGTTGGACTGTCTACAACACCTAATTCAATATTTTTATCAGCAATTTGTAGTGTTTCTGCTTCAGTAACAAAACTGTCACCTTCTACAGTAAGATTGCCTGTTATTCTAGCATCACCTGTTACATCTAAATTGTATGCAGGATTAGAATTAAAAATACCTACACGTTTTGAGTTAGGCTTAATTTTAATTGCACTAGTTGCATCAAGTACATCTTGTGCGCCACGTACAACAATATTAAAGTCAGCACCCGACTTATAATTTCTAATTGTAAAACCATTGTCTATAAACATTTGGGTATCGTCGTCAACACCAACTGTAACACCGCCTGACGATCTTATGTTTAATTTACCGTATAAAACTGAATCTTCATCATTTTTCATTAATCTTGATTCAGGAACAATATCTCCTAATGCACTAATTAAGTTTTCTGATTTTTCTGCTATACCATGATACTTAAATTCGTTAATGTCTATTAAGTTAATACCCTTCTTAATAATACCTTGTGGGTTCTCTGTTGTAACTAATCCAGCAACAAGATTATTAGGTAACGGATTAGGTGTAAATGTTTCTCCTGATATTACAGAATATAATATTTCATTGACAAAAAGTTTTAGTACAGTTTTAGGATTTAAATCTGTATCAAAAATTGTATCGGTAACAAATCCACTTTTTCCTTGTAGCCTACTATATGCAGGACCAATCAGTGTCCATTCTGAACCGTCATACAAGTAAAATTGTTTTTCCGCTGTACTAAACCAAGTATCTCCTGGCACTGGTCCGCTTGGAAATGTTTCACTAATAAAACTACCAGCTGCTGACTGAAAATCAGTACCATCAAAAACTTTTAATTTGTTTTCGCTAGTGTCATACCAAAGCTGGCCGCGTAACGGTGCTACAGGCTGATTTGGATTAGCAAAATTTTCTAAAATTTTAATAAAGTTTTCATTTAAAAATTCGCCATATCCTGTATAGTTCCTGCCTACTAATGCAAGATCAGTTGTATCTGTATCTAGTATCCCGTCAACTAGTTCTGTAAGCAATGTTCCGTCTGTTTTATTTAAATTATAACTCATGTTGTTTCCTAAGCATTGTCAGCAAATATAATATAGTTTACTGTAGCGAAAGGAGGCATAATATCTAGCTCTAAGCCCAATCCACCACTTCTATAATTACCTTGTCCATCTGTACCGCCCTCGTCAATAGGACCACTACTTGGAATACCACTTGTAGTTTGGGCTCCTTGTGCAATATTCAACGGTTGGTTAATACTGTTTTGTTCTGATACTGTATTATCTAGTATCGCATAGTGTTGTGTACCACCTGGTGATTTAAGATCGTGTTCGTGATCTGGTAAGTGTTCTTTTGTAATGTCTTTAAATTCACTACCTGACGATTTACCTACTTCGTCAGCATTTGAATTTGTTGTAACATCTGCAGGTACTCCGCCCATACTATCCATACCGAGTAGGAATCTGCCTCTAAAATCTGGTAGGGCAAAGTGTGTAGTACTCGGATTTTGGAATGTTGGATCTGAAGGACTTTTAAACTTAAATCCAATTACATCAAATAAATTGGATGCCTCTGTTTTTTTAATTTCTCTACCGTCACATAAGTACCAACCAGGAGGTGCTACATCACCGCCAAACGGTGCAATCATTCCAATTGGATTTTTTGGCACACCTTTTAATAGGTTTGATTGAGAAATTTTAAATAAACCTTGATCACCTTGTGTTCTGTTTATAAGTAACTCATCTCCAGTTTGTGTTGTTACTACAACTTGTTTAGAAGCAATAAACTGGTTACTAAGTTCCGTAGTAAATGTTTGATTTAATGAGCCTGCACCATCAAAGGTAATTTCATTTGAACTGACGTCACCTTCCATTTTGAATACAGTTTTATTATTTAATTTTGCTGCACTCGATGCTGTACCAGTAATTGTGCCTGAAACACTACCTTTAAAAAATCCTTCAAACGTGTCTGCTTTAACAGTGCCGAAACCTTCTATGTTAGGCTTGGTAAGTGCATCAGGATCTGCAACAATATTATTGCCTATATTTGTTTGTCCTTTTACAGTTAAATCTGCTCCTACTTTAGTATTTTTTGCAATACTAGCACCACCTGAAGTAATTATTGCACCTTCTGTTAATACATCATTAAATGAATTATCTGCATCTTCAGTGCCTGCTACTTCTAAATTACCTGAAAATTTGCCGCTACCTGTTACATCTAATGGTACTTGAGGATTGGTATTATTAATACCTACATTAGTATCTGATTTTATCTGTACTACAGTTTGCTCGCCTTGATCATTTTTTACTTTCAATGCAAGACTAGCACCATTAAAATTACTCTTTACAACGCCGCCTTCGCCTGATGCTTCAAGTGCTAATTGCGCATTTGCACCAACTTGTACACCTTGATTGTTTTTTACATAAAGTGTACCATTTGCGGTTGTGTTAACATCTGCACGTAAAAAATTAGAAGAACTAATATCATTGTTACCTATTCTCAATGCATCTGAAGACTGTGCTACTCCGTTATATTTGGCGTTGGTACCTGCTAAAGTTAAACTTGTTAAATTCATACCAGGCTTAATTTCTGAAAACCCTCTAATATTAACTTTAGGAATAAATTGGTCTTTTGACAGTATGATTACAGGAACAGCGTCAATTTCTATTTTTAATACGGTATAAGTTTTATCATCAGTACCTACTATTGTGTCTGGTCTAGTGCCCGATGTTAATCCGTCACTAAATTCAGGACCTACTAAAATCCAACTTGCTCCATTGTTTAAATAAAGTTGTTGGTTACTAGTATCTACCCATAAATCTCCAATAACACTATTTCCAACTTCAGGTTGTGCGGCACCTTTTTTAACACCGCCTGACTCAACCCAGTTAGTTCCGTCATAAACTTTTAATGTATCAACACCTACTGATGTATCATACCATGTTTGTCCTTCTACTGGGTTAGAAGGAGGATTATTATTTGCAAAATTTTCTAAAATATGTAGGAAGTTACTTGCTATTGCTTCGCCATACCCAGTTGTATTTCTTCCAGGTATAGCTAAACTTGTGTCAGAAGTATTAATTTCTCTATCTTCGACAATTATAGCACCTTTGTTTATGCTATCTGTAAACTGGATTTGGTAAGCCATTAGCTATTTCCTCCGCTAAGACTTTGTACTCTTACAGTATAATCTACTTGTATAAGTCTGTTTAAACTCTTTTGTACAGGATGAAATATAACATGTGTTAATAGTCTTCCATTTCCTAATACTCCGTCTGAACTTGCACTACGTAATCCTAATTCGTCAAATACAAAAGCATTATCAGCATCTGATGCTGTATCAAATGCATCTTGTCCGTTAGGCTCACCATAATCTAGCAAGCAGGAAATAACTATATCTGTATAGTTTGTACCATTTAAATGTCTTGTTTCAATTCTGTTTCTTGTAGGATCGTTATTATCAGTATTTCTATCATCTACAATTTTACTAAATGTTTGGTTATATAGTCCTGCATTAGTTCCTGTACTATTAGGTGTAAGATACGTAATAACACCTGTACTATCAATATTAGTACCGCCATTTCCAAAGCTCATAACCGCAATAGGACCTTGTCCAGCATTACCTAAACTTTCTGCAAGAGCAATACTCATGTTCTCATAGTGTATAGCATTCTTTTTGTTTACAAAAATTTCGCCTGACTTTGGATCATGTATCTTGATATGACCTTGTACATATACACCGCTATTTTCATTAATTTTGTTTGTCATTTTTTATTCCTACATGTGTATTTATTCGGGTAATTCACTTATTGCTCCGCGCAAGAAATTACCAATGTCATTTTGAACATCTTTAAGTGGAGTTCCTGGGTCAGTCCACAATTTACCTACTTTCCTAATAACAATTAGCTTCTGATTTTCTTTCATAGGTTCAGTAAGTGTTAAAATATTACCGTTTACACTAAACTCTGCTGGTGTATTTACGTCACCTTGTGGCGAATCAATAGCCAATGTTGGATCAAACTTTTGTATAGCATTTTTGTTTAATCGTTTGCCAGCGGCAAACACTTCAAATTCATTAACGCTTCCAGGTACAAAGTCAAGTGTAAATTCAGTTTGTCCTTCAGTTACAGGGTCTACTGGTGACCAAACAATAGTTTCGTCTTTGTAAGGGATATTTTTATCTATAGAGCCACCGTAAATTTTAGTTCCTACTGGATAAACTGGCTTTGCTCCTGTCCCTAAAGTTCCCCTTCTTAGTTGTCTAAGTTCGTTATTAGTTTTAGCAAAATATTCTATACGTTCGCCGTCAATCCATATTACGCCTGGCCTGTTAGCACGTTTGTCTGGGTTAGGTAAAAGCTCTGCGTTTTCTACTATAACTACTTTTAAGTCATCATATTTTAGATCTTGTGCTAATTCTATTCCTTGATTATTATCAACCCTCTTATAGTGTGTTCTATTCAATATGTCCTTGAATTGCTTCCATGCTATAGTCGGTGTACTAATAGGTGCTGTAAAATGTATTACATCAACAACATCATTTTCACTTGGTTCGTTTACAAGATGTATTATTCTTCCGTTTGGATCTAGTTTATAATCAACTGTAGGTGTAAGCATATTACCATTCAACATAACCCAAACATATTCTACGCCTAATGCAGGTTGTTGTAATAAAATTCTTCCTGCTGTTAGAGCATGATATTTAGAATAATTTTCAGATCCAGGTGTAAGAGTACTTCTATTAATAACATCATAACTTATTCTATGAATATCCAAAACGTCATGATTTGTAAATGTATACACATTCATTACAGCGTCTTCAGCTGGGGCTGTTTCAAATACAACTTGATCACCAATTATATTGTATCCGCTGTTCCTTAAATATATGCTTAAAACATCTCCGTTACTTACTAGATTATTTTCTAATATAATTGAACTTGTACCAATGTTAATTAGGTAGTCTTCAACTTGGGTAAGTTTAGATCCGTTTAAGTAAACTTCTAACTGAGCTGCAACAATACTCGAAGGTGGTACTTGGAATGTGTCTAGAGTATACTCACGAATTCTATCATTTGTGATTGTTAATACTTTAGAATAACCTGGCTTTTGTATAACTCCATCAATTTCTACAATACTAAAGAACTCTGCTGGTGTTGCATACTGAGATGCAATAGAAAGATTATAAACTGTACTCGAGCCGTCAGCAACTATAGAATCTTTATTAACTTTACTGTAATTAATTTGTGTATTATTAGAATATATTTCATAATCAAGTCTTGTACCAGCTACTGGTGCAATTGGTGAAAACTTAAATTCTATAAATCCGTTGTCACTTTTTCTTGCAATTAACTCTGGACCGTCTGGTATAATACCATCTCGTCTTAAAAAGATACTGTATCTATCATTCCACATAATTTGTGTTTCGTAAATATCTTTACCATCTTCTGTAAGAATAGTTCCTATATCGATAATATTTTGCCCGTTAACTCCTATAGTTAATATAGTCAATATTTGATCTTGAGCCAGCGCATTGTTAAATGTTATTTTTAAATTTTTATAATCTACAGTATATTCTGATTTATCAACTATTGTATTACCTAATTTTACAATAACAGCATCTTCAGAATTAGGAAGTAAACCTAAAGGATATTCTGTAGTACTTCCGTCTGTTAGATAATTTTGATTATAAACTTGACCTTGACCTTCACCTGTTCTTTCATAAACAGTAATATCAACACTATCTAAAACCTGTCCTGCTACTAATTCTTCAGGACCTTGGCTAGTAAGCGGAGTAACAAATAGATCACCGTCTAGTATTATGTCATCTGCATTTACGCCAGCAGCATTTCCATAATCTATAGTGCCTCCATCTAATTGTGTATCATATGAATCAGGATCAGGTAAGAAACTACCATCTGATGTAATCTTTCTTATAGTAAACACATCACCGTCATTTAATTCAATGTCGTTATCTGCTAAATTAATAATTGTAGTAACACCGTCGCCTGTTATTGTTTGTATTAGTGCATTTTGATTGTTACCATTTGGATATAACGGATCGTCAATTCTAATTGCTTGCGCTTGGCCAGCACGTTTTAAATAGACATTGTATACTATTTCATCTTCAAGTGGCTTAGATAACTCTACAGCAACAGTTGTACCATCAGCAATGAATACTTCATCTTCAAAAGTATTATCATAACTATCCCAAGTATCTGTACCATAATCGTCTACCATCCAACCTGATGTGCCTTCGAAACCAAAACTTTTAACTTCAACGCCGCCGTAGTCAACACCTGTCATAAGCTGGCCTAAATTTTTGCCAAGCATTCCAGTAGTTGGACTATAAAGTTGATTAATTCTATCTTGTGCATTAAGCATCAAAGGATTCTTTTCATATTCAACTACAATAATGCTGTTTAATTCAGGTGCTGTTGTGAATTGAATTTGACCAAACTGTCTATTGTATGTGTAAGTTTTATCTTCTATATTTGAAAAAGTATATTGACTACGTAATAGTAATTCACCGTTGACAGTAACCTTAACTTTATTTCTCTTTAAGTTCATAGGATACTTTAGTTGGAAAGTATCATTGATTGCTGTTCCTGTAAATGTTTCTGTTTCTGGCAATGACAGTATAAAGTACTCGCCTGAAACTCTATCAAATTTCATTTGAACATTTAGTGTTCTAACAACAGTTTCACCAATTTGTGCAGACGCAACGGCTGTTGTAGAATCATCTGCACCCGAACCTGATATTGTTACAGTTGGTGCGCTTAAATATCCAGATCCTGGATTAGTTACTATAATTTTAACTACTTTTCCGGCGCCTAAATACGCTCTTGCTGTAGCGCCGGTTCCGCCGCCGCCGGTAATTGTAACAGTTGGAGGAAATGTATATTTGCTACCTCCATCATAAATGTTAATACCTACAACTTTAAATCCATTATTATCTTTCCAATTTTTTGCAGGATACTCGTCAAAGAATGCATCAACACCGATAATTTCATTATCAATAACTTTAACAGGTTTTGTCTTAATTGCATTTTCACTAAAGTCATAGAATGGTGGTAAATCAAAATCTGCTGTAACTGTATTAGTATTTTCTAACTTATCATAAGAGCTTACATATTCTCTAATATTAGTTTTGTAAGGTTTAACTTCTCTAATATAATCATTGTAACTACTTAAATTATCATTTTGATAATTAATTTTTTCAGTTAAGCCGCCAACATTATGTTTTGCTTTAACAAAACTAGTTTTGTAAACCCAGTCAACATTTTGCTGTTCAGATAGTACATATCTTATACTTGCAAAGAATAGTTCTTGCCATTTAATTTTTAAGTCATCAACAAAAATGTCATTCTTCAAAGCTTCTAATATTTTTCTTGCTTCTGTAACAGGCTCTGTATCAAAGAATCTATTATCAAAACCTAATAAATCATAACCAACTGTATTTTCTACAACATCGTAAAGTTTGCTACTGATTTCTATAGTGCCGTTTTGTCTACCTATAGTTTCATAATCAATTGTATAATCAGCACTGTTAGTATTCTTAATACGTTTAAGTAAGAGCCAACCGCCTGTTCCGATATTTGCAATTTTAACAATTTGTCCGATTTTTGCGTTTGCCGATAAAAGCTGATAACTTTCATCAACACGATGATCAATTCTAGTAAACTGATTAGTGTTAGGTGCATACCAATCAATATATTTCCAATATGCTGTTGTATCAAAACTTGAAGACAATTTTCTGTCCCATAAGCCCGAAGTTGCATTCCAACTGTAAATAGCCCACTTATTATCAACAGTAATGTCATTTTCTACATAGATTGATACAGGTCTAACGGTAATAACAGTGTTTTCATCGTACCCTGTGCCGCCATTAATTATGTTTACTTTGTTAATTTGTCCTAGTGGATTAATTTCTAAATTAAAATCTAAACCAGTACCTTTACCTACAACAGTAAAACTAGGTCCGTGTCTAACTGTTGAAGTTTCTATATTATAAGTAGGATCTGCATATCCTCTACCTGTATTGATAATTCTGATATCAGTTACTACGCCGTTATGTACTGACGGTATTAAAGTTGCTTGTGCAATTTTGTTTGTACCAATAAATTGTACTTCGTCCAAAGTGTCTACTTTGTAATCATAAAGTCTTTCAGTAACAAATGGAGGTTGATCAACGCTATTTAATGTGTCAAAACTAAAGTCATCAACAATAATAGTTTCTTGCAAGGCAATATTAGCTCTTTCAATTACTTGCTTAAATGCTTCTTGTCTATTTACAAACCAACTTTGTCTAGGACTATTTAAATTGCCGTATTTGTCTGCAGGACTAAGTTCAGGATCAGGTACTGTACGACCCCTATCATCATAACCAATTAAACTATCAATCCATTTTCTTTCCAAATCTGCTCTAGGAACACTTGTTTCTAAACCTTCAGTGACCAATTGATATTCTAAATGTCTATTTTGCTCTTGTGTATCTTGCGTATAATAACTTACGTGCAGAGCTACTTCTTTATCTTTTATCAAACTTTCACCGTTGTAAATAACAAATCTGTTATCACTAAGTAGAGCAACAAACTGATATCCTTGTCCTCTTGGGTCTCCAATTAGTTTTGCAACTTCTGATGCCGGTAAACTTCTATCTTCTGTTGCGGGTATTGTTAATTTATTTTTTACCCAGAAGTAATATTTTGTATTAAAAGTTTTTGTTGCTGAATTATATGAAAGTTTTTGGCTATATGCATCTACACCATACTTAGATTGTCCGCTTATGCCTTGAGCGAAACCTCTAGCTGTATCTGCTAGTGTATCCCACTCATCTGGAGGAATAGAACTTTCTACCCACTCATAGACATCAACAGAATAGTTAGGAATTAATTTGCTCCAGTAGTTTGCTTGAGTGGCTACATCTTCTTGATATGCATTAAAGAATTTTGCGGTTGATAAATCCCACCACAATTTGCCCACATACTTTTCTTCCCAGTTGTCAGTTTCACTAAAGAAGTTTGGCAAACTTGTGACATTATATCTAGCTAAATCAATATTAGATTTAAATGTTAATTCTTGTTCAGCAGGTCCTGCTATCTTACCTTGCACAGGATCGATGTAATCAATGTATGATACTAATTTATCTGTAACAGTATTGTACAAGTAAACTGACTTAATTGCATTAACGTCTACAACATTGTTTGGTGTTCTAATAGTTGTCCAGGGTTTTTGATCAGCAGCAACCTTATAATCAACCCAACTACCAGGATTGATTCCTACTTCGTCTACATTAGGATCTCCAGGTATACCAACATATATGTGGTTTTTATTTGCTAACACTTGGTCGCCAAACCTACCTGCTTGTAATACTGTAGAATCACCGCCGTAGTCTAATTCTTCTCCAAGAATATATGCGTCTTTTATAAACTGATAAAGTCTTACACTTCCGCTGTCTATTTTCTTATCCGGGAATGTTGTAAATGTTTCATCAAAGGATGTTTCGCCGCTATCAAAGGTTGTATTGGTTATTATATCTCCGGCGCCGCTACTTACAGCAATCAAGTCATTTGTTGCGGTAACTTTAATACCAAATCTTTCAGCAGGTGTTTTCGTACCTGACAATGTTTGGTGTAATTCATACTGTAATCCGTCTTTAGCATAAACGTAAACTTTACCTGCATGATATGCATCTTCACTGTTTTCAGGATCTCCAATAACAATAATGTTTCCATTTTCAGATATATCTAAACTACTACCCCAACCAGTATTAGAAACTGGTGCAACAATAGTTTGACTTAAAACATATCTGTCATCTAGTATTCTATAAATTAAAACTTTGTTATCTTGGTCAACTGATTCATCTGTAATAATACTCGTTACAAGAATTTGTCCATTTTCGCTAACTTTAACTTGCTTTGAAAAATCAATGACTTGCTCGTTTAAATCGTCAAACACAGGATCATTGTAAATATTAACATCATTTGGAAGTGTTGGTAGATAATTTACTTGGTTGCCTAATATTTCCCATTTTAATAAATTTGTAGGAATAACATTTTTGTTAAAAGTCAATGCACTATACAACTGATTATCATATAATACAATTTCTCCAGTTTTGTAAATTGCATCCGGAGTGTATGGTCCTCTATAATGAGGATTTATGTCAAGAGCAAATCTATATGTTTTTCCGTATTTGTCAGTACCGTGTTTAATTACGGTAAGATTTTCTTTAGACCCTACATAGAATCTATATAAATCTCCATCTTGGCTTACAGCAACTTGTTTACCTACATTGCTACCTGTTGAACTTCCAGGAATAGTATATGTTCCTTGATTTGTCCAAACGCTTCCTACACTACTAAAGATACTATAAACACCTTGATTAGTAGGTTTGCTATCTGTTGATCCTGATGTATCTACAGGAAGATTGTAAACAAGTCTCCAGTCACTATTAGATGTGCTAGGTATGCTTGCTTGGGCTTCTGCTCCTGCTTCTGTTAAATTTTCTTTGTATATCCAAAACTCTTTGTTTACATATGCAAAAGTATTTAGATCAGCAAACTGTTCCAATCCACCATATGATTCAGGATGTGCAGGAAACGGTGTTCCCCTTTCCATTACAGCAATTTTTCCTGTATTTGATCCTGTTAAAGAAATTTTATTAATAGGTCCCATAATACGCAAGTTTGCTTGCGGTGGATTTCCTTCTTGTGTTTCTAATAGCAATCTATTACCTTGTGTAAAGTTTCCTGTAACTTCTTTAAGATATACTCTACCTTGGTTAATATTACGTCTTATATAATATGCTACTCGACCTCTTGCACCGGTGATCTCATCTCTAATAAAATCACCATCAGCTCCGCCTATGTTTACAATATTTCCTAATGTGTCTGTAAATACTTTACCCTCGTATGCAGGCTCAAAGAAGTCACCAACATCAGTATCTTGGTCTGATAATATATCAATATCTGCTGTTTGGAATTTTGTAAATGTAAAGTCAATATATCCTTCCCATACATCAATAACAGTATGCAAGTTATCATTTAGATAAGATGCTTCGATGCCAAGTAATGATTCGTCAACTGGATCTGCTTGGTCGTCGATAGCAACCCTAAACTGATCACCTGGTTGGTTAATTTCTCCAGCAAGCGTAGGTGGAACTCGCATTAGCCATCTTGGATCTAAAATATTTTGAATGCCGTCAACATCTTCGTTAATGTATGCTCCGCCTCTATGAGATAATATTCCAATAAATCCAGGTTCATCTCTATCTGGGAATAACGTACCATTTACATCATTAAGAATATTTTTATAAAAATTAGGAATTGTTCTTGCATAGGAATCAGTATTTTCATCATAAACTAGTATATCTCGATACACTAAGCCATAAGCAGGAACACCATAATCTTTTGTTTCTGTAAATTCGTCTGACGTAACATATGTACCATTAGTATTGATATACCACCAGCCACCGATGCCGCCTGATGTACCATTAAAATTAGGTTGGGTATATGTACCAATTTCAGTACCTGCAGCATTTGATATTGTGCCGTTTTCTGTAAATACACCATTAGTGTCTTTAGTATAAATTACTAATTTAAAATCTCTTGTAAATGTTTTGAAAACAGTTGCAGAGCCACTAGGTGTTGAAATAACATCACCTTCTTCAGGCGGGTCTGTATATGGTTCAAGTAGTAATACACTATCAACCTTTTCAATAATTTCATGTTCGCCGTCTATAAAAGAGCCACCCGGTTCGTTGTATTGTGCTTGCACATTTTGCGAATTGATTCCTGTGGGGAATAGTTCTACTGAAGTATTTGGTCCTTCATTTCTATTAAAGTTTGTATAAAAATTCCAATTTAGAACAAGTTTATCTTTTACTTTAGTGCCTCTATATTGATCAAAAGGCGCAGCTATTAATAAGTGATCTGTTTCGGTATTAGGTAAGTAAGGACTTCCTTGTAAAACTAATGTAAGTAAACTACTATCACTTTGTCTTTCTAAATTTGTATAGCTATCAAATGTACTAAATGCAACACTACTACTTTCTGGAGTAATAGTTCTTATAGACTTCCAATAGTTTTCATTAAACTTAACAATATCATTTTCGCTATATGCTGAAGTTTTACTATAATCTCCTTTATAACTAGATGCAACTCCACTTGCTGTACTAGATCCTACTATAATAAACTTTCCATCGGGGCTCATTGCAACACTTGCACCAAATCTATGATCGTCATCCATTGGATACAATGCTGTATCTAAATCTAATTCAGATTCGTATAAGAAATTGCGTAAATTTGACCCTCTTTGATAGGTATAAACTTTACCCTTATTATTATTTGCACTGTGATCTGCTATTGCTATTCTTGTATTAGCACTATTCACAGTCATTTCTGAACCAAACTCGTAAGTACTGGAAGGATCGTAATTTGCAGGGTTATTATAGTGATCTGCATCTAAAAATGCATCAGTTCTTTCAGCAACAAGCCAATCTTTAGTAGTTCCGTCTATCCAAATCTTTTGTTGATTTGCAACTCGATCTTCCATTACATAATTTGCATTTTTAACTGTATCAAATTTGACTGATCTTAATTTACTGATATATCCGTCTACTTCTTCTAATGCTTCTATGCTTTGATTTGCACTAGCAAATACATCAATTTGTGTAGGTCTAACTGTTTCTATAATGTAAAACGCATCATTTGCTGTTGAAGTGTTAGATACTCCTATAATATCGCCAACCTTAAATGAATGTGCTTTATTAAGATAGAAAGTACCTCCAGGATTTGCAGGTAATTCTCGTGCATCAGCACTTGCACTAAATGCTTCAATTTTAGTAACTCTTATATCTGTAGTAATATGCTGTACTACATCCCAGTCTCCAGTTTTTCCTGTTATCCATATATAATCATTTGCGCCTATTCTATCAATATTTGCTGTTAATATATCATTTCTGTCGTTAATTCTGTAAACTACATCACCTTCGTAAACATAACCAGCATCTCTTGTGTATTGATTATAAAGATCTACTACTGGAAATGGTTTATGATCGTAGTTTTGAGGCTTTTTATATATGTCACTAGGAGTTAGTTTATAAATAGTGTCGGTATCGTTAGCCGGTTTACTTAACACAAGCTCTATAGGCTGTGGATTAGTTTTTATTTCTGCTTCGTCAATTAGAAATTCTACTTCTTCAAAGTTATCTGTAGCACCATATTGTCCTAACCTAATAGCCCATTCTTCATAAAACTCTAAACTTTCTTTATCTGCGCTTGCTAAAGCATCAAACAGTTTTGTTAAACTATTTTTTGTTCCTTTATCTTGCAACATGCCTTGATAAAATTTATATTGACTTACATCATCATTAATAATATTTTCAAGATACTTACGTTTTTGATATCCTATTAAATGCTGAGCATGTTTTTGCTGTTCAATATCAAAATTATCTGTATCAAGATCATAAAAGTCAGCAAACTGATTAACTTTATATTCAAAGTTTGTTAATAGTTTAGATTCTGGTCTTTCACTTAATCTTTCCCATTGATTATCGATGAATACTTCTGTGCCACTGATATTGTTAGTTGCTACATAGTAAAATTCTTTGTACTTAATTAGTTTGCCGATACCATAATCTTTCCAAGGTTCCCAATCTCTTACTTCAGCTTCATCATAAATGAATCCTGGAATATTAAGGCCACCGCTCCAGTTGTCACTTCTATACCCTGTAACCTTTATACGTTCTTGTCTATAGCCCGCTTCTTGATCATAAATTACATCACCAAACTCTGTTACGTTGTCTAAAAGAATTACATGTTCTCGTTGTACTAACGGCAAACGTATACTATAAATGCCATCTGCTGTATTTTTTACAGACAACCCAAAATCATTTTCACTGTCTCGTGCAATGCTACTAAACGATCTGTCTAATTTTCTGCCGTCGGCCTTTAATAAACTATAATCATAAAAATCATCAAATATATTATCAACTACATGATAGGGTTTATTAAATTTAATTTGTTGAGCACCAGGACTAATCGTAAGCACACTTCCTGCGGCCCAATTTTGTGTAGTCCAGAACATAAATTCTTTAACACTAAATGTCCAGTCCTCAACTATTTCGATATCATTATTATAATATTCAAATATAAATCCTTGTGCTTTTAAATATGCTTCATATCCTAACAAGAAGTCTACAACCGCTTGTACACTATTAAGTTGAGTTCCATATGATATTGTTTTAACACGGTTAGTAAATTTACGTCTTAGAACACTATCTCTACCGCCTACTTGTGGCAATGCAGCAAGTTTAGACATTTTATCATCTGCAAATGTTGTTCCACTAACATGACTTTCTTTCACTCTATAAAAGAAACTATCAAACCTAACATTTTGTCCTTTAATATATTGCTTTCCATTATCCCAATCTACAAATGATTCCGATATGCCTCCAACATTGATACTAGGATCTGATTGTGTTTCAATTGCTTCAAAATAATCAAACGAACTTTTAGCCTGATCGTATCCTTTTATAATAAATCCGCCAGTTGCTTTTTCAATAACAACACCACTGTAGTTTGCAATAGTTACTGGAGTAGAGGTATTTAAAAATAATTTGTAGTTTTCTGGTGGAACAAATACATTGCCTTCATTTAGAGGTGTTCTACTATCTAAAATTAATTTAAATTTACTTTTATCAGTAAATCCTCCAACTTTTAATGCAAGTTTATTTTTTAGAGTAGTTAATGTATTTTGATATTCGTCATAATTTGTGTTTATATCACTTACAATATAATTGTAAATGTAGTTTACTAATCCAGAAGTTATGACACGCTGATTATCTGTATATGTATTTGGAAATACCAAATCTCTTAATCTTAAAATAGTATTTGACTCACTGTATACAATGTTGCCTACAGCATTTCTTGACATTCTTGATAAATCATAGCCTAGTCCGATTACTTTTGCTGGTTGATTTAATATCCAAGATGTAATTAACGCAAATGGATATTCACTACCACGTCTCCATGCTGTTTCAGTAGGTGTTTCGTCGCCAAATGTATATGCATCTCTAGCTCTAATAGCAACATAATTTTTTGCATAGTTGCTATCTAACGGACTTAAAAGTTTTCCGTTGGAATCTACTGGAATATGATTTAGTAAACCTGGTCTTTTGTATTTAGAATTTACTACTGTAGGTACGCCAGGTTGGCGAATTACACCATTTTGTAAATCTTCCCATAATACAAAATTGTTGGCTGTGTAGGGTGCCGGCCCGTATACTTCTTCCCACCATTTTGGTTTAATTGTAAAGCCGAGCATTTCCCAAGGATGAGTATGAGGACGATCTGTATCATAAGCATCTTTATAAACAGCTCTCCAAAAACCTGGTAATTTTTTACCAGTAGGTGAAGACATATTTTTATAATTGTATCTAAATGTAAAAGTGTCTTTATAAAAATCGTTATTGGTATAATTAGGATCGCCTGCGATAACAGTCCATTGTACAAAATCAGATACCATGCCTGTATCTATGTTTGCTCTTTCAAATCCTGTGTCTCTATAGTTTCCGCCTACAAAATCATGAATATTAAAAATATCAGGATTATATTCTTGCTTTAAGTTATTGTAAACTCTTCTTTCAAATTCTAATATTAAATCGTCTCTAAAATCGTCATATGCAAACACAATACTACCGTCGTGTCCTTGAATAACTTTTCTAGGTGTTTCATAGGTATCGTCGATAAAAATTTCTGGTTTGTACTTAGGATACAGTCCTAACTTTGTAGGAGTTGCAGGAACAAAACAACCGTCTGTTGTATCGTATTCGTATATTTCAAGCTCGTCTCCTACTTGTAAAGTTGTAAGTACTTTTACGAAACCTTCTTGTGTAAACTCGTAATCTGAGCCGTAACAAAGAGATTTACCATTTAGGTAAACCATTACGCTTCTGTTACTTAATTGGTCTAAGTCAAAGTATTCTGATAATGCAAAAAATTCGCTATCACTTGCTCTTACAATATGAGTTGTGCCTTTTGATGCACCATGTGGTATCATATCTGAAAAGTAAAATGGCATACCTTCAGTTTTTTGACTATTAATTTCTGCTATAATGTTATCAACATGTTGTTTTATTGGACCGTCATATCCTAAATTTTCAGCAACTTGAATAAACAATCTTTTAAACTTTGCGTATTCTAATCTTGCATATTTTAATGCCTTTATAATGTTTGCGTTTTTATCTGTAAGATGATAACTTGCAAGAGCAATTGGGCCAGTATGTTTAACAAATCTTGTTCCGTTTTTAACAATAAACCCTAAGTCTCTTAGGTTGCTTGATCCTGGAAAAATGTTTCCATTATAATCAAAGGTATTTTCTATTATTGTACCTACATGGTCATTTACTTCTGCAATAGTAAAATCTTTAATATTTTCGTTTAAAGGATTTCTTTCTAAATTATAAGCAAGTTCATAATACCCATTTTGATTAGATGGTGTCTTAGAAAAACATCTTAAAATTAAAATATCTCCAGTTTTAAGATTATCAGTAAAAGTAATATACGCAATACCATTAATTCTGTTGATAGTATAATGTACTTCTTCTTTCCTAAAGTAACTATTAACATAAACTTTTACTTCTAAATCATTTAAGTCACCACTACGGTCAAATACATCTACAGCAAAATCATTAAGTTGATCTTCTACATCATATTGTTTAATTACAGCCTGTTTACTAAGTTGATTTGCTTTTTCCCAACCATTTTTACTTTTAAAGTTCGTAATATTACTGTACTGTCTCAAGTAACCCGTTTCTGTATTGACTTTAATTTTTTCGTTATCTTGTTCGTATACAAAGGCATCAGTTACTAGCGGAAAATTAAATTGTATATCACCAAAGTTTTCTATAGCTCTGTATGAAAGAGGGAATCCTAATTCACTGTCGTTAGTACCAGTTCCAATCTTGTAAGCAAAAAGTTCTGTTCCTGCAAATGTTGATGCATTATAAGTTGAAAAACTATTTCCCATTGTATCAAATACATCGAACTTTGGTTGTTGGTTAACCTTTACTTTTTCTTGTGATGCAACCCACGATGTTCCGTCGAAGTAAAATAATTTACCTTTGTATATGTCTCCGCTTTTAACTAGAACAGTTTCATTTTCGGTTGGTATTGCATCATCATCTTCAATTAAACTTATTTGCCTTATATTGTCAATTAAAATAAATTTAACTTTGTAAATTTTTCCTCTAACAAGACGGTCAGTATCTGCATTAAAAATAACACGCATTCCGTCTGCAAGATTTACATTATCAATATTATAACCTGTAGAACCTTCTACTGTACTAAAAGCATCAGTAGTTTTATAATCAATTAAGTCTACATCATGTTTTGCTTGAGTACCATAATTAAATAATTTTAGTCCTGCATTAAATTCAATAATTGGCCTTGACGCCCTAGCAGATTGATCAATACTAGGAACACTATCATTATATTCTGCTGACTTTTCTATAACATCTCTATGGAACCATTTGTTATATCTTGACCATGCATTTCTATCAGGACTAGCTCTATTAATTACAATATAATCTTTTGTTTCTGCAAAGGCACTAGCATTACCAAATGGCAATCTATCAAATCCTTCGCTGTCAAATGGTACTAATTTATTTCCGACATAACTGGCAGGAATAACTAAATCTAATTCGTTAATTAATCTAATGCTTTCGCCTACACCTTCTACAAAAAATTCTTTATCTTTGTAAAACTCAGGAGTTACATTTCCAGCAAATTTTATTTTTAGTCCATTTGATAATGCAACCTTGTTAGCACTTGTATATTGCTTTTTACCAACAATTTCGTTAACATCTATTGATGTATTTTCAATTATATCAAATACTTTAATATACCCACTTGTGTTTATATCACTTTGGCTTACATAATATAATTGATCAGGTGCATTATACGGAACGGTGAATGTAATTTTACCTTGTTCAACATTAACTGGGTCAATTTCATTACCTTCTAAATCAACGGCTGTAATTCCTTGAACATATAGGCTAGAAATATTTTCAGAATCTCCAGATATAACTTTATAACTTCCGTCATTTTGTTTTTCAAGTGTAAACGGAGCATCTGAAAATCTTCTGTTAGTAGAAAACGAAAATGGATGGCCTTGAGTATCAATATCAAATGTATAAGTTTGTCCTCTGTATAATGTTAAAGCAGGATTAGGTTCAAATCCTGGAGGATCAAATTTATAAACTGTATTGTCATCTTGTACTTCAGTAGTTACTGTGTAAGTACTAGTTTCATCTTCCGACTTGCCAAAAACTGTTACAGTTTGAGGGCCATTAGGTAGCCAATAGTATTCTCTAAAGTTTGTAAATTTATCAAAACAAATATTAGGGTTCCAAGCATAGTATTCTTGGCTATTCATTAAACTATGATTAGCATTACTACCATTAAAGTTTTTAATTTGGTTTACATAGTCTGCATAATCAGCATAAAAATTTACATTACCTAAATCATCTACAGATACTGTGGCCGGTTCTAATTGCCTATTTTGTCGTTGTACAGTTACATCTTCTATGTAAGTATCATTAAGCCTATGAGCTTTAGAATTTTTTCTGCCCATATAGCCATTAACTTTTTCTGCTGATCCAGGTTGTACTAACTGATCTAATGTACTAGATAGAATCTTTTTATTTGCTTGCGTTCTAAAATACTTAGGTAAGAGATCAGTGCTTTTTCTTTTCTCTTGATCGCCTGTTGGCAATGGTGATTCTGTCTGATCGTTATCGTAAGCCATTAGTAATAACTTCCTCCACTATTTGGACTAGTTGAACTTACAAAAGAAGTAGAACTAGTTATGCCTACATTGTCTGTGTCGCTAGAAGTTACAACATTACCTGAAGCATTCAGTCTAGTTGCTGTAATTTCATCTATTAATTCTATGTTTGCTACTGTTGCACTATTGATAAAAATTTCATCCGGTTCACTTCTTATTTCAAACAAACTTCCAAATGCTTGTGTAATTTGATTTGGTACAATTACTACACTTACAAGATCAGGAGCAAGTCTGCTCATTATGTATGTTGCCAATTCTTGAAAGTAAAAAGTATCTCCAAAATCCCAATTTTCTAATGCAAAATATTGATTTATTGCTTCTATGCATCTTGTCTTAATATCGTTGTCATTTAAAACTAAGTCTTTATTTTTAACTAACTTAAATGTTGCTTGTAAATCAGTCTTTGCTGTAGAACCAAATAGTTCTTTATATTTTACAGGATGATAAATTACCTCATCACTAATAGATTTTATTTTGTTTAATTCCCTTCCATAAGTTCTAAATAATTCGTCCGAACTTGGTGGAAGCGGTTTTTGTGAAAGTTGGCCATCAATCCACAATCTATAATTTCTATCATATGTCTTAGTAAGCATAAACGTATCAATTAGATTACTTGCACTAGGATCAATTCTGTTATTGCTATCAGCTGTGTGTAAATAATGGAATTTAAGTTTATCTCTACCTATAAATGCTTTATAATCACTAATAGTAACTAATTCATTTTGTGATTGATTATACTGTTTGAAGGTATCACTTGACTGTAAGTAAAAAATATCACCGTCAGTATATGCACTAAGAGGACCTATACTTGTTTGGTTCAAAAATATCTTAATGTTTGCACTAGTTGCATCTACGTATTTGAAGTCTTCTACTCCTGTGCCAGTAATATATTTTTCTTGCATGATTAATTTTGTAAGAGGATTTATATCTTCAGCTACGATATGATCAAATAATTCAGGATCGTCAATGATACCATCATTATCTCTGTCAGCAAATGTAATTTCTATTTTCTTAGTATCTACATAACCTTCTTTGTCTCTATATGCTTCTAAGATATCAAAAGTAAAATCGCTTGTAAACGGTGATGTATTATCAGGCTGGGTGTTTATATTCAGTACTGTAATTTTATCTTTTTTAGTTTTTCCTGTTTTATTATTGTACATTGTGTCAGCACTGTCATAATAAAATTTAATTTCTTTATCGCTTTCAAATACATATTGTAAGCCACGGTAAGTAACTTTGTATGTTTCGCCATTTGTTTCAAATAATATGAGCCAACTTGCATCAAGGTTACTATTAGTTACATTACCTGAAAAGCCTGTACCAAAACTACTACGCTTATCTATATCCGATGCTTTAATTAGTCGCCAAATTCTGTTTGTTTGGTCATAACGCAAGCCAAAATCGTTGTAGGCAAATGCCTGGTCAATTATTTCAACTTTTACATCATCAGTAAGACTTTCTGCAAGTCTTGGTCTCACTTGAACTAGTCTACATCCTGTAGGTATTTTATCACCTAGTGCAATCGCACCTTGTATCTCAGTTAATCCTGGTTGAATACCGTTGCCTGAAACAGCAACTACTTTTGTCCATTTATACAAACTACTACCTACATGATCAGGAGTACCAGCCATTAAACTTCCATCACTCATAAAATGATATCCTTCAGGTGCTTGGAATTTAACTGATGTTCCTGCTTCAATATATTTTAAACTGTTAGTAGTAAAAGTTCCTACGTTGTATGCTTCACCGGTGCTCGATTCAAACTGTCCTGTAAATGTATTTGTGTCTTCACTTACTACTTTCCAAAATACATTCAAATCAAACGTATTAATTTTAGGAAACTTGTCTAGATAAAAATGCTTGACACGCTTGTTATCAAGAATAGGCTCAATTTGATTTATAATAATGCCTTCGATGTCTGTTTGTGTGTCAAAGTTAAAACTTGTTTTATCAATCGTGTATTCTTTATAAACTACACCATCATTGCCATATAAATTTGTATTACTATATTTTCCAGTTGCGTCAACTATATCAAAATATCTAGATATACCACTAGATGTTCTGTTAACACTTTTAACTTTTACAATTTCTTGACTTACTCCTAAAGGAGCAACGTTGTAATCTTCTCCTGTAATCATTCTATTTTGTGTATAGTATGTTGCAGGCGCATTTTGTTTAATGCTTAAATTTGTTTCTGTTCTGCTACCGTTAGCTACTGTAGTTTGCAGGCTTAGTGTAATTGTTAAAGTTTGTACTCTACCTTTTTTGCTAAGATAAGGAATACTAACAGTAATGTTACTAATTGCTGCTGGTGTTATCACCATATTCCTATTTTCGCTAACTCTATAATAGGCTTTAAAGTTACCTTTTGGTAGGTTTCCAAACACACCGTCTGAGAAAATTAAGTTAATGCGATCATCGACTCTAGTTAAAACACTGTAAATGTTTCTAATTTTTTTGTTTATACTATTATAGATTACATTGTTGCCTTCTACAGCATCTAATTTTGACCACAACTCTGACTCGTTGTTGTTACCGTCTAATTTAAATAACCACACATCAGAATCATTAATATTTTCAGCATCGATACCTACAGTCTGATTCGGTGAAGGTTGTGTAACACTAAATTGTCCGCTTTCTAATCTACCTTGTCTAAAGTGTGCAAAAAATCCTGTATTACTACTTCCTGGACCTTGTGTATCATTCCTATAAGTAAATGCAAAGTTATTTCCAGGTACAGGTGGCTCTTCAACTAGACTGCCATCTTCTATATCCATTGACACAACTTCAAATGGTGTGCTTTTTCCTTCTACAGGTTTTTCAAAACTAAAGACAGGAACATCTGTGTTAACACCGTTTACTCTATATTGATCAGTTTGAATTCCGCCTACTACTTCGCTTTTATTTGGTTTGCCAAATACGCCATTTACTGGTAATGAAGCATTAAGTACTTTAATAAACTGTTCATACCAGTTAGAGTTAGTACTGTCATTCCATTGAATTGTTTGTCCTGCTAGGTTTGTACCGTTAGAATCTATAATATCTTCTGTAGTTTTAATACCTGTAAATTTAAGTAGACCATTCGCTGATTGATTTCTACGAGGATTGTAGTTTAATAGCCTAGCTAATCTTAAAACAGATTCACGTCTTTCTGCAAGTTCTAAGAAGTTTTCTCTAGCGTTTAAGTCTATTCTAAATGATAAGTTTTGCCCGAGGAAAGCAATTAAGTCAATTAGTGCAAGATATTCACTAGATTCAATGTAATCGTTAAAATCTTCAGGATAATTAGTCCTGAGATATTCTATCATTGTTCTTCTTAAGTTATCAAAATCGTAACTTTGAAAATCGGCATTACGGAAAGATTGGTAGACTTTCTTCCAATCTTCTGCAACTAATAATCTGTTTTGTCTATCGGTAGCTGACATCTATTTTCCTCGTATAACGTATTTATTATAATGTGTTAAGTACGTGTTTAATTCTTTACGCAAGAAGCCCTGCTTCTCTATCAAACTGTAGTCTCATAGATTCAGCTATACTGTAGTTCAAGTATATTAATGTACACTCAATTTGTATTCCACTTTCATAAGTATCAACTACTACATTGTCTACTAGAACTCTAGGATCATAGTTTATGATCTGTTCAACATTTTCTACAATAGCAGATTTTAATGCTTCTGTAAGAGGATCAAAAAGAACATCCCATATTATTGTACCGAATTCAGGATTTTCTAGTTTTTCGCCTTGACGTATATGAAAATGATTTATTACGTCTTGCTTAATAACCGCAAGATCGTATAATCTAAAACCATCATTAGCAGGGTTTACTGTGCTAATGGACCTATAAGCCGCACTACTTGCAGGTTTCTTTTGTACTTTTTGACTTGATACATTTACTCTTTTGTAAATATTTTTTTCTAACGTGCTCATATCTATATTTACCCCCTATGCAAGTCCTGATTCTCGTGCATTTCTGACCGCTGCAACTAACTCTGTAGTGCTTATTAATGACCTGTTTAATCCATCACCTGCATAATAACTTTCTCCAGGATTTACAATACGTGATGCACCTTGTGTTCTTTGTGTAACTGGTAAACTTGCCCATTCTTGTGCAATAGCTTTTAAAAATGCTGACTCTGAAAGAGATCCTGCAACGTATCTGTCAAGTCCTCTGCCTTGTAGCAATCGTCTAGCCATAGCATCTTGTGTAGTAGGATCAAATTTATCTGTTCTAGATGCAACACCTAACTGATCTACTAGGTAGACTAAGGTTCTTTTAATAATTTGATACCTACCTGCAGCAGAGCTCGCAGAGCCTGCATCTACTGATGCTGTCTGCCAGTCGATAACTTCTTGTATAGTAAGCTGTGTTAGACTTTTTCCATAAAGTGTTTCAGGAGTAATCCTGCTTCCGCCAAATACAGTATTGTAACCTGCGCCTTCTGCTCTACTAATCATATCTAATAAATTACCGTCTGGGCCAACTGTTGAGAATGATTGTGGTGGTGTTAGAGTATCTCCGCCGGATCCTCCTTGTTCTGTAACTGGATTAACTCCACTAGTGTTAGGATCTAAGTTTGGATTAGTGCCGCCACGTGTTCCGTCTCCTGCGGCTCCTGCTGCTGTTGCTCCTGATCCTCCAGAAAAACTCTTTCTAAACGTATCTGCTGAACTTCTATATTGTGCAACACTAAGAACAACAGGATTAGTAATATCTGTTCTTTCGCTTTTTACCATTATTGGATCTAAATTTTCATGTTGATAATATGGCTCGTGTGTCGGCATTCTTTTTACGAAAGTAGAAATATCTGAGGATATGTCTGTTCCGGGTGATGTTTTTGGAACTGTCCAATTTTTAAGATAGATAAAATCTACAGCATCTTCTGCGTCAGTTGCCGCTGTTCCGTTTGTTGCTATATCACTATTAAGATATACATTTGCACCATCTACGTTAACATCTGCTGATGCATTTAAATCTATTAAACCATCTGTTGCTGTTAATTTTCCTACTTTACCAACTAGGTGTAAAGTTTCATCTGTGTTAACGTGTAAATCTTCTACTGTGCGGACATGACCTTGGGCATCTGCTAACACATATAAATTTGCATTTGTGTGATGATGTATATCTCCTTCTACAAGTGTTTTTTGATATCCAGTAACTTTAGTTTCTTGATATCCTTTTACATTTACAAGCATATTTTGTTCTGAAAGCATTTTTGTATCAAACTTACTTTCAATTTGTACGTTACCGCTACCTCCGTTACTTTGAAAGCCAGTATACCTAGCACTTGCTCTTACATTAACATTTCTGCCGCCTTCAATATTAACATCTCTATCTGCTGTTAAATTTATATCCGAGTCACTATGAATAGAAATACTGTCTAATCCGTAAACATCAATTTTACCATCACTAGTTAATTCAACCCATGCTGTTCCCCTACTGTTAGCAATATAGATAAAGTCTTCTGCATTATGCATTAATATCTGATGACCGGTTCGAGTTCTAAATCTCATTACCTCATTATGGGGTATAGTTTTATCCCCAAATAATTCACCGCCTTCTACGTTTGCATATATAGGAGGTCCTGCTGATGCATGAGATACTCTTAGTAATTTGTCATCACCGTCGTCCATAACAAAACTAGAGCCGCCTAAGCGATTAACAAATGCCGAGTATTTTAGTCCTGCTTCACCTTGTAATCCTCTTGGTGCGCCTGAACGCTTGTCAATTGGTCCTGGGGTGCTAATACCAAAAACAGAACTCGGAGCTTCTCTTCTAGCACTAGAAGTTGTTGTTCCTCTGTTTTCATCTCTAATTAAACCTTGTATTTCTAAAGTTTGTGAAAAATCTTTATTATATGGTTTAGGATATCTTGTTGGGTCTCTGCCAGAGCCTCGTTCAACTTTTTTATTATATTCGCCTACAGGTAATTTTAATCCTTGTAGATTGTCGGGTGTTGCTGCGGTAGTTATTTCAGTTGATGCTCTTCCATCAGGAACCATGAAATTCATAAACTTATCTTGAACACATCCTATCCAAAATCCGTTTGATATATCACCTTCTGCAAAAATAACTAGAACACGTGATCCAATATCAGGAGGAACAAACCACATACCATAACTTTTTTGAGTACTTGCATAACCGTCATTTGCCGTTGCTGTATCTAATGATGTTACTCCGTAAAACGGAGACAGATACCTAACCTCAATAGACGTTCCAATTTTTTCAGGTAAACTACCCGAAGTATTATTTTTCAAAACATCTACTTTAAGACTACCCATATAGGTAGGGTCAAGGTTACTTACAACTATAGCCTCGTAAGGACCAGTTCCTATATCATCTAAGTTTCTATAATTTGTACGTCTACTTTGTGGCAATTTTTAACCTCTAGATTTCAATTTCGTCACCAAATTCATCATATGTTGAAACAGGTGTGCTACTACTTACAGCTACTTCGTCGCCGAATTCATTATACGTTACACCACTACTAGTAGTTGTAACAGGTGTACTTACTTCTACACCCTGATTAGTATAAAAATTTGCTATAGCTCTAATTTTATTTCCTGCTTTTACATCATATAAGTTATCTAGTGCATCTGTAGGGAAATAAGGACGCAATGTGGATTCACCAAATTGTCCTGATTGGAATTGTTGCTCTCTTAATGCAAAATCGTTAGCAACCGAATTTACTCCGCTAACTCTAGAACCAGATGCTGCTACAAAACTTGCTTTAGGAGTTCCATCTGGGTTATGAGTTGCGGCATATCTACGATCCCAAGTTTCTTGTGCATTTTGTCCTGATGCAGGTCTTCTTCTTACTGTTTCAGATGATGGTTGAGGTTGTCTTTGTTCTGGCTCAGAAGGTGCTGTCTCTGGAGCATCTTCCGGTACACGTTGACCACTTTCCGGTGTGCCTGGTATTAAACCATTTCTAGGCCAATCTAATTGACCGCCTTCTCGTTTTGCCGCACTAAAATGCATCGCATCAATCGAGCTTCGCCAGTCTCCTCCCCAACCTAATCCGTATTTTTCAGCAAGTGCTTTCATTTGCGACCCTGTGCCGCCTTCTGGCATATCTGTGTATGGTTCAGGAGCATCTTCAGGTCTAGGTCTAATCATAGGGTTTTGTGTAGCGTTTATATCAATGGCCAAGCCACTTGCATGGTAACTAGGACTTGTACTTCCTCTAGCGTTTCTTTGAACATAACCGCCGAGTGATCTAATTTCGTATCCGTAGTCATTTTCTAGTTCGTCAATAAGTCCTTGAAAATTTTCTGCATAGATTGCCGCAACCTGTGTTGTTTTACCTGTAGAAGATCTTATAGTTGCAAGGGCTCCGTTTGAACCACTTGGTGGAACAATTTCGCTGTCTCTTACCGTTGTATTTTCTTGCGGATCAGTACCTACTTCTTCAGTTGGTTCGCCGTCTGCTGTATTAACACCCTCGCATGCAGGTAACTCTACAAGAGCTTGATCGTTACTTATACCTTCTGTACTTTGATTTCGTCTTCTTACCAATTCAAGGGTTTGAGTAAACTTATTTCCACTTATTCTACTATTAACAGTTATGACCTGGTATACTCCGCTAAAACTATCTACAGCAATAGTTTGTCCTGGAAAAAACATAGTACCATTATTGTTATAGTCTATAGGAGTTCTAAAGTTTATAATAACATCTATTTCATTTCTTTGATGATCTATAGAGCCGGTTGCTGTAATATTTTTTGAGCCTCCTCTCGGTGCTGTCCAGTTACCTACTCCGCTATCAGGTATAAAATACGGATCACCCCAAATTTCTAATTCTGCTGTTATAAGATCTGCTTTACTATTCAACAATGCATTATGAAACATCTTAGCAACAGCTTCGCCGTATTGTTTATTGTAACTACCGCCATTAAAATTACCGGCCCTCATTACACTCCTTGTTCTACCTTCAGGCACAGTTTGTCCTGGTGTAGGTCTACCTAGTGCAGGATCTCTTGGAGTAACAGTAATACTTTCTCTATCATTAACAACATCAGATGCTTGTAATTGGCCCATATCCATGCGTATTGCTTGGAAGAATGCTGCATTAAATTTTATTTCAAATCCTAACACATCTTCATTTTGTCCGCTGTAAATGTAATTGTATGTTTTTACACAATGCCTTGCTTTTTGTATCAATCCAGAATTTGCTTGGCTAGGAGCACTAAATCTACTTGCATCAACTTTGTAAGGTACTACATCAAATACATATATTTTTGGTGATTCACCTGTTTCTGTCTCGTGTGCTGAATCTGGTACTACATAACATTTAGCTTCAATTTTAAACCAATCTATTTCGCCCTTGTTGTCTACTCGTTGTAATGCAGATCTACCGTATTCACTAACAAGCACCATTTCTTCTATGACTTTAGTAATTGGTGTTCCTTGTGTAAATTTAAACGTTCTGTTAGTATCGCTAATTGTCATTTCTACACCGTTACGTTTGTAGACATTAGCTTCCTCGTCATATGTATATAATCCTAAGCCAAAAGGACTATCTCCGCCTGCGGTAAATTCTGATATCATAGAACTAGCACCAATAGCATTAAGATTAGTTATACTATCTCCTTTAAGTGACTGTAGCAAAGAATTGCTGCTTGTATCTATACCAATATTTCTAAAAAATGTTGTAAGGCCGTCTTCTTCAACTTCGGCAGCTTGCTCTCCTCGTCTAGAAGATAATGCTTCAGCATCACTAATAGTAGCTCTGTTTTCTGTTGCTGTTGGACTTATATTTCCAATATCTCCTGCTCTTGTAGTTGGAAATCTAATCAAATAATAATCTGAAGCCGGTGAACAAGTGTCTTCGGCAATTTGTTTTAATTTGTCATTTATAATTGTAGACAGTCCTTGCTCTCCTGTAGACAAACATTCTACAAGATCATTTCCTGTAATACTAACAGTATCTTGAAGTGTCATTACATCATCTTGAAATGTTTGTTCATTCCATGGAATGCAATTTACTTGATATGTACTACCGCCCGACTCTACATCAAATTCAACAGTTGTTAGTTTAAAAGGCAATTTTCTATTACTGTACGATACTGGTTTGCCGCCGTCGTCGTCCCAGCCTACAAAATCTAATTCTAACAAATACGGTGCTTGTAAATAGTTTTGAAATCCTGCATCAAAAGCCGCACTTTGTAAAGATTGTAAAAATAACCCCATAGAGTATGGCTCTTTTACACTAAAACTAAAATTAATAGCCTGTGAAGTACCTGTTCTGTTATTAGGAGATATTATAGATGTCATTTCAAAATCATCTATAAAATATTCTAAGTTACCTGCTTCCTCTCCTATAGAATCATAATAAGTTTGTATACGTTTATTATCTATACCGCCGCCACCGGATCTTAGTATAGTAAAATCTGCACCACGCTTAATATACGTCTCTGATGGATTATTTGCACTGTCTGCTGTTAATACACCTAAACTAAAAATACAGTTGTAACTTTGAAATTGTCTTAGCGGATTTTTTATTGTAACACCTGGTGCAGAAGGCTCTCTTTCTGGAGCACTTAGACTTCCTCTAGCAGACTCTGTAAATTTTTCTACAAATTGTTCAACTTCTTGTTCTACAGACTGTAGTGTTAGACTATTGATTTGACTTTCTAGATCTGCAACAGCCGAGTCTATTCCATTTGCTAAACTTCCTGTTAACGGAACTACTTGATCTACTAAATTCTGTGCTTTGCTTGCTAATGAATTGCCAAAGCCGTTTGCAAACTGATTTAAACTAGGAGGAAAAATAGCACTAGGATCGTCAATATTTGCCAAAGACGGTATGCTGTTTCCAAGACTTGCTATTCTATTTTGTAACCCAGCTGTGTCAAGACCAATGCTATCTGGAAGTTGTATGTTAATCTTAGACGATGCATCAAACACATTGCGTGAAACTAAATCAAATTGTTCAGTTAACGCTGCGGTATCGACGCTTTCAACAGCTTCGCCTAGACTACTTGCTAATGTCTGAGCTTTGTTTGAAATAATTGCACTAGGATTAATCATTTATATTCCTAACACTCTTTTTAAACTATCTGGTTTTGGCAGGTATATAGTTGTTCCTGCAACCATATCAAATACAGGATCTTTTAAAATATTCATATTGCGCTGTGCAAATACCCACCATAGTTTAGGACTACCATAATAGTCATATGCAAGTAAATCTGGTCTGTAAGTATACTGTGTTTCTATTGTATATTGTACATCATCTGAAGATGACGGAATTGGACGTATTCGTAATACATCTAATGCACCTGTTCTTGTATAGCCTGTTTTATGCCAAGGACTAGAACTTTTATAATTAGCCATTAAATAAAGCCCTCCCCGCCGTTAACATATCCACCGTTAACAAACTTTTGTAAATTAAATTCACTAACACGTCTTCTTGAAAATGTAGGTTTGAGTGTTATACTTATTTGTGAGTTTGATGGCGCCCAAGTTGTTGCACCATTTTCTGCTCCTTGCAAATCAACAGCAATATAATCAACATCTGCTGGTAAGTCTACTGTAAAGTTTGAAATAACTACAGGAACATTGTTAAAAACATAATCTCCGTATCCGTTTAATCTAACAACAGGAGGAGGTGCTCCTGCGTTTTCAGAACTTTCACCATAAAACATTTTTGTAACTGTTCTTAGATAATGTATAACAGCTACCCAATATCTTCCTTCGTCTGCATTTTCTACAGGAAATTCGCCTGTAATAATAATATCGTCTGCTTGACTGTTTTCGTAAACCTGGAATGGATAGTTTGTATGCACAGGCTGTAAAGTATTGTAATTTGCACTGTGGCTTATAATAATAGTAGGCGTTAAAGGAAAACATAGCCCGCCTGTTGCAGCTAAAGGAGACAGTAGTTTAGCATCTTTTACATTTGGAGAAGTTGGCATTGATAGTTTTACACGCCAATCAGCATCTTTTGCTGTAGCAGAAAAACTTTTACTAACATTTGATTCTACACGACCTGTCTCAGCTGACGGTAAATTTATACTTCTTATAAGTTTGTTAAATCCAGTAGCGCCAAAGGCAAACGATGCTGCATCTTTAATTGCATTATCAATGAATCCTACACCTGTGTTGAGTTTATCTCCAATAAAGTTTTGTACTGACGCTTCTGCATCATTTTGTAGTTGAGTCAGGGCTCTATTAGCCTGTGTCCTGACCGCTCTGCCTATACTGTCAAAGGGATTAGTTGCCATTCAGTTCTCCTATATGTATTATTTAGTTGACATAATTAAGTATGTAGTTTATAATATGACTATTAAACTTGGAGAAACATGTGCGATCTAGAAATTATTTAAACAACAAGGATATCTTATCAGAAATCCACAAATCAAAGAATACGTTTAATAGCTATATAGACCCAGAATACCATCAGTACGATATTATTCTTACAGATATAGAAAAGGTAAACAGATTAACTATTGCAGAAGCAAAAAGAAACAAAGCAAAGCGTCTAAGCAATGCAGACTACGAAACCCGCAAAATGGCCGGTGAAAAGGTAAAACAAGCAGATTGCGAAGTTGACTGGAAAAAGATTACAAAAGAAGAACTAATCTTCCGTATTATGACATTTGATCATATTCCAGATGAACCTGGAAGAAAGAAAAATCCTAAAACTATAGCAGATCACAAGGTAAAATTAAATTTTCCTCCATTTCAACACTATAAATTTAACGAAAATGATGAACTAGTGTGTGTAGGCAAAAGTCATTGGCAAGGCGGCATGGAAAACGGACATTTTGATCATAAACACGGTAAAGCAACTAACAAACTAGCAACTATGTGGTTAAAATTAGTTGATAGGTATGCAACTAGAGGTAACGTTAGAGGTTATACTTACAACGACGAAATGAAGGGGCAAGCAATACTACAACTAGCACAGATAGGACTACAGTTCGATGAATCTAAAAGTAATAATCCTTTTGCTTACTATACCGCTGCTGTTACTAATTCATTTGTTCGTGTCATTAATATAGAAAAACGTAATCAAAATATTAGAGACGATATTTTAGAGATGAACGACTTAAACCCATCATACACACGACAAGCACAAGGTGAATGGGAAGCCGCTGTAAAAAGAAATGAAGAACTAAAAACTTCAATTTTCCAAGAAAGAAAAGTGGTTGACAAAGATTAACTTTTGTTATATTATAAACTAAAAGCCTTACGGAGGACTCAGTTTGTTTAAAAAAGCCGCTGTGTTTACTGATATACACTTTGGTCTAAAAAGTAACAGTCGCGTTCACAATGACGATTGCGAAGAATTTATAGATTGGTATATCAAAACAGCAAAAGAAAACGGATGTGAAACTGGTATTTTCTGTGGAGATTGGCATCACAATCGAAACAGTCTTAACCTCACGACCATGGATGCTACTATTAGAAGTATGGAAAAACTTGGTAAAGCATTTGACAAGTTTATATTCTTCGATGGCAACCATGATTTGTACTACAAAGATAAAAGAGATGTAAACTCTACAGCGTTTGCAAAACACATACCAGGAATTACATTTATCGATGAATTAACTGTAGAAGACGATGTTGCTATTGTCCCATGGCTTGTAGCAGACGAATGGAAAAAAATACAAAAATGTAAGGCAAAATACATGTTTGGACATTTTGAACTTCCAAGTTTTTACATGAATGCTATGGTTAAAATGCCTGATCACGGTGGTGACTTAAACAAAGAACACTTTGCTAATCAAGACTATGTCTTTAGTGGACATTTTCATAAGCGTCAAAATCAAGGCAAAATACATTATATCGGTAATGCTTTCCCTCACAACTATGCAGATGCATGGGATGACGAACGTGGTATGATGATTCTTGACAAAGAAAACAACAAAGAACCAGAGTACATCAATTGGCCGGATTGTCCTAAGTATAGAACTGTTAAACTTTCTAAACTAATCGACGAACAAGACACACTTATAAAAAGCAAAATGTACCTGCGAGTAGAACTTGACATTGATATCAGTTATGAAGAAGCAAGTTTTATAAAAGAAACATTTATCAATCAGTATAACTGTAGAGAAATTACACTTATACCTAAATCACATATTGAAGAAATTAGCACAGACTTAGACATTAGTTCATTTGTTAGTGTTGATCAAATCGTTGCAAGTGAGATATCTGAACTAGACACAGACTCATTTGATAAGAAAAAACTTTTGGAGATATACAACGGATTAACGCATGATTAAAATTAAGGACCTAACCGTTAAAAATTTTATGAGTGTTGGCAACCAAACACAAGCGGTTGACTTTGATAAACAACAACTCACACTAGTACTAGGCGAAAACTTAGATCAAGGAGGTGACGATTCTGGCTCCCGTAATGGTACTGGTAAAACAACTATAATTAATGCGTTAAGTTATGCTCTTTACGGCAACGCTCTTACGAACATAAGAAAAAACAATTTAATTAACAAGACTAATTCTAAAGGAATGTTAGTTACACTTGCTTTTGAAAAAGACAGTGTTCAGTACCGAATTGAGAGAGGTAGATCGCCAAATGTTTTAAAGTTCTATGTCAACAACGAAGAGCAAGTTGACATAGACGAATCTCAAGGTGATAGTCGTAAAACACAGGAATCGATTGATTCTTTATTAGGTATGAGTCACGACATGTTCAAACATGTTGTAGCACTTAACACTTATACAGAACCGTTCTTAAGCATGCGAACAAACGATCAACGTGCTATTATAGAACAGTTACTCGGAATAACTATACTTTCTGAAAAAGCAGATCTTTTAAAAGAAGAAGTACGAAAATCTAAAGACGAACTTACGCAAGAAACTATGCGTATTGATGCAATACAATCTGCTAATTCTAAAATTGACGAAACTATAGAAGGTCTTAAAAGCAAGCAAAAAGCATGGCTTTCAAAACGCACTACAGATGTTGTAAAGCTAAAGGAATCTATCGAAGAACTTGAACACCTTGATATTGATGCAGAACTCGAATCGCACGAAAAACTAGCAAACTGGACTGAGCTAAACAATGCTATTTTGGCTCTTAATAAAGAAAAAAGCACACTCGAGACAGCACAGTTACGTGCCAGTAAGTCTGTTAAAAAAGTCGAAAAAGACATCTTAGAACTAGATAGTGCTACTTGTTATACATGCGGACAGTCTTTACATGCAGACAAAAAAGCAGAAATTTTAGATAAAAAATCTAAAGAATTAGTTGATGCAGACGCATATCTTACAGAAATTACAGACAAACTAAACAGTGTTGAAAAAGAGCTCGGCGATATAGGTGATATCAACGGACGTCCGAACACGTACTACGAAACGTCTAAAGAAGCATATGATCATAGAAACAATGTAGACACTTTAAAAAATGCTTACGAAAACAGAAAAGATGAAGTTGACCCGTATCAGGAACAGATTGACGATCTTGAAGCTAGTGCAAAACAAGATATTGATTGGTCAACAGTTAACGATATAACATCTACAAAAGAGCACCAAGAATTCTTGTTAAAACTTCTAACAAACAAAGACAGTTTTATACGTAAAAAAATTATCGATCAAAATCTAGCATATCTAAACAATAGATTAACATACTATCTAGATAAACTAGGTTTGCCGCACACCGTAACATTCTTAAATGACCTTTCTGTTGAAATTACACAGTTAGGTCAAGACTTAGACTTTGATAATCTATCACGTGGTGAACGTAATAGACTTATACTAGGACTAAGTTTTGCCTTCCGTGACGTTTGGGAAAGTTTATATCAAAATGTTAACTTACTATTCATTGACGAACTTATAGACAGCGGTATGGATTCCAACGGTGTTGAAAACAGTCTTGCTGTACTTAAGAAAATGGGCAGAGAAAGAGAAAAAAATATCTACTTAATCAGTCATAAAGATGAACTTATTGGCAGAGTTAACAACGTTCTTAAAGTTGTAAAAGAAAATGGATTTACCAGTTACGAAAACGATATTGATGTAGTTGAATAATGGATGATACTCACGATAAACTTGTAAAAGCATATTTAGAATATTTTGAAGAGAACGAAAAATTTGAATCTCGTAATTCTGTGCGAACACACGGAAGTGCAAGACGTGCATTACGTAACATACGTACACTTGCAAAATTACGCATGGATGAAATACACGAAAAACACTTAAACAAGGAAAAAAGTCAAAACGAACCTAGCGACGATTAAATGCTAGGTAAGTACCTACATGGAGTGGACTTATAAAGGCAAAAAAATTGAAACCATACCAGAAGAATTTGAAGGCTTCGTATATCTAATAACGAATAAAAAAACAGGGCAAAAATATATAGGCAAAAAACTAGCAAAGTTTAAAACTACAAAGCCACCTCTTAAAGGCAAAAAGAATAAACGTAGAGGCTATAAAGAAAGCGACTGGAAAACCTATTGGGGTAGTTCTGATAGATTAAATGCAGACGTTAAAGCACTAGGCGAAAAAAACTTTACAAGAGAAATATTATACCTATGCAGAGGCAGGGGCGAAATGTCCTACATTGAGGCAAGAGAGCAATTTGACCGCCGTGTATTAGAGAGCGACGAGTATTACAATGGAATTATTAATGTTAGAGTTGGCGGTTCCGATAAATTGCGCAAGGCTTTGCTAGAACACACCATTAAGGCAAAACAATCCAACACCTAAGGTTAGCGGGCCAGTTTAGAAATACCGCTGTGGAAAAAGCATCCGTATAGGAGCACACGTAACACGTTGAGCGGCGTTCGGTAGTAGAGCGTTTGATTGGCGTAGGTTGATTGTTGGCAATCGAAACACCGCACATTGTACATAAAAACCGTATGCACTAGGAACGAAGCAACGGGTAAAAATATAGTGTATTAGCTATAATTTAGAAATTATTGCTTATAAGCTATATTTTGATGTCGACGTAGGTTGGGAAAGGTCAGAGCCCATTGTACAGCGGATAAACACCTACTTCCAAGTCTCGGCTGGAGCGGACTCACATGAAGCACCTTGAGATTAGATGGAACCGTAACAGGTTCCGTCTGACTGAAACAATCTACATGAAACTTAAACATTATCACTACGTGATAATGAGTTCCATATATAATTCACTTCTATCATACATAATTAAATACGAAGTAAACAGTTTGAGCGATAGCGAAAACTTGTTTCGTGAAACGAAACACATAAATATATTAAGTATAATAAGGATGTTTTCATGCGAGTAACTGATGTAATTTTTAAAGAAGATAAAGAAGCTGATCCAAAAATAGTGGCAAAATTTGCTGATATTAGTGATAGCCAAAGATCTTATTACATATATCAATGGGCTAAAGAAAAAGGCATTGATTCTGATGACGCAATGCAACTAGCAGGTTATAAGCGTGGTAGTTATATGGGTGCTGGTTCTTATATGTGGGACTATGATCCTCCAAATGAAAGCATTGAAGAAGCACCTGTTGGAATGATGAAAAAAGCAGGACAAGCTGTTGGTGCTAAAGTTCTTAGCAAAATTGGCATGAAAGGTAAAGCAGGTAACCTTGCTGGTAAAGCTGATTTATCTGATACCGCAAATAATCTTTATAATGAATTTAGAAAGTTTCTTGGCACACAAGGAAAAGATGTAAAAACAGCAACTGGTGAAGAGCTTGCTGGATTTTTAAAATCTAAAGGTGCTAACGTTCCTAATATTCCTACAGGAGTAGTTACTAAACAACAGATTAATGCCGCTATTATGCAAGCGGCTAAAGACGCTATGCTTGGTAAGGCTGGCGTACAAAAACCTGCGCCCGCATCTAGCGGTGCGCCGCAAGCGGCTGGAGGGCCTGCACCTGTTGATGCAAATAAAGATGGCAAGGATGATAAAACTGGTAAGCCTATGCCAAAACAAGCAAAGCAGGCACAACCTAAGATTTCACCAGAATTAATGAAAAAAATTAAAGCACTTAATCCGCAACAGAAAAAAGAATTGGCAAGTATATTATGAAACTAACAGAAGTAGAATCATTTGCACCTAACACACAAAAAATATTGCTAGAAGGTTGGCAAGACTTAACTGAATCTCAAAAAATTGAATTAAATCGTTGGGAAAAAGAATTACATCCTTTGCTAGAACAGTATGTGAAAGTTTGTGAAGCAACACTTACTCCGGATCAAGTAAAAAATATTTTTAGAAGTGCAGAAGAAGTTGCTATGGCAGGTGGCAAGAATAGATCACTTGCTGGCAAAGCTGCAGACGTTGCAAAATTACCAGTTGATCTTGCAAAGAAAGTTGATCAAAAAATTAACCAACTTGGCAAAATGGTTCAAAATGCAGGACCTGTACAAAATGCTGATGCAAAATTTGAAAAATTAAAAGCAGATATTAAATCAAAAAATAGCGACAGTAAAATTGTAAAAGGCATAGAAGCTGTTAGTAACTGGGCAAAAGAAAATCCAGGTAAAGCAACACTAGGTGTTGCTATTTTAACAACAGTAGCGGCTTTTGCAGGAGGACCTGCAGGCGGTGCCGCAGCAGGTTTAATTTTACGTTCAACAAAAGACTTACTCCAAGGTTCTAAACTTTCAAGTGCTGTTGGCAAATCTCTTAAAACAGCGGCATATGGTGCTCTTGCTGGTGCAGCCTTTAGATATATTGAAGATGCTGTTTGGGAAAACATTGCAACAGCAGGTGACGAACAGTTAGCAGGCATGGCTGATAGTTTTGATAAAGCAAATTTAGAATCAGCACAAGAAGCTATCTTTGCAGATAAAGGATTTACTCCTGATGTACTAGAAGGTTCAACTAAACTTACAATGAGTGGTAATATAAACAATTTTTATTACAACTATGATACAGTATTAACTCCAGAACAAATAAGTGATTTTGAAGGTTTTCAACTTTCATTACAAGACGCAGGAAACTTTACTCCTGAATATTATCAAGAAGCTGCAAAGTTTCATGACTTTATGCTAGGAGTGCAAGAACAAAACAAAGAACTTACAGCTCTCTGGGAAGCACTTGGAAATATTCCAGAACAAGAATGGTCACCAGAACAAGTACAGCAATGGTCAGCTGCAAGTGACAATTTAGACAAACTTTTAAACACAATTGAAGCATCGGGCGAAGGAGCAGCGGCTGCTGTAACTGGTGCTATGACCGCTGTTGATAGTAAAGTAACAGATGCTCAAAAAGCAAAACCAATTCCATCAAGTGAGAAAAAACAATTAGAATTAGATCTAAAAGGCGGTAGTACAGCAACACCAGTAGATAAAAACTTTGATAAAAGTCAAAAACTAAGTGACTTTGGTCCTGTAGGAGACAAAGCAGAATCAATTGACATGGAAGAACGTTTTGCATTATTCCTTGCAGAAGCAGATCCTGCTCAAGGAGAACTTCCACTAAACAACCCAAACACAATGGGTGCAAAATTTAAAAGAGGTATCGGCAAAGCTGCAGGTGCTGTTGGCGGCGCAATAAAACAAAAAGCCAAAGACATTGGCAATGTAGTTACAGCAAATAAATTATTTAAAAAATGGAAAGCCGCAGGCGAACCTTTAGATACAGGATCTATTATGAATATCCTACAAGATGTAGGAATGTCAAATGATCAAATTGCACAAATTGGACAGTCTTCAAATGTAGAACTTAAACCTGAAACAGTTCCACAACAACAGCCTAAAAGTCAACAACCAATGATCGACTTAAAGGCTCTTGCAAATGAAATTAAGAAAGCAGGCGTAGCTGCGCAAGTAAAACAACTTTTATTAAAAGTTTAAAAATAAGGCAATCCGCTTTTCTTAGTAGTTTCTAGATTTTCTTTTACAATATCGCTGATAATTTCTCTATCTTCAGGAGGAAGCTCCCACGCTTCATCGATGCTCATACTACCACGCATGTACCATGCTAGTTTGAACAGATTGTAACGCATTTGCTTCACTTCTTTTTCTAGGATATCAACTTCGTGAAGAATTTGCTTTAGAGGTAAGGCTAATATCCTTATACGAAAAAACTTGATTGATCAAAGGTTACAGGAACTTCATACGTTGCCGGAACACCTTTCTCTAGTTCTTCAGGAGTAGCATCTACTATTAAAGGCTTAACTTGGAACTTAGATCTTTCTTGTTCAACGTGATCACTAACTTTTTCAAACAACGTCTTATCAGAATTTTGTATAAATTCACGAATAAACTCTTTATCTGAAACTGTTTCGTCTTCAACTTGAATTTCTGCAATAGACTTTTCAAGTGTAAGCATAGTTAGGTCTGTTAACTTTTTAAAACTTTCATTAAAAGTAGAAAGTTTATCACCTTCGCTAATATTACTGTCATTTAGAACTTTAAATATTCTTTGTTCTTCAAAAGTTTTACGACTTGTTTCTGTAAACTCTGCATATGATAAAGGACGTAGTAACACTTTCATGCCATTTACTTCAACTTCTCTATTGTAGTTTACATTTGAAAATTGATCTAGCATCACTCTAAGATCTAAATCAAAATCTTTTTCTTCACCAATAACTGGAACTTTAATTGACACTTCCATTTTTTCGCCATATGTTGCAATTCGTATTGCAATAAGGCAAGCATCAAGATCCATCGCTGGCATATCCCACGGATTTTTTATCGCAGGTATACAACTTTTAATAACTTCAACAGTTGCTTCACCGTTAAGCAATGCATCTGGAGTTTTAATCATAATTTCATCCCTAGCCGTCATTGGAAATACTGGATACTCGCCGCTTTCAGATACTTCAAGACTTCCCGCAGGGTAAAATTGGCCGCCACTAGGTAACGTTAGATAAATCTTAGGTTGCCTAAAATATTTCTGTAACGGATTTGTTTTTTTGTTTTCCATATTTTCTCCTGGCTAAATACTATGTAAATGTATATACCATATTTATTTATATACGTACTTAACTGGATCTAAAAATAAGTGGCTGACGAAATTAAAATTGAAAATGTAGGTGGCGAAAGCGGTGTTGCAAGTGAAGTAACACTAGCTCGACTAGTCACGGCCATGGAAAAAATGGCCAAAGCAAATGGCGGCGACGGCCAAGGCCAAGCGGCTAAAACACAAAAAGCCTACAATGACGCACAAAAAGAAGGTATTAAAGTATCTACAAAACATAGAGATGCTGTAAAAGATAATACCGACGCTGTACAAGAAAATACCAAATATCTAAATCTAATGGGAGGCGGGTTAATGCGCCTCGCTATGAATGGTATTGGTGCAGCTGTTGGATCACTTAAAGGTTTTGCAGAAGAGCTTTTACACGGAGGAGATACACTTAGTAGTTTTGCACAGCATGTTCCTATAGTTGGAAGTGCATTGACTATGTTTACCGGAATAATTGATAACAGTTATTCTAATTTTAAAATGATGGCTGCAAGTGGTGCAGACTTTGGATACAGTTTAGCAGATCTAAGGCAGACCGCAGCTGATGCACGTTTACCACTAGAAGAATTTTCTTCAATGGTAGCCAACAACAGCAAAATGTTAGCCGCATTTGGTGGTAATGTTACACAAGGTGCAAGACAAGTTGCACAAATGACTGACAATTTAGGTGGTGAAACACTAGTTCAACTACAAGCAATGGGCTTGTCAATGGAACAGATAAACGAACAAATGAGTTTATCTGCTTATTTAAACAGGGCAGGATCGAGAGCAGAAGTTCAAGATAGAGCCGCTCAAGCAGAAGCAGCGGCCAGTTTAACCAAAAACATGTTAACACTTTCAAAGTTAACAGGCGAAGATATTAAAACACAGCAAGATAAAATTGCACAAGCCCAAATGGACCTGGCTTTCCAAATGGAACTTGCAAGAATGGACAAAGATGAGCGTGATAAAATGAATGCTCTTATGACAGATGCTATGGCACAAGGAGGCCAAGTTGCTGTTGATGCTCTAAAAGCTGAATTTTTAGGAATGCCGCCAATAACAAGAGATTTACAATTATATAATGCAACACAATCTGAGTCTGCGGCAATATTAAGAAATCAATTAGGACAAGCACTAGACGAAAGTGTAACTTTAGAACAGTTTAGGTCAACGCAAGGCGACAGAATAGCCGACTATTTAGAATCACAAGTAAGAAGTGCAGGAAACTTAGAAAATCTATTACAAGCTGCGGCCGCAGGTGCTGAAGGTGTACCTAGTGAAATAGCAAACTTGTTTTCTGGTAACCAAGAACTACTATCAAGGTATTTTCGAGACACAGGTGAAGGACTTATCTTTGCAAGAGATGCATTCATGGAAGATTACGAAGCTGGAAGAGTTACCCCACCTGATGACGGTGAACTAAATGCAATGGGTGAATTCTTAACAGCGGTCGGCGAAGCTAAAAAAGCTCTCATGGAAAACTTTATTAATCCGTTAGTAAGTGTTCTTACTCCAGTATTAAACGAATTTACTTCTTGGTTCCAAGGTTTTGTAGGAGAAGAAGGTGAAGGATCAAAATTCCAAACGGCTTTAACAACATTTAAAGAATTTTTAGTAGGAACAGACGGATCAGGCGGTGCCGCAGGCGCTGTTAAAGACTTTCTTGAGGCATTTGCTGAAGATCCAAAGCAAGCAATAGCGGATGCATTTGCAGATATAAGTGCTGCACTAAGTCCACATCTTGAAGCACTAGGAACTACGCTAATGAACGGTGTATTCACAGCAATTAAAGATGGATTCACAGCACTGTTTTCAGATCCGCTAGTAATAGCAGGGTTAGTAGCCGCTATAACCGGACTTTTTGGCGCAAGAGCGGTAGTAAGTGCATTGGCTGCAGGTGCAACTAGTCTTGCTGGAAGACTAATGCCAGGCCGCACCCCTACTACTGGTACTGGTACCAGTGCGGCAGGAACAACAGGAAGAATGGGTGCCGCTAAAGGTATACTTAGAAGGCTTGGTCCGTTAGGTTTATTATTAGGTGCATACGAAATTGGTAGTACTCTAACCGACGATACACTTACAAGAGAAGAAAAACAACAAAGTGTAGCAGAAACAGGCGGCGGCATGGCAGGTGCAGCGGCAGGTGCAGCGGCAGGTGCGTTAGCAGGTTCAGTAGTTCCAATAGTAGGTACAGCAATTGGTGGTTTATTAGGCGGCGCACTAGGTTGGTGGGGCGGTTCAGCAGCTGGCGGTGCAATAAACGAGTCATTGACAGCAGATGGTGCTACTCCGGAACAGGCCCAAGTTGCTGAACAATTAGGAATTTCAGAGGACGCTGTTGCGAATTTAGAGAAACTAAGTGGCATCGGTGCAGGCATGGAGAGAGTTGCAGGAGCATTTGAGAGAATCAATGCTTTAGAAAACTTCAAAGATAATATAGAAGTTTTTGAAAATGGACTTGACACAACAGCACTTTCACAGTATAATAGAAATATGCAAGAACTAGCAAGAGCTCTTGAAGACATGAATGACGCATTAGCAGAAACTAACAGCGGCGGCTTGTTTGGTGGAGGATCTGGAGTAGCAGCGGCTGATGTAATTAAGAACATGGGTTCAGGAATGGGCGAAGAAGTAGCAAATCAGTTAAATACTAGACTAGAAACAATGAATACATTACTATCTGAAATAAGAGACATAAACAGACAGCATAGAAATCTAACAAGAGAGATGGTTGACTAAAGGATAACAATGAGCTGGAAGAAATATTTTACACCTGTACCAACAGGAAACAATGCAGACGGAAGTTACAGTCCTTTTGCTGGTTTAAATAGCGGATTACAGCCAGGTCCGGCGGCTAGAAACTATAACTCACACTTACCTGATGTATATGTTGGTAGTCCTAATCGTGTTGAACGTTATGGTCAATACAACACAATGGACAGTGATTCGGAAGTCAATGCTGCACTAGACATTCTCGCTGAGTTTTGTACTCAAAAGAACGATCAAAACAATACAAATTTCTCTTTTGAGTTTAAAAATAAAGCAACAAATACAGAAATAACAATTTTACAAAAATATTTACAACAATGGTGTAAACTAAACAAGTTTGAAACACGTATGTTTAGATTAATACGTAACGCTTTCAAATACGGCGATCAAATTTTTGTTAGAGATCCAGAAACTGCCAAACTTTTCCATGTTGATGCGGCCAACTTAACAAAAATTATTGTTAATGAGTCAGAAGGTAAAACACCAGAGCAATATGTTATAAAAGACTTTAATCTAAATTTTAAAGATCTTGTAGCAACAACACCACATCAAACAAATGGCCAAGTAAACAATGGCGGAATGGGTAGTCATCAAAGTGCAAGTGCTGGTAAAGGTTACATAGGAAGCCAATCTGCAAGTCAAGCAGGTACTAGATGGAGCAGAGAAGAAGCAGAAATTGCTGTTGATGCTAAACATGTAGTTCATTTAAGTATGAGTGAAGGTTTAGACAACAATTATCCATTTGGTAATTCTTTGCTAGAAACTATTTTTAAAGTTTATAAGCAAAAAGAACTACTTGAAGATGCAATTATTATATACAGAGTACAACGTGCTCCAGAAAGGCGTGTATTTTATGTTGATGTAGGTAACATGCCTAGTCACTTAGCAATGCAATTCGTAGAAAGAGTTAAAACCGAGATCCACCAGAGACGTATTCCAAGCCAAACAGGCGGGGGTACGAATGTTATAGACAGTAGTTACAACCCGTTAAGCATAAATGAAGATTATTTCTTTCCGCAAACAGCAGAAGGTAGAGGATCTAAAGTAGAAACGTTGCCTGGTGGTACTAATTTAGGTGAAATTGACGATTTACGTTACTTTACTAATAAGCTCGTGCGTGGTTTACGTATTCCGTCCTCATATTTGCCCACAGGTGCTGAAGATGCAAGTAGTCAGTACAACGATGGAAGAGTAGGAACAGCGTATATACAAGAATTAAGATTCAATACATATTGCGAACGCCTGCAAAACATGCTAATCGAAGAATTTGATCAAGAATTTAAAAAATACTTGTTAGAAAAAGGTGTAAATGTTGATACTTCAATGTTTGATCTTAAATTTCAACCTCCACAGAACTTTGCAGCATACAGACAAAGCGAAGTTGACAATGCTAGAGTACCTACATACACACAAATGAGTGCAATACCATATATTTCTAATAGATTTGCACTAAAAAGGTTCTTAGGCATGACAGAAGAAGAAATTGCAGAGAATGAACGTTTATGGCGTGAAGAAAATGACGAAAATCTTGAAACTCCAGCAACAGATGCCGCAGGAGAAATGCGTAGTGGTGGTATTTCAGGAGCAGGAATAGATGCAGATATGGGCGGAATGGAAGATGTAGACGCATCTGTCCCATCAGAAGACGGTGGAGAAGGAACTCCTCCAGAAACTACAACAGGCCAAGAGCTAGGCGCTAGTCCGGCAACTACAGACCAAACGGTATAAATACAATATGATACTTAGAGAATTATTTTATTTTGATAGAGAAACTATTGAGCCCGTAGAAGACAAGAGCTACGAGCCGCAACACGACGATTCACCTGTAAAAGCAACTGATACAAGGCAAACTAGATTAACGCTCGGTCAAATTAATAGAATTCGTAAAGCGTCTGAGTTACATCAAGAAGAAGTAGACAACGAATTAGACTTTATTAGACAGATGTACGGAATAGCAGCACAAGCGGAGGCCGGCGGTGCTGTTTAATGGCAAAAATAGATAAGACTCTTTATACAAAAGAGGAATGGCGGATTATTAAAAACCGCCGCAGACTAGAAAAAGAACTCCAAAAACAAAAACAACGTATTGCTGAAACAAAGCATTCAGCGAAAACTAGCATTGCCTTTGTCTTAGGCAACGGTGTTAGCAGAAAGTCGATATTACCAGAGGATTTACAAAAGCATGGCCGAGTTTATGGTTGTAATGCTTTGTACAGGACCTTTTCTCCTGACTATTTAATTGCTGTAGACGTTAAAATGATACTAGAAATATCACGTAGTGGGTATCAAAATACAAATCAAGTATGGACAAATCATAATAAAGCATATTCAGAAATTAAAAACATTAATTATTTTCAACCAAGTAAAGGCTGGAGTAGTGGTCCAACAGCATTATGGCTAGCAGCTGAACACGAATACGAAGATATTTACATATTAGGGTTTGACTTCCAAGGATTAGATAACGGATCTAAATTTAATAACCTATACGCCGATACAAAAAACTATAAAAAAAGCAATGAAGCCGCAACATTTTACGGTAATTGGCTACGACAAACCAAACAAGTTATAAGAGATAACAAAAAAACAAACTTTCATAGAGTTATAGCACCAGATAATTATCAGCCTATAGAACTAAATAATTTTGATAACTTTAGTACAATAGAGCTTGGAGATTTTAAAAAAATCTTCAATTTTTCCTAACATATGCAAAAAAGGCCTCTTTTGAGCCTATATCTACGCATATTTCCCCCATTTTGTTAAATAATAGTGACAGCCTTACCATAGGTATAACTTTTATAGGAGAACAAAAATGGCAGATAAAAACAAGTTCGAAGAAATGCTCGAGCGTCTTGTTAATGAAGACAAAGCTGGTGCAGAAGAACTATTCCACGAAATTGTTGTAGAGAAGTCAAGAGACATCTATGCAAACTTAATTGAACAAGATTTAGAAATCGAAGAAGAAGACAAAGAAGTCGAAGAAACTACTGACGAAGAAGTAGATGAAGCTACTGACGAAGAAGTAGATGAAGCATCTGATGAAGAAGTAGATGAGTCAAGCGACGAAGAAGTTGACGAAAACTTTGATTTAGACGAATTTGAAGTCGAAGGTGAGCCTGAAATGGGCGGAGATCCAGTAGACGACATGATGGGTGACATCGAAGCAGGCGACGACGAAGAAGGCGACGAAGAAGGTGAAGAAGATGAAGACCTTGAAGATCGCGTAGTTGACCTTGAAGATGCACTAGACGACCTAAAAGCTGAATTTGAAAAAATGATGGGCGACGAAGGCGAAGGCGACGAAGCTGGTGAAGAAGAGCCAGAAGAAGCATTTGCATTTGAAGCAACTGACGAAGAAGTAGACGAAGCTGCTGACGAAGAAGTAGACGAAGCATCTGATGAAGAAGTTGACGAAGCTGATGAAAAAGAAGTAGAAGAGTCTAAGTCTGCAAAATCAGAAAGAGAACAAATGCGCGAGTACGTTGACAAAGTAGCAGGCGGACACGGCGCAGAAAAGAAAAGCTCAGGCGACAATGGCGACAACACAAAGTCACCAGTAGCAGGAGCAAATGACATGGGTGGCACTTCAGCTAACATCGCTAAAGGCGGAGAAGCAGGAAGCGGCGACCATGCTGGTCTAGGTGATTTAAACGCAAAAGACCAAGATGGCGGAAACATCAATGTACCAGGCGGTAAAGCGTCTAAAGCTGGCAAAAGCGAGCCAGGACACGGTGCAGAGAAAAAAGGTAAGCCAGAAAACGCTGATAACAAATCATCTGTAGTCGGCAAGTAAATAAGGAAGCTGAATGGGAAACCTACTAAGAGAGCATCTGACATTCGACCAAGCACAAATGGTTGTTGAGTCTGCTAACGAAGGAAAGGATCTTTACCTAAAAGGTATTTGCATCCAGGGCGGTGTACGCAATGCAAACCAGCGTGTGTATCCTGTAGAAGAAATTGGCAGGGCTGTCAAAACTCTCAACGATCAAATTCAAGGAGGATATAGTGTTCTCGGAGAGGTAGATCATCCAGAAGGACTTAACATTAACCTGGACCGTGTATCACACATGATAACTGAAACATGGATGGACGGACCAAATGGTTACGGTAAACTTAAAATATTACCAACCCCGATGGGGCAACTAGTTAAAACAATGCTCGAGAGCGGAGTTAAACTAGGTGTCTCGTCTAGGGGATCTGGTAACGTATCAGAAGACGGAAGCGGTCAAGTTTCCGACTTTGAAATCATAACGGTGGACGTTGTTGCACAACCCAGTGCTCCAGGTGCGTACCCTACGCCAATATACGAACACTTGATGAACACCCGCGGAGGGTACCAGGCATTTGAATTAGCACAGGCAACTAAAGAAGACCAAAAGGCACAGAAATACTTAAAAGAGAGCTTATTAAAAATAATAAGCGGGCTCCGATAAATGAGGAGAAAATAATATGTTGGAAGCATTAAAATCACTCTTCGAGAGCACAGCACTTTCTGAAGAAGTAAAAGCAGAAATACAAGAAGCTTGGGAAGCGAAGATCAACGAGAATCGTCAACAAGTTACAGCTGAACTTCGTGAAGAATTCGCTAAAAAATACGAGCATGATAAATCAACTATGGTTGAAGCAATCGATGCAATGTTGTCTGAAAAGCTAATTGAAGAAATTTCAGAGTTTGCAGATGATCGTAAACAACTAGCTGAAGCAAAAGCAAAATATGCAATAGCAATGCGCGAAAACGCAGACCTAATGAAGAATTTTGTTTTAGAGCAGCTACAAAAAGAAGTAAGCGAACTACACGAAGACAAAAAAGCAATGGCTATTAAAGCCGCTCAGTTGGAAGAATTTGTAGTTGAAGCTCTTTCTAAAGAAATTGCAGAGTTCTATGAAGATAAAAAAGATTTAGCAGAAACGAAAGTACGTTTAGTACGTGAAGCTAAAGAACACTTCAAGAAGGTTAAATCTAACTTTATTGAAAGAAGTGCTACAGCGGTATCAGAAACAGTTGATAAAGTCCTTAAAGGAGAAATTACTCAACTTAAAGAAGATATTGAAGAAGCACGAAGAAATGATTTTGGGCGCAAAATATTTGAAGCATTCAGCAATGAGTATTCAAATAGCTACCTAAATGAAAAAAGCGAAAGTGCTAAGTTACTAAAAGTTGTTGAGTTGAAAGACAAGCAACTTGCAGAAGCAAAAGCATTTGCTGAAAAAGCAAAGAATATTGCAGAAGCTCAAAAGGCAGAAAACAATAAACTTGTAGAATCAGCAAACCGCGAAAAGATCATGCGTGGTCTAATTGCTCCATTGAGCAGAGATCAGCAAGAGATTATGACAGACTTACTGGAATCAGTACAAACAGATAGACTTCAAAAATCATTTGACAAGTACTTACCATCAGTTATCGATGGCCAGGCTCCAGCAAAGCGTAAGGCTATATTATCAGAGGCAACAGAAGTTACAGGCAACAGAAAAGAAAACACGACACATATCAAAGCAGACGAGTCAAAAGTACTTGATATACGCCGTCTAGCTGGAATTAAATAAGGAGAAAATGATGTCAGAACTATTAGAAAGTCGCTGGACAGAAACCAAAGACGCTCTTCTTGAAGGCCTGGACGGTAACAAGAAGGCGGTAATGGCTGCCACACTAGAAAACACTCGTAAGTATTTGTCTGAGAGTGCAACAGCTGGAGCAACATCCGCTGGTAACGTAGCTACACTAAACCGTGTAATCCTACCAGTTATCAGACGTGTTATGCCAACTGTTATTGCTAACGAGCTAGTTGGTGTTCAACCAATGACTGGCCCAGTTGGCCAAATCCACACTCTACGTGTTCGTTACGCTGAAGCTTTTGATAGCACAAGCGGAACTGATACTGTAGCAGGTGAAGAGGCACTTAGCCCATTCAAGATTGCGGAAGGATATTCCGGTGCAGCTGACGATAAAGCCGCTACAACAGCAGCTTTAGAAGGTCAAGCTGGACGTAAATTGTCCATCCAAATCTTAAAGCAAACTGTAGAAGCTAAATCCAGAAAGCTATCAGCTCGTTGGACTTTTGAAGCTGCACAGGATGCACAATCAATGCACGGTATTGATGTTGAAGCAGAAATTATGGCTGCATTAGCACAAGAAATTACCGCTGAGATTGACCAAGAAGTTTTAGCAAGCCTAAACAGCCTAGCTGGTAATGCTGCTGAAACATATGACCAAAGTGCTGTATCAGGTACAGCAACATTCGTTGGTGACGAGCATGCTGCATTAGCTGTTCAAATCAACAGAGTTGCAAACTTGATTGCACAGCGTACACGTAGAGGCGCAGGTAACTACGCTGTTGTTAGCCCATTTGCGTTAACAATTCTACAAAGTGCTACAACTTCTGCGTTCGCAAGAACAACTGAAGGTACATTCGAAGCACCAACTAACACTAAAATGGTTGGTACATTGAATAACGCAATGAAAGTGTACGTCAACACATACAGTGCAGACGATGCACCAGTACTTGTTGGTTATAAGGGTTCAAGTGAATCAGACGCACCAGCGTTCTATTGCCCATACATTCCACTAATGTCAAGTGGTGTTGTGCTTGATCCAGCAACATTCGAGCCAACTGTGTCATTTATGACCAGATATGGTTACGTTGAGCTATCAAACACAGCTTCATCACTTGGTAACGCAGCAGATTACTTAGGTAAAGTTGCGATTACTAACGGAAGCGTGAGCTTTAGCTAAGTTTTACTTAAAACGAGAAAATAGGGCCTTAGGGCCCTATTTTTTTGACTACGGTTTTACTTGTTCATTACATACATTGTAACTTCAAAGCCAAAACGCATTTCTGTATAGCTAGGTTTTGTCCACATAACAATCTCCTTTCAATTATTATTTAAACACACTTTTTGACAAAAATCTTGCAGAAAATCATTAATTTTTCATAAAAAGTGGTTGACTTTTATTTTAAAGATGTTATATTAATAACATAAGCAACAAAGACTTAGCTAGTCAATGTTTATAGTGCAAGGAAGAGGCGTTTACCAGAGCGTCGAACTTGACTGTTTAGGGGTGGTACCCAGGTGTTGTACTGGAAACAGGCAATGTCACATCGCTCTACCGAGCGGAAGCAGGTTGTCGCGGAGATGAAATGGTATTTGGTCCGTGGCTTGTAGGTGTAACCGAGTCCTACCTATTTTGCTTATTCTTAAAGCCCGCCACTGTGCGGGCTTTCTTCTTATTTGATAAATACTTGTGTCAGATAGTGTGCCGCAAGGCGGACTTATGCTGTTACCCACAGCGTACCGGATAGAACCCGGATAGGACTACTTTATAGGAGAAAACAAATGGGAAGACCACTTAATAAAAGATACTTTGGACCTGCTACAGCAGGTGGCAATGAAATCAAAGTAGATTTCTATGATGGCACATCAGCTGTTCTAGAAGGCTACATTGTAAAACAATTAGGATCTAAAAAGTTTCGTGTTGCCGCAATTGGCACACCAGGAACTACATACGATCGTTTTTTAACTACAGGAAAATTACCTGCTGCTTTAACAGGCGAAGAAATGTGCATCAGTGTTAAAGGTGATGACGGTGAAACTTACGGCGTTAGTAAAATTTCAGGACGTAAGGCAACTATCATTGCTCACAGTGCAACAGGTTCGAATGCATTAAACGGACAATCGATTCCATGGAACTTCACAGTAAGTGCTGTTGACGGTGCTGTACAAGTTGAAGAAGCTGGTGATGATGACGTACTACTTGGTACTGACGACGACGACTTCACTGAAGACGCATAAGGATAATAACTTATGGACAAGTATTTAAGAGTAGCTGACGGCAACTACAGAGTAGTTGTTAAAGAAGGTGGTAGAATTACACTTGATACAGGTACGGAAGTTGGAGATGTTTACATCACCGGCAACCTAGTTGTTGAAGGCACTACTACTACTCTTGATACAGTCAACACTGTTGTTGAAGACAATATCATTGAACTTAACAAAGGCGAAACCGGAAACGGCATTACTAGAGATGGCGCTTCCGGTATTCGTGTTGATAGGGGTACAATACAAGACGCTCAATTCTTATTTGTAGAAAATGTAACTTGGACAGATACAGCTAACGGAGGCACAGTTGATAAAGGTGCTTGGTCATCGAGATACCCAGGAGGTAGAATCGGAGGCATTGAAACTGTAAGTATTACAACACCGGGCGTAGATTTAAACTTACTTGGTAGATATACATTATCAGGTGTAAGTACAGCAAACCCCGGAGTTGTTACTGTTACAGGAACAGCAAACTATGAGCAACGAGTTACTGATGACGACCATATACCTAACAAAAAATATGTAGATGATGCTATCTTTAACTTCTTTGGTACTGTTGTACCTAACAGAGTTCAAGTAGGCGATACTAAGGTACATGTGTATGATGACAGTGTTTCGGGTCCTAGTAGAGCAGAAACTGTTGTTGACGGTAACTTAGTTCAAGATGTTAGAGCAACTTGGACTGATACACATGGAATACGTATTGAACAAACTGTTCATGGTACTGAAATTAAAACACTTGGTACAAGTCAAGAAGATTTAATATTAAGTGCAACTGGTACCGGACATGTTGTAGTTGACGACAACTTAAGATTAGGTTATACTCCACACGAAGGTGTTGACGGAATAACCGATCCAGTAGAACCAGATGACGGAATACTGTTGTATGCTAAACCATCTCAATCAGCAGGCACAGGTATGTATTTCGTAAATGCACAAAACCAACGAGATGAAATTATAAGTAGAAATAGAGCACTAGTTTATAGTATGCTCTTTTAAGGAAATAATATGGCAATAGTTAATACAGCAATAATTGATCAAGGTGGCGGAGATTATAGACACATTATGTTAACTGTTCCTGCTAATAAGTCATATGCTATTACTAATATTTTAGTTTGCAATACTTATGACCCAAGTGCGTCTAATCCAGAAAACGAAACTTGTGAATTTGATTTACATTTTGTTCCATCAAACGGATCATACAGTGACACTATTACATCTGTAGTTAGACGCTTGTCATTACCAGCAGGCGAAACATTTACATTAGATACAGAAAAAATAGTATTAGACGCAGGCGACTCTGTTCAAATTAACGGAGGACCGTCAGCAAGCGGAACAGGAAGACTTGCTTGCACAGTTAGTTATTTGGAAATTACATAATGAGATTATTGAAGGCACAAAATACAAACCGTAGAACAATTTACGGAAGAGGAGTACAGTTTGATGTAGACGATCAAGTCTATATGGAAAGTACTAATAGTATACGTGTGCCCAAAGGTACTACAGCTCAGCGACCAGCAAATCCTGAAGAAGGACACTTTAGATATAATACAGATGATACTAGATTTGAAGTGTATGAAAACGGAGCCTGGCGCGGTGTTAGAGCTGTAGCCCCGGTTGGCGTTGGAATAACCCAACAGAGCTTAGGTAATGGCGATGCGTCAGAAACAGTATTCGGCCCATTAGCAAGCAACGATCCTGAATATCCGGTTCCAGTAGCCGCACAAAACGTTCTAGTATTTGTTGAAAACGTGTTTCAAATAAGCACAACAAACTATACATTAGAACAAAGCGTTAGCGGAAGTTTAACAGGCCCTAATGCTCCATACGCTGATGGTTGGTATCTTAAATTTACATCAGCACCAGACCTTAATAAGCCAGTAACTGTACTACATAACTTCGACAAGTAATCCAATAAATACAAGTAGGAGAACTTTAAATGTCGCAAGTAGGTAGAATCTCAGGACCACTATTATTCGCTAATCTAGAAAGAAACGGCATTGATCTGGCCTTTGAAACAGACTTACTTTACCTTGATGTTAATAATGGCAAAATAGGTATAAGAAATAATGCTCCTACTAACGATTTACATGTTTTAGATACTACTAGAACTACTACATTATACGGCGATACACAAGCAGATATTGCTAATATAAACTTTCAAAACTCAACAATACAGCCTTTTCCGGGACAATTATTTCTTGATGCTAGATATAAGATAACATCTTCAAACGCTAAAACAGGCGACATTTTTATAGATGATAATTACATATCTACTACAAATAGCAATTCTAATTTAGAACTACGTCCTAACGGAACGGGTCGTGTAGAAGTTTACAGCGATCTACATACAGACGGTAATATACATGCAACAGGCAATATCACTCTTGATGGTAACATTATTTTTGGCGACACCGGTGATGATTCAACAGCATTAAATGATACTGTAACATTTCAAACTGATGTAAACAGTAATATAGATCCTACAGTCACAGAAGTATACGATTTAGGAAAGTATAACAAGCGTTGGTTAGAATTGAATACTAGGCTTGTTAATGGTGTTGCTGTTGAATCTAGTAGTTTTATATTAGGCGGAGTTGACCTTAATAATAGACCAGGTAAAACTTATTACGTATCTAAAAATGGCGACAATGACTACACTGGTACACATGTACAACACCCATTTGAAACTATTGATTATGCTGTAACGCAAGCAACGGCAGGAGATACTATCCATGTATTTCCTGGAGAGTACGAAGAATCTACACCAATTGTTGTTCCTGCAGGTGTTACAGTAGTTGGTCACGATTTAAGAAACACAGTTATTACACCGCCAAGTAGTCAAAGCTCTACAGATATATTTCATCTTAACGGCGAAAGTACCGTAGCAAATTTTACAATTAAAGATTTCTTTTATGACAGTGTAAATGACACAGGTTATGCTTTTAGATTTGCTCCTAATGCAACAATTACAACACGTAGTCCTTATGTTCAAAACGTTACAGTAAGCACACAAGGTAGCACAACTAGTGCAAGCGATCCTAGAGGATATGCTAGTGGCGATGCTGGTAAAGGTGCGTTAGTAGACGGAGCAAGTGTATTAGGTACAAGCAATGAAGCAAGCATGTTGTTCCATGCTGTAACATTTATTACACCAGGTGTAGATGCACTTACAATGACAAATGGTGTTAGGGTAGAGTGGTTAAATTCATTTACATATTTTGCAGACAGAGGTTTATATGCTGTTAATGGTGCAACAGGACATTTAAGCACAGACGGAAGTACAATTAAGTACGGTGCAGAACTACGCTCAATTGGTTCAGCAAACGTATACGGTAACAAAGGCGCTGAAGCAGATGGCGCTGATACATTAATGTATCTTATTCAACACAACTTTGGTTATATAGGATCTGGAAAATTTGTAGACAATGATCCTAGCAGAGTTATACAGACAAATGAAACTATTGAATTAAACTCGGGTAAAATTTATTACAGTTCTACGGACCATTTAGGAAATTTTAGAGTAGGCGATCAGTTTTTTGTTGATCTAGAAACTGGTAACAGTACACTAACTATTGACGAATCTACAGTTAATGCATTAGCAGGACTAACTGTTACAACTAACGGAAATATTGCAATTATTGATGGCAATAAAGTTCAAAATCAAAATATAAGATTTAGCGGCAACACAATTGAAAGCCTATCAGGCGAAATTAATATTGACAGTCCTGCTAGTACCTTTATAAATCTAAACGGCAATACTAACCTTGTAGGTAATTTAGACATTACAGATAACTTTACGTTTGATGGCACACTTTCATTAGCAGGCGATCAACCTACAGACACAGTAACGTTTAATACAGAATTTAGTCAAGATTTAGAACCCAATCAAGACTTAACTTTTACTTTAGGTAACGAAACAAAAAGGTGGAATTGGACTTATGTAAATGATGCAGAAATAGACGGCGTCACTATAGAAACAAATTATATTACTTCAAACGAATCGAATGCAGACTTAGAACTTAGAGCTAGTGGAACTGGTAAAGTTAATATTACAGATCAAGTTAATATTAATAATCAACTTACAGCATTAGGAACAAGTACTTTTCAAAATGTTTCACTACAAGTGTTAACAAGTAATGCAGACTTAGAAGCAACAAACTTTAGTATTAACGATTTTAATATCCAAGGAAATCTTGACATTCAAGGAGAAGCCCAACTAGAGAATATACTAATTGATGATAATTTTATTACTACTACACAAAGTAATAGCGATTTAGAATTAAGAGCTGCAGGTACAGGCGAAGTTACTACACAAGAATTAGTAAGAGTTAACGGGTTATTAATTAACGAAAGTACACTACAGACTGGAAATGTAGACATTGCTGGAACTGTGACATTTGGAACTTTAGAAACTGACGAAATAAGAATTAATAACAACACAATAGAAGCATTTAACACTAATCAAGACTTAAACTTAGATGCAAACGGTACCGGCGAAGTTCAAATTAACAGTAGTGATGTTATTATTCAAGAAGACTTAACTGTTAACGGTAACACAACACTACAAGGAACTGATATAACAGGGTCACTTGTTCATTCAGGTAACTTAACCCAAACTGGAAACTATAACATTGCTGGTGAAATTAGTAACGGCAATATTCTAATTGAAGATAACTTTATTACTACAACAAACAGTAATAGTGATTTAGAACTACGTGCTAGTGGAACCGGCGAAGTTCTTATACCTAACAATGATGTACAAGTTAATAATAATTTTACTGTAACTGGAGCAAGTGATTTTCAAGATGTAACAGTTAATGGAACATTCCTACCAGGGTTTTCATATCAAACAGGTGATAGAAGTTTTAATGGTAATCTTACAATATCACAAAATTTAGATGTAACTGGATTTGCACAGTTTGAAGAAATCCTAGTTGATGATAATTTTATTACTACGACTACATCGAACACAGATTTAGAACTACGTGCTAGTGGAACTGGCAAAGTTCTTATACCTAACAACAATGTTGTTATTAATAATAATTTAACAGTAAATGACGCAAATGTTGTAAATGTTACAGTTGCTCAAGATATACTACTTAATGAAATTGTTATTCCGCCTAGTATTATAGAAATAGATGATAATTTTATCAGCACAAAAGTTTCTAATGAAAGTTTAGATTTAAGAGCTAACGGAAGTGGCAACATATTATATGTTGACAACACAACTATTTCTAACAATTTAAATGTTAATGGCCAAACAAATACTGAAAATATAGAAATTACAGGGACTACAAATATTGTTGGCAATACCAACTTTGCACAAGACTATAACTTAACAGGACAATTAACAACAGACAAATTAGTTCTTACTGAAAATTATCAAGACTTTGAACGAGTAGGTATACATGGCAACAAGATTACTTCTCAAGAAACTAACACAGACTTAGAATTACGTGCAAGTGGTACAGGCAGGGTAGTAATAGATAATGCAACTTTTGATAGAAATGTTACAGTAAATGATCTAAATGCAAATAACATTATTGCTGATCAAAGTTTTGAAGCGGCGTTAATTGATAGTGAAAACATAGAAGCGTTTGGTAATGTTGTAACAACAACTCTTAGCAATAGCGATTTAGAATTACGTGCTAATGGCACAGGGCAGGTTATTGTTGATAACGCTAGTTTAAATATATCAAATAATTTTACAGTAAATGATCAAACAGTAATAAATGATGATACTACAGTAACAGGATCGTTAAACATAAACGGTGATACTGTTCGTACAGGTAATTCTACGGTTACACTTACAAGCGATTACACAATTAATGGAGCCTTAACAGTTGATAGAAAAACTGATTTAGGAGACTGGACTATTGACGGAAATGTTTTAGAATATACACAGACAGGTGATGTAGTGCTTGACACCGCAGGCACAGGTGATGTAGTGTTTACTGATACTGTTGTAAGTAGAGATATGTCAGCAGCAAGTGCGTCATTTGGTAGTCTAAGAATTCTAGATAGTGTTGCATTAGAAAATATGGTTAGTTCAACTGACATAGAAATATTTGATAACGTAATTACAACAACAAATAGTAATAGTAATTTAGAACTTAGAGCGGCAGGAAATGTTGAAATTGACAACAACTTTAGTGTTACCGGAACATCTCAAATAGATGGAACTACATCTTTACAAGGTACTGAAATTAATGCTCCTATAACAGTAAATGCAAATATTATACAAACTGGTAATAGAGATATTACAGGTGATTATTCTGCTACAAACTTAATTGTTGACAGAAGAACCGATCTCGGAAACTTTACATTCGAAGATAGCACAATACTTAATAACAATATCGGAGACATGACTATAACTGGTTCTGGAACTGGAAATGTTGTTATAGAACAAGGTAGAGCAGATAAAAATTTAACAGCTACAAGTGCAACAAGTAACGGATTTTTTATTGAAAAAGCTGTAGCTGCTAACAAGTTTATAGTTACAGATGATATTGAAATATTTCAAAATGTTATTACAACAACAAACAGTAACAGTAATCTAGAATTACGCACAAGCGGCTCAGGAGAAATATATCTAGAAGGTATAAGGGCGTTAGACAGTACATTACAAACGTTTAGTGGAAATGATCTAACTATAACCAGTAACGAAATATTGTTTGATAGTACTCATAGTATACAGATTCCAATAGGCGATAGCTCACAACGTATTGTAGCATCTGTAGCAACAATAGTTCTAGATGGTGGTAACGGTGTAAATGATCCACAGCCTATCACTGTTGATGGTGGTGATGCTGTAACAGTATTTGGTCCAACGGATACGTTCTACGACGGTGGAACTTCGCTAGAGCCTAACGGTAACGCCGGCGACATTAGATTTAATACTGATTATGGACTATTTGAAGGATTCAGTCAAGCAAACCAGTATTTTGGCGGTGTGTTTAGTGAAGACGCACAGACTAATGTTCAAGCACTCAATGACGAAGTTGAATTTAGAGTAGCAGGTACTAAAGTAGGTAGCGTAGCCTATGACGGTGTTAATATTAGCACATCATTAAAAACAGCAAATATTACTATATCTAATAACATAGTTACATCTGAAAATAATACAGCATTGCAATTAGTTCCAAATGGAGCGGGTACTGTTAAGATGTTTGATAATATGTCGTTTGACGACAACAAGATTAAAAATCTTGCAAACGACGATGGTTTACATATTGTAACTACTGATAACGGATATGTAAAAATTGATACTCAAGTTAGCGGTATAGTATTACCTACCGGTGACAATTCAACTAGAGATGCAACTCCGGTTGTTGGAGAAATTAGATATAATACAGAAGCACCTGGTGCAGAAATATGGAACGGTACAGAATGGGTATCTGTTGCAGGTGATACTGGTGATGCAGATGCGATAGTTCTCGGCGAAGCCTTTGACGAATGGACTCTTATACTAGGGTAAGTCCACCCTTTTTCTCTAAAACGATAAATACTATTAATGCAGCATAGACCAATGTTGCAGGGTCAAACTGTGGTTAGCCAGCAAAGAGCGAGAGCTGAAAATTTAGGCTAGAGGGACAGGATCCCCGTGTAAGGAGAAGAGATGGCTGTAGGTCGCATATCAGGTCCGCTCTTGAAGTCTAATTTGATTCGTAATGGAATCGATTTAGCTTTTGAGACAGACTTATTATATCTAGATGTTAACAATCAGCGAATTGGTGTTAAAACTAATGCTCCATCACACGACTTACACGTTAACGGCACAACACGTACAACCAACTTAATAGTAGACAATATAGCAGAAATTGCTGATATTACTATTTCTGGTAATACTATTCAAAGTGCAAATACTCTTAATCTTCTTACAACTGGCGCCGATAGTGTTGTTTATCAACGTCAACTTGACATTCAAAGCATTTCAATATTTGACAATGTAATTAATACAAACGATTCTAATGCAAATTTAGAATTACGTCCTAACGGCACAGGCCAAGTAGAAGTTTATTCAAATTTACAAGTTGAAGGTAATATACATGCAACGGGTAATATTAGTGCTGATGGCAATATTACACTAGGTGATGCAGATACAGATAATGTTACTTTTAACTCCGCTGTTGCAAGTGATATTATTCCAGATCAAACAGACACTTATAAATTAGGTAACAGTGTTAAAAGATGGGATGATGTCTGGCTACAAAATCTAAACGCAACAACAATTAACAGTTCAGATCTTCTTGTTGACGGTATTGACATGACTCTACGTCAAGGTAACATTTATTATGTTGCTGAAAATGGAGATGATACTAGAACAGGAACACATCCTCAAGATCCGTTTGCTACAATAGAACAAGCATTAAGTGTAGCAACAACAGGCGATACTGTTTACATTTATCCAGGCGCTTATGAAGAAGTATTTCCTTTAACTGTTCCAGTAGGAGTAACAGTTAAAGGACACTCATTAAGAAGCGTTACAATAACTCCTACAGCAGGCACGAATACAAATGATGCATTTTTACTAAATGGTGAAACTACTGTAGAAGATATTACAATTAAAGACTTTTATAGTCCAGGATTTGCATTTAAATTTGCAAACAATATGACTGTTACAAGCAGAAGTCCTTACATTAGAAACGTTACAGTTATTACAAAAGGTTCAACACTTACAGCAGAAGATCCAAGAGGATTTAATGCAGGAGACGCAGGTGGCGGCGCATATTTAGACGGTAGTGTTGTAAATGCAAATTCAAAAGAAGCAAGTTGTTTATTCCATGCTGTTACATTTATAACACCCGGTGTTGACACACTACAAGCAACTAACGGTGTTAGAGTAGAATGGCTTAACTCATTTACATATTTTGCTAATAGAGGCTTGTATGCGTTTGACGGCACAGCAGGAAAGTATAACGATGGTAAAACGTTTGTTAGACTAGGCGGCATAAGCGGCGGCACATTCCAAGCAGGCGATACAGTTACATTTACAAGTACAGACAGTTCAACTGTTTTAAATGTAAATGTTGAAAGTGTAGACAACGATGTACTTGTAATTGACGGCAAAAATATTGACTTTATAGATTTTGATACAACACCGCAAAGTATTTCAAACGGTTCGGGCGTAACAGCAACAACAATACTTAATCATGATGTAAGAGACTTTGGTGCAGAAATAAGAATGATTGGCTCTGCATCGGTTTACGGTAATTATGGATTATACGGCGACGGCCCGGGTGTAATTGTTTATGCTATTGGACAAAATCTAGCATACATTGGTAATGGTAAAGAAGTTACTAATGACCCAGGTACTGTATTACAAGATAACGAAGTTATTGAATTAAATGATGCTAAGATTAGATATAACTCAGTAGACCATAAAGGTGATTTTAGAGTTGGTGACCTATTTTATGTTAACCAAGATGACGGTACTGTAAACTTTGTTGCAAATGCACTTAATGTAGATTTAACTTCAGGTGTAACATTTACAAGTGGCGGTAATTCAACTTTTGTAAGCGGTGATAGAATTGACACTGGTAACTTAAGAATAAGTGGAAATACTATAGAAAGTTTAAGTGGTAATATAAACATAAGTCCACTTACACAAACATTAAATTTAAACAGCGATGTTAATGTTGCAGGTAGTTTAGATGTTACTGGTAATGTAACTATTGGTGGCAACATCACAATAGGTGATCAAGCAACTGATACTATACAAATAGTTGCAGGTATTGACAGTGACCTAATACCTAATCTAGATACAACATATAATTTAGGTAATCCATCTAAGATGTGGAAATACCTTTATACTAATGGAGCAGATTTTGGCGACATTAGAATAACAAATAACTTTATTGAAACAACTGTTTCGAATGCAGATTTAGAATTACGTGCTAGTGGAACAGGTAAGATACTAGTACCAAATTCAAATGTTGAAATTACAAATGACTTAATAGTTGGAGGAGATTCTACATTCCAAGACGTTGATATTCTTGGTAACTTGACTATTGGCGGTGATATTACACAAACTGGTAACCAAACAGTTATTGGTGATGTTGCTGTTGGCGGTAATCTATCAGTAACAGGACAAGCTCAGTTTGAAGAAATACTAATCGACGATAACTTTATTACAACTACTAGTTCAAACGCAGACTTAGAACTTAGAGCTAATGGAACTGGTGAAGTATTAATTCCTAATAACACATTTAGAATCAGTAACGATTTAATTGCTGATTCTGTGCAAGCAAATACACTAGTTGCAACTACAGTAGATGCTACTGATTTTATAAATGGTACAATTAGAATTGATAATAATCACATACAAGTAACTACAGCAGACACTGACTTGTTTATTGATGCTGCAGGCACAGGTGATGTAAAAATCAACAGTAGTGATGTTGTTATACAGCAAAATCTAACTGTAAATGGAGCAACCAGTTTACAGAATACTCAAATTACAGGAACAATAACACATACTGGCGATACTACACAGACTGGTAATTTTAATATTGCTGGTGAAATTAGTAATGGCAATATTCTAATAGAAGATAATTTTATTACTACAACAAACAGTAATAGTGATTTAGAACTACGTGCTAGTGGAACCGGTGAAATATTAATTCCAGATAATAATGTACAAATTAATAATAACCTGACTGTAAGCGGTACAACTGATCTACAAGATACTACAGTAAATGGTACATTTACACTTACAGGTGATTTAAACCAAACAGGTGATGCAACTATTACAGGAAGTGTAACAGTTACACAAGATTTAGATGTTTCGGGTGCAGCACAGTTCGAAGAAATATTAATTGACGACAATTTCATTACTACAACAACTTCTAATACAAATTTAGAACTACGTGCTAGTGGAACTGGTATTGTTTTAATACCAAATGCAAATGTTGAAATTACAAATGATTTAGATGTACAAGGCACACTAACAGTTAATGATATTAACAGTTCAGGAACCATAACAGCAAATAGATTTAGTACTGGTGATATTTTAATTGACGACAACTTTATTACAACGACACAGAGTAATAGCAATTTAGAATTACGTGCAAACGGCACTGGCGAAATAATTGTTCCTAATAATGATGTAACATTTCAAAATGCTGTAACTGTTGAAGGATTAACAACATTATCTGATACAACCGTAAATGGAACATTACAAGTACAAGGAAATGTAACACATACCGGTGATATTCAAGTTATTGGTACAAGCACACTTGACAAGGTTGTTGTAAATCAAACTCTTCAATTAGAAGAAATATTAATTGATGATAATTTTATAACAACAACTAGCTCAAATGCTGATTTAGAATTAAGTGCAAACGGCACAGGACAAGTTATTGTTCCTAATAATGATGTTGTTATTACAAATGATCTTGATGTTAACGGAACATTTACTGTTAATAACATAAACAGCTCAGGTACAATTACAGCAAATAGTTATTCAACTGGTGATATTTTAATTGACGATAATTTTATCACTACTACATTAAGTAATAGCGATTTAGAATTACGAGCTAATGGAACTGGTGAAGTTCTTATTCCTAATAATGACGTACAAATTGATAATAATTTAAATGTTGACGGTAGTGCAACATTATCTAATACAACCATAAATGGTGCGTTTAATCATACAGGGGATACTGTTCAAGTTGGCGATTACACACAAACAGGTAATGCAAATTATACAGGTAATTTAGTTGTATCAGGTGACTCTCAATTTGAAAATATTCAAATTACAGGCAATGTTATACAAACTACACTTAGCAATAGTGATTTAGAATTTAAAACATCAGGTACTGGTAGCGTATTAATTCCAAGTGCAAACGTAAATGTTACTGGTGATTTAACTGTTGTTGGACAACTCACAGTTGGTGATATTCAAAGCACAGGAACAATTGAAGCAAATAACTTTACTACTGGTGATATACTAATTGATGATAATTTTATCACAACTACAACGTCTAACAGCGACCTAGAGCTTAGGGCTAATGGAACTGGCATAGTAGTAGTCCAGGACAGTTTGCAAGCAACACAAGACCTTACAGTAAGCGGAAACACTACTTTAAACAGTGATGTAACTATTAACGGAGATGTTACACATACAGGTACAACAGTACAAACTGGAAACTTTACACAAACTGGTACAACAGATGTTACAGGAAACTTAACTGTAACAGGAGATGCCGATTTTGAAGGTATTAGACTTGCAGGAAATTCAATAATAGGCACACAATCAAATGCTGATATTGAAATTAAAACATCCGGTACTGGAGATATATTATTTCCAAACAATGACTTACAAGTAACAAATGATTTTGTTGTAGGAGGCACACTAACTGTTGGAAACTTAACAGCGACAGGTATTATCGAAGCTGACAGTTTTACAACAGGTGATATATTAATTGATGATAACTTTATTACTACAACTTTAAGTAACAGTAATTTAGAACTACGTGCAAATGGCACTGGTGGTATTATTGCAGAAAACTTTACCATCAACGAAAGCACAATATCTACAACAACAGATGATATGACAATTAGCCCTGCTACTGGTTATACAAAGTTTGCTGGTACTGGTGCTATAAATGTTCCAGTTGGTACAACATTACAAAGACCTTCAAGTCCACAAGTAGGACAAATTCGTTATAATCAAGATTTAAGTAGATACGAAGGATATAACGGAACTAATTGGATTATATTACAAGGTGTTGAAGATTTAGACGGTAACACAAAAGTTACAGCAGAACTTGTTGAAGGCCAAAATGATAATATTATTAGATTCTACACAGATAATACAGTTAGAGCTAATATCGATTCAAATAGATTCTATGCAGATAGATTTGAAGTAGATGATGTACAAATAGAGCAAAACACAATCAGCACACTTACTACTGATCAAGACTTGGTGTTAAGTGCCGCAGGTACTGGTAGAGTAGTAATAGAAAACTTTGCCTTCGAAGACAATAGGATTATAAATACAGTATCGAATAGTATTACTCTTTTTGAAAACACTAATAACGGATATGTTAAGTTTAGTGGAACAGGTGGACTTGTAATACCAAGTGGTACTAGTGCAGAAAGACCTGCGGTTGCTTATAGAGAAATAGGCATGGCCAGGTTTAACACTGAAGACGACAGGGTTGAAATATTCGACGGAGTAAACTGGGCCTCTTCAGCTGGTGCAGGATCTGGTATTAATCCATCAGATGCAGCAGACTTAGCAATTGAAACAGTTTTATACTTAGGATAATAAATGGCAACGATATTTAAAAATAAAGTTATTAACAATGTAGGCACACAACCTATAGACATTATTGAAACTAACTCGGCAACTAGAGCCACTGTTATCGGGTTAAGTTTAACAAATCTTACTGATAGTTTTGTTTATGTAAGTGTGTTAATGAAAGACGATACAAGTGTAACTGGACATTATATTAAAGATACGTTGCTACCAGCAAATACTAGTTTGCGAGTTGTTGCAACAGGCGAAAAATTAATAGTTGCACCTGATAATATTGTCCAAGTAGTAGCAAGTACAGATGATGCTGTAGACGCTATAGCAAGTTATGTGGAGATAGTATAATGAGTCATTATATAGGAAGTAATCCAACAGACGTACAAAACGGATTTATCAAAAGATATTTTTACGGTTTACGTAGGAATGATGATGGTGAATTATTTTTAGTTAGAGTTGATCAACTTGCAGGCGGAGACTCAAACAGTGTTACAATTAACGATTTAGGTATATCAGAAGAAAACTTTTTAGATTTTGAAGAAGGTATTGATTACTTAGATGGTATTGATGAAAATAAAGATATTGTTTATCCTAACTTGCGTTACCCTCAACTACGTTGGGACGGTAGAAGTTTAACATATTATATTGAAGCAGGCACAGGACATTTTGTACAATCAGTTAGTGAAAAAGTAACATTCGAAGATAATATTAGTTCACCAGCATACGGTGAAGGTGTAGATAATGCGGTATTGCTTCCTGGTGAAACAGGCGGACCAGGACCAGGATACTAGGGGAAAATAAATGGCAGAATTTAAACTAGAACGTTTTAAGTATACATGGAAAGGTGAATGGATCGCAGCCACAGTATACAAACGTGATGACATTGTAAGAGTTGGCGGTAAAACATATGTGTGTTTAGAAGGACATACAGCTGATACTAAATTTAAAACCGACTTACTTGCTACATTGCCTGGAAGTAATCCACCACAAGCAGCCCCTAAGTGGAGATTAATGACAGATGGTAGATCTTTTAAAGGTGCGTGGGCAACAGCGACTACATATGCAATTAGTGATATTGTATTAAAAGACGGATCACTTTGGGTATGTCTAAACGAACATGATTCAACAGAATTTTATGTAAACAAAGACGACTGGGCCCTGCTTGCAGAGTCAGTAAAATATACTACTAATTGGGAAACAGCAACTGATTATGGTACAGGTGCATTAGTAAAATATAATGGCATCGTATACAAGTGTATAGTTCCTCATGTATCGGGATTGTTTTTAGAAGATAACTTAGTTACTACACCTTCAAATATTCAAGTTGCTGTAGTAAGAAATGCAGAAGACACAGCAAACATTTATACATTAAATGGTATTCCTCAAGCAGAATTAACGTTTGCATTTGGCAAAACATATGTATTTGATCAAAGTGCTCCTCAAGACGGTAGCGATGATACAAATTTATATTTTGGCGGCGGCTTTGACCAGAACGGCGATCCAGTACAGAATCCACATCCATTATTATTAAGTATTACTGATGATGGGCTTTGGAATAGCGGAGTTCCTTATGCAGACGGTGTAACATATTTTCTTAACGGTAACGAAGTTACACAGCAAGTATATGTTTCAAATTTTGCACAAGCAACAACTAGACAGGTAAGATTTACTGTACCATATACCGCACCAGAAACACTTTATTACTATTGTAGATATCATGCAGGAATGGGTGCGTCCCTTGCTACTGAAACATCTGCAGATGTTTCATGGGAAGTTTACCACAGCGGAATTGAATATGTAGGTGCATGGGCAAGAGACACTCTATATAGAAAAAACGATTTAGTATTATATGGCGGTAGTATATGGAGATGTACAGAAACACACCAATCTGCTTCTCAAGGATTTTTAGATGGTGACGGCAATCTTGCAGATCAATTAGATACTACTAAATTTGCTATAGAATTACCAGGCTTTCAATATGAGTCAGAATGGAGTGACACAGCAGAATATCAAGCAGGCGATGTTGTACGATATGGTGGTTACTTATATTTTGCAACCAAATACAATAGAGATGATCAACCCGCCCAGTCACAAGACAGTACATCAAGTTGGGTAGAACTTCAATATGGTTACAACTTTAGAGGTGAATGGGTAGACGGCGCAGAATATAATCCAGGCGACATAGTTCAACGAGGCGGCGAACTATACATGGCTCTAGTTTCTATAGGTAAAGTAGAAGTTGACGGAAGTACATCTGATTATCTGCAAACAGAAAAATGGCAATTACTTGTTCCAAGTAAAACTTGGGGCGAAGCATGGATTACAGGACGTACATATTTTGTTGGTGAAGTTGTTTACCACTTTGGTAGTGCTTATGTTTGTAACGAAGCACACGTTAGTACAAATGATAACTTTCCTGGAGATAACGGTAGCGGATACTTTTATTGGGATACATTAGTTGAAGCAGGACAACCGTCAGGTTTGTCAGCCCAAGGCGATCTACTAACTTATAATTTAAGTAGAACAAACGTTGGCGACGGTAGTACTATTGGCCCTGCAGGAGTAGCTATAGGCGAAGAAAGACAACTGTTATCAGTTAACGATGACGACACTGTATTTTGGAAAAATTATCTAAGAACAGCGCAAGAAATTTATGTTGGGCATCATGGCATGGACACAGAAGGATATGGACGAGATCCAAATAGACCATTTAGGTCCGTGAGATATGCTTGTGAATTTGTAGAAGAAACATTTCCAGCATTAACACCTGTAAAAATTAAAGTTGATACAGGAAGGTACACAGAAATAGGCCCAATTAGCGTACCAGCAGGTACAGCGGTAATGGGCGACGAACTTAGATCTGTAACTATTGTTGCAAATCCGAGATTAGACGAATATCAAAATGAAACAGAAGAATTTAATGCTGCATGGGATTATGTAACAAGTATTTTACTTAACTTGTTTAGCAATGTTGACGTTCCACCACTTCCTGGAAATACACTTACACAACCTAAGACTACCTTAACTTTAGGATTAAGTGAAGTTAACTTAGCAATTACTCTTATTGATGTAATTAAAGATAAAGTTGAATTTAACGCAGAAAGCGGTGCTGTTGATCCTATTATGACAGGAACAAACACCCTTACATCAAACAGTGTTAGACGTCAAACAGCTTCTAAACTAGAAAGTTTACAAAGTTATCTTTCTCAACAAGTTGAAGCATGGGTGCGTGAAAACTATCCAACTAAACAATTTAGAATGAATAGAATAGCAGAAGATTTTATACACTTCTTTAAAGCTATCTGCTATGATTTAAGGTACGAAGGAACTTACAAATCAATACTATCAGCTGAAAGATATGCCAATGCAATTACAGGTAGTAATCTAAGTGATTTATTTAGAATGAGAGATACAACTGGCTTACGTCAATGTACTGTTGAAGGACTAGATGGAGCACTAAACCCACCAGGTGTTTACGACTTATACCAAAGACCAACATCGGGTGCCTTTACAGCACTTGATCCAGGTTGGGGAACAGCAGATGATAGAACATGGATTAAACGTAGATCACCTTACATACAAGGTGTAACAACTATTGGTACAGCATGTACAGGTATGCGTGTAGATGGATTATTACATAACGGTGGTAACAAGTCTATGACAGCAAACGACTATACACAAGTGTTAAGTGATGGTATTGGTGCATGGATTTCAGACAATGGTAGAGCAGAGCTTGTGTCAGTGTTTACATACTATAACCAAGTTGGATATTTAGCAGAACGTGGAGGAGTTATTCGTGCAACAAACGGTAACAACTCATACGGAAAATACGGTAGTATTGCAGACGGCATTGATCCTAACGAAGTACCTATTACAGCATCAGTGTTCAACAGAGATAATGAAGCAACGGTAGACGGGGTGTTTGCAGGAGCGTTTGGTGATGAAATCCTAATTTATGAATATGCAAATGCAGGCGAAAATTATACCACAGCTACAAGCACTATAACAGGTGCAGGAGCAAATGCTGAAGCATTACACGAAGATATTAGACACGGTGCATTATTCCAATCAAGAATTGTTAATCCTGCAGACAGCGGAGCAATAGGCGGAGTAGGATATACAAATATTCAAAACCAAGCAACTATTGGAGATAGTACAAGTATTACCTTAAACGTCAACGAAACAATTACTGAAGAAGAAATTGTAGGACAAGCACTTTATATTATTTCAGGTGATGGTACAGGACAATATGGTTATGTATCTGCCTATAACGAACTTAATCAAATTGCTTCTATAAACAAAGAAAGCACAGGTCAACCAGGGTGGGATCATTTACTTCCTGGTACTACAATTGAAACAACACTGAGCTCAAATACTAGATATCAAATTGAACCACGCATAGTATCATCGGCACCGTCATATGCAGCAAACAACTATAACATTGCAAGTGGTAGAGATATTATAGATGTTGCATTTAGTAATACAACTTTTGAATTTACAGACATTGAAGGACAACCAGGAACAGGTGACGTTATAACGCAAGATGGTCTTGCTCCTGCTAATGCAAGATTTGATATTACTAAAAACGGACTTGTCTATGAAGTAACTATTGCAGATGGTGGTTTAGGATACGCTATTGGTGATTCTATTACAATTTTAGGTAGTGTATTAGGCGGCGATGATGTTACTAATGACTGTCATATTAAAGTGAGTGGTGTAACTGACGATAGTTCAAACTCGATTACAAGTGTAGTTGTAACAGGTACAGGACGTAGTGGTAAGTTTGTTGCTATCGCAAAACCAAATTTTGTGTTAGAAAGTGATACAGGACAAGGTTGGAATGAAGTATTATTGCCAAACTCTACAGCCATTGATTGGATCAAAGTAGCTGCAGGTGCAAATAGATTTGTTGCTATTGCTAAAGGTACTGATGAAGCTGCATATAGTTTAGATGGAGTAAATTGGAATTCTGTAACATTACCTTTTGTGGAAGATTGGATTGACATTACTTTTGGAGAAGGTAGATTTGTTGTTATTGCTGAAAACTCTACAAATGTTATTCAATCAGCAGATGGTATAACATGGACATCTAGTAACATGCCTAACGATGCTGTTGGTGACAGTGCATCAGCAGAATGGCAAGGACTTACATACGGTAAAGGTAAGTTTGTTGCTGTAGCAGGTAACGACGGTGTAGTAGGTCATAGTACAGATGGAACTACATGGACATTTGATACTGGGTTCCCAGCAACACCTAATTTACAGGTTGCAGGGTTAGCATACGGTAATAATAGATATCTTGCACTACTAGAAACAGGCGAAACTTACTATAGTTTTGATGGTTCAACTTGGACACAAGGAGCAGATGCTCCAACACAGGACGGATCAACAACTATGCGTTGGAATGATATGAAGTTTGCAGAAGGTGTGTTCTTTGCTATATGTGATGCAAACAATCAAATTGTTGGCGGCGATATAGACGGTAATAACACAAATTTTGCGGCAACTACTGAAGACGGAATACTGTGGACAGGCAGAACTCTTGCAGCGTCTAAAACTTACTTTGGACTAGGCTTTGGTGTTGTTAATAACGTAGGTAGTTGGATTATAGGAACTAAAAACACCGCAATAGGAGGCATTGCAAAAGTAGAAACAGGTGCAAAAGTAAAAGTCCGTGCAAAACTAGGTAGTGGCGGCTTAATACAAACAATAAAGATTCTTGATTGCGGTAGTGGATATTCTCCTCAAAACCCACCAGTATTTACAATTACAGATAATGCATACACTGTAGGCATTGGGTGGGAAAATAGAGTAGGTAATGGAGTTCTTGCACAACCAAGTTGGACTAACAGAGGTATTGGTTACAGATCAAGCACTACAAGAGTTGATATTACAGGCGATGGCTATGCTGACTTTATACCAGAAACTAACATTATAAAAATTGCAGGTTTACCGAGAGTACCAACTATTGGTAGCCAGTTGTTGTTCCCTAATATTCCAGACGATACAACAGACAATCCAGACGATCTAAAAAGTTTTAGAGTTGCTGTTGCAACAGATTTAGGTGATGATGGCACTGGTAATGGAACAAAACTAGTACAATTCCAAATCAGTCCTAGAATGCGTAACGAATACGATCTAGTTCATAATACAAGTGTAACAATTAACGAAAACTTTAGCCAATGTAGAATTACAGGACATGACTTCTTAGACATTGGTACTGGTAATTTCTTAGAAACAAATTACCCAGAAATATATGCAGGCGGCAACTACTTTGTTAGTGCGCCTGAAAATGAAGTATACGAAACCGGAGGCGGACGTATATTCTACGTAAGTACAGACCAAGACGGTAACTTTAGAGCTGGTGAACTATTTTCAGTACAACAGGCTACTGGTGTTGTGACAATTAGTGCCGAGTTCTTTGATCTAGATGGCCTTAGCGAACTATCACTAGGTGGTGTAAGACTAGGTGGTTCGGGCGCGGTTGTTAGAGAGTTTAGTACAGACCCAACATTTGCTGAGGATAGTAATAATGTAGTACCAACACAGAGAGCTATTGCAACATTCCTTGCAGATAGATTAAGCGTTGGCGGTTCAGATCTAGAGTTAAATGCATTCTCAGCGGGACAGATTTATGTAGGAGGACCAGACAATCAATTTGACAACATACAAGATGCACAAATATTAGTTGGTGTGCCTGTTAATATGGAAGGTACAGACGCTAACGGCAATCCTGTAGGAATAAGCGGTTCATATGTTGGACAAATGATGTTACTTCGTAATTTTGATGATGGTATGAAGTAATTTTATAGGACAGTAAAAAATGTATAAATACAATAACGGAGCATTAAAAAATGGCAGAATTTAAACTAGGTAGAATAAGATTTGTGTGGAAAGACGCATGGTCTTCTGCCACTACATATTACAAAGACGATGTTGTAAGATTCGGAGGTAAGGTATACATTTGTGTGATTGGCCACACAAGTGCAACTGATTTCTTTACAGATTTTGAAATAGTACCACCTAAATGGAATCTTGTAAGTGACGGTCAAACATGGAAGGGTGAGTGGGCAACAAGCACCGGATATGTTTACGGAGATATTGTACAATATGGTGCAAGATTATACATTTGTAAAGTTGTTCACACATCACAAGCAACAGTAGCAGCTGGCCTAGAAGCTGATATTGCTAATTGGGATGTCTATGCTGACGGTTTAGCATGGAAAGGCGACTGGACCGTAGATACAAAGTACCTAATAAATGATCTAGTAAAATACGGCGGCCAAACTTATGTGTGTAATACATATCATACATCTGCTGCAACTGAAGCCGACGGGCTAGAAGCAGACCAGGCAAGTTGGGACGTATTTAATGCAGGTATCGAATACAAAAGTACATGGACATCTGGAACTAGATATAAAGTTAATGACGTAGTTCAGTATGGTGCAGCTCTTTGGATTTGTACTACTGAACATACTGGCTCAACATTGTTTAGTACAGATAGTGCAAATTGGGAACAATTTGTTAGAGGATTCCAATTTGAATCAGACTGGGAAGCACTAAGACAATATCAAAAAGGTGATATTGTTAGATACGGCGGCAACCAATATATTGCACTTACTAACCATAGCGAGAAAAATCCTGTCGTAGAAACTACAGACTGGCAACTATTCTCACAAGGTATTAGATTTTTAGGTGACTGGCAAGATGACAGTACACTTCAAGATTATAGAGTAGGAGAAGTTGTTCGATACGGTGGCTACACATATATTTGTACAGCAGATCACCAAGATCAAACACCTACTGATACAAACTATTGGCAACGACTAAACACTGGCCTAAGATGGAGAGGTGAGTGGGTAGATGATCAAGAATATCTATTAGGTGACGTTGTAAGATTTACAGACAACTCTTACGTTTGTGTTCAAGGACACTTTTCAGAAGGCGACGACTTTTCAACAATACAAACACAGCCCGGAGGCGGCGGTGCACAGAATTCACGTCCTGATTTAGATACAACAGGTACATACTGGCAAGTATTGTCAATTGGTAATGAAGCAAGTGTACTAACTACAAAAGGTGATTTAGTTTATTATGCAGCAGGCGGACCAGCAAGATTACCTGTCGGTGCTGAAGGACAATTTTTACAAGTCAGCAACAATCAAACACCTGAATGGGCTTACATGGGCGTCGCAGACGATGTTTATTATGTAGCAACACACGGCGCAGATACACCTGCTCCTACTAATGGACGTTCAATTGACAAACCGTGGAAAACAATAAGATACGCAGCAGAACAAGTAGAAAGAGGAGCAAAGAATCCCCAAGCAAGACGTTTACTAGAACTGAACAGATATTTTATACAAAGAGAAATTGTAGAATGGACTGACGCTCAAATTACAGGTAACATTTCACCATTCACTACAGGTTTTGATTACGATAGTGCTAAATGCGAAAGAGACATGGGCTATATTATTGATGCTGTAATATGGGATATTACACACGGCGGAAATGTAAAGTCAAGAGAAGCTGCACTTTCCTATATTAATGATACTGTTGGATCACCATATCTTACACAAAAAGCAGAAACTGTAGCAAGTATAAATTATGGCTTAGAAGTTATACAGGCTGTATTGAATCAAGAAGCACCGGCTGTAAATTATCAAGTTAACAACGGAGATAATTCAACAGCAATAGTTGCACAATACTTTGATGCAAGTCTTTCATCAGAAACTGTATATACTGAAATTTCAAATCTTGTAAAAATTATTACAGATGCAATTACAGCAGGTAATGCAGATAATATTCCAGACAGATTAATACGTAACAGTCTTATAAAAGTTGCAACAGGAAAATACTACGAAGTATTGCCTATAATTGTACCTGCAGAATGTTGTATAATTGGTGACGAACTACGTTCTACAAACGTATTCCCAAGAAAATCAAACAATTCAACACTTACTTCTGCAGAAGATTATTTGTATAGTAACACAGCAATTGAAAGAGTTGAAGCAATTATTGGAGACATTGTAGAAGGTGTAGCTGTAACAGCAACAACAGGAAATACACAAACACAAAGTACTCTTTATCCTTTAGCAAACAACGAAACAGGGTATGTTAGACAAGCAACTGAACAATTAGCAAGACTTTATAGAAGAAGAACAGACTGGGCTTTAGGACGCAAAGAAGAAGCAATAGCAACATTTACATTAGCTGACGAAATGGCTGATCCTAATGCAGGCTATGCTAGAAACTTGCTTATTGCTAACAGAGAATTTTTAAAAGCAGAATTAATTGGCTACATTACAGAAAACTATCCAGACTTAAAATACAGCAGAACAGCATGTAAAAAAGATGTTGGATACCTAATTGATGCTGTAGCATACGACTTAACATATGGCGGTAACTGGCAAACTGTAAATGCCGGTGAAGCATATTATGTTGGTGCAACTTCGAACTTACCAGCGGCACAGAAAGCGGCAACACTAGCAGCTTATGGGTACCTAAAAGGTATTATGCAAACTGTAGGTAGAAACATTACTGTTACTCCTGGCACACAGTCTACTGTAGAACAAGTAGTTGGTGATCCAGGGGATGCTGCAAGCGCAACAACAATAGGCGACTTACTAGACGACTTTATTAATATTGTTGATAACGGTACTGGTAGCGAGACTATAGTATATCCAAGTATTACTGGTGCTGCGGCAGGTTTACAAACTGACCATTCACTATTAGGGTCAGCGGCTGCTACAATTAAAACAGACACAACAAACTGGATTACAGCAAACTTTCCTAACTTAACATATGATAGTGCAAAATGTGAAAGAGATATTGGTTACTTACTAGATGCGGCAAGATACGATTGGTGTTTAGGTACAACATTTGCGTCAACAGTGGCGGCAATTAGTTACTTGAGAAAACCAAGTGCTAAAGTTACAGGCGACCAAAAAGAAGCAACACTTGCAAGTTATGAATATGCTAGAAATGCGGCAAGAGCTGAAGTTTCTGAAGCGGCAAGTTTGGCACAAATTAACAACACTTTTGTTACAACAAACGATATTATTTTAGGTGGTAGTAACGAAGGTAGTAACCGTGCTGCAGAAGATCAAGACGTTTATGCAGGCATACAGCAACTTGAACTTAACAAAGAGTTTATTGCAAAAGAAGCGGTTGCTTATGTTAACGATTATTATGCAGATAGTGTTACAGCAACTACAGCTGCAACAGGCGCACTTACTGTTACAAGTACAGGATGGTTAAGACAAAACAGACCAATTAAGTTTACTGGAACAGCAATAGGTGGATTAACACTAAATCAAACTTATTATGTTAAAAACATTTTAAGTTCAACAACATTTACTATTAGTTCTACAATAGGCGGAACAGATGTAACAGTAACTGACGATAGCGGTGCAATGGATGTCGAAAAAGATTACGACTACAACGTAACATTGTGCGAGAGAGATATTAGATCTATTGTAGATGGAATGATTTGGGATCTAAAATATGCACCTAATTATAGAAGAACATATACAGGTAATATTAATTTAACAGTACCTGCTACATATGCAACTAGATATGCATCAAGATACTATGTTAATAGCGTAATAGGCTCACAAGAAGAAGACTTCTACTATCTACGCAATGGTACAGGAATCAGACTACAAACATTAGAAGGCCTACAGGGTGATATGACAGCAGAAACAGCCGCTGGTACAAGTCGTGTAACAGCAGGTGCGTATGCGTCACTAGATCCAGGTTGGGGTCCAGATGATGATAGATGTTGGATTACGGCACGTTCACCGTATGTACAAAACTGTACAACATTTGGTAATGCCGCAACTGGTCAAAGAATTGACGGTGCATTACACAACGGCGGTAATGACAGTATTGTTTCAAACGACTTTACACAGGTTATAAGTGATGGTATTGGAGCACACATTTTAAATAATGGTAGAGCAGAACTTGTGTCGGTGTTTACATATTACTCACACATTGGTTATCTAGCAGAAACAGGCGGACGTATACGTGCAACTAACGGTAACAACTCATATGGTGATTATGGTTCAGTTGCAGAAGGTGTTGACCCAGATGAAACTCCAACAACTGGTATAGTAGATAACAAGACACAATATAATGCTACAATAGCATCAGCTGTTACAGACCAAGACACTATTCTAACAGCAGAATTTACACATGCTGGTAATGATTACACAGAAGTAACATTTAATGTGTTTGGTCCAGGTAGTGGCGAATCAGTTATTGGTGATGAATTTAGAGACGAAGCACTAATACAAGCTCGTGTTATTGACGATCAAGTTGACGGCGATGCAGGTGGTAGTGGATACTTAACAGCAAGTAACACAGCACAGTCAGGTAACGCAACAAGTATTACACTTTCAGCTACTGACGGTAACTTAAATACTTCTTATCCTGGCATGAAGGTATTGATTGTAGGTGGCGCAGGCGCAGGCTTATATGCACTTATTGATACATATGATGCAGGTACAAAAGTTGCTACAGTAATTAAAGAATCAGACGGCACAGCAGGTTGGGATCACTTTGTTCCTGGCACACCATTTGTTTCACCAAACGCTTCATCTACATACGAGATTGAGCCAGCGGTATCATTCTCAGCACCTACAAGAAGTACACAGAATGTTGTAATTACTTCAAATATTTACGAAGACTTTGGATTCTTTGAAACATCACAACAGGTAAACAACCAAGGTGCTGATACTTATGCAGGAACAGGTAGTAACGCAACTTTTAACATTGACAGAGTTGGCGCAAAATATTATGTTGCATTAAACAGTGCTGGTAGTGGATATACAAGACTTGAAACTATTACTGTTGCAGGTACATCATTAGGTGGCACAAGCCCTGAAAATGATCTAGTTATTACATTAACAAGCATTGGTACTAGCGGAGAAGTTATTGACTTTGATTTCACTGGTATTGGTGCTAAAGGTAAATTTGTTGCACTAAGTGACGATACTTCAGCAGCCACAAGCGGAGACGTTGCAACTTGGAGTAATGTAACACTTCCACAACAATGCGATAGATTTACAACTGGACTACTTAACGATGGTAGTTCTCAATATAAGTCAAGTGCATTTGTTGCTGTTGCAACAGGATCTAGTAATGCTGTACTAAGTGAGGACTTGTCAACATTTAGTACATCAGCTCTACCAGCAGGATTAGATACTTCAACAGGAGTTGATGTACAATACGGCTATTTAGGTGCTGGATCGAACAGATTTGTAGTTATTGCCCAAAATGATACTGATATTGCTTATTCAGACAACGCAGGTACATCTTGGACACTATCAAGTGCAGCATTGCCTAATACAGGATTTACAAGTATTACTAATGGTGCAGGAAAATATGTTGCTGTAAGAACAGGTTCAAACCAAGCAGCATATTCAGTAGACGGCATTACATGGACAGCAAGCACATTACCAGCAAGTTCAAACTGGAGTAAAGTTGTTTGGGGTAACGGCAGATTTATTGCAATATCAAACAACAGTGTAAACGGTGCATATAGTTTAGATGGTATTACTTGGTATGCATTAACCATAGGCACAGAAGGCGCAGCTCTTCCAACAGATATTTGTTACGGACAAGGTATGTTTATGGTAACTAGTGCAGACACAAATAGTGTTTGTTACAGTGATTATGGATTAATTTGGTCAAACTTAACTGTTACAGCAAACGTAAGCGGCTACAAACTAGCGGCATTTGGTAACATAAACCAAGAGCCTGCCTGGTTAGCAATAGCAGACGGAACAACTACTCAAGTAGCATCAAACAAACTTGGTGCTAGAGCAAGAGGACGAGTAAACATTGCTAACGAGAAAATATTTGAAGTAAAACTAGCAGAACCAGGAAGTGGTTATGGTGGTACTCCGCCAACAATTACTATTACTGATCCAAACAACATTGACGATGTTGTATTCCAAAATAGACTCGGAAATGGTGCTTTAGGTAATCCTAGTTTTGCAGATAGAGGAACAGGCTTTAGTGCAGCAAGTATGGAAGTTGATGGACAAACATCAAATGGTAATGCAGATTTCTTACAGAACGGGTCATTTGTTGCTGTTAGACGTTTAACTGAAAGACCAGTAGCAGGATCAAATATTACGTTTGATAGTTTACCAGGACAGTACTTTAAGTTGGTAACTGTTGTTAGTTTCTTAGGAACTAACCCAGGATCACATACAGCATTCTTACAATTAAGTCCAAGTATGACTATTGCAGATGCACCAGCTGACGGCGACGGAGTAACTTCAAGAATACGTTATTCACAAGTACGTCTAACAGGACACGATTTCCTAGATGTTGGTACAGGTAGTTTTGCAGAAACAAATTATCCTGGACTACCATTACAAATACCGGTCCAAGCTCAAGAAACATATGATGTTGACGGAGGACGAGTGTTCTTTACATCAACTGACCAAGATGGTAACTTTAGGGTTGGTGACCTGTTCCAAATTGAACAGGCAACAGGTGTTGCAAACTTGAATGCTGAAGCATTTAACATTGCAGGTCTACAAGAACTTACACTAGGTGAAGTTACACTAGGTGGTAACTCAGCAAGTATTAGCGAATTTAGTACAGACCCATTCTTTACAGCAAACAGCGACAGTGTTGTGCCAACGCAACGTGCTATTAAAGCATACATTGAAGCACAAATTGGTGGCGGTGGTGCTGCATTGAACGTTAACAGTGTCACAGCTGGTGACATTTTCATAAGCTCAAACATTATAACAACGGTGTCAGGCGAGTTGATAAATATTACAGCAAACATGAACTTCACTGGTCCAGTTACAGGTTATCCTTTAGCATACCAGTACTTTTTAAGATAATGGAGAAAAAATAAAATGGCAAACGGAAGATTAGGAGCAGCGGATCTATCAGCAGCCACAAATACAACAGTTTATGAAGTCCCAGCAGACAATTTTGCTGTTGTAACTGTGAGCATTTGTAATAGAGACGCCGGCAACAGAACAATAAGACTTGCATTAGCAAGTGCAGATACTCCTACAGCAGCAGAATACATAGAGTATGATACTGAATTAGTAGGAAATGGTACACTTGAAAGATCAGGTATTGTACTTGATGCAGGTAAAAAACTTGTTGTTTATAGCAACAGTTTAAGCGTTTCGGCTGTAGTTTACGGTTTAGAAACATCAACACTATAAGAGGAATAAGACATGCGTAAGATAGGAATAGGAACAGCAGGAGATCCAGTATTAGGTAAGTCACTAATTTTGGATAATACTGTAACAACTTTGGACGCTGACGCTGACCTAATACTAGATCCTAACGGCGCAGGTGAAACCAAAGTAAACGGCCATATACAGGTCAATTCAGGATCAACACTAAAACTTGGCGATGATGACAACAGTCATTGGGTAGCTTTAAAAAGTCCTGCAAGTGTAACAAGTAACTTGACTTTTAGTTTGCCAACAAGTTATGGTTCAAATACACAGGTACTTACAACAAACGGCTCAGGTGCATTAAGTTGGACTACTCCGGGTATTAGTGTTACAAATGACGTATCCACAGGTAATAATAACAACTACTTGATGTTTACAGCAAGCACAAGTGGAACAATTACAGGCACAAGTGTAAGTGATTCAAAACTTGCATATCAACCTAGCACAGGTAACTTGTTTGTAGGTATTGTAAGTGGCGGTGAAGGTAACGGTAACAGTTTAACACTTAGAAGTACAAGTGCAGGTACAAAAGGCCAAGTTTATGTTGATGAAGGAACAGCAAGTTCTAGCACAACAACTGGAGCATTTAGAGTTGCAGGCGGCGCCGGTATTGGCGGAAACTTATACGTAGGCGGTTCGTTTACAGCAACATCTGTAACTGAAACATCGAGTATTGCATTAAAGGAAAATGTGCAACCAATTGAAAATGCACTAGAAAGTTTAACAAAACTAGTTGGTGTTGTTTATGATCGTAAAGACGGCTCAAGTAAAAACGAAGCAGGATTGATTGCAGAAGAAGTAGATAAAGTTTTACCAAACCTAGTATCAAAAGATGCAAACGGAAATGCAGAAAGTATTTCATACACAAAAATTAGTGCTTATCTAATTGAAGCAATTAAATCTTTGAAAGAAGAAATAGATAATGTAAAGCAGAAGCTGGGGTAATAAATGGCGACACTTAAAAACACTGTCATTAACGATGTTGGAGCCATAACATTACCGAAAGGTACAACGGCACAACGTCCTACAAATCCACCAAACGGTTCTATGAGATATAATACTGACTTAGGTTATACAGAAGCGTATTATAACGGATTTTGGTTTGATTTGTCAACTGGCAGGGGCCTCCCTACAAAAACAGAAAACAAGTATATATTGTTAGATGCAAGTTTGTCATCAAGTACTAATGGCACAACAGCTGCAGGTTGGACTAATATTGGGTACCAATCGGGTAGAAATTTTGAGTTCTTTGGATCTCCTACTTATACAAGTAATGGATTAAACAGTTACTGGAGATTTGACGGTAACCAAATGGCTGTGTGTGAAAACCAATGTAATGACTTACAATACAACACTGTAGAATGTGTGTTTAGAAGATTCTCAAACAGTCCAGAAGATATTTTGTATAACAAAGAAAACACATGGGAAGCAAAAACAGATAGTGCTACTTTCCAATGGGCCTGGCAAACAACTGATAGAAGTTGGTTTTGGTCAAGTACAGGTGCAATAACAGATAATCAATGGTATCATTCTGTTGTAACTTATGACGGGAACAGAGTCAGAGCTTATATTAATGGTAGATTAAGACAAGAAGATACAGGAAACTATGAAAATGGAACGTTAATACAAACGCATGCCAGCTATCCTAAAATTAATAGTAGAGGCGCCGATCGTACAACGTATTCTAATACAGGTCATCATGAAGTTGCTTATTTTGCTGTTTATGATACACCTCTAAGTGATTCGGAGCAACATCATAATTATCAATGTATGGCTGAGCGTTTTAACATACCATATATACCATATAACTAGGAACAAATTAAATGGCTATACTTAAAAGTACAATAATAAACGACATAGGTTACTTGAGCTTGCCTGTCGGATCAGAAGCACAAAGATTAGCAACTGTTGCTGGTACATTAGTATACTTTACAAGTGTAGGAAACACAAGTTGGACTGTACCGAGCGGTGTTGACAGTGTCGAAGTACTAGTTGTTGGCGGAGGCGGCGGAGGCGGCTCTGATATGGGCGGCGGCGGTGGAGCCGGCGGCGTAGTTTATGACGGGAATTATCCTACAGTACCTGGACAAAGTATTTCAATTACAATTGGAGGCGGTGGCGCAGGAGCATCAGCAGGTGTTGGTCAAGCAAGAGGTAGCAACGGCGGAAACTCAGTATTTGGTAGTATTACAGCATATGGTGGAGGCGGAGGCGCAAGTTGTCACGATAGATCAACTTCACCAGCAGGAGACGGCGCATCAGGTGGAGGCGCATCAGGTGGTGCTGTTCCTCCAAGCGGTGGTGCAAACGGAACAATTAATGATAACGGACTAATTGGTAACGGCGGCTACGGAGGTGGCTCAAGAGGTAGATCAATTTATCCAGAACAAGGACATGACGGATCGTGGGGATCAGGTTATTGGTATCCAGGCGGCGGAGGCGGCGCTGGAGAACCTGGAACTTCTTATCCAAGACCACATGGTGGTAGAGGCGCAGAAATTACAATTACCGGCGAACCAATTTTTTGGGGCGGCGGTGGCGGTGGCTCTGGATACTCTAACACAGGCGGCGACGGCGGCCTAGGTGGTGGTGGCGGTGGAGCCGTTAACAGTACATATGGTGGTGTAGGTTACAACAACGGAGCCGACGGTGGCGGAGGTGGCACTAGTACATGGGCTAACACTCCAGGCGGCAATGCAGGCGCAAACACTGGCGGTGGCGGAGGCGGTGGCGCCCACTACAATTCAAATAACTACGGTGGTAATGGCGGATCAGGTATTGTTATTGTTAGATATAATACAACTAATCCTACCCAAGAAACAGCACAAGGTGCAATGAGAATCAATACTACCACAGGTGAAGCAGAATTTTACAGTTCAGATGCTACATGGCAAAGTTTATCTATTCCGTTTAAAGAAAGAACACATATTACAACTAACTATATGTTAGGTGGTTATAAATCAAGTAGTGCATGGAATAATGTAAATAGATGTTCTATAGCAACAGACACTACTGTTAATTTAGGTGACAATTCATTAGAAAGAGCATTCAACTATCAGTCAGGTGCTTGTAGTAAAAACGTAGCATGGGTGTTTGGTGCAGGTAACGGTCACGCTGTACAATCAAACTATGTTATAGGATTTAACATGCGTACTGACCAACAGTATACAGGTACATTTGATAGAAACCTAAGTGGTAATAAGTTACAAGACGGCACTATATGGAAAGAACACTATATGGCGTGGGTATCAGGAAGTGCAGAACTTGACAGATACAACATGCTTACTGAAACACAATCAACTGTAGGCATCGGTGCACCAGGCGGATCAACAGTACAAGCATGGGGCATGAGTTGGGAAAATGAAGGAATGTTTACTAGAGATAACGATGGTACATTATTCCAATTCACTACAGAAACTTACGGTGCATGGAGCGGTACATTCCCAAGTAATCATCACCAACAAAAGTCTATGAATAGTAAATTAAACTATTGTTGGGCAGGTAACGAAGGTGGCTATGCTAGTGGTGTAAACTTCCGAAGAACAAACTGGATTACTAGAACTACAGCAAATACATACGCTAAGCCTGTTACCGGCGGTGAAGAAAACTTTACAATGGGACAAGACCATGCTTACCAGTTAGGTTGCTTTAATGGTGCGCAAAATAATGATAGTTTCCGTTGGAACTATTATACCGAGTCTGGTTTTACAGGAGGAGTTTCTATGCAGCCAAAAGGTAAAGCAGGATCTAGTTCAGGACTAGGCGCATGGAGAGATAATTAATGGCTAATTTAAAAAACACTACAATTAGTGATACTGGTCACTTAACATTACCTGGTGCAGGCGATGGAGTTCATGAATCGGGTGATATTAGGTATAACGGTAACTTTGGTAGGATAGAAGTTTTTCATGATAAAGATGGAGGCCAGTGGACTAACATGGCTATTCCTTTCCTAACAAGACAAATTATTACTACAGGATATGTTCATGGCGGGTATGCTAGTAGTGTGGTATGGGACGAAACTAACAGAGTCACATTTGCTACAGATACAACTGTTGACTTAGCAGGTAAACAAGAAAGAGGACACAACTACAAAGACAGCATGCACAACAGTGACTTGTGTTGGACTGTAGGAGGAGCAGCTAATGCTCACTGTGCAGCAAGTAACGGTATTACTTGCTACAATCATAGAACAGAAAACAATATTACAAGCGGCTACACTAGAACTCATACATGGAGTGCTAATAACATTGGTATTATACAGCAAGGTTTAACAACAGCATGGATTACAGGCGGTGGTAGTAGTCAAATTAGACGTTTTAACATGATTACTCAAACCCTTGGCTCACAATATGGAAACTCAAATACATCAGGCGGTATTTGGGGGATTCAACACGAAAATTACGGTATTTGGTGTACTAATAACCAAGGCTTTAAATGGGCAACAGAAACACCATACGGACGTAGTGCTACATCACCACAAGGTGACAAACACCAGCATGCTCTTATGTTTAAGCATGCTAATATGGTTGCTGGACGTGAAGGTAATCCAAGTTCAAACTGGAGAGAAACAAACTTTTATAGCGATACTACACAGGACGTTATTGGAACAAAAGGTTATTACGGTGGTGAAGAAAACATGGTTGTTGGACAAGATTGGGGCTATGCTATTGGCTGGTATCAAGGTTCACACGTTGTAAGTAGTGCTAAATTTACATACACTACTAGACAAAGTATTACAGGCGGAGCAAGCCTTAATGCTAAAGGAGTTAATGGACAAAGTTCAGCAACGATGTCTTGGAGGGATTAACTTGGTAAATATTCATATATTATTATCAAGGAGTTTAATATGACAAATGATGTACAAAATGTCGATCGTCGCAAGCAATATATGTCTGATCATAGATATGAGAGCACTGTTAATACAGATGTTTCAATGCTTAACGAACGCGAAAAGGGTGCAATTAGTTATGCAATTAACAAAGAATGGACTAACCCTAAGTACAAATTAAGATGGTTTGTAGGTCAAGCTCAAATTACACCATACAGTAAATTAAGACAATATCTATTAGAAATTAAATCTAAGGAAGAATCAATTGAAAACATCGAATACGAAATTGCAAAGTATGATGTAGAAGTTAGACGTTTTAAACGTATGGCTGAAGAAGCTCATGATGAACTAGATAGAGAATTAGCCAGTGTTGAAGCGTGGAATGCAGAACGTAATCATATTATGTCGAAGCGTAGATTGCAAGATTGGTATTTAGAAAGACAACACTTACTAGATCTTTTACAAGAGTTTTTAGATAGTGACGAAGCACAACTACCAGATGGTAGTGGTCGTACTTATATGGATGTTTTAAATACAGACGAAGAAGATATTTACGAAGCAGAGTATTGGACTAATAGACTAGCTAAACAAGCAGCTACAGATATGATATTCTATGGACGCATTGGTACAGGTAACATGGATGCTATCCTTAGTGTTGGACCTGAACAACAAGCAGACATACTAGCACTAACAATGAATTATAGTACACAATTACAAAATTACAATCTTCAACTACAACAAAAAGCAGAAGAAAATCTTAAATTACAATCAAAGTTTGATAATAAAGAACTACTTGCCCCGCAAGATAAATACGATGTAATAGAAAATCCAAAACCACAAACTAATGGAGGCTCTGAGGAGACAATAAATGACATATATAATGTTTGAAACAGTGCCTGGTAACGACCCTAGGCTAGTACCAGAAATTGAAATTATAGGTAGTGACTGGCATTTTAGTTTTGCTAGAATAACTGGCACTCCTATTATTGAATGGTTAAAACCTACTACGATCACAGAAGCAATGTTTCATGCAAGACATTTTACTAATGCATTAAACGGCGAAGTTGGTATTATGCGAAAAGTAGATAATCCTTCAGATATCATCCAACCAACAAGTGAAGGCGACAATGACTACGAGAAAGTTGCTTACAGACTAAATTCTATTGATGAGTCAAATGCTGTAGCACTTTTAAAGGCACAGATGTTAAATTGGGCAGAAAATCATTTTACAGACGAAACAGGCTTAATACAGATTAGAGCTCAAGTACCTGGTTTAAGAACATTAGAAGAAACACAAATGTATATGGCTACCTATTTTGAATGGGAGTGTGCTTATACAGCAAATCAAGAGAAAACCCCACAGTTTACAACAACAAAATTTAGTCAACAATTATACGATTAATTCACTTTACTTTTTGTTAAAAAGGTGCTATAATAAGTAAAAGTATAGCACCTTTTTTTATGGAAGACAAATCTTAATGAATCAAAAAGTTTTTAGTATACCTCTTAACCCAAAACTCTCTAACGAGCAATATATAGAGTTTATAAATTTTGTCGAACAATATAAAGACTATATTAAAGACATATATTTTACATGTAGAATCCCACCCTTTACACAAGATGCAATGGGAGATATATTTGTATTAGACGAAGATTATAACTTAGCAATAGATCAAGCACTGTTTGTACAAGAAAGAACAGGAGTTCCTATTAGTGCTACATTTAATAATATACAAATTCCACCAAGTCAAAAAAATCTTGATACTTTTATAAAGCATTTTAAACCTTTATATGACAAAGGTATACGTATTGCTACTATTCCGCATACACATTGGATGGCAACAGGACAAATTAAACGAGCATTTCCGGAACTTTATGTAAAAAATACTATATTAAGAGATGTAAGAGTTGCGGCAGAAATAGTTCATCTAGCAAAATATGGATTTGACTATATTAATCTTGACAGAGACTTAATGAGAGATCGAGATACTTTACAACGTCTTAAAGAAGCTAAAGATTGGATTAAAGAGAATTACGGAAAAGAAATACATTATAGTTTACTAGCAAATGAAGGATGTAAAGGTAACTGTCCTATGATGGTTGAACATTTTGAATACAATAATACTAGAGCAGGAAATGAGCCACAATATTTTAACAATGCTATTAGTAGAGTTAGTTGTCCAAAGTGGGACGTAGATGATCCTAGTATTCATTTAAAAACAGCAAACATTCCTCCTTGGAGAGAAGATTGGGACGAATTTTTAAATGATTTTGGCATTGACGTTTTTAAAATGCATGGTAGAGAAGCTGTTAGCAGACTTTACGAAACAATGGATATTGTAAAAAGATGGGCAAATAATGAAAAAATACTTTTTGATAACTTTGAAAATTATCTAAGTAGTACAAATTTAAAAGATCGTCCAATTGATGCTTGGCGTAAAAAAATTAAAAATTGTAAATTTGATTGTTGGGAATGTCATTTTTGTGATGATATTTACAAAGTTAAATCAAAAATTGAACATACAAATAAAGTAAAGCATGTTGCTGAAAGTATTCTTATAAGCGGTGTTCCAACAGTTAATACACAAATACCAGGATTAACTAGTAGTAGAGTACAAACAGTTCTTAATCATATTGCAAGTGGTAGTACACACTATATGGAAGTAGGTGTAGCACAAGGTGCAACATTCTGTGGTGCAATCAAAGACAATAAGTTAGATGCTGTAGCAATTGACGACTGGCAAAGTGATATACAGCCTGCTGATCCAAATGCACCAAGATTACCACATAACGAAAAAGAAAACTTTTTAAAGAATCTAGACAAGTATAAACAAGAAAACAACGTAGATGTAATTGATAAAGATTTATTTGAAGCAGATGTATCAAAATATAATGGTAAAATAGACATGTGGTTTTATGACGGACCTCATGATGCAACAAGTACAGAACAAGCTGTTATACATTATAAAGATACATTTGCAGACGAAGCTGTTTTAATATTTGATGATGCTAATTGGCAAGGAGTTGTTGAAGGCGCAAGAAACGGAATTAATAAAACAGGGTTTGAAGTTGCATATGAAAAAATGCTGTTATGTGATGTAGAAGATTTAGAAAGTTGGTGGAACGGATTATACATACTTGTAATATCTAAGCCAGAAGAAAATATAATTTCGATAGAGGAAATTTAATGTTAAAAAAAATAATAATTTTTGGTGGCGGCACTAGTGGTTGGTTAACAGCTGCATATCTTACTAATAATTTAATTCAACCTGTAGAAATACAATTAATTGAAGATGCATCTAAAGGTCCAATTGGTGTAGGAGAAGGCACTCAGCCATTAACAGCATCATTCTTATATAAGTGTGGTATAGATGCTAAAGATTGGATGAAGCCAAGTAATGCGGCATTTAAGTATGGCGTAGAACTTACTGGCTGGAATGACGAGCCATATTTTGTAGATAATGATGTAGTTGACAATGTACTTCCGGCACCTCATTTGCCAGTCAGCAAATATTTTATAGACAAGCCCTATAGCGAATTTAAAAAGTGGCATCCTGCATACAGGTTAGCAAAAAACAATACAGCAACAAAAATAGATGATGCAACTGATATTAATTTTAATGTAGGATTAGACAGTTACGGTGCTGTGCATTTTAGTGCATTTGATATAATTGATACAATTAAAAAATTAATTTTAGATAGAATAGATTATGTAGATACTAAAATAACACAAGTAGGTAGCGATGTAACTGGTATTACAAAATTAATTGACGACAAAGGTGTAAATTATAAAGCAGATCTATATATAGATTGCACAGGATTTCAATCTATCCTACTTGGTAAAACACTAAAAGAACCATTTATAAGTTATAACGATTGGTTAATAAATGATAGTGCTGTTGCAATGCCAACGCAATATACTAATCCAGAAGAAGAATGTTTTCCTTATACAAAAGCAACAACAATGAAAGCAGGCTGGCGTTGGACAATTCCAACTTACCATAGAATAGGTAACGGATATGTATATAGTTCAAAACATATAACACCAGAAGAAGCAGAAGCAGAACTTAGAGAAGCAATAGGCGAATACGAAGCGCCAGCAAACCATTTAAAAATGCGTATCGGCTCTCATGAAAACATTGCTGTTAAAAATGTTTTAGGTGTAGGACTAAGTGCAGGATTTGTTGAACCTTTAGAAGCAACAGGTATTACATTTACTACAGCATTAGTAACATCACTTGCTGATTTGTTAAATCGTACAGGTAATGTTTGGGACGAACAACCTATGGCAATGATTAATAGAGGTTTTTATGAAATGAGTATAGAAATACTCACATTCATTTATGCACACTATTATTTTAGTAGTAGGAATGATACTCCTTACTGGCAGGAAATTAGATCAAAAACACTAGACGAATTACCAGCAGATGGCAGAATGATGATGAGTCAATACTATCCTAATTTAGGTGATTTTATATTCTTTACACCCGGAAGTATGTTTAGTAGTATACAATGGTGGAGTATGCTACATGCTGGCGGAGCATACCCTAATGCAAAATCTGATCTTACAGATAAACAAAAACAGTATATAGAACATTTTATGAAAGTACAAGATGTAAGAGTAGAAAGTGCTAAAGAATTATTTGGTAATCATTACAAATTTTTAGATAAGTGGTATAGTGAATGGAAAGAGTAGGTTTATTTAAATCAGATTTTTTTGTAACTAAAATAGGCAATGAATCTGAACTAATAGACTTAAAAGAGCAGATGCATCAAGCACATGTTGATGATGTTGAATCTATTAACATGAGTAATGCAGGTTGCTGGAGAAGTACCGTACAATATTCAAATATTAACTGGCTATTAGACGGCGTAAAAACCGCAACTGAACAAGCAATTAATTATTATACAGGATTTGATAGTACATTTAAAAAACATATCAAGGAAAAACATATTAGTTTAGATTACTGGTCTAATATAAATGAACCTGGTAGTAGAAATGTATTGCATAATCATGTTGCTGATAGTTTTGCGGCTGTGTACTATGTACAAGGAAAAGATACAGGAGCATTAAAGTTTATAAATCCAGGAAATGTTTTAAACGATTGTAATCCAATTTCTCCTTATACAAGAGAAGTTTTAGTTTATCCTACAGATGGAGAACTAATACTATGGCCTGCTTGGGTGCCACACGAAGTTGAAACTAATACTAGTAATAGGCAGAGAATGAATATTGCATTTACAATACAGGTTAGATAATGTTTAAGAAGAAAGATAAGATAGAATTTTTTAGTAAAATAGACGGAGTTGCTGAAGCATATCCTATTATACCTGCTAAAGATTTTCGTCCTAAGTGGATGTCACGGTGTAAACAAAATTACATTGACAACAAGGATAGAAACTTGCCTAGCCATCTATATCAATGCCCTGGAATTTTTGATCTTTACAATTATGGATTTATTTTGCCTTTATGGCACGATGTTATAATTAAGACACAAGCAGGACAACAAGGATTTCAATATGTAAATCCTAGTCAAACACTTAGTAAACTACTAGAAGGCGACCCTGTAACAAGTCAACCACCTGAAATATCTAAATGGTTGCCAAAACGCCCTCATAGTATTGAAGCTATTGTAAAATTTAATACGCCTTGGAATGTTATTGCACCTAAGGGTGTAAAATTTTTAATAACACCTATTGCATATAGTGATAGTTATGAGTTTGAATCTAGTATAGGTGTGTTAGATCCTGCTATAAACACAGAATTAAATATACAAGGTTACTGGAATATACCAAACGGAGAACGCAAATTAACAGCAGGTACTCCTATTGCTCATATTATTCCATTAACTGAAAAAAGATATGACTATATAATTAGAGAAATGAATGAGAATGATTTTAGATTTTTTAGAAAAAGACTATTCTGGGGAACACATTCTTTTAAACATAATAAATCATTAATTAAAGAAATGTATAGAAAGCATTTTCAAGGAGAAAAATAATGCCGTTGCAAGAATCAAATACAGAAGAATTTGTAACATATACTCAAACACTAAGAGTTGCTAAAGATCAATATACAGCTCGCAAAGTTCAAAAAGATAGAATAAAGCATGTAGGATGGTTTAACATAGTTCTATCTGCAAAAGATATGGTGTTATTATATAAAGATGGTGCTAACGGTATTCAGCAAGTTATAGCATCTAAAAATTGTGCTGGCGCCGAACCGTTACCAGAAGTGCCTACTACCGTTGAAAACGTTTTAGGAGAAGATGTTGAAGAAATTCATCACGTTACTTTTTATACCAAACCAGATGGTAATATTAAATTAATTCATGTTGATGATATTGTCTCTTGGACTGTTACAAATTCACTACTTAATCAATTAGATAAGAAGTATAAGGAGAACATTCGTGTTTAGTTTTTTTAAGAAAAAACCAAAAGTAGAATTTGTTGCTCTATTACCAGAAGTAAATCAAATTATGCCTATTATTCCTGCTAGTAAAATGAAGTTTGATTGGATCAAGCCTGCTATGGAAGATTGGAAAAAACTTAAAGAAAAACATGAACAACTACCTACAAAACTAACACACATTGCTAGGTGCCCTGGCATACACAAAATTATGCGTGAAGGTTGGATTTTACGCAGCTGGTGTGACTTTACAATAAAAACAGATGGTGATGGTAAATCTTTTCAATGGGCAACACCAGTATCTCAGCAAACTGTAGATGCAGATCATATTTGGAAATGGGATTATTTGTCACATCATGCAGAGTCAATATTTGGACAAGTAGATAAAAGAAATACACTAGATACTGTTATTAAGGTACAATCACCTTGGATAGTTTATATTCCTAAAGGTTATTATTTAATGAGTATGCCTATTCCCTATCCAGATAATCATAGTTTTACAGCTGCTACTGGACTGATCGACGGGGACGAAGGACCAAACTTTTTAAATGTTCAGCTATACTGGCACGAACTAAATAATGTTACTAAGATACCTGCGGGTACTCCTCTTGCTCAATATATGCTTGTAAAGAAAGACAAGATTGATGCAGAAATAAGAGATGTAACTGATAAAGATATTAAAAACTTAAGGCTACGATCTACTATATTAGATAATAGATTTATTGTAGACTACAAACCATTAAAGGAAGTAAAATGGCATGAGTAGTTTTCACAAGGTTGAAATAAGTTTGTACGCAAACAAAGACACTAAATTTATGAATGATGCGCATGCACATTGGTTAAATTACTCTGTGCAACATAGACGTATGGCCGGCTTTAGAATAAAAATAAGCCATTGTAAACAGTTTGTTACAATGAATGACGAAGAAGCATTCAATTACTTTTTAGATACTTGGAAGCATTACAAGCGAGTCATATACTAAACTACAGATAAATACTACTGTAGATAGGATTTTAATATGGCATCAAATTCAGCACCAGTAGTAGATAGAATACGCATTATACCAAGACCTGACGATTTCTTAGATCGTAATGTCGGTTCTAGCGGTGAAGTATTCTTTGATAAACAAGCAAATACCTTACGTGTATACAGCGGAAAATTAGCTGGCGGCTATACTGTTGTTACTGAAGATAATTTACAACGAAATATTTCTAATGCTAAGGTTGCAACTGTACAGTATAATGTTGTCGTTGAAAACCAAGGTGAAGGTAATAAGTATATCCTTAATGGTGAATACAAACCTGAACTAACATTTGTTATAGGTTATACATATGTATTTGATCAAACAGATCCTACTAATGTCTATTATCCAAATCCAACAGGCGGTACCCTAAACGAACATCAACTTGCATTTTCAACAACACTAAACGGCGAATTAGATGTAGGCGGAACAGCATATGAAGACAATGTTAGATATTATATAAATGATGATCCTGTAACACGAGCTGTATACTACGATAAATTCAACGAAGCTATAACACGTCAAGTACAGATTACAGTTACAAACGATACGCCTACTACACTTTATTACTGGTGTAAAAATCATACCGGCATGGGAAATTCTATTACTGTTGCAGAACCAGGAACAGGTGGTGCAAGCGGTGGTGCTAGTGTTGATGTTAGTGATACACCACCTACATCTCCAGAAGCAGGTAATATATGGTTTGATAGTTCAACTGGTAAAATTTACATTTACATAACAGATGATGACAGTAGTCAATGGGTTCAGCCTACTACACCTTTACCTTCTGTTAACACATTTAAAAATGTGACAGTAAGTGGTGATCCTGATAGTATTATTGCGTCAGGAAATAGCGATACTTTAAATTTTGCTCCTGGAGCAAATGTTACACTAGACGTAGATAATACAACAAATACTATTACAATAAACAGCTCCGGCGGCGGTGGTGGCTCTACATACGATCAAAATCTTAATACTACAGATGATGTAACATTTGATGATATAACAGCAACCGGTGTATTAACTGTTGACAGTATAAATGCAGCAAATATACAAAATACAGGAATTGGTAATCCTACATTTACAAGTGCAAGTACTATAGATTTTATTGCTCCAGACGGTATAAGACTAGAAAATGTACTTAAAACTAATGAAGTAATTACAAACGAAACTGGAGTTACGGGTACAGTTAACCATAACTATTCAGGCGGTCCTATTTTTAATATTTTATCTCCAGCAGCTAATTGGACAGCAAATATTACAAATGTACCTGCAACAGAAAACAGAGCAACAAATATAGCATTTATAATTACACAAGGTACAACACCATATGTGCCTAACGTAGTGCAGATTGACGGTGTAACTCAAACAGTGAAATGGATAGATAATGTTGCTCCAACAGGAAATGCAAACAAAACAGATGTAATAACTTTATCCATGATACGCTCAGGAGGTTCTTGGAACGTTTTAGGCAGTTATGTAAATTATGGATAAAAACTATGCCAAGATATAGCTCAGTAAGTTCTTTACAATATTTTCAACCTAAAGTAACACCCTTCAAATTATTAAGATATTTAGAAAATCCAAATCCGGAAGGAATTGCACAATCAGATGCTTTTGGAACATCTGTTGCAATACATGGTAATTTTATTGCCGTAGGCGCACCAGGGGAACAGGATGCAAACGGAGTCCCCTCCCAAGGTAAAGTTTATTTGTATTCAAGCACTGGAAACTATTTAAGAACTATAGACGATCCTAATCCTGTAGCACCAATAAATGCAGGCGACGGCGACAGTTTTGGAACTAGTGTTGCCTTAAATACGGGCTATGTACTTGTAGGCGCACCTAATGAAAACGATACAACAGATAACAACGGTAAAGCATATTTGTTTGATGTAACAAATGGCAATTTAGTTCATACATTCGATGACCCCAATCCTAATACAACAGAAGTTAACCCCAATGGTGATGCATTTGGTCAAAACGTAGCTCTAACAGAAAACTATGCTTCTATAAGTGCATACAGAGAAAATGCTGTAGGCATTGGAGATGACACTGGTTGGATTTACATTTTTGATTTAAATAATAATTATAACTTAGATCATTCTATTGAGAATCCTAATTTAGATGCAGAAGATGAATATCCTGGAGATCAAATAGGTCAATTAATTAATACACTCGCAATTACTGATACATGGACAATGGTAGGTAACTGGCGAGAAAACGAACCTGGTGCATTGGGCCAAGGAGACAGTGGTGCATTTTTCCTATTTAACAATAGCACGGGTGCTACTGACCAATCTATATACAATCCAAAAGAGGATGCATTAGACTTAGACGATAGATTTGGATATGCTGTTGATTTAAATGAAAGTTATGCAGCGGTAGGCTGTCCAGGAGAAGACAGTGACGGCACAAATAGCGGTCGTGTATATATTTACAATCCTACTAATGGTAGTCTAATACAAACTATTAACAATCCAAATACCTATAATACAAATACAGATGATAGATTTGGTGAATCAATAGCATTAACTGACAATTATCTTGCTGTAGGAGCACTAGAAGAAGATGACGACAATGGTACAGCAAGTGGTGTGATACATATTTTTAGTACAACAGATTGGAGTTATCAAAATACTGTAGTAAATCCAAATAAATACGATACAAGTACAAACGATAGATTTGGATATACAATTAGAGCAAACAACGATTACATGGTAGTAGGTGTTCCAGCTGAAAACCAAGGTAGTGGGGCTGTTTACATATTTAAGGCATAACAATGGAAAAAGAATATATTGTAGTAGTACATAGAGGAATAGACTTAGAAGCATTTGATGCAGAACTATCTGCAAGTACAGGAGAAGGTCCTATTCCTAGCAGAAGTGTAGACATTGCTGATCCTAGAGTAGGTTCCAAGCGTATGACACATTGGATGCTAACTGACGAAGAAGCACAAGATCTAAGACAAGATCCAAGAGTGTTATCGGTAGAAATTCCACCAGATCAAAGAGACGATATAGAGCTAATTCGTAATGCAACACAAACAGGAGTATTTTATAGAAGTATTTCGGGTGCTGCATTAACAACACCAACGTTTGTAAATTGGGGGTTAAGACGTTGTATAGAAGAAACTAACGTATATGGAACTAATACTACAATAGCAGGCGACTATCTTTATGCACTAGATGGCACTGGTGTAGATATTGTTATTCAAGATAGCGGTATTGATCCTGAACATCCAGAATGGCAAGATGCATCTGGCAACAGTAGATTACAGCAAATTGACTGGTATACAGAATCTGGACTAATAGGTACGCAATCAGCAGACCATTATAGAGATGCCGACGGACACGGCACTCATTGTGCAGGCATAGCAGCAGGCAAAACATATGGTTGGGCTAAGGGAGCTAGAATATTCAGCCAAAAGTTACAAGGGCTAGAAACATTATCAGGAAGTGATGGCACAGGCATTCCGATCTCTCAAGCATTTGATGCTATACGTTTATGGCATAGTGCAAAAACAAACGGTAGTCCAACTGTTGTAAATATGAGTTGGGGGTATGGATCAACACAATCTTCTGATCCTACAAACGGTGTATATAGAGGAACTCCTTGGACATACGGAGTTGACTATACAACTAGAGGCGAACTGTGGGCGGCAACAGGTGTAAGTAGAGAATTTTTCGGTCAAATGCGATTACCAGTTAGAGTAGCCTCAGTTGATGCAGAAATTGAAGATATGATTGATGCCGGAATACACATATGTATTGCGGCTGGAAACAATCGTTATAAAGCCGATGTGCCCGGTGGCGCAGACTTTGATAACACTGTAACTTTTGGTGGGTTTGCATATGAATATCATCAAGGTAGTTCACCTTTTAGTAGTGAAGCATTTATGGTCGGAAATATTGATGCAGAGGTAGACGGTACTGTAGACAAAATTGCAGATAGTTCTACAAGAGGCCCTGCAATAAACATTTATGCACCGGGTGATAACATAATGAGTACATCAAGTAGAATTGCAGATTCTGGATATACACTTTTAGATTATCCAGCTAACAGCATATACAAAATTATGAGTATAGGAGGCACATCTATGGCATCACCGCAAGTTGCTGGTGTTTGTGCATTACATTTACAAGTACAGCCTGATCTTACTCCTGCACAATTACAAGATAAAGTTTTTGCAGATTGTAAGAGTGTTATTTCAACAACAGGTTCTGATACAGATTACGATAATTATACGTTAACACTATTAGGCGGTCCTAATAGAATGCTGTATAGTAGACATGGTCAAGCAAATCCGTGGGCTATATCAGGAACGATAAATATTAGTGGAGGTAACTAATGGCATTAAATTTTCCTAACAGTCCTAGTATAGACGATACATTTACAGATGGCACAACAACTTGGCAATGGGATGGTACATCTTGGAATGTAGTTGCAGGCGCAGGTATATCAGCAGAAGCACCTGATGTCTTTAAGACCTTCACAGCAGACAGCGGTACAACTACAGCAGATGCAGAAGATGATTCTTTTGCTATAGTTGGCGGTACTGATATTACAACAGCAATATCAGGAGACCAAGTTACAATTAATTTTACAGGATCAGTAGCAACCCCGGATCAAAATCTATTCCAAACATTTAATGCAGATGCAGGAACTATAACAGCATCTAGTCCTACTGACAGTTTAACAGTTGCAGGAGCAGGCACAGTAAGTACGGCTATTAGCGGTAATACACTTACTATTACAGGTGCTGGCGCAGCTAATTTAGGCATTGACGATTTAACAGATGTCGATACAAGTAGCAATCTTCCGTCTGCAGGTAATGTTTTAAAATGGGATGGTGCTAAGTGGTCACCTGGTGCAGACTTAACCGCAGGTGGCGGTGGCAATGATGTTACATCAGTAGTTGCACCATTTGCGTTTGCTAGAATAGATGCAGGAAACTTAACTACACCAACACAGTTTGTTGAAATGCAAAGTGCGGCACACGTATACAATGCAAACACAGACAGTTACATAGACTTTACATTTGATACAGCACAAAGTAATACTAATTATGTAGTTGTCACTGATTTAGAAATTGCAGGCGATGCAAATATATCTGTTGAGATTGCAAACAAAACTGTAAACGGATTTAGAGCTAATTTCTATGACGATACAACAGGAACAGAATTAACACCTGGTTCTGTTGGTGCTAATGTTCCAGTGTTTATGGTTTACAATTCAAACTTTACAGTAGATGTTAGTGTAGGTGCAAACGCAGATACACTTGACGGATTTGAAGGTGTATACTTTTTAAATTATAACAACTTTATTAATACTCCTACTATTCCTTCCGATGTAAGCGACTTAACTGATACAACTAGTTTATTATTTGATAAACAGTTTAGTTCATTAACAAATACTCCAACTACAATAGCAGGATATGGAATCACAGACGCCTTTGATGGAGCATTTAGTTCATTGTCTGGCAAGCCAACTACTATAGCAGGATATGGGATCACAGACGCTTTTGATGGAGCATTTAGTTCATTATCCGGAACTCCTACAACAATAGCTGGATACGGCATAACGGATGCTTTATCGACAAGTTCTAACATAGGAGATTTAAACAATGTCAGTAGTGCTGCACCGTCAACAGGACAAGCACTTGTTTGGGACGGAAGTACATGGGGACCTGACACAGTAAGTGGTGGTGGTGGTGATCCAGATCAAAATTTATGGTTAACATTTAACGGTGATGCAGGTAGTGTTTCTGCTAACACAACAACAGATACATTCACATTTACTGGTGGTACTAACATAAGCACAACAGTTACAGGCGACAGTGTGCGTATCGATATGCCAGCGGCATTAGGTGTTAGTAAATATGACGATCTAGAAGAAGTTGTGCGAACTGGTAGAACTATAGATAAAAGTTATATGCCAGCATTTGCTATGTTACGCCTAAACAATGCAGGCAACTCTGCGTATCTGTGCGACAGTCACGGTTATACAGGAAACAATCCTACACTATATGCAATAGGTGGTATGACTATTGCTTTTGACTTAGATCAAATTGCAGGACATCCTTTTGAAATTCAAGACGGTACAGGAACAGCATATAATACAGGATTAATTCATGTAGATATTATTGGCAATGTGTCGACTGGAGCAAACGCTCAAGGTAAAGATGGCGGAACATTGTATTGGGAAGTTCCTGAAACTATTTCAGGAAACTATAGATATCAGTGTACATTGCACCCTGCAATGGTAGGTGCTATAACAATTAAACGTATATCAGTTATCTAATTGTTTTAACATTACTTCAATTTTTTCTTTAACTTTGAACAAATTGTGTTTTGTGTCTATTAATTGACGCGGACTAATAATGCCTCCGCTACTTGATTGATGTCCTACATCTATTTCATTAGATAGTTCCTCAAACGTTTTTATATAATTGACTAGTTTGAGTTTAACTTTTTCATCTTCTATTATAAGTGTAGCATTCTTATAACGCTTTAAATCATTAGTCCATTTTTCTGACTTTGTTAATCGTGGAAACATGTTTCACCCTACGTTTTTACCAGGAAGCACTATAAACTTATCTTTTTCAAACTCACCATTGCTTGATTCTGTAATCGACGAATCGTCTTTTATAGATTCAAGACAACACGGCATTAGGGGAGGAACATGATGAATTTGCCCTTCGCCTATAACTGTTTCAAAAAGTTTTCCTGTATCAGTATCAATCCAACGCAATTTAAAATTGCCTGTATTTACAAACCAAGTTTTTTCTTTTTTTACGTTAAAGAAAAAGTCTGTAATACTTCCTACTTTTTCAAATGCTAATATTTTTGTACAATAATCATTTGTTCTTGCTATTGTAAGTTCATGTCCCCATGATTGTTTTGATACGTCACTACTCATTGTCTTCCATTACCTTTAGTACTTCTGTTATTGTTGATAATTTTCCTTGTATTGTTTTGTTCTGTAGTGTATTTCTTAACCCGTGGTGTAGTGGCTTAGGCCATTGTCCAATTGATACCCAAGCATATCCATCATGCTCTTTATTTAATTGGGGGATGAATTCTTCATTTATAACTATTAGATAGGTATGAAATGAAAACCTATTATCGTTACTTACAAAACTTTCTAAAGGAATTACTTTCTTGAAATCTACATTACCAATTTCTTCGTAAATTTCTCTTTTTAATCCTTCCCAAGGAGTCTCTTTATTTTCATTTGTTCCGCCAACTAATCCCCAAGAGATATTAGACTTAGGACCAGTCCTATGTAGGAATAAAAATCTTTTTGTATTTAGGGAGTAGAATAATGCTCCACTACAAACAATATCGCTCATACTAGTAGTTATGCATCTAGTAGTATGTTCCAGGTCCCTCCTGAGTATTCACCTTCATAGCTCTTAATCCAAAACTCGCCGTTCCATTTATATTGTGTGCCGGTATTTAGATTGCTTATGTATGTTGCAGGTGAATCAGTGCTTCCATCGTTTGCACCAGAAGCATCAAACACTACATGCCATTTAGAGCCGTCCCATTCAACAATATCGTTTTCATTTGCTGTAAAATCTGAACCGTCAGTATTTTTCCAAGCATCTGGTCCATCTACATTTTCTGAATTTCCTATATCTCCAAGTATGAGTAACCTAATACCTGCTCCCTTTACATCAGTAGGATTAAATCTTAAAGGATCAATAATGTAATCTACACTTGTATAACTATTTGGATTTCTAGCAGGACCTTCAATAATAGTATCATCTGGTAATGAATCGCTGTCGAAATTAATTACAATTTTTGTTTCGTCCATAGGATTAATAGTAAATGTTCCTGTAATATAATTTCCATTACTATCTACCATAAGTAGTATTCTGCTTACATCTGCTTTATATGTGCCAGGGTAGGCTTCAACTAGTTCTCTCCAATTTACTTCGCCTATCTTATTACGCCACACTAATTGTGCTACATCATCAACTACACTTAAACCATAATTTTGATAGGTACTACTAATACTTGTTTTATCAAACAATCTCTTTGTATTAAAGTCCATATTTCCGTCACCTTGATTTGGAAATGCACCGTCATCAACATTGTATGTGCTTCCGTCATCTTCGGTGTCTATTGGACCTGTATTAACTCTTGTAACAAATACAGGTTCAGTACCATCAATTTGTCCTGCTATTGTAGCACCTAAGTTAATATCCCCTGTTTGTTCATTGAATATGTTAGATATAATACTTGTAGTTACTCCTAAGCGTTTTACCTTTGCAGGCGGTGTTAAGTATATTGGGGTACTAAATTGTATACTAGCAACATCAATTTCACTATCAACTCCTATAGGTATAGAACGTGATGAAAAAGTTATACCTTCTATGTTTACTACAGTTAAACTAGTCCAATCTAGATAGTTATCTGTAGTTTGTATTTCAAAACTAGGATTAAACAAAACTAATATTTGCTCTAATATTTGTAATTTTTGTTCTGTGTTTGTAGCCCAAAGATCAGCACTTACTTTTAATGTATATGGAGCAGGCATATGTCGTTCTACAGTGTAGTTTTTACCTTGTGTACTAAGATATTGTCCAGTTGCTTCGTCAAAAGTGCGTTCACGTATGTGACGCTTACTTATTAAACTAGAATCGGCTGTGCGATCTCTGTCCATTTCAAGACCAGTAATGTAAACAGACATTCTTGGTGCTGTTGGAATCTTGTTTTCGCTGTTGTCTCGTATTATATTAGCAACTTGTCTAGTCATATCTCCGTACATAACTGGAACTTGCTTTTCATTTCCGTGTGCATCTTGCACATTGAAATTACTCAACATTCTTACTAGTTGAGTTACATACCTTCTTATCTGTGCATCATAAAAAAATTGCATTACGTATTATCCGGTTTTGGTCTAAGTGCTTTAGAAAGTGCTTGTCTTTCTGTAATTGTTTCTCCACCAATTTCATTTGTATTGGTATTATTAATAAATGTTCCGATTTGAGTTTTTCTATCGTTAGTATTAGTCATTGTCATTCTAATATTATCCTGTACCTTTAACCACCTAGTACCATCAAATTTAAACAATCTATTAGGTAAAAAATCTGTACGTAAAAAGTAATCACCTGTTTCGTTTATAGCAGGAAAACTTGTTCCACTTCCGAATGCTGCTCCATTAGGTGGTTGACCGTCTTCTACTAGATAACCTGCATACCCACTTCTACTAGGTTTACCTGCGCCTGGGTCGTCTAAAGTAGTTACACTTGTTCTACCAGTATCGTCTGTAGTAATAGTATAATAATGGCTAGTATCATATCCTGATTTTTCTGCGTCAGCTTCTGCTTCGCTTAAAACAGCATCATTAATTGCCTTTTCTTTATCATAAGTGCTTAGTAAATCTCTCAAAGTGTTTTCTGTATATTCAGACCAGTTAAAAACATCTGTAGGTGTATTTCCTGATGTTTGAGCTGTTGCTTGATAAAGTTTTCCTTTATATTTTACAACTTGTCCTATCTCATAAGTAACAGTTGAACTGTAATCACCCATAAAGATATCTTCATCTTCCGGTACTTCTAAAATATCGTTAAACTCTTGTGAATCAACAATCTGTTTTAATTTAACTCTATATAAGTGAGGATACCAAGTAGGTGAAAATCCTTCTGCCGCTCTGTTTACATCTTCAACAACATAATATCTTTTAAGACTAGTTGCAAAATCGTTTTCAGCATACTCATCTTTTAAATGCGGGAGTTCTATAACATCACCGCTCATAATCTTCCTTCCTAGCGTTTTTACACTAGAAGTAATATGTATGGTCATAAACAATGTATCATTAGATAAGAATAAACCAAATTGGCTTAGATCGAAATCAATGTCTTGAACGTTGTATATACCCCGTATAGTATAGATATCTGGATCATACTTTCTGTCTCTGTTTTCTAAGAACAGTAAATCTTGTATTTGGGTATTATCTTTGACTACTTCACCGTCGTCTGTTCCGACATACTTGTGTATATTAACATCAGTACCGCCGACTGTAAACATTTCATAGATCCTTTGATCCATAAATTTGTAGTCATTTCCCTTTTCTGGTTTATATAATGATAGTCTTGGCATATACATATTTATCGATACGATAAATACTATTGGAGAACAAGATAATATGGCAACTAGTTTAGCAACACAAAAACAGGAAATATTTGACTATGTTAACGCCTTTTTAGGTGGCGGCATGGTTGATGTAGAATTAGATCCTATACACTACGAATCTGCTCTAACAAAAGCATTAACAAAGTATAGGCAGAGAACAGATCACGCTGTAGAAGAATCTTACTTGTTTTTGACACTAATTGAAGATCAAAATGAGTACATATTACCTAGCGAAGTTATCGAAGTAAGAAAACTATTCCGTAGAAGTATTGGATCTAGAACAGGCAACGGCGGAGGCGGCTCTCTATTTGAACCTTTTAACTTAGCATTTACTAACACATATCTTTTAAGTGGATCAACTCAAATGGGAGGATTAGCAACTTATGATATGTTTGCAGGATATCAAGAACTAGTAGGGCGTATGTTTGGGTCATTTATAGAATTTAAATGGAACACAACTACAAAGAAACTTACAGTATTACAACAACCTAGAGCTGACGAAGAAGTTTTAATCTATGCTTACAACTATAGACCTGATAATCAATTATTTGAAGATTATCTAGCAAAGCAATGGATTAAAGATTACACACTAGCAGGTTGCAAATACATGCTAGGAGAAGCTCGTAGTAAATTTGCTACTGTTGCTGGACCACAAGGCGGCACAAGTCTTAACGGTGACACACTAAAAGCTGAAGCTCAAGCAGATATGGAGAAACTAGAACAAGAGTTATCTCTACAAGTTGCTGGCGGCGTTGGCTACAGTTTCTTAATTGGCTAATGTTAACGCTATAATATAAGTCTACTGTAAATACAGTATGACATACTTCCAACTTAAAGAAGCAAATCGTTTGTATTGGATTGTAAAAGGTCAACTCATCCCTGAATCATGGCAGGAAAAAGATATAATGTCTACTTATGAATCTTATGTAAAAAGATTATGGGGTAACATCGAAGCATATCAGCATGAGATTGGTTTTGAAGCAGCCTGGGCAAAACGACAAGCTCAAAAAAGTAAAAAATACTTGACAAAAGCGTAATTATTCTATATACTGTAAAGTATATTATACAAAGGATAATTTAAATTATGTTACCTAAACTACTTGTTGTCGGTCACGGCAGACACGGTAAAGATACTGTCTGCGAAATGCTAGAAGAATACGGTTATTCATTTCAATCAAGCTCTAAGTTCTGTTCAGAACTGTTTATTTTTAACGATCTAAAAGACAAGTACGGATACACCAACGAGGAAGAATGTTATACAGATAGGCATAATCATAGAGCCGAATGGTATAATATGATTCACGATTATTGCAGAGATGACTTAGCAAAATTAGGTAGAAATTTATTTGCACAAAATAGCATTTACTGTGGGTTACGTAATAAGAGAGAATTCTTTGCAATGCAAAACGAAGAAATATTTGACTATGCTATTTGGGTAGATCGTGCAGATCATTTGCCTACCGAAGATCCTAGTTCTATGAGTATTGAACAATGGATGTGTGATTATACAATTGACAACAACGGCGATTTAAAAAGATTAAAACTTAATGTAGATACACTTATTCGTACTATCTTTAGAAATCAGGGATTAGGTCACCTTGCTTCCAGCGCACCCCGTCCTTTTGAAGAATCCTCTGACAGTTAGCACATATAGTTTTTAAGTTAGTAGGCCGACAATTATCTAATCGTCCATCAATATGATATACGTCAAATTGCTCTTCATTCTTTGATTTATACCCGCACTTTTCACACTCAGTTTTCTTTACATAGCCAAATCGTTGCCAGCGAGGCTGTCCCCTACCAGGTCCGCTATATCTACTACAACTTTCGCATTTTGATCTGTAGTAGGGTTTATCGTCTTTATAATAATTAATTGCAGCAGGTTTACTGTTACAGTTTTTGCATAAAGGTCTCATATTATTATTTAGTTGCCCTTTTCGGTCCCTTTTTCATAGTGTTTAATACAGCTATTTCTGAAATATCTGCTAAATAATAATAACAACTACTCAACAGGAGAATTAAAAATGGCATTATCATCACCAGGTGTAGAAGTCAAGGTAATAGACGAAAGTTTTTATACCCCAGCTGAACCAGGCACCGTACCAATGATTTTTGTTGCTTCCGCAGAAAATAAAACAAACGGAAGTGGCACAGGAACAGCAGAAGGAACGCTAAAAGCAAACGCTGGCAAACCTTACTTGCTTACATCACAAAGAGAACTTGCTGAAACTTTCGGCGATCCAGTTTTCTATACAGATTCAAATAACAACCCAATACACGGCGGCGAACTAAACGAATATGGTTTACAAGCTGCATATTCATTATTAGGGGTTAGCAATAGAGTTTATGTTACTAGAGCAGATGTTGACTTAGGCGTTTTACAGCCAACAGCAACAGAGCCACAAGATGCACCAGCAGATGGAACTAACTGGTTTGATACTAACGATAGTTCATATGGTATTTTTGAGTGGAATAGTTCTCCAAAGAATGTAACAGGCGGACAGTCTTTTACTGTTAGAACTCCTATTGTAATTACAGATACAACAAAATTAGACGGCAACGGAGATCCTAAAGAGTCAGTTGGAAATATAGGTGATTATGCAATTAAAGCAACAACCGATGTCATTAGAGTATATTACAGAAACTACACAGGTAGTTGGGTAAAAGTTGGCTCATCAGCATGGGTTAACTCACATTACGTTGCACAAGGTACAGCATCTAACCCAACACTTGGTGCAAGTACAAGTTTAACTATTACTGTAGGGTCTGGTTCACCTATCACAGTAGCAGAAGGCACTGATTTAGATGACACAATATCAACAGCAAACGCTGATGTGTCATTCCAAAATGCAGGTATTAGCTTTGTCAAAATTGATGGCAAGTTTAGCATTTTTAACGATGGATCAGATGATGAAAGAATTACTATTGCAGACGTAGATGGTTTACTTGGTAAATTAGGATTGACAGCAGGAACATTTGATGCACCAAAACTACAAATTAGTGCTCACACAAGTGTTCCAGAGTTTAAGTCAACAGACACAATTCCACGTCCAACAGGAAGTTTATGGCTTAAAACAACTGAGCCTAATCAAGGTGCAAACTGGAAATACAAGCGTTATAACGATAACACACAACTATTTGATAGCATTTCAGCACCAATTTATGATTCAGCAGCAGCGGCATTGTATGCTTTAGATAGAGCAGGCGGTGGTGTAAACCTACCAGTAGGAAGTACATTTGTACAATCTAACGTTGAAGCTGCAAGCCCAGTTGAAGGTGCATTTACAATATTCAGTCGTGCTAACGCAGGTGCTACGCAGATTGTAGGTAGTGCAATTACAGCTACTACATTCTCAGCACAAACTTATGCATTTAATATTGCTGAAACCGACGCAGGTAGCAATGCATTAGGTTCACCTGTTACAATTAGTTTTGTAGCAACAGGTGCTGTTGGCGATGCTGACTTAATGGCTGGCGCTATTAACAATTCATCACTTGAAAACATTCAAGCAGAAGTGAGTTCAGATAACAAACTTATTGTTAAGCATTTACAAGGCGGTGACTTTACAATCCAAGATACAAACAGTGCATTTGCAGCAGCAGGCTTTGTAGCATTTGTTGTAGGCAATCCTTCAACAACAGCAAACCTTTACAACAGAAACAGTGTACTTACAGCAAGTAACTGGAAAAAAGCTATATTTACAGCAAGCGACGATGCACCGGGTGCATTAGCAGCACAAGGCGCATTGTGGTACAATAGTGTTGTTGACGAAGTAGACTTAATGATACATGATGGTACTACTTGGGTTGGTTATCAAAATTTCAATGCTGATTATGCTTACACAAATCCAACAGGACCAATTGTAAGTGCTTCAGAACCAACACAACAGTCAGATGCAACAGCACTAGTAGACGGTGACATTTGGATTAGCACAGCAGATTTAGAAAACTATCCGTTAGTTTATAGATATGATGGTGTTAATTTAGCATGGGCATTACTAGATGTTTCAGATCAAACAACTGAAAACGGTGTACTATTTGCAGATGCACGTTACAACACAGCAGGTGCAAACAGCGACGAAGCAGGTGATATTGTAGATCTACTAACAAGTAATTACTTAGATCCAGATGCTCCAGATCCAGCACTATATCCAAAAGGTATGTTGCTATGGAACCTAAGACGTTCTGGCTTTAATGTTAAGCGTTTTGAGCGTAACTATGTAGATATCAATGGAACAAATGGAAGATTTAATAATGACGAATCAATGGCTGGCTACTATCCACACAGATGGGTAACTGAGTCAGGCAACCAAGCAGATGGTTCAGGAAGCTTCGGACGTAAAGCACAGCGTAAAGTTGTTATACAAGCGTTACAAGCAATGGTTAATAGCAATGACGATATTAGAGATGATGAATCAAGAATCTTTAATGTTATGGCAACACCAGGATATCCAGAATTGATTGGTGAAATGATTAGCCTCAACTACGATAGAGGACTAAGTGCATTTATTGTTGGTGACTCACCAATGAGATTGACACCAGATGCTACTTCACTTAATGAGTGGGCAACAAACGTTCGCAGAGCTGTTGAAGATAACGATGAAGGACTTGTAAGTTTTGATGAATATATGGGTGTTTACTATCCAGCAGGATTCACAAGCGATAACGCAGGTAACAACATTGTTGTTCCAGCATCACACATGGCATTAAGAACTATTGCACTAAGTGACCAAGTTAGCTACCCATGGTTTGCACCAGCAGGTACAAGACGTGGTGGTGTAACTAACGCAACAGCAGCAGGTTATATTAATGATGAAGGTGAATTTGTAAGTGTAGCACTTAACGAAGGTCAAAGAGATACACTTTACTCACAGGCTATTAACCCAATTACATTCTTAAGCGGAAGTGGCTTAGTTGTATTTGGTCAGAAAACAAGAGCAAGAAATGCAAGTGCGTTGGATAGAATCAACGTAGCACGTTTAGTTGTTTACTTACGTAGTCAACTTAATAAACTTGCAAAACCATACTTGTTTGAGCCAAACGATAAGATCACAAGAGATGAAATTAAAGGTGCAGCAGAAAGTTTAATGCTAGAACTAGTAGGACAACGAGCACTTTATGACTTCTTAGTTGTATGTGACGAATCAAACAATACACCAAGTAGAATAGATCGTAATGAGCTATACTTAGACATTGCAATTGAACCAGTTAAGGCTGTAGAATTTATTTACATTCCACTTAGACTTAAAAATACAGGAGAAATTGCAGGACTTTAATTAGGTGATTAGGCCTCTGAAATACGGGGCCGACACTTTGATAAATACTAGCAACAGGAGAAAATAGAATGGCAATCTCAACATTATCAAAAATTACAGTTCCTTTAGCGAGCGACACAAGCGCAAGCAATCAGGGACTTTTGATGCCAAAACTCCAATATCGCTTTAGAGTGACTTTAGAGAACTTTGGTGTAACATCAGCAACAACAGAATTGACAAAACAAGTTATGGATGTTACCCGTCCTAACATTACTTTTGAAGAAATTACATTAGACGTGTATAACTCCAGAAGTTACTTAGCAGGTAAGCATACTTGGGAACCAATTACATTGAATGTACGTGACGATGTAAACAATAACGTACAAAAACTTGTAGGCGAACAACTACAGAAACAATTTGACTTCTTTGAACAGTCAAGTGCAGCTAGTGGTATTGACTACAAATTCTTAACACGTATTGAAGTATTAGATGGCGGCAACGGCGCTAATGAAGTTGGTGTACTAGAAACATTTGAGCTTTATGGCTGTTTCTTACAAAATGCTAACTACAATACACTAAACTATGCAACAAGTGATGCAGCTACCATTGCATTATCAATTAGATATGATAACGCAATCCAAACACCGCAAGGTCAAGGTATTGGTACAGCGGTTGGCAGAACAGTCAATACGTTAGTAACCGGCGGCGGCGTTTAATAGACGCTTTAACTAGATTGCTATTCAGATAAGAAAGGGAAGTCGGAAACGGCTTCCTTTTTTTTATATACGCACTTAATCTTTTCTGATAAATATTATTATGGCAAATAAGTTAAATGGATTCTTAGACAATTTTTTCGGCGGTGTGTTAACGCCAAAAGGCAATTTGGGCGACTTCCAGCATGCCCAAAGACTTTATGTTGATAACGCATTTAGGCTTGCACCAAAAGTTAAATTTCTTTACTTTGTAAATTTTAATTTTTACAAAGATGATAAGCATGATGTACTAGCAGGATTTCCAAAATTACAAAATAGGCATAGAGCAGAACTTAATATGCTTGTAAAAACAGTTGATTTACCACAGTATAGATCAACCGTAGATGTAAAAAATCAATATAACAGAAAGAAAAACGTTCAAACAAGAATAGACTACACACCAGTTTCTTTAACAATGCATGACGACAATGTTGGCATTACTACAATGTTAATGGAAGCATACTACAGATACTATTATAGAGATTCGAATATTTCAGATATTACAGCAAGTTATGATCCAAGAGGAACATATAAAGAAGCCAATGGTAGAACATATAGATTTGGTTTAGATAATGATAAAATGGTTCCTTTCTTTAAGAACATAAAAATATATCAATTTAGTAGACACGAATATACAGAATATACACTTGTTAATCCAATTATTGAAAGTTGGGGACACGACAGTATGGACCAATCAGCAGGTTCAGGTATAGCAGAAAACAAAATGTCAATTAACTACGAAGCTGTATTATATAGTAGAGGTGCTGTAGGCGAAGACAGTCCAGCAACATTTGCAACAGATCACTATGATACTACTCCAAGTCCATTAAGTGTTGCAGGCGGTGGTGTAGGTAACTTATTTGGCGGCGGCGGTGTACTTGATGGCGCATCAAGTGTACTAGGAGATATTACAAGTGGTAACTTTGGTTTAGGCACACTTATTACAGCGGCAAATACAGTTAGAAATGCAAGAGATTTAAGTTCAGATAGCATAAAAGCTGAAGGTTTAAGTATATTAACAGGGGCAATAGTAAATGCTGGTAAAAAAGGTCCAGGCGGATTACCAGGAATACTTGTACCAAAATCTACAGCAAACGGGGGCGATAATAATTCAACATCTGCATCAACAAATAGTGCAACAAATAATCCTGCACTGTCAGCATCAAAAGTTGCAGGTGCTCAAGCAGCAAATGGCTTACCAGTAACAGTAGGCGACGGCGGAGGATAATATGGCTCAAGGAAATTTACCACAACAAGGTTTTCAATCAAGCGATCAACCAGTAAGAGAATTTTATGATAGTTACTACAAAAAGAAAATAGAATTCCCTAGTAATGATGTTGACGCTGTACTAGCATACTTTGACAAAAGAGGATTTGAAGACAGAGCAAGTGCAAGCGTTGCTACAATATTATTACAACAAGCAAAAATTGATAATGTTCCTGTATTTAAATTATTAGACACTCTACAAGGCTTAAATGACAGCCAATTGAGTGCGCTAGTTGCAGAAATTCTAAACTATAGTCGAGGTAAGACAAGTACATTAGGTTTCAAAGTAGAAACAGACTCAAATATTTTAGAATCAAGAAACATAGAAATATTTGAGGTTTAAAAAATGCCTAGATTCGCTCAGGGCAAATTCAACTTAAAAAATCCTGACAAGTATGTAGGAAATAAAACTCCAACATATAGAAGTAGTTGGGAATTTGCATTTATGAGATTCTGCGACGAACACCCTAGTATTGCACAATGGGCAAGTGAAGCAATTAAAATTCCTTATAGACATCCGTTTACAGGTAAACATACAATTTATGTGCCTGATTTTTTTATAGTTTATGCAGATAAAAAAGGCAAACAACGTGTTGAACTTATAGAAGTTAAACCTGCTAATCAAACAATTAAAGAAAAAGTAGGTAGGTCTAAACAAAACCAAGCTGCGTATATAGTTAACCAAGCAAAATGGGGTGCCGCGCAATCATGGTGTAAGCAAAAAGGTATATTTTTTCGTATTGTTAATGAAGATGATATTTTCCATCAAGGCAGACGAAGATAAATAATACTAGTAGTTAATAGGATATTACTATGACAAAGAAATTAGAAGAACTTTTAGACTTACCAGAATCTAAAGAAATAATAGAAGAAGCTAAAGCAGAAAAGTCACAGCCGATTACTAAGCATAAAGAAACTTTGCGAGATATTGCAGAGTTTGATAAGATTGCAAGTGCATTACCTGCCGTAAAGGGTTTAGGTGAAATGGCTGATAACGAATTAAATGATGTTGCAGATCGTGCTTTACAAAGTTATGAAGACTTAATGGATTTAGGTATGAACGTCGAAAGTCGGTATAGTGGTAGAATATTTGAAGTTGCCGGAGGTATGCTTAAAACTAGTTTAGATGCAAAGATAGCAAAAATGGATAAAAAATTGAAAATGATTGATTTGCAACTTAAAAAAGAGAAGCAAGACAAAGACAATGCCACAGGTGAAGACGGTATGATTAACGGCGAAGGGTATGTAGTTACAGATAGAAACAGTCTACTCGAACGTCTAAAAGGACTCGATAAAGATAAATAATATATAATAGGAAACAATATAATGGCGTTTACGGATTATTTAACAGAAGCAAAAAAAGTTTATCCATTTAAAGTGGGTGTAGCAGGTGAACTACCTGAAGGGTGCGAGGCAATGCTTAAAACTTGTCTTGAAAAGTATGGCGTGAATAATATGAGCGCAGGAAAGAAAACACCTATCCAAGAACGTCCTTTAGATTTCCCACAACTACAGAATACAGAAGTTACTTATTTTGAAGTTGAATTAAACTATCCAACAACTACCCAAGTATTACAAGAGTATATAGGTCAATGCTGTGGTATAGATCAATCATATCTAATTGTTAGAAATCCAATGGAGCCACAAGAGCAATATCAAGAAGAGCAAGCAAGCGATGAATATGTTGCGAAACTTTCAACTCCAGAATTAGAAAGTGTTGACGGTCAAAATGAAGTTGCAGGCCAACGTGTAATGGACTTATTAAAAGAATTAGAAACAGCACGTAAAGAAAGAGGCTTCGATACAACTGACGGACCAGTTGGTGAGTCTAGTGACATTGACAACAGCGAAAACACCAAAAGTGCAATAGGGAGCTAATTATGAATATGAAAGATATGATTCAGCGTATGACTGATATCGAAACAAAAAAACAACAATTAAATGAAGACGGTATACCTCCAATGGCTCCTGAACCAGATAGAGGAATGC
>Ga0255777_10000043_pt1 | contig 115824 bp, 88 predicted proteins | sample 101ome_15_FD_179975 | JGI IMG/M metagenome (GOLD analysis project Ga0255777, IMG submission 179975) | Coastal salt marsh microbial communities from the Groves Creek Marsh, Skidaway Island, Georgia - 101402AT metaG (version 2) | ecosystem: Environmental > Aquatic > Marine > Intertidal zone >... | reverse complement strand
GAACGAGACTCTCGGTGCGAAAGTCTCGACGTCGTTCGAAGAGTTCTTCTTCGGCGGAACAAAGCTGGCTGAGACGGACGTCGGAGTCGCGTGTCATAACGTGCGGCGAGATATCCGCACATCGTCTCTCATTTCTTGCGCCGCGGGCGAAGATAATGATGCTTTCATCGCAGAAGAAATCGATTCGGCGACCGTCCCTGTGTCGATGTCGTGCGTCGATGACATCGTGTCGCAACTCGAAGCTTCGCTCGCTCTTTTGCTCTGAGTCTAGACAAAAAGGGACACATTGGAGGGTCCTGAACGGAGAGCTTTCTTCCAAAGAAGGGGGGGTCTGGAAGAAGTTTATCCACGGAGGCGCCGGGGAGCCGGGACGTGTGCGGCGCCTGGCGAGCGAACGACGTCATAAATCATCCGCTGACGTCTAGATGGCGCTGGCGTACGCGTCTGCTCGAGTCGCACCCGCGCTCAAGGTCTCTGCGACGAAGCGAACGACGAGAACGGTCGCCAAGAGAAACGAGTCCGCGATGTCTCGACGAGGTGAAAATGTGATTACTCGCGCCAAGGCCAACCGCTTGCAAGAGTCCAACGCGCAGAGTCTCGTCGACGCCACGGAAACGTTCATTTTCGACTGCGACGGTGTCATTTGGAAGGGTGATTCTTTGATCGAGGGCGTGCCGGAGACGCTCGAGATGTTGCGCGCCATGGGCAAGCGACTCATCTTCGTGACGAACAACTCGACCAAGTCTCGTGCCGGTTACACGAAGAAGTTCCAGTCCCTCGGACTCACCGTCAGCGCGGAAGAAATCTTTTCTTCTTCTTTCGCGGCCGCCGCGTACTTGGAGTCGATCGATTTCAAGAAGAAGGCGTACGTCGTCGGCGAGACGGGCATCTTGGAGGAGCTCGACGGTGTCGGTGTGCAACACATTGGCGGTGAAGCCGACGCTGGAAAGCAAGTCACTTTGGCGAGCGGGGAGTTGATGCACCATGATGAGGATGTTGGTGCTGTGATTGTTGGTTTCGATCGCAACATCAACTACTATAAGATTCAGTACGCGACGCTGTGCATCCGAGAAAACCCGGGCTGCATGTTCATCGCCACAAACACGGACGCGGTGACCCACTTGACTGATGCGCAAGAGTGGGCTGGAAACGGTTCCATGGTTGGAGCCATCAAGGGTAGCACGAAGAGAGAGCCCATTGTGGTCGGTAAGCCGGCCGCTTTCATGTTGGATTACATTGCCAACAAGTTTGACATCCGCAAGGACCAAATCACCATGGTCGGCGACCGCCTCGACACTGACATTCTCTTCGGCAACGACGGTGGCTTGAACACTTTGCTTGTTTTGTCTGGTGTCACGACGAAGGACATGCTCTGCAGCGACGACAACACCATCGCCCCGACCTACTACACGGACAAGTTGGCTGATTTGTTGTGCTTGAACAAGGTTGCTGCCTAAGTAATTTGCTCAGTGCGCACCGCGCTGTTGTTTGTTTAATCATATACATTTAAACCTTTGAGTGACCTCGGTGTCTACGCTAATTACTAATCTAATCGCTCTCTAAAACTCACTTGCGGCGTTCCTCGTCGAAGTCACGGCTATCTCTTCGCCTGACGCGTCTCGATCCCTCTGGGCTGCGACTCGCACGACTTCTACGGTAGCCCCTATCCCGACTTGACCCACGTCGGTCATTTCTCTCAGCTTTTTTGACATGCGCTTTTTCTTCACCTCGGCCGCTCAAATCTTTATACTCGACCTCGTCGAGTTGATGAAGTGCTAAGGTGGTTTGCGCAATCACCTCCAAATTTTCCCGTGTCGCGCCATCCACAAGGCGATACCAAGGTGGACGTGATGGTAGAGCAATCCCTAATTCTCGTGAGGCTAAAAAAATGCACCCGCAAGCAATTACCTGTGGCTTGAATCTCACGCAGAGCGCTGTCATCGCACTATCGTTACACAAAGTCCATATGCGTTTCATCAACTCAGTGCTCAAATTGAGGTGAACGCCCAGCGTGTACGCAAAGGGATGAGGAGGACTGACGTGCGCGAAAAATCCTAACTCACGCAGCAACACCATTTCCATATTCTTTGCGTCTGTCTTCGAGATCTCATATTCTGGAGTGTTGATGGGCAACACGACTCGTGGTTTTTTCTCGATTCTCTGCACAGCCCTTCGCACAGAGTTGAGTATGTCCCTAAGCTTGCGATCCTTTTCCTCGAGTTTACACGCCAAGGCGATGCATGCCGTCGCGACGAGCTTGACATCGTACTCTGTGAGTGATTTTTTCGTGTAAAAACGATGAAGAAGCGTCTGAGCTGTGATCACGACGCTCACGGGCGACTGTAAAAGTAAACAAGACGACCGAATGAGGAGCGCGCCGTACACTCTTTGCAAAAACTCCGTCTCTTCGTCCACGTTTTTCGACCGCGACGGGGTATTCTTCACGTCTTCGGTGATGTAGAAGTTGTCCACCGCACTCGATGTCTGTATCATGACGATGCGCCACGTCGAAGCCCGCCTTCGGACGACCGTCGAGCGATGAAGTGAGGGGCAAGCGTGACTGGCGTGGACGAAACGTGGGCGTCCACGTTTTCTAGAAGATACGAATGCCAATAGAATAGAATACAACACATTTAGCTACTGTAAGCTTACTTCGAGTAAACCCGATTGCGGTTCGCTAAAACGCCAGCGTTGCTCTTGCAAGAAAGTCTCGACGGCGACTGGAAGTCTTGACGGCGTTCGCGAGCCGACAGTGTGATGCCCTGTGCCCACAAGAACGCGTGCGTGCGAGTATCCAGACGTTTGTAAACGAGGTAACTCGCGTCTAAGAAGTGTAACCGCTTCCGCTACGTGCAGTCCATGTAGATCTATGACGCCATCACTGCCGCCGCCGCGACTAGAATAGATGCTATTTGCCGCGAGGGAGTGAGCCTCGGACATTTTTGCTGCGGCTTCGCGACCCTGTCGTGAAAGTTCCTTGGCGAGAGCCTTATTTCCACTAATATATGCGTTCGTTGCCTGTTCGTAGCATACATTGCGAACTCGTGCATAATCTCGTGCCTCGTCTCTGTTCGCCTTGTACAACTGCGACACCGCGGCTCCGGTTTCCACCCACTCTATCTTCGTCTTCGTTCCAGATGAGACTCCTCGCTCGATCTTCGACATCCGCGAAGTTCCATTGGATGCGTGATCGTTCGTTTGCCAGTTATTAAACGTCGTCGACGCTTTATTGACGTTGGATCTACCCCCCGAGAGATAAATTTTCGTTGGCAGCGGTTCCGGCTCTGTCTTTTTCGTCGCCGCTCCGACGCCGCCACCGAGAGTGGGGAACGCCTCAACGTCGTCGACATCGGGCGCTTCAACCTCCGGCACTTCATCATCCATCAGCAGCTCCATGGCCAGTTCCACGTCTCCACCCGTATTCATCAGCGCCTCTTCCAGGCACGCCGAGTCAAAGTTTGGAAACATGGATTCAAGAAACGCGAGCGACTCCTCGAATCCTCCGTCGCTCGTCGTCGTCGCGTTCAGCGCTCCCCCCTCCGCCTCCTCTCCCCCCGCGTATCGCCCGTTTTCACTCTCCACCACCCCTCCCTCTCTCTCGAGCTCCTCCACCCCGTCGACGTGCGCGTCTTCATCCTCTTCGGGCACCAGTCCCAGAGACGCCAACTCGTCCCCAAACACCGTCGGCACCGCCCGCTCGACGTCGACGGTCGGACGAGACCGCGGCGCGAACACGAACGCCGACGCCGACGCGTTCAGACCGGTCGCGGACGACGTTCCCGCCCGATCGTCCGCCTCCATCGTCCGTCCGTCCGTTCGTCCGTCGACGAGTGCCGATCGACGACGACGACGACGACGACTCGACCGAGACTCGACCGAGACTCGACGTCGTCGTCTTTTTACTTCCACGATCGGGCATGCTCTTTACGCAGTGTACCTCTTTAAAGTCTATCTCGATCACCTCCTCTACTCCACGCCCCGCCTGAGCCCTGCGCCCTCGCCATCGTCTCGTCTCGGTACCGTCCATCGGTCCGTCGGTCGGTCGGTCGGTCGGTCGTCTGGTCTCGACGGGTGGTTGAGTGGCGCTGACTTGGATTGGATGAGGGCGACGCGAATGGGCGACGCGATGCGACGGTCGGAGTGGTGCGCGTACCCGCGAGACGCGAGAAAAGATCCGTCGAGCACGCTGGATGATCTACGAGGCGCCGTGGGGACGGTGACGCGCGTGACGGTGCGAACGGTGAAGGTGCCGAGTTGTGTGGCGATCGTCTCGGCGAGTTCGGCGGCGAGCGCGGCGGTGGAGGACGCGGACGGGATGATTGAGGTGGACATCGTCGTGGACGTGAGTCAGGGTGTCGTCGTGGACGTGCGACTGAGCGACGAGGCGAGGATGCATCCTCGCGAAGAGACGGCGTCGGTTGGAGGAGGCGAGGCGACGGTACCGGGCGAGGGGCGCGTGTGCCTGCCGACGTTCGTGGACATACACACGCACATCGACAAGGCGCACACGTGCGAAAGGAGTCGAAACCTGAACGCCACCCTCGCTGGAGCGGATGCGGCGTGTGCGAACGATTTTCAATACTGGACGGCGGAGGACGTTGAGAAGAGGATGCGTTTCGCGCTCAGCTGCGCGTACGCATACGGAACTTCAGCGTTGCGGACGCACTTGATGTCGGGTAAGGAAGAGCAGACGAAAATTGCTTGGGAAGCTTTTGCAAAATTACGGGATGAATGGAGAGGTAAAATCGAACTCCAGGGTGTGAGTCTGTCGGTGTTGAGTTTCTTTCGCGATGAAAATAAAGCTCGCGCTTTGGCGCAAATGGTCAAGTCTTACGGAGGAGTGTTGGGTGCCGCGGTATCTTGCAGTGATGCTGGTGGAACACCCACCGATCATATCACGACGTGTGGAGATGATATGCCTAAATTGTTGGACGTAGTGTTTTCACTCGCAAAAGAGTATGCCTTGGATCTTGATTTTCATTGCGATGAAAACGGGAACGCTTCGTCGAAGGGTTTACTGTATATTTCTGAAGCGGTCATTCGCAACGATTTCAAAGGGTCTGTGGTTTGCGGACATTGCTGCTCTCTCGCTGCTCAGTCTCGGGAAGAGGCGAAGCGCATCATTAATGCCGCTCGTGAGGCTGGCGTCACCGTTGTTTCTCTCCCCGTGGTAAATCAGTGGTTGCAGAATCGAGATCCAACCGGTAAACTGACACCAACGAGTCGAGGTGTGACGAGAGTAAAAGAGTTGGCTGAAGCTGGGGTGCCTGTCTGTTTGTCTAGTGACAACACACGAGATCAATTCTTCTCCTACGGTGATGGCGACATGCTCGAGACATTTCGTTCAAGTGTGTGCATAGCACATCTAGATCGGCCCTTTGGATCTTGGCCGAGAGCTATTGGTGCAAATCCATCACAAGCAATGAAATTAGGTGAAAAGTCTGGTCTCATTGCTCCAGGTGCAAAAGCGAATTTTATTCTTTTCAAAGCTCGAAATTATAGCGAATTATTCTCTCGCTCGCAGCACGATCGGGTCATTATTCGCGATGGCACTCGTATCGACGCGAACCTTCCGGATTATGAGTTGCTAGACTAATGCTAATGTTTACAATTACATCGCGTCATCGACCACGCCGACGACAAAAGTTGTATTGTTATGCGCATAAAAATTCAATTTACTTCAGTGCCTCTCTGCGAGAGCGCAGCTTCAAGCTGACTTCTAGGAGCACAACCCTTCGGCAATGTGTCCCTGACGCGACTTAGTGCCCAACGTGTATGAGAATGGGACGTATGGAGACTCTGGAGACTCACAAGCGCGCAAGAAGTGAGGAGTACCTCACATGCCTTTCGATGAGAAAATTGTGCGTTGTTGATCAGCACCCTCAAAACGTCACAGATGCATGTAAATGCATCGCGTGCAATCGCTCGTGACTGAAATCGAGAAGGGGTTGCAGCCTTTGTATCAGAGATTAGCACTGACACCAGGTGAGTGAAGTGTCGGCAAATCACGAGTGCTTTGTCTGACGATTCTTGCAGCGCAAACATCACAGAGTGTGACACAATATCCATCACCGTGGAGGGTATCGTGGTATTACCATCATCATCATCATCAATCATCTTTCGTGCTTTGAGAAGCGCAGGAATAGCAATTCGTGAGAGGCGTTCGAATTGTTCTATCGATGCTCCCGGTAAAACTAGCACACATCCAACCAAAAGACTCTGGCGAAACTCAGCCACGTTCATTTCTGCCTCCTGAAGAGTCTCAAGTAGCGCGACCAACGATGCATCGTCAATTTTGCCCACGCGATAGAATGTCAAGATATCTTCTATAATTTCTACCGTATCTTTTGAACGAAGTGAAGGTGGAATTGGCGCCTGCAGAGCATCTGTTCGAAAAAGACGCATCACCGGCTCAACCAGAAGACGTAAATCCCATCTAACTTCATACCTCGCAATTTCATCCATGACTCTGAAAGAGCATATCGTTTCCTGTGACGGTGGATTTTTTGCAAAATATTGCGCCAAACTTTCGCTGATTTCATTCGCTAAATGAGTAGACAAGACAAGCGTTGATGTTGCATTTTCCGCATGACACCACTCCACAATCCGCAGTAAGCCAAGCAGAATCCCCTCGGGAAAAGTTTGCGCGACGACATCCACATTTGTTTCCTCATCTTCTACACTGATACATTTCAAGACGTACAGAGCAAAGTGACCTCCGTGAAACGGTCCATTACATGGTTCACTCAGGTGTTCAGCCGTCAAGAAAGGAAGCACAATCGACAACAGTCCTTCTTGAGGATTTAGCAAATGTGCACGGTCAGATTTCCGAGCAAAGAACTCCTCGCAAACGAAACTGATCACATCTAGCGTTTTCGTCGTACTCAGCTCCCGTGGTATGGTCCTTAGGAAATCCGCAAAATGATTCAAGATGTGAGGTGTTGCATTCTCATGCTTTGCCTTCACAAAACTTGGCACGAGACGGAGAGTTTCGAGCAATATTGACGCTTGTGATGCATGCGCGATGGCTGTGTGAAGAATTCGACGGTATACTACGTCTGGTGCAACAAGTATTGGCCAAACCAAGTCTTTTGCTAGTTTTGAAATCATACGGCTGGATACACTTGTATGCGCGCTTGAAGTAATACGGTTCAATGCAGTGACCGTCTCACGCTCAGCGGTCTGTAAATTCGAAGCTTGTTGAGACAGCATTGTGTTTCGGAATGAACTTAAGCGTTCAGAACAAAGCAAAGTAGGAATGATGTGCATGGTATCATCTTGAGAAACAGATTTCAGTTTCTCTTTCACTACTGCTGCATCTTTCTCCGTTGCGAGAACGTTCACGAGTGATTCTATTTCCGATACCTCTGGGACTGACTTCCTATCTGAATTCTGCAAATCTGATGTACTCGGATTGATCGCAATCTCACTCGCTTTCTTCGGTGATTCTGTATCCTTGTGTGAGTTGGGAGCAAACTCGGAAGAAATAACCACCATGAACTCCCGTACTATTTCTTTGTTGTTTTGGCATTCGGCAAAAGCTTTCATCACGGGTTCCCGAATATCTTCTGTAGCACTTGACATTCTATCGTACAGTTCATCTTGCATGTCGCATTGTGAGAGCAACTCAGTGAATGTTTCTGTAGAAAGAGACCACTTTGCTCTTCGGGAGAACGGGTCAACTGGTTTTGTGAGAGGCTTTCCATCCTTTCCAACGAGATGTGAGCTCCAAACCGCGAATAGCATGTCGAAAATATCACCGCGCGAGTGAGTTTCGCCCTCTCTTTCTTGTCTTAGCATACAGCGCAAGTTGGGAACGATTACTGTATCCAGGACATCACTGGAGCTCTCATGAATTCCACTCGTCTTGAGAGCGTCGAACAACGGGCTCATCATCACCTCGGTCGACACTGACGTGACATCGTAAGAAAACGCACGAAGCGATTTTAGAGCTGCCGTCGTGGATGCGTGCGCACTCACGTTCATTGTCTTGCCTCCCGGTCGAAAGATTTGAGGAACTTCCGCGGCAACACGTAGAACAAAAAGAAAGAGCACAACGCGAGCAAGATGAAGTCAACCGGGCTCAAGGCGTACACGATGACCTCGTCACCCTTACCATCACTCATGCGCGGTCCTCACGCGTGTTATGCGCACCTCAATGAGCACGCGAGCGGTGGTCTGAAGGTTCAATTCTACTCTACTGGCTACGTCATTACAACAACATATTCTTCTTCGCGGCTTTTGCTCGCTGATTGTGGTGTTTATGAGCGAAATCTTTTGCAGTCAAGCCTCTTGTAGCTTTTCCTCCAGACTTTCGACTTTGGGCTAAATCGTGCGCTCTGCTCACATTTCGTGTACCTTGGTCTGCGGCGGCAGGGGCGGCGCCAGTTGGTTTTGGTGCAAAAGGCACAGCCTTCGCGTTTGGAACAAAATCTGCACTAAAGCGAGCCTTGTTACCACCAGCTCCGAGACCTCCGATCTCAGATTTCTCTCTCTTCGCCTTCGCAGCCGCCATCGCAGCCGCTTCCGCGGCACTTTCAGCTGCAATTTTTTCTGCACCCTCTTTGTATGAATGATACACTTTTTCATCCGAGATGTAAAAAGTTCGTTTTACCGCTCCCGTGGACCGTACATTCGCGTTCCCGGCTTCAATTTCATCAATACCCAGTGCAGTGTTTGCAACTTTGACTGGAAGATCGTCGAATGAGTCGTCATATTCGTCCTCGTACTCTAACTCTGCTGCCGCCGTTAACACTTGCCTCTTTTCATCAGCGGTGAGTTCGAAACCCATCTGCTTTGTTCCTTTTCCAATCGCTTCGCTCAATTTCGGAAGAGTTCGCTTGAGACACTTGGTATTTAGAGGGGGGCATCCAAGAGTGCGGTCGAGACAACTCAGATTCTGTGGAAGCGAATTGTCAAATATGTTCTGCAGTATTAACTCTGCGTTTGGACCAAAGTGGTCCACACAAGCTTTCAAAAACCCGATCCCAAGGTCTGGTAGGACCATTTTCACTGATTCAATCACAGAAACGATGGAAGAAGCTATTCCAATGTACTCACTCGATGTCCCTACTTGTATTTCTCTAGGTGTGGCTTTTTCACCGCGTAAACAACTAATTGCAGCGCTTGCCGATTCCCTAACCAAATTCAAACTTCTCTTATCCTCCGTAGCGTTTTCAAAGTGTGTGACGACGTCGTCACGAATGATCTCGAGGGCACGCACCAGATTACCTTTCTGGCACAGCCACGAACCAGCCTCAGGATACACTACACTAAGTGACGTCAACGAAACCGCAACATCGTGGAAGTATGACAACAACTCGAGTAGATCTTCCGGTGCTAACTCACCGCCCTTGGTCGCAGAAATTCCTCTATCTGACATTTCTTTCAGGTTCTTCTCCATTATGACCCCTGTCTCGATAAAGTCGTCGATGAGAGTTGGTAACAGTTTTACTCCGCCGTCTATCACTTCTCGAACCAAATCACGATCACATCGACCGTACAAGACCGACAGATCGATTATCTTCGGTACATCGAATAGACTGTACTTAAGAATTATGCGTCGACGCTCGTCTGCTGTCAGACGCGAGCGTTCTCGACTTCCATCGTTCACCAGTCGGAGTAAAGTGAGAAACACTTTCTTTCCAAGCTCATACTCTTCCGCCTCTGTCGACGACATTTTCGTTTCGTCACCGCTGAACTCGTAAGGACGAGGTCTAAACTGCAAGTACGTATCCAAAGTTTTCGCGAGCCCATTCCCGTTTCGTTCGACGTGTGTCCAGAACGCTTCGTTTGTTCTTCGCAACCCACTATCGAGAACGTCCGTTAGCGCCCGACGAGCCATCGCAGAACGCTCGTCGAGGCCATCTTCATCGCCTGGGAGATATGGAATATGTCTAAGGTCCCTATTACCGCGCAGAGACGGTCGCCACATCGGGCCGCGGGCCACGAAGTGTCGTTACGAGCGGCAGCTATTCCGGGCCGGGCCATGCCTCTCTCTACTTCAGGGCGCGTACGACCTCACGCGTTAGACGAGACCCGCGACTGCGCCCTGAACATCGCGATGGGAGACGAAATAGATGAAGTGATAGAGTTTCTATCCGATAAGAAACCAGCGGTGCGAGAACAGGCGATGCAAATCGTACAAGGCTTGACGGGGACCGATGACGGCGCAAAACTGCTTTACGCGAAAGCGGATGCGTTGGTCCCGAAACTGCTGCATGCGCTGGGCGCGGAAGGAGGAGAATCGAAATACGCAGCCACAGCACTTGTGAATTTGACTCATGATCCCGAGGTCATCACGAAAGCCGTGGGAAAGGGTGTCATTGAGCGAGCCATGGACGGTCTCCGTGACGGCGACGGCGCACCAGTTGATCTCTTACTGTCCATTTTGGCCAATGTCACGACGGCGGAGAGCGGTGTTCACGTTTTAAGTCAGGAAGGTAAGCCATTGGAGGGATTCTGGCTATCCAAATTGATTCAACTCCTCTCCACGGGGACCCCGGAGGCTGACTACGATCAAGCAGCTTCAGTTCTGACAAACGTTACTCGGGATCCTATCGGTCGGCGAGTGTTCCTAGACCCGAAGAGAGGACTGCTGGCCTCTGTGATCCCATTTATGACGCAATCAAATGAGCTCAGACGCGAGCGTGTGGCTGCCGCTCTCAGAAATTGCTGCATGGATGACGTACATAGAAAGGCTCTCCTAAACTTTGTCTCACCGGGAAGTGAAGAGCCTGAGGGTGAAATAGTCAGAGCTCTGCTAAGACCGATCAGCGGAAAGAAAGTTGGGGCCGAATTATCTGATAATGTTCGTCAGGCTTGTGCCGAAGCGATTTTTGCATTAGCTAAGGATGAAGAGGGACGTGAGCTGCTCGGAAAATTGGAGGCTCCTCGAACACTCAGGGATGGATACGAGCTCGAGGAGCACGCAGAAACTTGTGCGGCACTAGTAGCGACCGGTGATTTATTCCTGAAACATGGAATGGTACCAGAGGATCTGCAAGAAGGCTTGAATCAACCACAGGCTGTGGAAGTCATCGGTGACGACGAAGCTCTAGTGATGGGGCCTGGGTTCGGAGGCGGTGGATTTATTAATAGCGTTGACTAAAGTTTTATTTTCTGCCTAGAAAGATCTGTACATGTTTGTTCACTGAATGGACGAGATAAAACGCCGAAGTAGAAATTAGAGATATAATATTCGAACCCAAAAACTCAGAAAGCGTTTACGAATGTGCGTAAGAATGCCTTGCACTTTCAATTATTAATTCCAACATCAATTAATTACTTGCGACACGATTCAAGGTGGCCACATTCATTAGAATGGAGAGCGCAAGCCATATAGTTCCCCTATATGGATTTACATACGCGCGATATTGTCTTTGTGTTCTCATCAGCGTAGAGTGTGAGATCGGTCGCATTAGTCAAGTCCATTTTCATTTAAATGATGGAATTAATTCTTAATAATTACACCGCGACGCTATATTCGATATTCTCCGTGTCTCCGTGTACTGATCGATAGAGGCAATTTTCTTTAAGAGATATCATCGCGTTGAATAGTGAAATTCCTCCACAATGATGAGTTTATGCTGATCGAATTAATTAATTGTTATTTCACAGTGATTACGCTCTTGCAGCTTTTATTCTCCATTGAAACCTGACGCTGATTCAGCGAAAGGCTTTTCGACTTGATACAAACGCTGTTCTTTCAAATAGTCTTCACGGGAGCGCGAACAAACTCGTGGTACTATCCACTTGAACACATATAATTTTCGAATTAAAACTGCATACCCTTTTCAAGTTAGTGTGGGAACCCGTGCGCTCGATTTTTATCGACGCCGTTTAGCCATCTAGCGTCGCAATTTCTTACGTTTATGCTTGCAGTATCACAAGATGTTGATTTTCCGGTTGAGATCGACTGATGGAATTCTAGTTTCGAGAAACGAATTAAATTAATTTATTTTTCATTTCACTTAGTTGTTGATGCGTCGCGGTGCAGCCGGCAGGCACTTCACGACGTGCTGGGATGGGTGCGAGTCTTGTGAATTAGTTTTCGTACAAATAGTCGTCGCAAATTATCTTACTGGTGATTAAGTCGCACTTACATAACAAACAAACTATCCTAGGCTCTCGAGGACTGACTGCCGAACTTGACTGACTTACCCAACCTTGCTTGAATGTGAGCTGGCTGGACGTTTTACGCAGTCGCAACCGGCTTTTTCATGACGATGAGATACATCGGCGAGAAGATACCGAGATCACCGCCCTTCTCGAGGTTCACAGCCGCCTTCAACAACATGGTGTGGACAGCTTGGGTACCCTTCGGCGCGAAGCCGATGAATTCAAGCACGCCGGTGAGGATGTGGGTGAGGTACGCGGCACGACGCGCGGACTTCATAGCTTGCTGCCACGGAACAGCACCAAGCGTGGCGCGATCGAACGTGAATTGGACATCGAAACCAGCGGCCTTCGCGGCTTCGATACAGTCTTCGATGGTGCGGACTTCCGGCAACGCGTTACCCTCCGCAATACCGTCAACGACGTCAACGTGGATCTTGTTGTTCTTGTCGTACTTATCAGTTCTGAGCCACTCATACGAGGCGAACAGAGCACCGGGCTTAAGTACTTGGAAGACTTGCTTGTACATGGCAGTCGTGTTAGAGGCGTGGCACGCAGCCTCGATAGCATAGGCACCATCGAAGGTTCGGCCCTTGAACACCTTGGCAAGATCCATGAAGTTACCTTGCACGATCTCCGTCAAATCTTCCACGCCAGCTTCCGCGTTCAAGGTCTTGCAGCGACCAACTTGGTACTCGTTGATGGTGATACCCGTGACCTTACCACCAGTGGCCTTCACTATGTTACGCATCGGTCCACCGACACCGCACCCGAGGTCCAAAACGTTCATCCCCTCCTTGAGGCCAATGTTCTCCGCAATAGCTGTTTGAGCGGAATGAAATCAATAAAGGTTAGTCATCTATATGAAGTAGCTTCGACGCGCCGGGTTGCTGATGATTGATGAGCGTTTGTTAGCGATGAACGTACCGACTTCTTGACGGATGATAGAAGCCTCGAAGCTTTCCCCCTTCTCGCGAGCAGCAAAGTGGAAGCTTTCACCCCAACCGTACTCATAGAAATCCGTGATGAGGGAGTAAAACTTGTTCACGAAGTCTGGAGTAGAAAGAATACGGGATCCCACACCCTTGCCGTCTTCTTGATCGAAGAACTCGTTGTAAGACTTGATCCCACGGTCCACCATGCTCTTAGCCATCGCGCCCGTCTTTCCACTGAACGAGTGCAACGGGTTCTTGCGGAACCAGGAAAGCTTGGCGGCCACGTAGAGACCACCGGTGATCGTAACACCACCGACAACCATCTGGATCTTCTTATCTTCGAGCGCGTTCATGATGCGCTCCGTCGCCATCTTGTCTGGCTAACTCCGGATCTGGAACTGGCTTCTACGTCCAACGTCGACGCTCACAGGAGCTGCGATGTTGTTTAGCTGAAGGTACGGTTATCGAACGTTAGGAAAAGTCGATTTACGCGTTCCTAGAGTGGACGTCTCAGACTGACGCCCGCGAACCCGCGAAAGATTTAAGCTACGTCACTTTGGATAGACGCCGTCGCCGCCGCAACTCCAACTCGACCGAAGCGGGTGCTCGTTTTTTATTTTTGTTTGTTTTTCAAATTCGAATGTCTTAATATTTTTTTATTATGATTATATGCGGTAGGGTTTCAGTTGGGGATTTCCGAGACCTAGCTGACCCCGTCCATCGCGTCCACTCGTTTTTTAATTTTTCAGACAGTCTCAGTGAGCGAGTCAACGGAGAGCTCGAGCTCACCGTGGGCGTAAACGTTACGTCTAAAGGATGGCGTGAATGAAACGATGCAGAGGAATCAGAGGAAAACGTGACGTGAATTACGGTCGATCCTTGGTGAGGGGGCGATATGGATAGATGGTATTGCACCGAGGCTAAACAAGTTGAGCGACACTGCCAGGCTTCTGGCGAGTCATTAAATTCACGGTTTCGTCGACACCTTCACCATAGAAGCGCGAATGAGGCTGTCGCCGATTTTATATCCCTTTCTGAACTCTTCAAGAATCGTATCCTCATCCATCTCCTCGTTCTCCTCTCGCATGATGGCTTCGTGGTCGTTCGGATCGAACGGTTCACCGACACCCGGCACCGCCTGGAGGCCTTGCGACGAGAGAATTTCCATCATTTGCTTGTGCATATTCTGATATCCAGTCAAAATTTTCTTTTCACCCTCAGTTTCACCAGTGATGTTCTTTTCGGCGAGATCAAAGTTGTCGAGAACGGGCAAAAGAGCCTTGACAAAGTCACCCTTGGCACTGGAACCAATGTTTTCTTTCTCCTTGAGCGTTCTCTTGCGGAAGTTGTCGAAATCTGCGTTCAGGCGCAAGTACTGATCCTTCATCGCCGCGACTTGGTCCTCCATGCCCACAACTTTCGCGTTCGCATCTCCGATTTCCCCCTTGAGAGCAGTCAAAATTTCTACCGCCTCCTCGTTATCGCCGATGACCGACTCAAGTTGCGCCACAAGACTTCCGAGTACGCCGTCGTCTTCGTCCTTCCCTTCGCCCTCAACCTCGGGCTCATCTTGAACGACTTCAACCTCAGGAGATTCTTCGGCCGCGTCGACAGCCTGCGCAGATTTCGAACAAAATTCAGCAGCGTCAGTCACTCACTACTCATACCCTTGCCCTCAAGATGACACCCCGCCTTGACTTGGGCTGTAGTGTCGAGATCGATGCGCGTCTGGTCGGATTCTATCGCGGAGCTCGCTGCATGAATCGTCCGAGTGTACATCGCCGGGGGCACCTACCTCCTCTTCTCCGGCCCGGACGACAAGTCCGAACCGTCCCTTTTGCACGACCCGGCTTCTTCTGGAAACCGAGCGAAACTTCGACACATCGCGCGCCTTCACGGTCGCGAACGACGCTGAAATGGTGAACGACGACATTGCACGAACCCCGAGCGAGACTTCTCAGTGTGTAGACGACGCTGACGCGATTCGTCTCTCAGGGCGAGCAGTGAGGGCCTCCCTCCTTCCTTCCTTCCTTGCTTCCTTCCTTTCCCGGCCGGGGGTGGGCACGGCGAGTCATTACCCGTCATCGAGTCCCTCACGGAAGCCCGGGAAGAGAAAACAGGACGTCTCGGAGCCACCGCCCGTCTGTTGTGAGTGCATTTCATTCAATTCAATTCACGTCGTCGCGCCACACCGAGACTCCGATCCGTGGTCGCGAACCCGTGATCGCGGAGTCGGAGTAGAGCTTCGGTGAACATGTTCATCTTCGACGCGGATGAATCCAGGGCGATGGTCTTGAGCACGCTCGCGGGGCTCACCACCACCCTGGGCGGTTTCGTAGCGGTTTATAAGAAGCCGGACGCGAGGACGCTGGCATTCCTGCTCGGCATCGCCATCGGCGTCATGAGCTCGCTGTCGTTCGTGGAGCTGTATGCTAAAAACGTCATGGAGCACGGCTTCCTTCCGGTGACGGCGTCGGCCCTAGCGGGCGCTGGATTGTACGCGTGCGTTGCGCCTTTCCTCCCGAATCCCGAACACGGCGCCGGACAAACCGGAGGGGCATCGCCGAACGAGCAGACGACGATAAATGCGACTTCGAAGAGCTCTGAATCTAAAGAAGGAGCTGCGGTCGGTGGATTGAGTAGAGGGCGATTGTTGAGACTTGGAATCTTGATGGCGTTTGCGATGACACTGCACAACCTTCCAGAAGGCTTCGCGGTTGCGTGTGCTTCGTTCACGAAAGTCGGACCCACGATGGCATTCGCCATCGGTATGCATAATGTCCCCGAAGGGATCATTATCGCAGCCCCCGTGTACGCGGCGACGGGCAGCCGGTCACGTGCTATTGCTCTCGCGACGGCGAGTGGGTTGTCAGAGCCGGTGGGTGCACTTCTCGCTCTGAAGTTTATGAAACCTTATCTTACGCCCGAACGTTTAGATTATCTTCTTGCGGGAACTGGTGGAATCATGACTGCTGTTTGTGGTCTCGAGCTCTGGTCAGAGGCGAAAAAGTGCGGAAATAATGACAACATGTACAGAGGAATCATCTTTGGCAGCGCTTTGATGATTTTGACCTTACACCTCGGCGCTTAGATTCTACAGTATTACACGTTTATTTCTAGAAACGGAACTTCGAGGGGAGTACGCTTGAAGATGCTCGTCGGTAAAACCCGTGTAAAGGCGTAGTTCCGCGTAAGGACTGGATACCTCCACGGAGCGTTCCACCGTGGTTTTCACGCCACCGGAACGTTGGGCTGTTTTGCCCAGGACTCAGGCCGGCGCGCGCGTCACCCGGCGCGACCCGATGAATCGGGGCGAATCTTACGGCTCGAATGCGTTGTTACTTTTCTAACAGCAGCCTAAATAAGCTATCAAGGTCGAGAGAAAGCTTAAATAAGTCATCGAGCTTCTTTTTAGGAATCACGTGTACTGTAGAACTAGTAGAAGGCGAAAGCATCGCAACGATTATTAGCTATCTCTAGACTTCTAGGTTGTTGTAGACTATCTATTCATCTGGAATTTGAAGAAGATTTTCGCATTTTTCCGATGTCTCCATCGATTACGTATACATTTCGTGTAGAAGGTGAAAGCATCGATTCGCAACGATTATTTGACTGCGACGTGGTTGAAATTCCGTGATATGACGCTCTGATGTTTTTCTCTTCAGCCGCATTCTTTGCGTAGCTTTTCCATGTGTTTTCGTCTCGCAAAAAGATCCCATGTCCCCATGCTGCGTCCTCCTTACAAGTCGTGAGAAGACTCGGTACAGCACTGCGGACTTCCGTCTTGCCTGTCCGGTGATCTCGAGTCGTTGCCCGCGAACTAGATTTGAGACTCGCGATTCCATCGAAAAGATGTAATTTTTGTTCAGCGTCGACGCTACTTGAAAGAGAAATACTGTGAGTTGAACCAGGAAACCCCACTCGCATATCCTCAAGATCCTGACGCGTCAGAACATCAGCTTCAACAAGCTCCCTGACAAATCTTTTGAGTACGAGGCAGTGATTTTTGAATTGCTCAAAGTCAGAATACCCAGCTCGATCGGAGATGTATGTATTTATCCTTTGCTGTAAATTTATGTCTTCTGCGTTCGTCTGAAACTTCTGGAAAGAAATGGGCCCCAGATCTCTGAGCAGCCTTCGACGCTGAGCTTCGTTTCTAGCGTCGAGCAATCGAACGCCCACGTCTTCTATTCCAAACATTACTAACCTGCGGAATGATAAAACTGTGCAGCCCAGACTGTACTTTTCCATCATTTTGATCATGTTTACGTACACACTGCAAAGATGTGGATATCGTAGTACTTGAGTAAAACTATCTTTGAAGATGTGCGCGAGCACACGCTCGTGGTACACGCCGTACATGACCATTTGCTTCACTAAATTCTGGAAAATGTGCTCGTCCATTTTCAAATTGGCAAAGGTTGAGCCGATTACGAGTAGCTGAGTCTCGTTCCACTTCGTAAGTGGCTCATTCATCATCTCAAACAGATTGGTGGGGTGCTCATTCTTCGGGTGACCAAAGGCTCCACTACCACATATGAACAGGCTTCGACTCCCTCGCGGAACGACAAACGTGCAAGACTTTGACGCATAAACCTGTTCAGCTTTGACACCGTAAAGTGGATGACGTTCATATTCATCAATCTCTGACTTTTTCTTCTGACTCCTGTCATCATTGGACACTACCGGCTGGATTCTCTGTGGTTTGTTTGATGCCGTCACCGAGCCATTGCCGAGCTGCCCAAAGTCATTCGCACCGCAGACAAACACGTCACCCAAGGTTGTCAGCATCACTGTGTGGAGATCTCCTGCGGCTATTTGCATGATGGACACGCTAGTCATCGTAGATAGTAGAGTCAGCGAGCTTCTATCTTCGGTCGAGTGTAGTCCCAACTGACCGTGACCACCCGCCCCGCAGACATAAACTCTACCTGTATCGGTAAGAATTACTGTGTGTGCCCGCCCTCCTACAACCTGGATGACTTTCTGGCGTTGTTTCTGCTTTTCCTTTTCTTTGGCATCGACGATGTCGAGTTTATTAATCTCATCGATGAATTTTTGTTCGAGTTCTTGAGCATCAAGGTAAATTTCCTCTACGTCGACTTTTTTTGGAATTCCTCCGAGCAAGTCATCGTGACCCATCCGACGCGGGAGGAAAATATCACAAAAGTCATCGCAAGCCAGTTGACCATGACTGTTGGAACCGAAACCGTACAAAAGGCCACTTTCTGTCACGACGAGTGTGTGGTCGCCCCCGCAAGAGATGGATGACACTGATAAACCGTTCAACGCAGACACCAACTTTGGTTTCGAATAGTCCATTCCGTCTCCGTGTCCAAGCTGTCCGCAAGATCCAGCTCCGAAACTGTACACACTCCCTTCAGCAGTCGTGATGACAGTGTGAGAATCTCCAGCCGCACAAGTCAAGACTTTCGTCGTAGCATTTGTCACCCAGTACATCCACTTAGGAACATGGTGCTCGAAGTTCACGCTAACTTGACCGTGCCCAGTGCAACCGTTAGAATCTTTACCCCACGTGAGGCACTCTTGAGTCGTCGAAACTGCGACTGAATGTCGACCCCCGGCGGCAATATCGCGAATCTTTGTATCACCTATCGTGTCTAGGTTGACAGGAACATCTTGCCTACGTGTCGTCTTCAATCCGAGTTGCGAACACGCGTCAGATCCAACCACAAGTACGCGCCCATGATGATCCGTGTAAGTGGGATCCAGAGTCTCCAGCACCTCCGAGTCTGATTCAAGGAGAATGAGCGCGTGATCATCGCCTCCAGATACCTTTTTCACTCGAGAACCCACGGGAAGGTCTATTTTTATAGGCTTGACGTATCGATGCAAGTGGTGTGGGACACCGCGTAGTGTCTTCAACCGTTCTTCCAACAGCAATACCATTTTCTCCCCAGTCAAGTCGAGAGCGCGTCCACATCCATCAAACAAAAGACCACAGTAAGTCCCAGGCGCGTAAATATTATCATCATCTTCCGAATGACCGTTATTCCCGCACACGACGAGCGTCCTGGTTGACGACGACGCTTCCTTCTCGGTTTCTGGTTGGGTTTCTGAGTCAGATGGGGATGCGTTCAAATGTCCGCCGGCGGCCGATTTATCGTCAATTCTACTTATGTCGACTTTTTCCTCGCCGTCAGAGTCGCGTAATCGTAAACCTTCGACAAGATCTGGATCGCTAAACTGTGTATTGGACCTGTCTCGCCACTCGACTCGGTGAATGGTCTGAATGAACTTTTGTTTCACGACGTCCTCTTCCGTGTAGTGAAGAACTGGAACGCCCCAAGCGTTCACGGATTCGTCTTCACCCATCTCCCGACGCTCATTCATCTCTTTGGCCCAGAATCGCGAGAGAGCGAGAGGTCACGGCCGTCTTCGTACGTTGGCACCCGCGGCCACTTTCGGGAGACGCCTCGAACGTGTCCGAGGGAATCGCGCGCGTTTACGCCGCAACGAGCTCGGGCATGAGGTCGAGAAGTGTACCCGAGCCGAAAAATTTCACGTCTAGATCAAACCGCGGGATTAGCGCGCGATTGTGGTGCCGTCGCTCGCGCGGTCGAGACCGCGTCTCTCCGAAGGGGAAGGATTGACGCGACCCGAACGACAACCACCTCGTCGTGTCGCATCTCCACATCTCGATCGACTTCATGCATGGTTTCACCGATGAAATTCTTCGATGAAAAACAAGACGCATCGATAGAATTCATTTCATCGGTGTTGACCCTAGAGGAAGGGAGAGAAAAAGAAGAGCGCACACGCTCGAGTCGGCGGTCGTCGGCGTCGCGCGCACCCGCGACTGCGCGTCTCCACCCTCCGCCCGGTTCGGTGCAGCGAAGATGGAACTTCAAGCTCACGCGACGATTCCGAAGAAAAAGCCCGTGCTCGTGTGCATCCTCGACGGCTGGGGAGAGAACCCGATAGAGGATGAGCACAACGCCGTCCACGTCGCGAAGACGCCCACGATGGATGCGCTCAAGGTGCGCGGGAGCGCGTATTACCGAACCGTGCAGGCGCACGGTACCGCGGTTGGTCTCCCCACGGACGCCGATATGGGTAACTCCGAGGTTGGTCACAACGCCCTGGGCGCCGGAAAGGTGATTGCCCAAGGTGCGTCTTTGGTGGACATCGCCTTGGAAAGCAAAAACATGTTCAGCGATGCTGGCTGGCAATACATCAAGCCTGCGTTCGCGAACAACACGCTTCACATTATTGGTTTGCTCAGCGATGGCGGTGTTCACTCGCGCACCGATCAAATTTTCGGAATGATGCGAGGAGCTATCGCCGACGGCTGCAAAAAGTTGCGTCTTCACGTTCTCACTGACGGTAGAGACGTCGCTGACGGCACCTGCCACGAGTACATGGAAAAACTCGTCGCCGAGCTCGATTCTTACTCTGCTCAAGGTTGCGATGCGAAGGTGGCTTCAGGTGGCGGTCGTATGGCGGTCACGATGGATCGCTATGAAGCAGACTGGGCTATGGTCGAACGAGGTTGGAAGGCGCACGTGTTGGGTGAAGCGCCGAACAAGTTCAAGTGCCCGAAAGAAGCTCTCAAGGAGCTCAAGAAAGACGGTGCCACGGACCAGTACATCGCTCCATTCGTCATCGTCGATGGTGATGACAAGGCTGTCGGTACCATTCAAGATGATGACGCCGTCGTCATTGCGAACTTCCGCGCTGATCGCGTCGTCGAAATCTCCAAGGCCTTTGAGTACGCTGATTTTGATGCGTTTGACCGCATTCGTTTCCCCAAGACCAAATTTGTGGGTTTGATGCAGTACGATGGCGATTTGAAGCTTCCGGCCAACTATCTCGTCCCGCCGCCTCTCATTGAAAGAACTTCCGGTGAGTGGCTCGCGAAGAACGGGTTGAAAACATTTGCGTGCTCCGAAACTCAAAAGTTTGGTCACGTCACGTTCTTCTGGAACGGTAACCGCTCTGGCTACTTCAACGAAGATCTCGAGACGTATGTCGAAATTCCGAGCGACAACGTGCCGTTCAACCAAGCGCCGTTGATGAAGGCTCGCGAGATCACCGCCGCCGGAAAGGAGGCGCTTCTCTCTGGTAAGTATGATGTCGTTCGTGTGAACTACGCCAACCCAGACATGGTCGGACACACGGGTGATATGGGTGCCACTGTTGCGGCTTGCGAAGAATGCGATGCTTGCGTGAAGGAACTTCTCGACTTGGTCGAGGAGCTCGGAGGGATGTTCCTTGTCACCGCCGATCACGGCAACGCCGACGACATGGTCCAACGTGATAAGAAGGGAGGTGCCATGAAGGACAAGGAGACCGGTGAGCTCTTACCCCTTACCTCGCATACTCTTGCCCCAGTCCCTGTAGCTATCGGCGGCCCTGCGTTGCCGGAAGGTATCAAGTTCCGTGATGACCTCCCCAGGGCGGGCTTGGCTAACGTCACTGCCACGTACATCAACCTCATGGGTTACGAGGCTCCCGCGGAAATGGAACCGAGCCTCATCACGAGCGCGTAAGGAGTATGTTTCCACCATCACAATTCCACATAAATTCTTCAAATCAAAGATTTATCAGCAATCAGCACTCCCATGTCAATAAAAATTCTTTCTTAGTCACCAAACCGACTTCACTTTACGATGCGTGGCGGTCTCGCGTCCCCGTCCTGTCCAAAGCTTCCCCACCCTCGACGTCCAACGTCAACCTCGACACGAAAGAATCGTCTTCGTGGAAAGTCTGTCGTCAGGATGACATCCAGGGCGGCGGTACCGACGTGGGAAGAACTGGGACGAGCGCACACGCCGACGACTTCACCCACAGTGAAAAGATTGACGGACGAGGCTGCGGCGCGCGCTCGCGGTGAAGGTCCTGCCCATCAGGATAATAAACTTCGTCTCTTCGGCACGAATGAGAGCGACGTAAGAGTGACCTTCTACCGAGATCATGCTGGGGTAAGCGTTCGCTAAAGCTTGCGCTCTTCCGATGACGTTTTATCCAAGGCGTTCCGAGCGCGCTGACTGACCGCTCTTCGCGTTCCTTCTCGCCGTGTAGTGGTGCCCCTACTGTCAAAAACTATGGATTATGCTCGAAGAGAAGCAAATACCGTACCGTGTAGAAAAGATTAACATGCGTTCCTACGGCGATAAACCGCAAGCCTTCTTAGAGAAAATTCCAAGCGGACTTCTTCCGGTGGTGGAAATTGATGGTCGGTTGATTACAGAGTCCCTGGTGATCATGCAAATACTTGAGCGAGAATTTCCCGAGCGCACGACACTTCCAGAAGACAAGTTCGAAGCGGCAAACGTGTTGTTACGTTTGGAGCGTCAACTTTTCTCAGACTGGTGTGGATTTGTTTTCCGTCCTTCGATGCCAGGTCCTCTTGGTGCCCGAGCCGGGTTCGAGAAGACGTTGGATAAAGTCAACCAAGCCCTAGGGGAGACTCCAGGACCGTGGTTTCTCGGAGGCGACAACCCCAGCATCGTAGATTTTCAGTACGTCTCGCACGTCGAACGCATGAATGCGAGCGTTCTGTACTGGAAAGGTCTACAACTCCGCGGTACAGAGCGTTGGTCGAACATCGAAAAATGGCTTCTCGCCTTTGAAGCTCGTCCGAGTTATCAAGCGACGAAGAGTGATTACTACACTCACGTCATGGATATTCCTCCCCAATATGGTCCAGGGGTCGCTGATAGAAACACTGCGGTCGACGAGGCTGTAGCGATCATCGGGGGAGAGAAGAGTTGGAGACTTCCCGTAAGCCTGACGGCGGATGGATTCGAACCGCTTCCAGAATCTATGAATAGAGGTGTCGAGGACGCTCGTCACGAAGCTGCACACAAGTTGATCATTAATTATGAAAATATTGTAAAATTCGCATGCCGTGGAATGGGCGAGCCGGGTCGCAAGCAATTTGGGGCGCCACTTGCGGACCCGTATGCTGTCCCGAATTTTAACTACGAAACTCGTGTTGATGAGTGTCTGCGACGCGTTGCACAAGCTCTGATTGAAGGTAGCGCTCAGCCAGGAGAGTCAACCGACAGTCTTAGTAAGGATGCAAAGTCAGTGGCCAAGTGTCTGTCATATCTGCGGGATAGAGTTGGAGTCCCAAGAGACATGAGTTATCCCGCAGCGATGCAACTCAGAGCGCATCTTAACTGGTGCATCGATTCCTTGTAGTTTGCTACATTGAAAATATTTTCTAACTATCCGCAAATCATTCTAAAATGACCCTATCCTATCGACTATCTAATCGACGCTCTCGTTCGATGATGTGACTTTCGAATTTCATCAAGATATTCGTCGTCTTTTGACCTGGCGTGTCACTCGGCTTGGGTTCAGAGTAATAAGCGCTCACCTTGGCTGGAAATCCCGCACTTCTCAAAATCCCTCTCACCATGCCAGCCGCGAAAGCCCCGCAGTTCAAATCTCCCAAATCCTTTGGAATGCTGACGAATCGATTGACTAGTAAATCTTTGTCGGACATTAAATATTCATCGTTGTCGTACACCTCCAACGAATCTGCCGGTCGTCCAAACACATTCTTCCAGAAGACGCTCTGGATGAACTGTAAGAGCGGTAGAAGTCTGTTGTCACGCTTCGCATTCCCGCGCTCGCGAAAGCTCTGGGACTCGTACAACCGTCGTCCCACGTCCGCTCCCGCATCTTCCAACGCCGCCTCGAGCTCCGTCGTGTCCTTGGCGCGTCCTCGATGGTACTGGACCAACTCGGAAAACAACAGCGCATACGCGGAGAGAGCGATCTCTGACTTCCCACGACCGAGAGTGGGGCGAGACGTGCTCACCGCGTCTTCCGCGCGTCGCATTTTAACCGAGATCGCCCGGTGTCGAGACGAGAAGTGACGCTTACGCGGTCCACGTGGGTGCGGTTGAACGAGATGAAAACACTGGGAAACGGAATTTCGACATGCCTAGGGTTCAGAACTCGGTGCGCTTGCGAGCCGGCGACGACGCGCACGAGCGGCGAGACGTGAGAAATCGTTTCGCTTAGTCGCTGTCCGTCATGGGAGGCATTCGCGGCAAAAGCGCGCGCAAGCGTGCGCGGATGGCACAAAACACGAAGACTTTCGACCGCATCTCTGGAAGGTTTTACGACGAACAAGTCGCGATGCCGAAAGGCAAGGTCTCAGAGAACGAAATGTTGAGCGCACCGAAGTCATTTCGTCGGTTTCTCGCCGCAAAAGCTGCGGCAGAGTCACGCGAGAAGCGTCGAGAGCGTGAAGAGAACGAACAGGAAGACGAGCCGGCGGCTGCGTCGGGGTACGAAAAGGGCCTCTCAGACGGCGACCAGTCGTCTTCAGAGGACGAAGACGGCGACGAGGGTGATCAAAGGAAACGTACAACCGACGTTACCCCTCTCGTTCGAGCGAAACCGGACCAAGGCAACGCCAAACTCAGGGAGCTGGATGAAAAAGCGGCGGCGGAAGCGACTGAAAATACCAAGAAGAAGAAGAAATATCTCTCACTTAGAGAACGCAAAAGAAAAGAGCGCGCGGCTCTCCGCGCTCAGAAAGAGGAAGAGTCTGAGTTTATTAATGGTACTGGAACCAATGTTCGGTTCGGAGAAGTTGCAGAGGCACCGCCAACCATCACGCTGAAAAGGAAAAGCGGTGGGAAAGGCGAAAAGGCTGTTCCGATCGAGCTCAGTGGTCATAAAATTGTAGAGATAGCCGCTGAAAATCAAAGTGGCAAATCGAATCGACAGTCGAAAATATTTGCAGATCTTTTGTTGGCTGCCAAAGCGTCTTCAGGCAAGAGTAAGAAGAAGTTGGAAAATCAAGGTCTCAAGCGTCAAGCAGAGCTCGCTCAACTCAGGGCGCAGATCATCACGGATTATCGTTCAATGCGAGGTCGTCCGATGAATAATGGCCGTAACGAGAAACTAGCGAGCAACCCGACGAAACTGTTCGCCTCGGGGTCTTCTCTACAAGGAGGTAATGGAGTGACTGCCGCACAGCTTAGAAAGGATCGACGCTAACACGCTGAGGTTTCATAGAAGATAGTTGTATTAAATTTGACACGAAAACCCACTAGAAGAAGTCTTGCAAGGCGTCCATCTTGAGATCATCCTGTTGCAAGACTCGCACAGCACCAACAGTCGCCTTCGCCCCAGCAATGGTGGTCACCATCGGGATCTTCAAGCCGACCGCAGTGCGGCGAATTTCCCGACCATCCACCAAGTCTTGCGCGTCACCCGAAGAGGTGACGATCATCAAACCAATCTCACCGTTGCGAATCATGTCGCCAATATGGGGTCGACCTTCGTGAACCTTCTTCACACGAGTCACCGGCACGCCAGCCTTTTCTAAATGATTTGCCGTACCCCCAGTGGACATGACCGTGTAGTTCATGGCAACGAGGTCGCGCGCTACGTCAACTATGGCATCCTTGTCACCATCACGGACAGATATGAAAACATTACCCGAAGTAGGCAAGCGTTGTCCAGCGGCGAGCTGCGCTTTGCAGTACGCGCGGCTGAAGTCCTTATCAATACCCATCACCTCACCAGTACTTCTCATTTCCGGCCCAAGAAGGGTATCAGCACCCGGGAACTTGTCGAACGGAAGGACAGCCTCCTTCACGGCAACGTGATTCAGCTTCACCTCTTCAGTAAAGCCTATCTCCGAAAGCGTTTTGCCAGCCATCACCAAAGAAGCGTACTTCGCTAACGGATGACCGATCGCCTTCGCGACGAAAGGAACCGTACGAGACGCACGAGGGTTAGCCTCGATGATGTACGGAGTGCCATCCGGGGTGACGGCGTATTGGATGTTGATGAGGCCAACAACTCCAAGACGGCGGGCAAGTTTGGGCGTCCATTCACGGATGGTCGCGAGAGCGGATTCCGGAATGGTTTGAGTCGGCAAAGAGCAGGCAGAGTCACCAGAGTGTACACCGGCTTGCTCGATGTGTTCCATGATACCACCGATGACAACGTTGCCAGCTGTGTCGCACAAAGCATCGCAATCGATTTCCGTCGCGTTTTGAAGGTACTTGTCGACAAGCACAGGTCTGTCCGGATCGACTTGAACAGCAGTTCTAATGTATCGCTTCAAATCCGCGTTGGATCCGACGATTTCCATCGCACGACCACCGAGGACGTAAGAGGGACGGACCATGACGGGGTAACCGAGTTTTTCAGCGACAACCAACGCCTCTTCCTCAGAGCGAGCGACACCACCCGGAGGCTGCAAAATTTGAAGTTCATCCAAAATATCGATCCAACGCTCACGATCTTCGGCAGCGTCGATGGAGTCCGGCGGAGTACCCAAAATTTTGGTGAAGCCGTTACCGGACGCGGCCGGGATCGGGTTCTCCTTGAGAGCAGCCTCGAGTCGGGTCGCAAGACTCAACGGGGTTTGACCACCAAACTGGACGATGATACCTTCCGGACGCTCAGTTTCACAAACGTTCAAGACGTCCTCAACCGTCAACGGTTCGAAATACAAACGATCAGACGTATCGTAATCCGTCGAAACAGTCTCCGGGTTACTGTTGAGCATGATCGTCTCATACCCAGCGCCGGAGAGCGCGAAAGCGGCGTGGCAGCAGCAGTAGTCGAATTCGATACCTTGACCGATACGGTTGGGACCACCACCCAAAATAAGAATCTTCGGATTTTTGGTAGCTTCCGCTTCATCGTTCCCGTCGTAAGAGGAGTAGAGGTACGGAGTGTCCGCTTGGAATTCTGCGGCGCAGGTGTCGACTCGCTTCATGGACGGCGTGACACCCTTGGCGGTGCGAGCCTTACGCACGGTCATTTCGTCGACACCAGTGAAAGCACGAGAAATTTGGACGTCGCTGAAGCCACGTCTCTTCACTTCATACCAGTCATTTTCGCTAAGATCATCAAGGGAGCTCAGCGACTTCAACCAGCACTCAGTCTCGTAGAGTTCACCAAGCTGTCTGATAAACCACGGATCCATCGTAGTGAGCTTGATGATTTCTTCCTCAGAGAATCCAGCAAGGAACGCTTCATGGATCACGACGATGCGCTCCGGGTTCGGAATGGTGAGACCATCACGAATAGCGGAAACGTCGCCTTGCATAAAGCCATCGTTCTTGTTGAGACCCCAGCCGTTGAAACCCGTCTCAAGAGAACGGAAAGACTTTTGGAAAGACTCTTGCCAGGTACGACCCATGGCCATGGCTTCACCGACAGACTTCATTTGAGTCGTCAGCACCGGTTCAGCACCCGGGAACTTCTCGAAAGCGAATCGAGGAATCTTCGTAACGACGTAATCGATCGACGGCTCGAAAGAAGCCGGGGTCTTGAGAGTGATGTCGTTCGGGATGCCATCGAGAGTGCAACCAACAGCAAGCTTGGCCGCCATCTTCGCGATCGGGAAACCAGTTGCTTTGGAAGCGAGGGCAGAGGATCGAGAGACACGAGGATTCATCTCAATGATCATGACTTGCCCGTCAACCGGGTTGACGGCCATCTGGACGTTGGAGCCGCCGCACTCAACCCCAATTTCACGAATGATAGCAACCGAAGCATCACGAAGGCGTTGGTACTCCTTATCCGTGAGCGTCTGAGCGGGGGCAACAGTGATCGAGTCACCAGTGTGCACACCCATCGGATCAAAGTTTTCGATGGAGCAGACAATGACGACGTTGTCCGCGAGGTCGCGCATAACTTCAAGCTCGTACTCCTTCCATCCGAGCAAAGATTGCTCGATAAGAACTTGGCTCGTCGCGGACGCATCGAGACCACCCTTGACGATATTTTCGAACTCCGCCATGTTATAGGCGATACCACCACCAGAACCACCGAGAGTGAAGGCCGGTCGAATAATGAGCGGCATCGTGCCAATGTCCTTTGCAATTGCTTGCGCTTGTTCCCATGTCTCGGCGGTGCCAGACTTCGGGGTGTTCAATCCAATTTTGTCCATGGCATCCTTGAAAAGCTGACGATCTTCCGCTTTGTTGATAGCGTCGAGTTTCGCACCAATCAATTCGACGTTGTGCTTTTCCAACACACCAGACTCGGCGAGCGCCTTGGTCAAGTTGAGCGCCGTTTGGCCACCCATCGTCGGCAGCAAAGCATCCGGCTTTTCGCGCGCGATGATTTGTTCCACGCTCGCCGGAGTCATTGGAGTGACGTACGTACGGCTCGCGGTTTCCGGATCAGTCATGATCGTCGCCGGGTTCGAGTTCACGAGGACGACATCGTACCCTTCGCTGCGCAACGCTTTGCACGCCTGGGTCCCAGAGTAATCAAACTCGCACGCCTAATTGAGTTCGCATCAACACGCGCGTAAACGGTCAGTATCGCGCTCACGAACGAAAACTACGCGTTAAGCATTCTTCCCGCATTCTCTCTCGCGCGTCTTCCCATCCACGACACCTCGCAGCCTCCGCGTCGTCCCTCGCGATCGGGCTCGGTTTTGAATCCTTATTTTTTCAAAAACCACCCATCGGCGCATCTCCCCGCGCCCTCCCTCCCGTCGTCTCCCGTCTCACCGCCCCGCGGTCGCGCGCGTCGCCTCTCACCTGTCCAATCACGATCGGTCCCGCACCCAAGATCATAATCTTCTTGATATCCGTGCGCTTCTCGCTCTTCGTCGCCTGATCCCACGCCCTGAAAACCTCGCTCTCGCCCGCCGTCGCCGCCACGCGTCGCGTCGCGCGCGTCACCGAGCGCTTCCCTCGCGAGACGTTCGCCCGGGATCCGACGAACGGGTTGATACCGCGCGTCGCGCGCGTCTGCGTCGTCATCGCCGCCATCGCCGAGCGCCGGTGTGCTCACCGACACGCGCCGCGCAGTGTCGCTCGCCGCCGGGCGATGGTTCGTCATCAACGCTCGCCATCGTCCCGTCGTCGTCGGGGCGGGGCGGACGAGGCGTGGGTGAGGGACCGATCGACCGATCGATCGACCGATGTGAAACCGATCGATCGATGTAAAACCGACCGATCGACCGATCGATCGATGTAAAACCGACCGATCGACCGATCGATCACATCACTCGATCACATCGCTCGATCACATCGCTCGATCGAGGGTGGGTTCGTTGAAACCAGAGCGCCGGGACGATCGACCGGTCGTGACCGGTGAAAAATCCCCCAGAGGGGGGGGGTCTCGCTCTTTTCACGTCCCCGCCGCCGTCCCCGTGAGGACGACCGACCGACCGCGTCGCGTCGAACGAGCGGGGTCAATCGGCGGCACGACGTCGCGGGACGTGCGCGTCCCGTGATGCGCGGTCGACGACGACGCGGGAAGGGTGGTGATGGTGAGGGAGAGGAGGTGGTGGTAGAGGAGGAGGAGCGCGCGCGCGCGACGCGGGGCGGACGCGCGCGAGCGCTCGGGAAGCGACGCGTCGAGGAAGGGGCGCCGCGAGAGTCGTTAGGGGAGTCGGTGCAAAAGATTAAAGAATACGTCACCCAGCGCGGGGCGCTGGCGTGGGAGATGACGACGGTGGAACTGAGCGCGGAGAAAGCGGCGAGGTGGCCGATGTGTCTGGCGATCGCGATCGATAAGACGACGAGGGTTCGAGCGGCGGCGGTGACGGCGCTGGCGGCGGTCTTCGTGCGATTCTTGGTGGCGTTGGAGACGAGCGCGGCGGAGGGAGGGACGCCGATGCCGATGCCGGTGAGGAAAATGATCGTGAATCCGTTGACGACGTTCGTGGTGTGCGAGGTGAACGTGTTGGTGACGGCGTTCGTGGTGCTGTATCCGGCGACGTACGCGCAAGCGGCGATCGACGAGCGAGAGGGCGTGGAGGAGAGTAACACTCTGAGATCGCTCAAACTTCCAGCCATCGTCGCCGAGTTCGCGGTGGGGAGTAAAGTGGCGATGCATCGGTTGGGAAGGGTCATCGTCAGGGATTTCGCGCTCTTTATGACGGTGTACTTGGTCGGGGTGGGCTATTTCCTCTCCCTCGACGAAGATCCAAAGTTTGACCTCGCGACGAGCGTGTACGAGATGCCGGGAGGGATTTCCGTGCACTCCTCTCTCTTTTAGCGAAACGATAGATTGTTTTTCCTCTTCTCTTAGACATTGTACACTCCTCTTACTTGCAAGCAAATTTTATTTTTCACCGAAACGCGAACGCCGGCGCGTAACCAACCGCACACTTCGGAAACCGGCGCGTCAGTCGCGTTCTCGATTTGCTGCATGCGAGTCGCGCTCGTCTCAAACAAACGCGCGGTTCCTCTGCAGCGGACGGTGGGTTCATCGTCGAAACGGACGCATCGTCGCGGGTGGGCTTTGACTCGAGCGTCGATGGCGAACGGGGAAGAAACCGTTCGCTCTGGGACGTGCTTTTGCGAACACGCGCGAGTGACGGTGACCGGTGCTCCAGTGGCGGTGTCCATATGTCACTGTTCGATCTGTCGCAAGCTTTCGGGCGCTCCTTTTTCGATGCAGGCGCTGTGTAAAGCGGAGCAAGTACGAGTCGAACACGACGGCGAACCGGAAACGATGGCGTCGAGTGCGAACGTCGAGAGGTGTCGATGCATCAAGTGTGGGAGCCCAATTTATGCGTCTTTGATGAAGGTACGTAAACTTAATGCGCGTATCCATTCGCGTTCGCGTTCGCTCGGTTCAGAAAGGCGAAAAACTGACTGACCACTCGGAAAAACAGGGGAAAATGTTGGCCGTCCCGCTCTCATTGCTCAACACGCCAGGCTCGCCGACCAACTTGAAACCTACTCATCATATGTATTACGGTCACAGGCTCATCGACGTAAACGATGACTTACCAAAGTTTCTCAAGAGCAAAGGTGAGCCTTGGACTCCTGAGAGCGACGAAGTTCGAGAGGTGTAGAAGAGAAATTAGTTCCCAGCGTTCTTTAGCCGAAACGCAATAGTCGAGTGCAAATATACAGTACACTTTCATGATCACATCGATTCATGCCCTCGCTTCGTTCGAGAGTCGCGCGCTGAGCGTCATTATCTTCCCCAGCGACTGTTTCTGCGCCAACCCACAAAAACCACCGACGGCTGCCATTCCACGACGTTCGCGTCGGAGGAAGGGATCTCGACGGTGAACTCGAACACGCGAAAAAATCAGCAAACATGGGGGGAGGATTAGGTGAGTCACTCGCGTCGCGCGTCTCGTCGTCGTACCCGCGGTCGAAGAGTCGCGACGCAAAGATGGCGAACTCCCTCTGCGGTCGACGATTTCGTGGACTAACCATACGTTTTCTTTCGTTTCACGCAGCGTTCTTGCACAAAAAGTCATGGCACACCGCCGGTATGGCGGTGCAAGAAGATGTCTGGAAGCGTCAGCAGCAAGCTGAGCACGAGAAGCGCAAGTTGGAGGAGATGAAGAAGGAAATTGAGGAAGAGAGGAAGCAAGCGGAACTGCGAGCCGAAGCGATTGCGTCCGGTCACGTGACGAAACCCACGCAAGAACGCCTCGAATTCATGTACAAAGGTCGAGTAGGAGAAGCTGCTCCGGCTCCGGTCCCCGCTGTCGAGAAAGTGATCGGTAAGAAGCGTTTTGACATGCCCGTCGAGGGAGGGCACAATCTAGTGGCGCAAGCGGAGGAGAGGCAAGAGGAGATGCACTCCAAGAACGAAGCGTGGAACAGGCTCAACGCTGATCCTCTGCTCGTGATGAAGCAGCGCGAGCTACAGTCAAAGCAGTACATCACGAATAATCCGGTTCGAATGGGTCAGCTGAAGGATGAAGTCAGACGTGAAAAAGATAGGAAGCGCTCGAAGAAAGACGCCAAGCGAGAGAAGAAACGGGAGAGCAAGCGAGAGCGACATAGGAGAAGGTACGATTCGAGCTCTAAATCCCGTTCTAGAAGTCGTAGTCCAAAACGAGAACGTCGTCGTGAGCGTTCCTCGCGTAGCCGTAGAGACTCTCGATCTCGATCCAAGTCGCGCAGCAGGAGCCCAAGAAGATCAGAACGGCGACACAGAGATGACCGCGATCGACGATATCGCCGAGATTCGCGTGATAGACGTAGACACGACGACAGAGATGATCGCAAACGGCATCGAGATGAAGTGGTTCGCGATGAGGCGCACGCACAAGATGCATCAAAGGGATACGGGTTAACTTACGCAAGCAATACTGCAGAGGATGCAGCCGCAATTCGACGTGACAAGAGATCTCGTTGGCGCGAAGAAGAAGCGAAGCGCGCGGCTGAACGAGAACCTGAGCCCGAGTGGCGAGGTGGGAACAACGTTGGTCACCGAACGGGAAGGTTGACGGCGGAGGAGAAGGCTTCGAGGTTGGCTGCGATGGCTGCTCACGCCACCGCGCACGATGATGCAAGAATTTCCAAGCTTCGTAAGAATGTGGGAGAGTTGGGGAACGAAATGAGTTTTGTCGAAGAAGCTGCGCGAGGTCCGGATCGTCATCACTCTGAGGCACCATCGTTCATAGCAAAAGCGCGTTCATCCGTGTACGGAGAGCCCTCCAGCCGTCGTTGAGTTTAGTTGATGTAATTTTATGGAAAGGAATTGATTTTATTGAAGAAATTCTTGGGCACAGTTGGGAAAAGCAAACCCAAGGAATGCAGTATTCTACTAACTAGGCAAGGTCTTGGCTTGAGAGATTCCGAATTCAAAGTATGGTTTACAATATACAGATTTCGTCTCCATGCTCAGGCTTGGAAGTGCGTTATTGTACATTCAAAAATTCGGAACCTGCTGATCGTAGTCCGGGACGGTGAGATCATCTTCCATACCACCCATAGCAGCCCAATTGTCGGAGAAAATTTCTCCCCAGAAGTCGGTTTCATTATCCGTAGCTTTTTCAGCGTGCTGGCGTCCTTCTTCGCCGAGCAAATCCGTCATGAAACTTTCAAACACGCCCGGCGCGAGATCATTGATCGATGGCACGGTCGCGTCATCGGATTGTACAGAAGCTTTCTGTTGCCTGTTGTACTTTCTCTGTGTTTTGAAATGGAAATTATGGGTCAGTTTTGATGTTCCTTGTATATTTGCACTCTCGGCAGCGTTCGACGTCCGTGGCGAAAAAAACGCACCTTTCTTCCAACCTCCTCTTGTTCGAATTGCGGCACCATATGGTCAGCGGCACTGTCCGTGGGCGAAGTTCTGCGGCCAACTTCTTCTCCAGCGCCCAAAGCTTGGAGCTCGACGCGAGTGTTCGTGAATAAGAACCGTTGGTGCTTCGCGGCTGAGCCGTTTGCCGAGTGAATGCTCACATCGCACGTTCGACACAGGAACGCCCTATCCTCGTGGCACATCACGTACACCGGGTTCACCTGACACACATCGCACGAGAGTTCATCGCTTCCGTTTCCACTCGCCGCCCTCAGTCCAACGCGCTCGAAAACCGATCGCTCACCGCGCTTTTGCATTTGCCTATCCGCGACCCAAGAAAAATATACCAGGTCAGTCCACCCTACGAGAGAAATCCCCCGCGCCGTCCGTGCGCCGCGTCTCGACCTCGCCGTTCGCCCCCCCCCGCCGAGCGCGCGGGCGAATCGACGCGAGATGATTATTCGCATCGCCTCGACCCCTCGCCGCGCCTCCCGCACGCTCGCGTCGTCGCTCGCACCCCGCGCGCCCCAACTCTATCCTTCCGGATGGGTGCCCGTTCGCGACGTGCGAGACATCCGACTTCGCGTGGGAATTCCCCCCCACGCATCGCCGCGAGCCGCGATTTCGCGCGCAAACGCGTCGTTCGAGCGTGACGAAACTCGTACCTTCCATCGCACGTCGCACACGCGCACCGCGCGCGGCCGTTCGCGCGGTCGACGCGCAGGACGCACGCCGCAGCTTCACCGCACGCATCGCACGAGGCGGTCGGCATGACCGGTCGTGAACCTTCGCGGAGGAGGCTCCCGAGAGAGTCGGGGAGTCAGTTCACGCGCCGACGGGGAGCGTCGACGACGGGTGTGCGGAAGTGCGGCGCGGGGCCGTTCGTTTGCCGATCAGATTTCTGGGAGGGGGGGGGTACTCGTTGAATTGTGACCTGTCGATTAAAAAATCCATAATTGGCAGCCAATCAGGATGCAGCGTGGGGGTGGGTGGGTGGGCACCTCGGGGACGCGGACGCGCCGAGACGAGACGGAGCGGCGCGCGGAGCTCTCCAGTCAGTCGATCTCGCCCTGAGCGTGGCGAAGAGCGCGAGCGGTGGTTTCTGGGAATAGAACCGAGACGATGGTCTCGATGAGGACGAAGCCGACGTGTTGACAGCACGTTGGACTCTGTATGAGGGAGTAGGCGTCGTGCGCGGCGCGGGCGCTGGCGCGAGTGCCCATGACCGTTTGGACGTTTTGATTGGTGAAAACGTCGAATAGCGCGCGGCGAGCGGTCTCGGCCTCTCGAGCGAGTCGCTTTGGAGTGTCCGCGGGATACGGGACCTCTGGCCAGACGACGCGAAGGAGCCAAGAGAGCGCCGTCGCCATGGACTGCGCGCTCCGCAAGTCGCGAATGCGTTGAGAAATCGAGCGTTCAATGGAGAAGAAGAACTCGATCGTCTGACGAACCAAGGATACGAGCGCTCGTCGCATCATCGGTTTTGAACGCAGAGTGAACACGCACTCAAAGAGATCGAGGACGGGGCCATTCATACAGGACTCGATTTCGGCGACAAACGAATCGCGTTCCTCGTCTTCTTCTTTCACTTCGCCATTTGCTTTAAATTTGGAAGGACTCTCCGTCCAAACGTCCGTCTCCTGTGACTCACTGAGGGCCGTCTGCGCCGCATTTTCATACATGGATGACATTCGTGTGTGTTTCGGTGGCTTTTTTGCGACTGCTGTGAGCTTCTGCGCCTCGTCCGAGTTGTGTTTTTCTGGAGCAGTAGTCGACCCACCGACTGGATTATCCTCATCATTGTTCACTAAATCGCTCGTAGAGCTAGATATCATCATCGCTACTCCTTCCATGGCTTCAGACATGGTTTTCATGAGTTCAGGGGCGCTTTGTTGCTCCGGATCGTATATGCCGGCGCGAGCGTCCATAAAAGCAAATAATTCGCTACATTCTGCGAGTTTTTTGTTCGCTAAAACGGCACGCAGGTACGCATCGAGCGCCTTTCTACGACTTTCCATGAATGCTGCGCTCAAAGAAGTTTTAATCCAAGTCTTTCGAGGAAATTCCAACGCGTTGACGGTGGCTCGATCGACGTCTCGGAGGCGCCTGTGAAGTGTCTCAAAATTTCTGAATCGCCGTGGAACCACCCAACTTTCGTTTTCGTTCGTGTTCACGGTCACAAGATAAACTGCGTACGAGGAGCTTCCGAACCCTACGATCTCCGCACCCGTCACACGTGCGGAAATTTTGAAATCTCTGTACAGAAACGTTGCCTCGCCGCTCTCACTCGTGGATCGACTGTGTGCCGTCATGCTGGTTTCAACGCGGTCCGTAGCCGCACAGTCTCCATCTATCGCATCTACTTTCTTTTCTCTAGCTAATTCTCCCTCCTCGGCATCGTACTCCACGCTTGTTCCCGTCAAAAATAAAACGCCCCGATTCGCCCAATGAGGCTTTGCAAATCCATACAACGGACGCAACAATGAAATAACGAGAAGTTCGCGAACGAGGGGCGAAACGAGGGGCGAAACGAACTCCTCGTCAAGTAATGCTTCACTCATAACGTTACTGAGGGCACGAAGTGCACGTCGGGTATCGATTTCTCCACTCACCGCGGGATGGAGTTCACCTTGCTTTCGCAAAACGCACTTGAGCACGTCCTCCGCATCCTCGGGAGTCATCTTTCGAAACTCCTCTTCCCCGATCTCTCCTCGGGCGGAACGAAAAGCCTCGAGAGTTTGTGATAGGATATCTGGTAGCTCGCGCAGTATGAGTGACACCAAGTCCATTTCTTTTGCCCGTTTTGATAGCGTCGTGAAAGCGCCGTCCAATACCGACCTCAACGCGTTCGGAACCTCTAAATCATCTGTGATCGACTCATACCACAACGATGTGACATAAGTACTAACTATTTTCTCTCGCAACGGTTTCCAAGCTCCCCAAACCCCCGGCGTGCTTCGCGCCATCTCGTTCACGCGCTCGTTCACCGTCGTCGGTGTGGTCGACGCCGCGACGGCATCGACCCCCTTACCCCAGCTCTCTCGCTTTCCAGCCCATTCCCGTTCGTTCGTCCGCGCCAGCGCGGTCACGAAAACGACTCCACACGCTGTCACCACGCTCGCCGCGGGAACGTTGGCCCATATCGAGCTCGACGTTCGCGCCAGAGCCGTGGCCACGACGAAGACCGCAACCGTTAAGCCGACCGCGCCTCCCACCATGGCCCCATCGAGCGCGCGCAATCGCGCGCGAGCGGACGACACGATGCGTCGAAGCTCAATCTCCGTCGGCTTCATCCCCGGCGCCCCTCGTCGCCGTCGCCGACTCGCCAGGTCCCCTTCCGGCGCGCTCGACTCTCCGGAGCTCCCTCGGCACTGTCGACCGGAAACACCGACGCGCGGAGCAGACCCGACGAGATGGCATCGTCTCCGAGCGTGCAGCCGGTGACGCAGGCGAAGCTGGTGCGTATCGCGCGAGGCGAGATGGGTCGCGCGCGCGACGTTCGCGGCTGAGCGAGCGCGAACGCTCTCGACGCGATGGACTGACTTGATTCGACGTTTTCGCGTTGACGCAGGTGCTTCTGGGCGATATGGGCGCGGGGAAGTCGTCCCTGGTGTTGCGATTCGTCAAGGGCCAGTTTCACGAGTATCAGGAGAGCACGATCGGGGCGGCTTTCTTGACGCAAACGGTGTGCGCGGAGGATCGAACGATCAAGTTTGAAATCTGGGATACCGCCGGTCAGGAGCGCTATCACTCGCTCGCACCGATGTATTATCGCGGAGCAGCGGCCGCGATCATCGTATACGACATTCAGAGCCAGTCTAGCTTTGCTCGAGCGAAGAGCTGGGTGCGGGAATTGCAAAAGCAAGGCAACGCGGCGCTCATCATGGCGCTTGCGGGAAACAAGTGCGACATGGAGGAAAAGCGCGAAGTGCAGCGAGAGGAAGCGGAGGCATACGCGTCAGAGAACGGATTATTCTTCATGGAAACGTCAGCGAAGACCGCGGTGAATGTCACGGAATTGTTCCACGAGATTGCGGTCAAGTTACCGAAGGCACCGCCACCGACGAATGGGCCGGGTGTCGTCCTAACGAACACGAATCGCGCGCCGAAAACGAGCCAATGCTGCTAAGGACCGAGTAGACTTAGCGTTCCTGGATGCGACGTACCGCCTTAGCACACGAATCTCTTGTAAAGTTGTACAACAGAAAATTGCTTTTCTCAGCTATTCACTAAATTTCTAATGCACGGTCACTTTGCCTTGTCCGCCGCCTTTAATTTTTCCTCCAACGCCTCAACAAACTCTCTGTAGACGTTTGCCTTCCCCTTCACCGTCTGTTGATTGACAAAACGCGCTCATTCAGTCAGTCACGAGGTCCTGTTTGCTGGGAGCGAGTTGGGCTGATCATGGGGACAGGCGCTACACACGGCGTACCTCGTTAACGTTACCCGCCGCGAGTATCTGATTAATCATGAAACGCATCGGCTTCTTTCCCTGATCGATTTCCCTCAGGATATCCACCGGTATCTCCACGTCGCCGCACTTCTCCGCCGCTTCTCTCAGTCCAGGCAGCGTCTTCATGAAGTCTTCAATCTTCTCGATCACCCTCTCGTCGCTCGGCGCGCCCACTTCGATGATTTTCTCGAGCTGGTGAAGCTCCCATATGGACTTCTCCAGGGCCTCGCCCAGGGGCGTGGCGGGCGGCGCCGACATGATCGGACGCGCGCGGCTGCGAACCGACGGGCACTGAGGAGTGATAGCTGCGCGGCAGCCTCCCCCAGTCACCCGCGCCTCGAATCGGTCGTGTCTCGCGCCGATGGCTCGCGTTTCAGAGCGCGGCTCGCTTTGGCACGAACACCGGCGCGCCGATGCGGAACTCAAGGCGGAAATGCGCGCGAGGGGCGTCGCAGACGTCCCTTGGAGCTCGACGAAGCGCTTCTTATCGGTCCTCTGTGTCAGCGCCGTATACACGTCGTGGATCCTGTCACCAGTCGTGTCGATGATGTTGGTGATGCGATTCCCCGGTCTTCGCGTGTACGCGGCTTGCTATCTCTTCGCGTCCTACGTCCTGGGCTTGAGAGTTCCGATGAACTCTCTGCACAAGTTCTTCTGCTGGTTGGAAGTCGGACGGGAGAATGGGTGGGGATTTATCGTGGAGAAAGAAGAAGAGATTGATTGTTCCAAACGAACGTATTTATTTGCAGCGCATCCACACGGTCTTTTCGCTTCTGGATGCGTCGGGAACATCGTGCTCTCTGAATCCGCTTTGAAGACGTTTCGCACGTCTCACATTCGGTTTTTCATCAACAATTTATTGATTGGTGTTTTCCCGGTCATCAAAGACGTCTTGGCGTCTTTAGGGTTCATTCCGTGCACCGCAAAGATGATGAAACGCGTTCTTGGACGCGGAGAAACGGGTCTCATCGTCGTCGGTGGCGTGCAAGAGGTTGTTCTGACTGGAAACGCAGACGTAGAGGAACTTTACCTGAAAAACTGTTATGGCTTTGTCAAAGTCGCCATTCAGGCCGGAACGCCGCTGGTACCCGTCTATACGTTTGGTGAATCGTTGGCGACTGGTGTAGATTGGGTTCCGTTCCGAGAATTGAGGAAATGGCTGAGTTACAAACTTGTTTTCCCCGTGCGATCACTCGGGATCATCCACCGTTGGGGATTTTGCTTCCCCAAAGGTAAGCTCACGACGGTGGTTGGTCGTCCCATCGAAGTCAAACAGAATTCCCATCCGTCGCGAGAAGAAGTTGCAGCCCTTCACAAAAAGTATTGCGAGGAACTGTTGGCAATGATTGAACGACATAAAGAAATCGCGGGGTACCCAACACAGAGGACGGTGCTAGTTTAGATGGATTGAACTTTTAGGACAGAATGTAGTAGACTGTAGAAACTATTCATTGATTACACGTATCTTCTTTCGCACCGCGTGAACTTCTCTTCCGATAGTATCGGGCTATCTCTATCCTTCTCTTTGGCGGGGAGTGCACTTGATGATGTCGTCGACGCGGATTATCATCTCAGCAGCTTCAGTTCCGGAAAGCAGAACTTGTTGCTTCACGCGGAAGCACTCAACGACGCCACACTTTTGCATATCACCGACTTCACCAGTCAAGATGTTGATACCCGTGTTACCTTCACCGGCGGCGTGTGCGGCGCGCATTTGTGAAACGAGCTCTGAGCTGTCCAAGCCGCCGTTGTCGCAGATGATGCTAGGGATTGCTCGCAAAGCCTTGGCGAAACCTTCCATCGCCAACGATCTCTTACCCGGAGTCTTCGCGGCGAGCTCTTCAACCGCTCTGGACATGATCATCTCAGAGCATCCTCCTCCGTAAATGACTCGACTATCCTTGACGGTGGACGTCAAGACGCACAACGCGTCGTGCAACGAGCGTTCCGCTTCACCTAAGATATGCTCGGACGCTCCGCGCAGAACAATCGTGCACGCCTCACCCTTCGCGACACCACCAAATCGAATCAATCGGTCTTCACCGATCATAACTTCCTCAATCAAGTCACACGCGCCGAGCTGGACATCTTCCGGGTTGTCAAACGTGGAGCAAATGTCTCCGCCAGTGACGAGAGCGAGTCGCTCGATCCCGTCAAAGTCCGCGTGTTCGATCGCGGCCACACCCGCTTCGGTGAAGAGCTGCTCGGGGTAGTTGTAAATCAACTGACGGTTGATGAAGCAGTTGATGCCGTAACCAATTATCTTTTCGCACTTGCGCTTCATCTTCTCTCGCTCCGCCTGCTCGATCTCCGCCACCTTGGCCATGGAATCAACGCGCACGCGCGCTCCATAAATTTTAATTTTATCGGTATCCATCGGCGTGTTTGCGATCAAAATCTTTGCGTTTTCGATTCTCTTTGGTTGACCGACGCCAAAGCGCTTGTCCAAGATGAAGCCTTCGTCAAGGAACGAATCCTTCAAGTTCCCACCGGGCTTTTGAATCACTTGGATCATCTCCAAATCTCCCGATCCCTTAAGGCGCAAAACAGCCTCGACGGCGAGCTTGGCGAAGTGTTCCTTGTCGTGCGTCAAAATTTTCGAGCTCAGAGTGGTCTTCGCGATGTTGGTCAAGTCTTCTTTAAACTTTTCCTCGTTTCCGGCGTTGTCTCTCGCCGTCTCTTCCAGCGCCTTCTTCGCCGCTTCGCACGCCTCTCTAAAACCTTGAATGATCGTCATCGGGTGCACGTGTTGCGCCACGAGCTGTTCCGCTTGCCTCAATAATTCGCTGGCGAAGACCACCACGCTCGTCGTCCCGTCCCCGACCTCGTCGTCCTGCGCCTTGGAGATGTCCACCAACACTTTCGCCGCCGGATTATCCACATAGATGGACTTTAATATCGTCGCTCCATCGTTCGTCACCGTCACGTTGTTCCCCTTCTGCACGCTCTGCAAAATCTTATCCATCCCCTTCGGTCCGAGCGTTGACTTGACCAAGTCCCCGATCGCCATCGCGCCGACGAAGGAGGCCAATCTCGCGTGTTCACCCTTTTCCTCGCTCGCGCCCTCGCTCAGGACGCTCGGGTTCGCGTGTCCGGCCATGGTGGCCATGACCTCGGTCCTCTCTACCCCGCTCGCCTCGCACCTCGACGCGCGTCGTCGTCACCCTCCGTCGTCGTCGTCGCGTCGCGGCCGCCGTCGTGTGTCGCCCGTCATCCATCATCCACCCATCGTCGTCGTCGACGACCGCCCGAGGCGTCGATCGATCGATCGATCGGGCGTTGACCGATCGATCGGTGGTTCGTTCGGCGTCGCGATCGATCGCGATCGGTCGAGTCGAGTCGGGACGATGACCGGACGACCGGTGCGTCGAGGGAGGGTTTTTCTTCGGCGCCCACGCCCACGAACGAGAGGACCGGCGGCGGCGGACGTGACATTGCGTCGTCGAGGTGCGCGAGGAGGGACGCGCGCGCGCGAGAGGGCGACCGTCGGACGTCGGTCGGTCGGTCGGTCGGTCGGTCGGTGGTCGGCGACGAGGACGCGCGGTGGAGGCGAGCGAACGCGCGCGCGGGGGGGGGCATCGCGTGAGTGTCGGTTCTCTTTCCCCCGGTGTCGAGAGCGAGAGGTGAGGGGCGCGAGAGATGGCGCGAGGCGCGGACGCGCTCGCGAGAGGGGCGCGGGTAGGGAAAAAGACGCTCGCATCGACGTCGAGGGCGATGGCGGCGAGTGCGACGGTGCCGATGACGATGGAGAGCGGGCCGTCGGAACTGGAGGCGTTCGTGGCGAGGTGCGCCGGCGCGTTGGGAAGGGGAGACGCGGGCGTCGGGGCGAAGATTGCGGCGACTTTGGAGGCGAACTGGTTCACTCGACCGAGTGATTTAGCGCAATTGAGCGCGGACGAGGCGCGGGCGATGGCGGTGCCGATGAAGTTGGTGGATGAATTCAAGCGAGCGCTCACGAGCGGCTTCGCGGCGAGTGGATTGACGCCGGAGATGCCGATGATGATGGTTCCGGTGGCGCCAGTGGCGACGCCGGTGGTCCACGAAGTTGTTTTGCCGGCGCCGAGCACGTCGACGAGCGTCGAAAACGTCGCGTCATTCAGCGATCGAATCGTGATGAAGATGAGAACGGGCGTCACCGCGGAGGCGACTCGAGTGACGAGGCGACCGGTGTTGCCGAATTATCGCATCCCTCTGGACGAGTGCGGGGATGAGTTGAAGCAGCAGTTTCAAAATTTACGACGATTTCTCACTGTGCGTCGACTTGGTCCGCAAGAGGCGACGATTGCGAACGTGACGGCGGTCAAGTACGAGGACGTCTTGCGCGGCGCTCTCGGGTGGCTGTGCGCAGAGAGAAATTTGGATAGATCCAAAGTGACGCTTTCGGACTTGTTTCCGAGCATCGAGGCGAAGAGCGCGGATGGTGCGTTCGAGTACATAACGTGGTTGAACGACGAAAGACAGACGTCCGCCAACTATGAATTAGTAGTCACTCGGGCGTGCGTGGCGGCGGTCAAGTTTCTCTATGGCGCCTTGAGTAAGGCGCAGCCCGGAGAGGGAGAGGCCAAGCCCTATCACGACTTGCCGATCATGAAGGAGCTACGACGCATGGCGAAAGATGCGAAATCGCGCTCCGCCAAAGCGCCGAGCGTGAGCGATGAAAGATTGAAGTGGTTGGAATGGGATCAATACTTGAATCTCGTGCAACGATTGAAGAGCGAGTGCTCGCCGAAAAATCATCTGGGTCAGTCACGGTCTCCGAGCGCGGTGGCGTGGAGCGTGCAAAAGTACTTGATCTTTGGAATACTTTCGTGCGTGCCGGATCGTCAAAGAACTTTGCGTGAGCTTCGCATCGGTCGCACGCTTTTCAAGGAGGGCGACAAGTGGGTGATACGCCATGGTCCGAATGACTACAAAACAGGCAAAGACTACGGCGTACGGCCTCCGCTCATCATCGCGCCTCACCTGTACTCGACTCTGGAAAATTTCATCGAACATCATCGAAAAGAGTTGAATCCGACCCACGATTTCCTGTTCAGCAGGAAAAATGGTCAACAATTTGATGCGCAGGGTATATACAGACTCTTCACGAGCGCTTCGATGCGACTCACGGGCAAGAGAATGAATCCACACTTGATTCGAGATCTCGTGGTGACGCACCTGCGGGGAACCGACGCCTCAGAGCGTCAGCTAGAAGCGCTGGCGATTTATATGGGCCACTCATTGCAGATGCAGAAATCGACGTACGACAAGCGTACAGTTGAAGCAAAAGTAGCGCCGGCTGTTGACTTGTTGGATTCGCTCCACGCAAAGATGTTGTAAAACTAATACATGTGCTATCTATCTACTCGTCTATTTGCTATCAACTCGCTATGATTCATCAACTACACAAATTTTCCAGAATTTTTTCCCTATCAGCTCGGCTACGTCCTCGTCTTCTGCGTCGCTCTCGGCGTCTTCAATACCGACGCATATGAGCACGTCTCGTCTCCAAGTCTTAATGGACGACTTCCACGCGTGAGCGGCGCGTTTCTTACCGTTACACGCACTCTGATATCGAGGAATATCCCTCACCCACACGTAATCGTGGCACCGAGTACAAGTCGCCCTGGGATGACTCGATAAATCGTTGCGCGAGAGCGCTCCGACTCGTTCATTCGCGTCTCGAAACGCCTTCGCGACGCAACTGAGGACAGAACGCGTCTTGGCGTCACATCGAGTGATAATTTCAGTGAGAATATCCTCTGGGAAATATTGTAACGACACCAATCCCTCGGTCCGGCGGCGCGCGTGGGCCGAGCGCGTGCGTGCGATGAGCCTCTGTTTCAATAGTCGCTCGAAGAGCTGAACTCGCTTCACCGGTATCACCTTTGCGCGTTTGCACGCATCCAAGCACGCCGTAATCGCCTCGATGAACGAACGCGACGCATCGTCGCTCAACGAAAGCACTTGTCGCTCGATCACCGCCGCCAGTTTCCCTGCGCGAGTCTTCTCACTGAACGCCCGCGCTCTCTCCACGAGGAACTGTGCTTCAGCGAGAGCCTGTATCGCTTCGAGCTGGTCTCCGTCGTCCGCGAAGACGCGACTCAGCACCTCATCGTCGATCCATTCCCACGCGTCGTTCTCTTCGTCCTCGTCGTCGCGGTACCGCCGACGGGGCATCGACGAAATGGTAATGGCGTCACTCTGCGCTGTCCCCTTCCTCATGATGCGGCAACAACTTTCCGATGGTGTCGTCGACGCGCGCAGCGATACGGTGACGAAACCGACCGAGGCGATGCGCGCGGCCATGGCCGCTGCAGTTGTCGGCGACGACGTGCTCGGCGACGATCCAACGGTGAAGGCATTGGAACATAAAATGGCTTCCATGTTCAACTTCGAAGCCGGCATCTTCGTGCCGAGCGGTACGATGGCGAATCTCCTCGCGATTGCCACTCATTGCGATGAGCGCGGTAGTGAAGCCATCATCGGCGACAAGTCGCACGTGCATCTGTACGAACAGGGTGGCATGTCTTCCTTGATGGGCGTGCACTCGAGAACGCTGGCGAACCAACCGGACGGGACGCTTGCGATCGAGGACATCAAGGGAGCGATACGAACAATCTCGGACGATCACTTCCCGGTTACAAAGGTTGTTTCCCTCGAGAACACGCAAAATAAGTGCGGAGGAAAGGTTTTATCGGTGGAGTACATGCGAGAAGTGGCTTCTTTGTGCAAGGCGCACGGCGTCAAGCTGCACATGGATGGCGCGAGAATTTGGAACGCAGTCGCGGCGCTCGGCTTGGCGACGCAGGAAATCCTCGCTGGATGTGACTCTGCCAGTATTTGTCTCTCAAAAGCGATCGGTGCGCCCGTGGGAAGTGTTTTACTCGGTAAGGCGGAATTTGTTCGTAAAGCAAAGCGTTTGAGGAAAGCTCTCGGGGGTTCCATGCGTCAAGTCGGGGTCCTGGCTGCGGCGGCCCTGGAGGCGTTGAATGAAGTATTTCCGAAACTAGTAGACGATCACGCGCGAGCTCGATCATTTGCCAGTGCGCTGGTGGGCGCTCAGGGACTCGAGGTCTCGAGTCCCATGTCCAATATGGTTCTCGTCGCAATCACGGCTCCGAACGTAACTTCTGACGCACTCACTCGTGAATTAGAGATATCTCACGGTGTTTTAGTCCTGCCCACGAACGAAAAGACGATTCGCGTCGTTTTCCATCATCAAATTACCGATGCTGGAGTGCAGCGTCTCGTCAATGGTTTTATCGAGAGTGTCCTTAGTTTGGCTCAAGGGGACCCGTTGCAGAAGATCATGGAGTCGTAGAATGTACATTATTATTATACCGGTACCGGTACGTCTATTTCTAGAAACGGGAACTTCGACTCTATGTAATAGTATCTGAGATAGTTTTAGATCTGCGATCGAATGAAAAATACTAGAGAACAGTTGCTACCTAGATAACTGAATGAGGGATGCTTATGGGAAGTATCGTTTCGGTGTTGGTTTTGGTGGTGGCGGCGCGCTTTGTTTGCTCTTCGGCTTCCACTCGCACGCGCTGACCTCTTCTTGAGCCTTCTTCTTCTTCATGCCAGGCTTCCATTCACACGCAGACCCATCAGCAACGGCTCCGTGAGCAGCCTTGTGATCGGCACGATGTTTGCTCTGCGTTTCGAGAGCGACACGCACGTTCTCATCCAAGATGTGGGCCATTTTGCACATTTTGAGAAGTTCAGACGGTTCATCCTCAATAGGTCTGTCGCGGTCAGCCGCGACAACACATATGAAACCAAACGCTTCTTTAGCTCCAGCCTTGCATCGAAGCTGATGCGTGTCCCCAGGAGCGGTGTATCCCACATCACCGACGCCAAGATCGTACGATTCAAGGCCCAACTGAATCTCCCCCTCTCCACGAAGCACTACGACCACGTGCTCGTGTTGGTGATGTTCCAACGTCGTCCATCCGCCGGGTGCGACTTCAAAGTAGCGAACGTGGAACACTGGACTTTCACCACGCTTACCGATGAGCTCGATGCGAGAGCACTCCTTGAAACTTGCTCCGTCCATCTTATACATTTCCTGCGGCACACGTTCCCATTGGAATTCACCCTTTTTCCTATTTAGCACCTTGCTGTGGTTGCCCTCGAGCGGACCAGTCGAGGCGTGCTTAGACCCGTTTCCGTGGTATCTCTTCGCTTCAGCATCCATGAGATCCTTTACCAACGCCGTTAGCTCGTCTACTTTCGATTCCAGTGCGCTATTCTTCTCCTTGAGCGCGCTCATTTGAGCCACAGCCTCGGGATCCAGACCCACTGTGAGCGGAGTTGACGGTGGAGCGGCTGGGTAGGTGTTGTACGGCGTCACCGGGTACGAAGGATACGAAGCTTTCGCGCTAGGAGTCTCAACAAGCTTCAATTTCGGGCGCATACCAGTGCCTGGAGTGAAATAGCCATTATTGTACGGCGTTGTGGTGTGGAATCCATTTTGCGCCTCTTTCGGTCCGTAAGTGTCGGTGCGTCCGGCGACTGAGAGGATGTACCTCGCGTTTGCCGTCAAGTCTGAACTATGGCTGTAGAGCGATCCACCAACAAGTAAAAGCACATCTTGACCGTATATCTCCAGCATTTTCTTAACCTTATCCAGGGTCATGCCACCTCCAGGACTTGGTAGGATGCTAGGGTGGTGCGCCAAAGAGCGTCTTGCGCCGTGCATGATGTCCTTGCATTCTTCCACACTGAAACCGAAGCGACCACCGAAATTGGGGAAAATGGTCGCATCTGCACCCGCTAATCTCGGTAACAAGCCGAGCAAAACACCGTGAGAGAATCCACGCACGGAGTTTTGCGTGCCACCACCCAGCATAGCACCAAGGATGGCCGGGTGAGCGATGATGGGAAGCCCAAAGTCCGGGTCTTCCGCCAACGCGCGCATGCTATCTAACCCCGTAATTCCAGGAATCATCAAAACCGCACCAGCTCCCGCAGCTTTCGCGAACTTTGCTCGTTGCACGACGAGATGTGCCGGTGCGTTTATGCACGGAGCGTAGATGCACTTACGGCCAGTCTCCTCGTTTGCTCGCTTGACGGCGGCCGCGCACGCCCGTACGCGTTCCTCGTAAGGCGCGTAACGCTGATTCGCTAATCCATGATCATCTTTGATGATATCGATTCCCCCTTTCGCGAAAGCGTACGCCATCTCTGCCAGCTTCTCGCTTGGGGTTCCCATCGGCTTGAGCGCCGTCATCACGATCGGTCCCCGCTCAACGCCGAGGAGTTTCCTCAAGCCCTTCGTCCCGAACCTCGGCCCAGAAAACTTACTCAACATACTGTGCGACAGATCCACGTCTCGCACCATCACCTTCTCCTTGATGCTCGTGTTCCCAAAGATGACGTTTAGGAGCTGCGGCAGCTCGCCGCCCGCGGTATCATCCGCGTATCGCACACACGCCCGAAACACCTCCTTGCGACTCGCGACATCATCGCCGATCGTGCATCGCTCCAACGACTCGCACTTTCCCACCACGTGTTCGTTGATCCACGTGCCCGGCGGCACGAGCGACTCTGGAAGTTCCACCGTCTGCTCGAGGCACAGGGCGTCGACGATCTGTCGCGCCTCAGCCTTCGCCGAGGCCTCGACGTCGTACGTGACGACAAAGGACGTCATCAAAAAGGCGTCACAAGCGCGCTCGATCGGCCGCGACGCGCGGTCAATGCGTCGACGAGACGCGGGGCAAGGATTGAGGGTTGAGCTCGAGCGCGCCCCCGACTCCATCGTGACGCCACTCGAGGACGCGCCTCGTGCATATCTGGGAGCTCGCGCGGCGAACGCGGTGAGGACGCGCGAGAGATGGGAAGTAAAAAGGCGCGGTCGAGCGCGGAGTCCACCGACCCCAAGGGTGGTGAGGGTGGGGCTGGAGAATCGAGGAATTCTTCTCAGAGTGCGTACGAAGAAGTTTGCGTAGAACTCGCGGCGAGGTTCGTGCTCAACGCGCCGCCGGAGGAGCTCGCGGATGATAATCGTTTGTTCTTCTTGCTGGAACAGGCGCACTGGTACTACATGGATTTCTCATGCGAGCAGAATAAGAAGTTGCCCCAGAAGAGTAGACTAGACGTCTTCGGGAAAGATTTGTGTGGAGTCGTGCCTTCGCTGAAAGATCGCTTGAAGAACTTTCAAGAGAGATTTATGGAATTCAAAAAGTACAAATTCGGTATCCCCACCTGTGGAGCCGTGTTGTTGAATCCAACGATGGATAAGTGCCTAATGGTGAAGGGTTGGGGCAAGGAGAGCGTCTCCTTGGGATTCCCCAAAGGGAAGATGGACGCCGGCGAATCGGAGGCTGAATGCGCGGCGAGGGAGGTAGAGGAAGAGATCGGCGTCGACATACGCAAATACATCGTCGAGGAGGACAAGATCGTGTTTTTTCGGCGAAGGCAAGGGCAAGAAAGCACGGCGCCGCAAGTGCTTCAAAAGAACACCCTGTACATCATTCAAGGAATATCCGAAGAAACAAAATTCTTGACGCACACCCGAAAGGAGATTTCCGACATCGTATGGAATCCCCTTTGGATCTTCGAGTTGCCTAAAAGCGAACTCCAAAAGTACAAAGGCAAGTATGGCCACTGTTTCCCAGCGCTTCGTCCAATCATATTGTGGGTGAAGAAGAAGAGGAAAGAACAGAACCAGCCGCAGACGCACGACCTACCGACGCCTGCATCTCCAGCGGCAGGAAAGGCGGCGGCGATGTCATTGGAAGATCTCGAAAACGAATTGTTGGCGGGTTATGGCGAGGAGGAAGACGAGGCCGATGACCCTTATGAAGCCTTCTCCGCCTTGACTGACTTCAAGTTTGATACATCTGCCATCATGCGACCGTTCCTTAAGTCCTGATGCCGTGGCATGATGCCGGGATGACCACGTGTACACCAGCGTCATTGCGTTATGCACCTTGTACTAGTACCGTACGTAGCTCATATTTATATACTATCGTATCTAGTTGCCTAGTTGCTTCAAACGTCTCCATTACCTCACTTTGCGCACTGACACGTTGACACCAAACGGAAGATGGAGCTCAGCAGGAGAGGAAGGAGGGCTCAAGCTCGACCGTTCAGTTACTTTGACGCCTTCATCAAAACGTTTAGTGACTCTTACGACGCAGAGAAAAACGCGAGGGGCTTCATCAACTTGGCCGTGGCCCAAAACAGTCTAACCGTCGACCTCATGCACGAGCGACTCTGTCGAGCGATGCAATCGCCACCACCGCTGTCAACCGCCGCTTACGATGACATGAAAGGAACGCAGGCCCTGCGTGTAGCCATGGCGAAGCACATGAAGAAGAGACTCATCGGGCTCGAGAAGCTCACATGCACGGTTTTACCAGAGGACTTGGTTTTATCAGCCGGCGCGGGTGCGGTGATTGAAAACTTAGTTTTTAGTGTGTGCGACGAAGATGACGAGGTCATGATTCCGGCTCCGTTTTATCCGGCTTTTCCCAACGATTTGCGGGCTAGACTGGGCGTGAAGACGGTGCCCGTGTATGATACATCGAGCGCGCAGCCGGACGGAGCAACTTTACCGCCCGTTCAGGACTTCGAAAACGCTCTGACACCAAGGACGAAGATGATATTATTGTCTAACCCGGGAAATCCAACCGGTATCAATTACACAGATACTGATGAAGGAAAGAGGCGTGTCGTAGATGTGATTGCTTGGGCGGTTGAGCGCGGAGTTCACGTCATCTCTGATGAGATTTACGCCTGTTCCATCTTTGAGCATTCTGGGGAGTCCAAGGGTTTCTTTAGCGCAATAGAATATGTCAACAATCTCGTGCATGAGGCTTCAGTCCAGGATGACGACCCGAATCTCAAACAGCTTGCTCAGCGCTCGCAGGACTATGTTCATGTTATTTATGGGTTGTCGAAAGACTTTTGTACTAGTGGTTACCGCGTTGGCACTCTTTGGACGAAAAACGCCGACATTCATAGAGCTCTGGACAATGTTTCATATTTCTGTGCGATTCCTGGGCCGATGCAGTACGCGTTGTCGTTGGTTCTTGAGGATGACGAATTCCTCGACCACTTTTTTGTTGAAAACTGCACGAGACTGCGCAGTCAATACAATATCGTGACCGAAGAGTTATCGAGGTTGAGCGAGGACGATCGATGGATGGCATCACAGTCGTATGCTCCGCAAGTTGTTCCAAACGCTGCAATGTTCGTGTACTTCAATCTCCGACACCTTCTTCCCCAGTCCCCGACTTTTGCGGATGAGCAGCGGCTCTGGACGCATATTTACGAAGCTGCCAAAGTCGTTCTCACACCCGGTAATGACTGCGCCAGTCGCGAAGCGGGCTGGTTTAGAATGTGTTTCGCCGCCGTCGACTCCGATACGCTCCGTGTGGGCATAAGACGCGTCGTGGACGCCTGCAAATCCTATGAGTGACGCGGAAATAGGAAGACCTTTGTGAAATAGAAAAAGTAGCTGAACTGTTCACCTCACACCGTCGCTCGTCTATGGCAGCGATCGGACGTGCGTACGGTTGCAGCACTCCAATCATGCCGCGCGCGCGTGTGTGCTCACGAACGCTCGCGACCGATCGTTCGCGGATGCGTCACGCGCCTCGCGGAACCACAACGATGCGCTCGCAGCACTCGGACGGCGGAGAGGCTGCGGCCGAGATCGGGTACTATCGCTGGCCCACCGTCAGCGGTGATGAGATCTTCTTCGTGTGTGAAGATGATGTGTACGCGGCGAAGATCGCCGCCTCGTCGGACGCACCGTCCAAGCCGAGAAGAGTGACTCAAGCTCAGGGCGCGTGCATTCGCCCTGCTGTTTCGCCGGACGGTTCTCGTGTAGTGTTTTCATGCGTAGAGGATGGATACGTGGAAATTTACGTCGTGGACGCGTGTGGGGGACCGATGAAGCAGCTGACGCACATGGGTGCCTCATACGCGAGAGTTTGTTGCTTTTCAGAGGACGGGAAGCGAGTGTACTTTACGTCGAGTGGAGCGACGGCTGAGCCGAGTGGGCAAGAGCTGTGGGTGATAGATTTGGACGAGGGAGCGCCGGTGCGAGTGAAAATAGGACCAGTGTATGATTTCGACGTGCGAACGGTTAATGGGAGGGAGTTATACCTCGTCGGTAGGAACACTGATGATCCTGGCGTGGCGCACTGGACAAAGTACCAAGGAGGCGCTGGCGGTGAGGTTTGGGTCGGTACGCCAGAACATTTATTACGCATCGATGCCTTCGATGAAGTGACGGGAAATCTTGGAAATGTTCAATGGTTGGATGATGAGCACATCATATTCACTATGGCCAAGGATGAAAACGTTGATGTGTTCACTGCAAAAATTGAACTCGTCGAGGGCAGAGTAGCCTTGAGTGAAGTGACGCAGAAGACGAGTTCGAACAGAGATTACCCAGTGCGATATCTGAATGTCAATGCTTCATCAGACCCGTCTCATCAGGCTCGAATGGCGTGGACTGTCGGTGGAGTCATCCACGTGGAGGACGTCGCTCAGGCGCAAGACAGTGATGATGAACTCGCAAGTGCAGTTCCGATCAAGTGGTGTGGGCCTCGAACCCAGCTCGCTAAACGGTTCGTTCACGCTGATGACTGGATAGAGGATTGGGACCTCCACCCGGAAGGTTTAACGATAATGGTTATCGTTCGCGGCCAACCCTTCACCATGGGGATTTGGGACGGTCCTGTTCTGAGCTATCCACCCGCGACAAAGACAAAAACTCCGAGCGCCGAGGTAGATGAACCGCTCAAGAAGCTCGCGTACCGAGCGCAGTCGCGAGTTCGCCATGGGGCGTACTTATATGACGGCGAACGTCTGGTTTACGTCTCGGACGCGAGCGGTGAGGAAGACATTGAAGTGCACTGGGAAGAAGCAGACAGACCGGCGAAACGATTAGGATTGCACCATGGTTTGCTCGGACGAGTCGAGCGTCTTATTCCTAGCCCAGAAGCACCACTCGTGGCCATCGTCAACCACAGAAACGCCTTACTGATCGTCAACGTAGAGACTGGAGAAATGCGGACGGCAGACAAGTCGGACGAGTCAGATGGAATAGCTGACCTGACGTGGAGTCCTTGTGGTAACTGGCTTGCATACACGTATTACATGAATAACGAGCGGTCTTGTATCCGAATATTGGACGTGCGAAACGGTAAGGTTGTTGATGCGACAAAGCCTGTGCTGGGAGACCATTCTCCAGCTTGGGATCCTGATGGGAAGTATTTATACTTTCTTGGCTCTCGCGAGCTCGAGCCAGTGTACGATGCCGCTACTTTTGGTCTAGCTTTCCCACACGTTGAGCGACCTCATCTCATCATACTCCAAAAAGACATTCGCAATCCTTTATTGAAAGAATTGCGACCGCCTTACGACACGGAGTCGTCTTCGGGTTCAGACTACGATTCAGAGTCTGAGTTTAGCGCGCGTGGTGCGGACAAACGTGGACGAAATTTTGGTCACCCAAATAAACAGACCAATGAAGATGATGGAAGTGGTTGGTCCACGATGGATGAAGATGAAGATGAAGATGAAGATGAAGATGAAGATGACGAAGAGGACGAAGATTACGTGCCTAATCGTTATTCTGAAGATGCCCCTCCACCAATCGAAATCGACGTTGATGGATTGGCGGAGAGAGTTGTCGCCTTACCGATGCCGATATCGCGATACGACTGCCTCTGCGGCTTGGAAGACGGTCGATTTATGGTTGTAGAATACCCACCGAGTCGAGGCTCTCCCGGAGGCGTCGGTGTGGATTACTCCTCTGATGAAGAGGACGAAGGCTTTGGATCGTTGATATCATACAGCATTCGGGATTTACGTCGCAGTATATTGATTCACGGTGGAGTGAGTGAGGTGTCGTTGTCTATGGATAGAAAATGCATGGTTGTTGAGAAAACAACGGATGGCTTCTTAGAACTTCGCGTGTACAAAGCCGGAATGCGTCCAGAGGAGGAAGGGAGCGATAGTGAAGAGTTAGATCAACAGGTTTTCGATCGTAGAACAGGTTTAGTCAACCTCGATGGGAGGATCCGCGTGCTCGTCGATCCGGCGAAAGAGTGGGCGCAAATGCTCGCAGAGGTGTACCGGCGTCTACGAGACGACTTTTGGGATGAAGATATGAACGGTCACGCGTGGACGTCGATATTGTCTCACTACGAAAAGTTGCTGCCGAAAGTGAGCACTCGCACCGAGCTCACCGATTTGTTTCACGAGATGACTGCACGATTAGGTTGTTCGCACGTGGCCATCACTTCTGGGGATCCAGGCAGAGCGCATCGAAGGCACTCGGCCGGATATCTCGGAGCTGATTTCATCTGGGATAAAAAAGCTCGCGGCTACCGCATCATGAACATTGTGAAAGGTGATAGCTGGGACGATATGCGCGGCGGCGTCCTGAGCAAACCTGGCGTGAACATCGACGAGGGTGATATATTGCTATCGATAGATCGCATTCCTCTCACGGAAGATGTCTCTCCAGCGGCGCTACTCGTCGAAAAAGGTGGTGCCGAGGTGCTTTTGACGGTGAAGAAAGCCAATGATGCTCAAGGCATCGACGCCGCTCTTGGTGAGCTCGCGCTGAAGGAGAAGAAGTCTAAGAAGAAAGACCACAGAGCGCCAAAGAAGGGAGAAATCATGCCTGTACGCGTTCGAGCAATGCACACTGAGCTCGATGCGAGGTATCGCGACATGATTCAACGGAGAACGTCCCGTGTACACGGCCTCAGTGAGGGAGTCGTCGGGTACTTGCACGTGCCTGATATGGAAAGTACGGGATATTCAGAGTTCTGGCGACACTACGCGTGCGAAGTTCGTAAGGGCAGTCTGATTCTCGACCTTCGTGGAAATACCGGCGGTCACATTAGTGAATTATTGCTTTCTAAGCTGTCGCAGCGGGCTTTGGCTTGGGATATCCCTCGCCGAGGCGAGTCGCAAGTGTACCCGTCGAATACGCCCGGCCCGCTCGTCATGCTCGTGGATGACCGCACGGGGTCCGATGCGGAACTCATGGCGGAATCTTTCAGAAAGCTTGGGTTAGGACGAGTCGTCGGTACTCGAACGTGGGGCGGTTTGCTCGCCGTCGACCAAACGGCTGACCTCATCGATGGTTCCGAACTGAGCCTTCCGTCGACGAATGTGCTCCTCGTTGATGAGTTGCACACTGAACACATCACGAACAGCGTCGAGAACCGTGGCGTCATACCGGACGTCGAAATTCGCATATCACCGGCCAACTATTATCAAAACACCGATCCTCAGCTCGATCGTGCCGTCGACGAAGCTCTCGAGTTACTCAAGGCGCGAGGCGACTCTGTGGCGCCGGCGAACGCGCGAAAAGTTCGCCGAGACGATGCGTCCGCCGACGAGATAGAGACCTCGCTGGCGAAGAAAAAGTGGAACTTCTCCACCTGGGCGCCTCTTCCACCGACGAAGGAGGAAGAGGAAAAATTGCGCGCGAAGCGCCAGTCGAGACGGAACCGCGAATAAAACGTCCAAGAATCGCAGCCGAGACGCTAGCGTAGATTTCGCTTCAACAAACAAACATCTATGATATCATTAAAACCACCTCATCGCGTCGTCATCGAGTCGAATCCCCCCGTCGGAACCGGAATCAAATCTCCTCCTGCGCCAAGAACGGGTTCGCGATCTCCTCCATCGAATCCAACGCGCTCACCACCATCACGCTCGTCCCTCTGCACACCAACAACCCCAACTCTCGCGTCTCCTCCGTGATCTTCAGCGCGTCCTCAAAATCTCGCAGGTGTTCCACCGCGCCGTCCAACACGAGGTTCAACAATTGGTCGTACCCTTTCAGCGTCCCCGTCACCTCGCGTCCTCCGCTCAGCTTCACCCGCACGCCCTTATCGATGAATCGCGCCAGGTCCAGCACCGTCTCCTTCGGCGGCATCTCGCGCGCGCGTCCGTCCACACGTTCCGACGCTCGCACGCGTCCGACTCTCACGCGATTCTCGTCATTCTTCATTCGTTTCGAACGCCCGCTGGATCCCCGACCGACCGACGACGCGTCGCGCGACGCGTTCGCCGCATTCACCGACGCGTGACGCCGTTTCGAGCGTCGAGCGATCGAACGAGCGGTCTGTGCATGTCCCTGGCGTTTCGCGCGAGAGCGTCGAGCGCGGTCGCGGGCGCGTGCGCGGCGTGGGCGGCGGCGACGGTCGTTCGACACGCGGACGCCAAAGCGACCGGGGACGTTTTCGGCGCGCGCGCGGCGTGGGAAGAGGACGCGCGAGGAGGAGAGGACGCGCGAGGAGAAGTCGTGTTCGGACGAGCGGTGCGTCGAGAGCTCGGTCGGGGGTGGAACGCGGGCGTGGACGCGGTGTTCGGGGCGGGCGTGCGGGCGCTGAGCGAGAGAAGGTTGTGAGAAAATGTTTCGAGCGACGCGCGCGGTCGAGGCGGTGATCGGTGGACGACGAGGCGGTGTCGGGAGACGAGAACGATCATCGACGGCGGTGCGAAAGACGACGACGACGACGACGCGACGGGCGATGACGGTGGTTCGAGCGGGGATGAAGATTGATTTTCAAGACGCGGGGTTGTTTGAGCTGCCGTACGCGCCGGTGGCGGAGACGTTGCTTCCAAAGGGGCCGTGGAAGGTTGTGGAAGGAGGCGTGTGCGCAGCCAAGGGGTTCAAGGTTGCGGGCCACAAGGCGGGTCTGCGTGCGAAAGGAACGCGGGCGGATTGCGCGCTGGTGGTGGCGGATGAAGACGCGACTAGCGCGGGAATTTTTACCACCAACATCATGTGCGCGGCGCCGGTGACGGTTTGTAAGAACCAGTTGGCGTCGAAACCGACGGCGCGTGCGCTGTTGATCAACGCCGGTCAAGCGAACGCGGCGACTGGTGATGCTGGAATGGCTGACGCCAAGGAGACCGCGGCGGAGTTGTCCAAGTCTCTCGGCATCGCCGAGGAGGACATCTTGTTGATGTCCACCGGAGTCATCGGTCAGAGAATAAAGATGGATAAGTTTATGCCCAGCATCTCTGTTCTGGTGGAAAACGTGGAAAACAGCGTCGCGGCGGCGAACGCGGCGGCGACAGCCATCTGCACCACGGATCTCGTTCGTAAGACGGTGGCCATCGAATTCGAGATCGGCGGTAAAACCGTGCGCATGGGCGGCATGGCCAAGGGGAGCGGAATGATTCATCCCAACATGGCCACGATGCTCGGCTGCGTCACGTGTGACGCCGCGGTCTCTTCCGATGTCTGGCGTGGCATCACTTCTCGCGCCGGGTCCGCCTCGTTCAACCAAATCTCCGTCGACGGAGACACCAGTACCAACGATTCCTTGGTGTGCTTTGCCAGCGGCAAGGCTGGCAATGCCGAGATCGTCGACGCGAACAGCGCCGAGGCCAAGCTTCTGGAAGACGCCCTCACCGCCGTGTGCATGGGTCTGGCCAAGGCCATCGCCTGGGACGGTGAAGGTGCGACGTGCCTCATCGAGTGCAACGTCAGCGGCGCCGGAGACGACGAAGACGCTCGCGTCATCGCTCGTTCCGTCATTTGCTCTTCTCTCGCCAAGGCGGCCATCTTCGGTCACGATCCCAACTGGGGTCGTTTGGCCTGCGCCGCCGGCTACGCCGCGCCGGTGAAGAGTCGATTCAGTCAAGAAAATCTCAAGCTCTCTCTCGGTCCTCACCAACTCATGAACAAGGGCCAACCTCTCGATTTCGACGCCGTCGCTGCCAGTCGATACCTCAAGGAAGTCACCGACGTTCACGGCGTCTGCGTCGTCGACATCTCCGTCGGCGACGGCCCGGGCGCGGGCCAAGCGTGGGGATGCGATCTGAGCTACAAATACGTCGAAATTAACGCCGAATACACGACGTAAAAGTTTTCATTCAACTCGACACGCGCCTTGTAACATCGACGCGACAGCACACACGAAGCGCGCCTCTCCTCCGCGCCGCTCCACACCGATCGCCTCGTTCCCGCACAGCGCGACGCGCGTCGCCGTCCATCGCGTGCGCCATGGGGTGTCGCCCCCGCGCGACGATCACCTTTCACAACGAGCGATGCCAGCTCGCGGACGCGACGAGCGACGACCGGGCGTCCACCTCGGGACGCACCGCCGGCGGCTCGCTCGTCGCGTTGCCCCTGCTAGAACGGCGTCCGGGGAGCTCGCGCGCGGTGCTTCGGTACGCGTGCGTAGATGGAAAAGTCCGGGTGATGCGACCGAACGAATACGGCGCGCGCGACGGAGACGGGGCGGCGCGGAGGCTGGACAGAGCCATCGGACGCGCGGCGAGGAAGTGCGTGGAGCGAGCGCAACACGCACTGTTACCGGAGCCGTCGAGCGTGACGAACGATTATTGGGAGTACGCCAAGTTTAGATTCGCGCAACGCATCGCGTCGAGCTGTATCTCCGTCTTTGCGACGCAGCAGATGCTCACGGCGGTCGGTTTAGGGGCGAGTCGGACGCTGCCGGCGGCGGCGGCGGTGAACTGGGTGCTCAAGGATGGGTTGGGGAGATTGGGTAAGCTGTCGGTGGCGGCGAATTTCGGGCGTACCTTCGACAGTGACGTCAAACGGTTTAGATTTACGTCGAGCGTGGTGTACGATGCGAGTTCGTTCATCGAGATCATAACGCCGTATTTCCCTCAGCACTTTCTGGCATTGGCGACGGTGGCGAACATCGGTAAATCGGTGGGTATCACCACTGCGAACGTCGTTCGAGCGCCGATTCAGAGAACATTTATTTTGGAAGAAAATCTAGCCGAAGTGGCGGCTAAGACGAGCGCACAGCAAGTGGTTGCCGATAATATTGGTTTAGCGCTCGCAGTTGGCGCCGCGAGTGCCATGTCAAAGGTTGCGACGGTACGACCGGCGATTCGCCGAGCTTTGCCGGTCTTCGCGTTCGGTCCGCTCGCTGCTTTGGATCTCATTTGTATATACAAAGAGTTAAAGGCTGTGCAATTGCGAACGATAAACAAGGAGCGAGCCGAAATTATAGCGGAAACCTTCGTGAAGGAACGCAAGATTCCGAGCAGAGCGCAAGTAGCGAACTCTGAACGTCTTCTCATTCCAGCGCGTTTGGATAAGTCTAATTTACCTCTCTCTGTGACATCTATTGGTGAAGTCTGTCCGACGACGAAGTCTTTAATCAAAGCGTTGTCGAACAAGACTGGTGGCGCATCCAAACGTCAATACATTTTGGCGTATGAGCCCGGCGCTTCAAAGAAGCGCGTCATTTTGAATGGTCGACGCATCAGCGCTCCGAAGACGGACTCGAATGGGAAGAAAAAACGTCGATCGCTCAAATTCCCGTGGCAAAGCAAACGCACAGGTTTGAAGGGCAGAGCTTTGTTAGCGTTGGGTGAGACTGCTTCGAGTAAAGACGTTCTTTGCGCGATACTTCAAGTTGCTCACATGCGATCTTTGCCCTATCGACCGGACTTGACGGCTGAAGAGGCCTACGTATGGGCTCTACAAGAGTCGGATTCTTTGGCTAAGCGCGACATCGACACGTTTACCAACAGCCTGAGCGAACAAGGTTGGAATCACGAGCGTATTTTGCTCAGTTCGGCTGAGCGAGCGCCGTATTCCGTGGACAATGTACCCGCGCTGCTCGACGCTCTTCGGCGAAGCGAAAACGTTCAATCATAGGTTGAAATCAACTCACGTTAGTCTGCTTCCATTAATACGAAGACATTTTTAGTATTGCGTGATTCAACAAACAGCACTCGGCCGCCGACGTCACACCATGGCTGCCAACGACGAGGCCACGCGCGCCGCCGCCAAGGCGGAGTGCCTAGATGCCGCGCTATGGGGCGGCATTCGCGGTGCCGCCATCGGTCTCGCGTGTTCCGTGCCCACGGTGTACCTCGCGAACGCCAAATTCCTCACGATACGACGTTTGACGGTGAGCGCCAAGACTGCGCTCGTTGTCAGCCCCTTCTTCCTCGGTTTCTTCCTAAACTCGGAGCTAGAGCTGCACAGATGCGTCTTGAAACAGCGCGGAATAGAGCATTGATACTAGAGCATCGGTACGTCGCGCGATCACGGCGCGCGCAATCGCGAGAGTGAGGACGTGTTGATGGGAAGAGGGGAGCGCGGGTGAGGAGTCGAGCGAGTCGAGCGAGTTAGAAGTGTAAAATAACATGAACATTCAAAGTAAATCTACGGTAGATTAGTTGGGAACAAGGTCGAGACCCGGTCGAGCGCAACCACCGAGGAACGGATCATCAAAGGTAAACTCAAAGGATGGGTGATGGAAGCGGACGCCGCCGAGCTTCGGGCTCGGTTCGATGTCGTCCAAGAGGAGCTTTTGCTTGTTCGTCAATCGGAAAGTGCGAGCCTTGAGACACTCTTGGATTCCGAGCGCAGAGGTAGAGTCGATGATACACGGGACGCCGCGTTGCATGGACCAACGGGTGAGCAAGGCTTCGACAGGCTGTGACCCGCCCTCTAGCGAGGCGGCTTCGACGAGCTTGGCGTGCTTCAAGAGTCGTTCATCACCGTTCGCGAGCGACGTATGGGCGACAGTCGTCAAACCATAGCGACGGCAAACACCAACGAGCTTACGTTGGGCCAAGAGCGGGTGCAATTCGACTTCATTCACGGTTGGCTTAATGGTACAGTGCTTCATCAGGCGCTCGACGGCGGGCACGGAAAAGTTCGCTACGCCGAGCGCTTTCACCTTGCCGTCCGCGACGCACTTCTCGAGCGCCGTCCACGTCGCTTCCAGACTACCCTCAGAATCCACATCGGTGGTACCGGCCTTGTGCAGCACCGGCCACTCGATGGAAAACAAATCCAAATAATCAGTGTTCAACGCGGAAAGAATCGCCGTCAACGCCCCTTCGACGTTTGCGTGCTCATTTGGACGCAATTTGGCGCTTACGAACACATTCTCGCGCGAACCTTGAGCGGCGATCGCCTTTCCGGCCTCAGCTAAAGCGGGGTCGTCGGAAGATCCACATCGAATGTGCTTGATACCGTTCTCCAACGCAAATTTAGCCGCGCTTGTGTCGCAACCCAGCATCGGGAGGCGCCCGCCTCCGCCGATGGGCACCTCATGAATCTCTTGCGCCGCGTCGAACACTTCCTCCGGCGGCGTGCTCACGTAATACGGCGATCCCGGTCCCGGCTTATTCGGATCTCCTCTCGGCGCGGGTCCATCCCACACCGCCGTCGGCTTTCGCTGCGCCGCCCAGTTTTGCCCTGGTGGAGGCGCCAGCCCGCCCCCGTTTCGAGCCGCCGCTTGCATCTGCGCACGCGTCGGCGGGTACGCCGGCAGCGTGGGATTGTATCCATTCACGTATCCACTCACGCTGTATCCGACGTATCCACCGCTCATCGGCGGCGCTGGCGCCCCCTGTTGCCCTCGCCCATCCATGCGAGACGATGGGCAAAACGCCCACGACTTTTGCGCGCTTCCGGCGCCGTGGCCTTCGAACTCCTTCTTCATGAACCGCTCGAGCGGTTGGCATCCATCGAGCGCCATTTTACGTCGCTTCCTCCCTCGTCGCGGTCGTCTCGCGACGCGTCGGGGTGTGTCGCGCACGGGGGGCGCCCCTCGCGGCGGCGTGACGTCAATCACTTTTTGTCGACACTGGGCGAGCGGGAGGGATTTTGGATGGATTGACGAATGCGTTTAGATGTCGTTTGTACGAATTAAATCGCTCGACGCGCGATGTCTATGATGTCAACGCGCGAGGACGAGCGGGTCCGGCGCGCGTCGGACGTCTACGAGCCGTCGGCGCTGATTTGGTTGAGGTACATGTCGTAGTATCGGCCCGCGCTCTCCAAGTCACCGAGCTCGGTGTAAATATCCGCGATAGCGCCGAGAGCCTCCATGTCCCCTGTGGTGTCTTCTAATTGCTGGGAAATGACGAGAACTTGTTCAAAATCTTCGATGGCACCCTGTCTATCACCAATGAGACGCTTGGAGGCGCCAAGACCGCGAGTGGCGCGACGGATCAAGACCAAGTCGCCGACGACGCGCGCCAACATCAGAGACTTTTTAAAGGCGTTCATAGCCCCGTTTGCGTTTTCCTCGCGTAAAAGCTCGCGACCTTCGCGAAGGGCGGTCTTGAGCTCTTTCATGTCGTCCGAGAGCGCTTCCCACTCGTCCAAGCTACCCATGGCGACGGAAGAAACTTCCTGCACGCCCCCCCTCGCGCCTTCAACGACGACACCTTCTCCCTTCACCACTCGCGACGACAGGGTCAAACTGGCGTTAATCTTTCGCAACTTTTCGTTCAATTCCGTAATTTCTTCCTTCTTACGATTGGCGGAGATGCCGCTCGCCACCGCGCCCGCCAAGGCGACAAACTCGGTGATGCCCACCACGTCGATTCCAAACGGCGTCACGCACAGCGTCTTACCCGCCAACACTTGTTCTCTCGACTTGGCCTCCTCCTTCTCCCGCAACCTCTCCAATTCGTCTTGCGCCTCGCCCTCACGCAATCTGCGCAACTCTATCGCTTTCGCTTCTTCCTCGCGCAAGCCTCGATAAAACGTATCAATGCGTTCCGTCGCCTTTGCTTCCTCCACCCGTCGCTTCTGCAAGAGCTCTTCTCCCGGCCCCGGCGCCGCGCGCGCGGACGACGCGCTCGCGAGCGCGGCGATCGTCGACGCGACACCGATCACCGCGGATCGTCGTCCACCGATCGCACCATCCGCGCGCGCGCGCGTCTCATCATCGCTCGTCGCACGGATCTCGACGCCGCGTCGAGCGTGTGGTTTCGTCGTCGCGGCGCGCGCGGCGACCGCGGGCATCGTCGGTGCGTGGGACAACATCGCGTGCGTCTCCGTGCGCGCGTTCGCCGAGTTCTCTCTCTCGCGAGACGGTCGAGCGCGCGTGAAAGTCGCGACGACGGGTGCGCGTGTGGATAGACTCGAGGGAAACGACGACGAGGGGCGGCGCCGACGCGCGAGAGGAATGGATGAAGGATATCGACGCGGGTGTTACACTCGTACGATTCGCGGCGGGACGGGACGTCGCGCGAGACGATGATGATCTATCACGCGCGACCGTCGTCGCGAGATCTCTTCAGGGCCTCGAGTTCGCTCTCGATGGCTTCGGAGACTGGCCTGCCGGCGGGGAGCTCGCCCTTGGAGGCGTTTCCGGGGAGGGACTTCTTGAGCGCGGCGAGCTCGTCGTCCACGCCACCGGCCTCGAGAGCCTTAAACTGTGCCTCGAGGTCGTCCGGGGCGGCAAACACGCCCATGGCCTCGGCCTCGGCTTCCATGCCCAACACTTTTTCTTCCATGCGCTCAAAGGCGCCGAGCGCCGAAGATGTCGACATGCCGCTCACCATGTCGCTCACCGCCTTGTTTGTCTTCGCGCTCGCCGCTCGCGCCTTCAACGTATCCTTCTTACTCTTCGCTTCCGCCATCTTACCCTCGAGCAATCGCGTGTTCGCGATCAACTTCTCCACGGCGTCCGTCTGCGCGTCCAAATTCGCCTTCATCGACTCGGCGTTCTCCGCGTACGACTTGCGTCTCGTCAGCGCCTCTCTCGCCAAGTCTTCGTCCCCCTTCTCCAGCGCCAACTGTGCGCGCTTATACCAATCTTCAGCAGCCTTATTCGCGGCGTTATACTTGGTCTCCAACTGCTTTTGGCTCGCCATCACCTGCGCCGTCGCCTGTCGCATCTTGATCAAATCGCCCTGCATCTCATTCACCGTCTGGTCCAAGATCTTCTCCGGGTCCTCGGCCGCGGTGATGAGAGAGTTGGCGTACGAAGAGATGACTCGCGTGAATCTGGAGAAGAGATTCGCGTGCGTCACCACAGCCCCTCTCGAGCGTCGTCTCGAGCTCGTCGTGGCGACGCATTTGTTTCTTCTCGCGGACGATCTCGAGCGGATAGCGTCGGGACGACCGACGAAGGCGGACGCGCGAAGCGACGTCGCGGACGCGGCGACGAGGGCGGACATCTTTCAAACGCGCGCGCGGTGTGAATCGACGACGAAGGCGCGATACCCGACGCGGTGACGCGGCGGTGAGTGACGAGGAATGGTGACGTTTCTGTGTTCCCCGACCGCCTCGAGGTGCCGACGTCTCGGCGACGCCGCGAGATCGCGACGCGGCGTCGAGGGAGACGGGGCGCGAGGGCGGCGAGAAGGAAATCCTCCCCGCGGAGGCGTTCGTGGGAGGCGTTCGCGAGATGAGCGCGCGTCAGCTTCGGTTACACCGCGGGGACGATGACTTTCTTCGAGCGCGCGAGGCGGCGGAGGACGAGGGCGAGGACGCGGATGAAGACGAGGACGTCGCGTCGGAGTCGAGCGAGGAGGAGAGACCGGTGCGACGCGCGTTGAATCCGTTCGCGGCGCTCCTGGGGAGCGAGGAGGAGGAGGAGAGCGAGGAAGAGGAGGAGGAGGAGGAGGAGGTCGAGCCGGAACCAGCGCCGGAACCGGAACCGAAACCGGAACCAGAGCGGAAGCAGACGCCGAAGCGCGGTGGGAAAAAGAATAGAAAACAGCGAGAAGTGGACGCGGAGGAGGAGGAGGACATAGACGCGCTCGTAAAGGAAGTGATGGGAATAGACGTGTCTTCGCCGGCGCCGGTAAAGGAAGGCGACGGAAAGACAGGGAAGGATGAAGCCTGCGCCTCGAGTCTGCTCGCCGTCGATATGCGAAACATGAAAGCGGAGGACGAGTTGAAGCGAATCTTCGGAGGGCGCGTCATCAGCGCCGTTGAGGCGGAGGAGGTGGGTAAGGCGGGCGGGCGCTCAGCCGCGTTCAGGGCAAAGCTGAATAGACGGTGCACATTTAGTCCCTACCGAGAGCAGTGGGCAAATTACCGCAGTGAGGGGCTCTACATGGTGAGTTCAGGTATCATGGATGCATCGTCGCGAATGTCAGAGTTCTCTTTCGCTTGGAAGGATGATTACGAAGAGGCAAACTTTGACTTTGAAATAGCGGTCAGTTCGCACGACCCGAATAGACTCTTCCACGTTTTGACTCGCTACCCTTGGCATCTAGAAACGCTTCTCCGAATTTCCGAGCTCTATCATTACAGTGGACAGGCGCAGGAGAGCTCTGAAATTTTGGAGCGATGCCTGTACGCGTGTGAAAGAGCGTGGCACCCAAACTTTGTAGGGGCGGCGTCCAAGGGCCTCGCACACTTAGATTTCAGCCTGGCCGAGAACAAGCCGATGTTTGAATCCCTTTTCAGACACGTCATCGCGCTCACTCGTCGTGGGTGCCATAAGACGGCTCTGGAGTGCGGCAAGCTCTTGCTAGGGCTCGATCACACCGATCCAAAAGGTGCTCTCTGCATGCTTTCGTACTTCGCCCTCAGAAGCGGAGAGGAACAATGGTTGCTTGACTTTGCAGACACTTTCGGGGAAAGCCGTTGGGTCAACGACAAATGGGAATCACACGGAAGCCTACTGAACTTTCCTGATTGGGCATATAGCAAAGCCATGGCGTTATATACCACGGCAAAAGACATCCAAACGGCGGACAAGGCGTTGGTGAGCGCCATGCTGTACCATCCGTATGCGTGGACGGCTACGCTCTGGAAGCTTGAGGCCGCAGTTTCCGGGGATAAAGAGTGGCAAGAAATCCTCGCGCACGATCACTTTGACTTTTCAAACTGTGCGCTAGAATCGCGAAGTTTAGAGCACTTATCAGATATCTTCGCGACTCGCCATCATCTGTTATGGCGTCCAGATCAAATACTGAGCTGGGCTAAGCGCGTCGCTCGCACGACTATTAAGCTCGTGGACTCGAATAAACCGTCTGATATCTTGGGCGGTCTGACCGCCGCTGACTTTGCCACCATCTCACTCGAGAACTGGCCCGCGAGCGAGCAAAATGATTTCGCTCACCTCGTCGTCGAAGATTTTTCCGACGTCGTCAAACGCGCGCTTCCCGAGGACGACCCGTTAGCCAACAGACCGGATCAAGGAAACGATGCATTTTCCGATACCGACGAAGATTAGCCCCTTAGACTTTTAGTTGAAGCGCAATCGCCAAAATGACAAAATTTCGCTCGACGACGCCTAACCCTCAAGCTCTTAGGGCGCGACGGTGCGCACCCCAGCCTCACTCGAAGTCGCACGTTGCACTGAGTGCGTCTTCGCGACATGTTCGCCGCGAACGTACCCGCGAACGCTGGCACACGCCTCGCGTCCGCGTCGTCGTCGTCGTCGACGCGCATCGTCGGTGCGGGCGCATCTCCTTGCGGGGTTCGTGCGTTTTCTCCATCGAGCGTCTCGCAGGCGCTTCGACGCCGCGGGGGCGCGCTCGGCGGACGGAGACAGGCTAGGATCAATCGTACGCCTCGCGCGGAGTCATCGAGCGACGGCGCGCCGTCCCAGAGGAGGGAAGATGCGACGAAGCAAGGTTCGACTGGAGTCTCGTCATCTTCGACAGGGAAGAAGAAGAGGGCGCGACGCATAGCGCCCAAGCCGCACGTGAAGGCGGATCCGATCGATGTCAAAGACACGTACGAAAGTCCGATCGGTGAGCTGGAGCGCAAACTACCCGGTCGACAGCCGTGGTTTCGTAAGGGGAACGCCACCGCGCAGGATGCTCGACCCGACGGGTTGGGAGCGAGCGAGAAACCATTGCTCACGCCGGGGACGAGGGCGTGGTACGATGAGTGGAGAGCAGAACGCGCGCGTCAGTACAAATCTCGCGCCGCTCGAGAGTGGGCCAAGAATGGGAGAGCTCCGGTGGAGGATTATGCGAAGGCTGGCCAAGCGGTGGGCAAACCCTTGAGCATCGAAGAGTTGAAGTTTACTCCGCTTGGGCGCGCGAAGATGCAGTTGGATAGGCAGCACATCGCGTACAATCGCTTCGTGGTAGACATCATGAATGAAGACATCAAGGAACTGTACGTGAGCGTCGATGCAGTCGCGAGATATGTAGCTGTGTACAACGACGGGAGACTTGCATATTGCCAAGTGGCGCCGGACAACACAGAGGTGTACGACCTGACGCAAATCGTCGGATTAGAAATCAAACCTACGATGGCTGAACCTGCGAGTCACACTATATCCGCGGTCGGTGATCGTGGCTCCGCCGTGAAGACGTTCATCGCTGGTTACGGTGTTCCGTCGCTGGGCGTGTTCATCGTGTGGGCTATTGTCTTCTACATGCAACGCTTCAGAGGAGATTGGGAAGATCGTCAAAAGATTCTCGAGCTCGAACGCGCGGAAGAAGCACAGAGACAGGCAGAGAAGGGTGATCCACGCATCGCGTTGTTGGAGGAGATGATGGAGAAGCTCGACGAAAAAGATCCACAGCGCGACACTCTGAAGCGAGAGATTCGTAATCGCAAGGCTGCCATCGCGCGCGCAAATGGGGACAAGAAGGACGCCGCTGCTCAAGCCGCGGATGGCGATCAAATGGGCGCCGCCAATGCGTTCATGAAAGTTGGCGTGAAGGTGGTGAAGAAGAAGAAAATAGACGATCTGGACTTGGAGGAAGAGGCTGCTGACGAAGCGAAGGGCAAGAGCAAGGGTAACAAGGGACCGAAGAAGGGTCGTGTGAACACGAAAATGAAGCTTCGAGATGAGAGCGAGGTGGTCAAGTTCGACGACGTCGCGGGGATCGGTACGGCGAAGGTTGAATTGCAAGAGGTGGTCGACTTCTTCCTCAAGCCGGACAAGTTCAAGGCGAGCGGTAGCAAGGTTCCAAAGGGTGTGTTGCTCACCGGTCCGCCGGGTTGCGGTAAGACTCTCCTCGCTCGAGCTGTCGCTGGTGAAGCCGGCGCGACGTTCTTTTCGCTCGCTGCGTCCGAGTTCGTTGAGATGTTTGTCGGTGTTGGTGCTGCCCGCGTGCGTGATTTGTTTCAGCAAGCCAAGAAACAGTCTCCGTCGATCATTTTTATCGACGAGCTCGACGCGGTCGGCCGGCCGAGAGGTGGTGGTGGCTCTGGCAACGATGAACGTGACCAGACGTTGAACCAGCTGCTCGTAGAGTTGGACGGCTTCAACAGCGACACGCAAATTGTATGCATTGCTGCGACGAACAGAGTTGACGTGCTCGACAAGGCGCTTGTTCGACCTGGTCGCTTTGATCGGAAAATTGTCATCCCGAAACCCGACTACAATGGACGAAAAGAAATCTTGCAAGTCCACGCTCGGGGTAAACCGATCGATAAGGATATTGATTGGAATTTGCTCGCTGGCGAAACGGAAGGATTTAGCGGTGCCTCCCTGGCGTCTGTGGTGAATCTTGCGGCGTTGCAAGCGGCGAAGGGATCTCGGGCATCTGTCACCATGGATGATTTCCAGACGGCGCTGGAGGCTGAGACTTTGGGTAAGATTTTACCGCAAGGACTCGGGGAAGAGAATGAAAAGCGTCTCGCTCTCATTCACTCCGCTGCGGCGGTCGCGTATCATTTGTTGTGCAAGGATATGGTTGATTTATCCTTCATCACCATCGTGGCGAGAGAGTCCAACGCCGAAGGCCAGGTGGCGATTGCAGAAAATCCTGTGGCGCTGCGTCCTGGTGCGTTCACCAAGGGCTTTATGCGACGACACTTGCGTTCTTCCTTAGTGCCATCTGTCGCTGAAGAAATCTTCTACGGCTTTGACAACTGTACCAAGGTCACCGCTCCGTATAGCGGTAGAGCGAGAGAGATAGCGACTTTCTTTGTGAACAACGCGGCGATGAGCGATGAAAATAGCGAGTTTGGCTACGTTCCAACCGGACACGTCATCGAAGTCAATGATTTCTTGAGAAGCAACCGCGAGGAATACATCCTTCCGAGCACGACGCTCGAACGCTACGCGCGAGCTGATGAAGAGACACGTCGGTTGATGGAAGCTCAGTACGCGGCGGCGAAGAGATTTGTCGTCAAACAGAAGGCGGCGATCGAAGCCCTCCAGGCGGTATTGTTGGAGAAGAAGACGATTCAAGCCGAAGAGATGAAGGCGATCATTGATAAGCACGCGGTGGCGCCTTATGACGACGAGCAACTTCCGAGCGGACAAGCCACCGATCGAAAGTTACTCCGGGATTGGAACGGTACTGTGCCGGCAGACTACGTGACCGGCGGTGTAGCAACTCCTACTAGCGATTCTATTGATTAATACAATACATGCCATGACTAGAATTCCGACGTTTCGAGACCCAAAGCTTCACACACTCGTCGCATATCGTCGGGCATCTTTGCCTTGAACAACAGCGTCTTGCCGGTTTCAGGATGTTGTAATTCAAGCTTGTGCGCGTGAAGGGCTTGACGTCTAATACTGAGCGCCCCTCCCCACTTTCCGTACGGTTCTGGCGCGTCGCGAGAGTCCGGGGGCGTTAATTGATGCATTTGAGTCGGGTGCTCCGAGTTGCATGCCGCGAGCTGCGCTGCGCTCCAAAGCATCTTTGGGATGTCTTCCTCATTTTGCGCGCCCCAACGCAGATGCGGACCGTACAACGCATCGGACACGATTGGTAAGCCAGCGTGCGCCAAGTGCACGCGAATCTGGTGCGTTCTACCCGTCAGTGGCGTCACGCGAACGAGAGCGGCCATGGCTGTTGCCGACGTCGCTGTATCCGCCGCCGACGCGGGCGAGACGCCCTTTGGCGTCGTCAGCGCTGCCACGCTTTCATCCATGATATCGAACAGAGTGGTGCTCTTCTTCGAAACAATCTCACACGTCGTCTTCGCCTCTTTCCCATCGCTATCAAAGCTCACCGTTCTCGCCTCTCGAACGATGCCGTGATCACCAATGGGCGCATCGACGATGAAACTATCACCGCACCCTGGCGGCACCACGCCCACAGACACCGCTAAATACGTCTTCTTCGCCGTCTTTTCCTGGAACTGTCTCGCCACGTCTGACACCAAACTGTGTTTTTTCACGAATACCGCCACGCCCGACGTGTCCATGTCCAATCTGTGCACGATGTACGGCGTCACATCCGCACCGTCCAAATGGTGCAACGCGCGCGACAATAATGAATTACCCTCAAACCTATGATTCGGATGAAACCTGAGGTTAGGCGGTTTATTCACCACCAAAAACTCATCGTCCTCGAACACCACGTCCAACGGTGTTTCGTCTCGCACTAAATCAATCTTCAAACTCGCCCTTCGAAGCGTCATCTTGACTCGATCCACCGGCACGCCCAACTCGGCCGCGCACGCCTCGGGCGTCGCGCGTTCTCCATCCTCCTCACCCCGCCGTCTGTAACACATCCGCTTCACTCGCGCCTCGAACGCCTCGTTCGCCTCCGTCGCCAGCGCCAGCGCCCGTCTCGCCCCCTCGTTCAAGTCGCCACCGTTCGTCTTCGTCCACGTCGCCGACGGCACCGCCGCGCTCAGGTCCCGCGCGCACTTTTGCAGGTGCATTCGCAGCGCGTTCGATCGTATCTCCTGCCCGCACGCGGGACACTCGAGCTTGACGCTGTTAAACCGCGCTCGTCGTCGTCTCTCCGTGCGCGTGGGCGTCTCTCTCGTCGCGCGCGCGACGTCGGACGCGTCTGAATCCGAAGACGTCCCGAACGCGCCCGCACCCTCCAAGTCGCCGTCGTCGCGAATCATGACACCGCGCGCGATGCGCCGCGCGCGAACGGACGCGCGAGGTTCGACGCGCGCGATGACGCTCGCGACGACGGCTCGAGACCGCGCGGCGAGGCGCATAGACGCGCGAACGCGTGCGACACGAGGACCACCAGGTTCTGCGGCGTCAGTGTCGGGCGCGCGTCGGTGGGTTCATCGACGGCGCGCGCGCGAGCGATCGCGCGAACGCGCACGCAGAGAGCGTCGCGTCGCGTCCGCGCGCGCGCGCGACCGTGCGACCGCGCGACCGCGTGAGCGCGCGGGATGGGATTATTCACTCGTGGACCGGGCGATGCGGACGCGGCGTCGACGTCCTCGGGCGCGAAACGGGAAGAAGACGAGGCAGTAAAGAAACACACCTTTGTGACGCTCGAACGCGTGCTCGCGGGGGCGATGGCGGGCGGAATCTCGCGTGTGGTGACGGCGCCCATCGACCGAGTGAAACTTTTGTATCAGGTGGACAGGGAGAGCGGACGGTTCACGCTGCGGTCGGGGATGGCGATGGCGCGAGACATCGTGCGAAACGAAGGTTTCTTCGCGCTCTGGCGCGGGTGTAACGCGGCTGTGGTGCGGATATTGCCCTACAGCGCGACGACGTTCGGGACGTTTAATGCGTACAACTCGGCGTTGGCGTCGGCGTTTGGTGTAGAGGCAGATAACGACGCGGTGCGTAAACACATGGGAGAAGACGAACGGTCGCCGCCGGTGGGTGACGTTAGGACGAGATTCGTGGCGGGAGCGATGGCGGGAGCGACAGCGACCATCGTGACGTACCCTTTGGACTTGTTGCACGCGCGGCTGGCAGCGCACTCGCCGAGGCACCCAGCGCCGAATATTTCGGGCATGTTCGGGAGCGCTGGTTACCTGTACGACGTGATGACCAAGGGTGGGGCGAGAAGCTTGTATAACGGTCTCACGCCAACGCTCGTCGGGATCGTGCCGTATGGAGGGATTAGCTTCGCAACGTTCGAGACGCTGAAATCAATGTACGTCAAGCAAGCAACGCGAGGGTTGAGTGTTGTTCGAGAAGATGAGTTTGAGATGCCCATACACCTGAAACTCATAGCAGGAGGGTTTGCGGGGGTGGTGGCGCAAACGGCGACGTATCCTTTGCACGTTGTGAGACGGCGCATGCAAGTCCATATCAGTGAAGGCGGATCGATACCTCTGTACCCGAGCATTTGGGCGGGTTTACGTACGATTTATCAGACGGAGGGCATGAGACATGGATTATTTAAGGGGGTAACTTTGACGTGGGTGAAAGGTCCATTCGCCTCCGCGATCGGTTTTACAGCGAATGACTTACTGTTCCAACGAGTTGGTCCGATGTTCCGCCACGCGGTGCTGGATGAGGATCCGCCTGAGTCTCACGTACCAGTGACGTGGCATGAACGTAAATCCATCACCGCTTTCGAGACATTGTGCAGTGGTGCAATCGCCGGAGCGATCGCGAAGACAGTCGTCGCTCCTGCGGATCGCGTGAAGATCATCTACCAGGTTGACACACAAAAAGAGTTCACACTGAATGCCGCGTTGCGCACCGCGAGAGACATCATCAAAACCGAGGGCTTCTCCGCGCTTTGGCGCGGTAACGGCGTGCAAATGGTCAGAGTGATGCCTTACGCCGGCGTAAGTTTCTTCGTGTTCCCCAAGTACGATGGTTACATGGACATGATCACCAAGGGTCACCTTCCCACGTTCTTTGGAATTGATGCCGCCAAGCATGAGGATCAGCTGAGAATCCTGTCTCGCTTCTGCGCGGGCGCCGCCGCCGGCGCGACGGCGACGACCATGACGTACCCGCTGGACATGTTACGCGCAAGATTCGCTGCGAGCGGACCCTCTGTGAAGACGCCGCTCGCCGACATCGCCGCGCTCATTCGCCAGAGAGGTTTGCTGAGTCTGTACGGTGGTCTCTCGCCGACGCTAATCGGAATCATCCCGTACGGCGGTATATCTTTCGCCACGTTCGAGACGCTGAAAGCGTTTCACATCAAGCGAGCGATGAAGCAAGCCGAGTTGAACGGGGAAGAGATCCCGAGCCACGCGACGCTGCCGGTCTCGAGTCGCCTTTTTTACGGAGGCATGGCTGGATTATTGGCGCAGAGCATCACATACCCACTCGACGTCGTTCGGCGACGAGTGCAGGTCTTGGGTAAGACGGGCATGAGCACGCGGCAAGCCGTGATAAAAATCGCGCAGACGGAGGGCGTGCGTGGATTGTACAAAGGACTCACGATGAATTGGATAAAAGGACCGCTGAGCGTCGCGGTATCGTTTGCGGTAAACGATGCCATCAAATCGCGTATCTCTGAATGGCATGCGCAAGAAGGGGATTGATTGGCTTAGAGCTAGCTAGCTGCTTAAATACTACAACATTGGATTTTAGTCTACTTCACTTCTTTACCGACCGGTGCGTATCGCTGTTCCGACACGAGTTGTTTCAGTCTCGCTTCGACCTCCGCCGCGCTGTCTTTGTCTCCGCGTCGGCGCTCCAAACCGAGCCACAATTCAAGCAAAGGAATGTGCGGCGGGGCGCGCAAAACGCCTCGCTTAATGATTGCGATCGAGTTTGATATTCCTTCCATTTCCTCTTTCGACGATGAAAGCTCGAAAAGAGCCCACTGAAGCCATAAAGACGCGCTTCGAGGATGCGCCGCACATCCCTGTTGGAACAGCTCTCGTGCCGAGTCATCATTGTCCATCTCTGCCTCGAGCGTGGCGAGCGCCTGATACACAAAGTATTGACCGTTGTTGGTACCATATCTCACACCGTCTCTGAACACTTTGCGCGCGGCGTCGGCGCTGTTGACGCGCTTCTCCCACTGTCCCCATTGGAGCCAGGTAGCGGCGTCCGCTCGATCCTCAGTGGTGGCTGCGACAAACAACTTTCGCGTCATCTCCTCACTTCCCACGCGCTTCTCCAACAACGCCCAGAGTCGAAGATGTGCGGCGCGTTCGCGTCTAGTGCTCAGATGTTTCGGCACGGCTTCACCCTGCACGAAGAGTTGACGCGCTCGACCGTGCGCTCCTCCGTGGAACTCGGCCGCCGCCGCCGCTGTGATGCACGGCAAATTCGCTTTACCCGACGCGAACGAACCGCGCTCAAACGCCTCGATCGCGCCCTCAAAGTCTCCAGACTCTTGACGCGTTGTTCCGAGCGCGTGCCACACGTGCGCACTCTTCGGAAATCGTTCACTCAAACGTTCGAGCCGCTTCGTTGCAGATTCAACGTCGCCGTTGAGCTTGAGCGCCATGGCAAAGGCGTGCTCGAGTCGCATCTCCCCCGGATTCGCCTTGAGACCGGCGCTCAAGACGTCTAACTGGCGACGGTTCGACACGTAATTTCTACGAGCGCTCGTCACAACGCCTCCGCGGTGTGAACTTCCTCGAGAGATGTCCTTCTCGAGCTCGCTCCACTTGAGCCACGCGGCGACGTTCTTCTTGTCGACGACGCACGCGCGATTAAACAATTCCCTCGCCTTCTCGATCGTGTCTTCCGACGAGCTCGCGTCTCCGTCCGCACGCAACGCACATTGTCCCTCTAGTTCTCCCCAATTCGCGAATAACGCCGATGCCATGGATCGCGCGCGCCGCGCAGCTCGCCCGCGGTTGCCGTCCTCAGCCTCGACGTCTTGACAAAACGCCGCGCCACGTTCAAACAAACTCCTCGCCTGATCGCTCCGTCCGCGTCCGAGCTCGAATGCGGCCCACGTCGTGTAATTAGACACGAGTGATTCGCACAGTTCCACCGACTTGACAAACAATTCTCGCGCCCGTTTCGGATTCCTCTCCCGTGCCTCGAGTCTCGCCCACGAGTGCGCCGCCACCGCCGCGCTCTCCCTTGTTCGCGCATCCTCCGCACCCTCGGCGACGTCCAACGCCCGCTTATAACACTTTTTAGCTTTGTCCCATCTTCCATGTTCCTGCTCGTGTCTACCGAACGCCACCCACGCGTCACACATCTCCGAAACCGTCCCGTTTGTCGACGTCGTCGCCTCTCGACGCAACGCCCTAGCGTTCGCCTCCCCTTCCCGCGTCTTCACCGTCGACTCCGCCTCCGCCCACGCGCACAGCGTCACCACGCTCACGTCCCCACCTTTCAAACTCTCTCGATGAAGCCGCATCGCCGCGCGTCCACCCTCGCTATCACCGCACGCGAAGCACGCCGTCACGCTCGTCGCCGCGCTCGTCGCGTCCTCGGGACGTCGCTCCAACGCCGCCAACGCCACCGTCTTCGCCCGCTCGAATCGTCTCGTGCGCGCGAGCCAGGACGCGCGACGATGAAACGCCGTGATTGACGTCGTCTCTCGCGCGAAGATCTCGTCGTCGACGCGGCCGCGACTCGTTTTCGCGGGCGATTCGGACGGCGGCGTCTCGGAAGACGATGTCCCCGCGATGGATTGCGCGCGCGCGAGACGCGCGCGAGGCGTCGCTCGAGCGACGCGTCGGTCCGTGCGCACGCGCGGCGACGTCGCGGGCGCGGGCGCGGGCGCGGGCGCGCTGAGACGCGCGAGCGTCGACGCCATGCGCGCCGACGACGCGTCGCGTTATCCGGACCGGACGGCAGAGCGCGAGGCGCGAGGCGAGACGCATGCGCGCGGCGACGACGCGCGAGACGACGAGGACGCGGGCGGGCGTTCGCGCGAGTCGCGACACGACGCGACGCGCGGGTGGACGCTCGCGCGAGCGCGGACGAGAGCGACGATGTCGACGGGACATTGGGAAGTCAACATCTTTCTCGACGACGACGACGACGACGACTGAGACGACGACGACGCTGGCGAGACGCGAGAGCGACGCGTCTGAGGAATCGTCGCGCGTCGCGCTCGAGGAGAAGAAGCGCGCGTTTTGGGAGACGTTTTGGGAGACTTTGGAGGAACAGCGAGGCAAGGCGCCATTCATGAAGACGAGACGACGTGTCGAGACGACGACGACGGCGACGACGACGACGACGACTAACGTCCAAGGGACGACGACGGAGACGGTGCGTCGAGAATTGGACGTGATACCGCGGTCGGACACGTTCTGGGGGCGGTGTACGATCGGTGGATTGATGATGGGTGTGTTGATGACGTTGTCGGCGAGCTCGCTGACGCACTGGCCGACGGCGAGGTATGCGTTGTGTAATCCGCTCGTCTTTATCTTCGATCCGAGCGGTCCAGAGGCTGAGGCGAAGTTTGCGATCGTAGCTGAGATCGCGAGACGGTTGGCCAAGCCAATGGTGCGGTATTTCGCGGCGTGGTGCGCTGTGCGTTCGAGGTGGAGGCTGATGTGGGCTTCCTTTGCGGCGAGCTGCGTATTACCAGCCGTGGAGTTTGCATGAACAGAACTGTATTGATCGCAACGCTGTGTAATTGTGTAATTGATTAAAATATCGTCCATCTCGTCGCCTATTTACTTGCGAACGGAGATGGTGAAATCTTTTGAAATAGCCTGATTGGGCTGTCTAATGTGCGCCGCGGCGTCGCGTCCAATTCTAGCGATGTCGAGCTCGTCTCCCGTCGAGCACGACGCGCCCGTGTGCTTGGAAGACAAGCCGTACACTGACACACGCTCGATGATGGAGTCATCAGTAAACGCCTTCGCGTTACCGCTGCCTCCGTCCGCCGTGGAGGCGCCCGAGACGGTGAAGCGATTGTTTTGAAAGGAGAGCGAACGACGCGCGAACGCCGAGCGCGCCGAGGCGTACTCGTAACTCTCACCGTCGTCGGCGTAGTACGTCCCGAAGGCGCGACCGTTCTCATCGAGCGCGACTATGACTGTCAACGGATCCCCCCTCATCGCCGTCGAGCTACGTCGAGCTCGCTCCTTGCGCACGAAAACCGTCCCGCCTCTCAGGAACACCGGGACGTCTTCGAGCGTGACGGCGACGTTCATCATCTTTGGGCCCACGTGTCGCGCCCCCGACTTTTGCTCGTACCACACGCCCGTAGGAAGATACACCGAGACCGACGTAGCGCCTTGAGTCAACACCGGTTGAACCAAAATGGCGGATCCCAACATGAAAGAGTCTTGTCTCTTGAAGGCGTTTTGATCGTTGGGAAACTCGTACCAAAGCGGTCGAAGCACCGGCGCGCCGGTTCTGTGAGACTCTTCAAACAGCGTGTAAATGTACGGCAAGAGCGCGTATCGCTCGCGAATCGCCGTGCGAATGATCGCCGTGCTCTCTTCACCGAAGAGCCACGGTTCTCGACGCTTGGTCTCCAAGTGTGCGTGTCCGCGGAAAAATGGATAGTACGCGCCCACTTGGTACCAACGCGTCATCAGTTCTGCGTCCGGATTACCGAAGAACCCACCGACGTCGGCACCGCTAAACGTCAAGCCACTGACACCGAGCGTCAACACCATCGGAAGACTCACCGCGAGGTGCTTCCAATCCGCGGCGTTGTCGCCAGTCCAGATGGGTCCGACGCGCTGCGTTCCCGCGAAGAAGGCTCTCGAGAGGACAAAAGGACGCTTGTCGTTGCGACGCTTGATGCCCTCGGCGGTGGCCATGTGGTAATACATGCCGAAGGCGTTGTGAACCTCGCGATGTTCGACGCCTCCGTGATGGATTAAATCCTTTTGCATGGTAATCTCTGGACCGTTGAACACGGACGGTTCATTCATGTCGTTCCAAATGTACAGATCCTCTGTCGAACCCGCGTAGGACGAGAGCGAAAACTTACCCGCCCACCACTCGCGCACCTCTGGGTTGGTCACGTCCAAGTACTTGGAGCTTCCCGGCCAACACCAGCCGTCAAAATCTGTCGTGCCGTCGTTCTTCTTGACATAGAATCCCTTGTCGTTCGCCTCCTTGTAAATCGGATACGCGTCGTCAATCTTGACGTGAGGATCGACGATGGTGACCATTTTTCTGCCACGGCTGGCGATGTCTTCGATCATGCGCTTGGGCGTCGGAAAAGGACCTTTATCCCATGTCATGTACCGCTTTCCGTCCGTGTGTTCGATGTCGAGCCATAAAACGTCGTACGGGATGTCGTGCTCGTCGAAACCCTCGTCCACTTCCTTGACATCCTTTTCGTCGCGGTAGTTCCATCGGCACTGGTGGTAGCCCAAGGCAAACATTGGCGGCATCGACGTCGTGCCCGTCAACGCAGTGTATTGACGCAACACTCGGTCGGGAGTCGCACCCGGTAGGAAGAACACATCCATCGCGCCGCTCTCGGCCATCCACTTGGTGTGTACGCCGTTCGAGCCGTCGACATTGACGTCCACGTACATCTCGCTAGGGTTGTGGAAATACAAGCCCGACGTCTTCGCGACGCCGTTCGAGATGCCGTGCGCCGTCATCATGGGAATAGATCCGTACAGTCCAAACGGACTCTCGTCGAGGTATTCGAACACGTCAAGATTGTATAATCTGTACGGCTCGCCCAACTTCTTTTCCACGCGCGATCCCGCGTCGTTGGAACCGCCGAACCATCCCGAGCTCGTTGTCTCGTACGCCTGTGTGGGCTTCAAACTCATCGCCGTCGCCCGTTCCGGGATCCCGTACACGTCACTGGCGGTAGGAAACGTTACATCGAAAGAGACGCCCATCGGTCCGCGCTTTCTCTTATCTGAGTGTCCGTTGAAAGACTCGGACCAGCTCCCCTCGTCTCCCTCGGACTCGCGCGCCTCGGGCGTCGTCTCAAACACGAAACCACCGCGCTGGTTCAACACCGCCATCGGCTTGGCGTCCGACCCCGCGTTTGGTTCGAACACCTCCACCTTGAACGGATTCAGACTCACTCTCGTCAGCGTCTTCGTCTCCACGGCCTCGATCTCTACGAACTCGCTCGTGCGTCTCGTCACCTTGAGCGTGCACCGAACGCCTGCGCCGAATTCTGCCTCCTTCGTCAACACATCCACGGGAACGTATCTCGGCGTATCTCGCTCGTCCACGCGCACGCGAATCGCCCCCGTCTTAAAAGCCTGCAATCGCGCGTACGCCTTCGGTCCCGCCTCTTTCTTCGAAGCGCTGAAGACGTCAAACTCGATAAACTTTTCCGCTGCCTCGGCCTCTCGCGCGCTCGCGGCGTCCTCGCCGCCAATCCATCGCGCCGCCGCCTCACCCTTCGCTTTCACCGCCTCCGCGTCGTTTGTCTCGTTACTCTCCGCGTTTTCATCACTCCCGGTCACGACCGCCTCGTCGACGCGCGCCTCGCCTCGTCCCGCGTACGCGTCCCGAAGTCGTGCGCAAAACGAGCTCGTCTCACACGTCTTAAAATCCTTCTCTTTGAACCCACGCGCGAGCGTCGCCGCGCACGCCCACGCGACGACGACGAACGCAAACGTTCGCACGACACCACCGCGCCCACGCCTCGTCGTTTCCCCTCGACGCGTGCCCATGACGACGAAAAGATTATTCTCAGAAATCAGATGTCACCAGTCTCTGATGAATCCGATCGACGCTCGCGCGCGTCGTCGAGGGCGTCTCGACGCGTCTTCTTTCCGAGACGCGCGCCGCACCGACTTGACGGACGCGTCGTCGCGCGAACGTCGATCGATTGTCGCGCGACGTCGCCGTCTGTCGTCGTCCCGCGCATCGCATCCGCAGCTCGTGGACCCGCGCGAAAGACAAACGGGCAAGGAATCGCCACAATACGGCGCGCGCGGCGGCTCGACCGCACCGCGATCATGACGGACGAGAGCGGCGCGACGACGGGTCGAGGATCGATCGATAAGGCGCCCGCGTGCGACTCGACGACGCCGCGCACGCGCACGGTCGGATTTGACGTCTCTCCGGCGCCGCGCGCGGGCGGCGCAGGCGATAGCGGGCGAGGGACGCCGAGGTCGGGCGTGTTTCGAGAGCTTCGACGGATGGCGGAGGAGGCGGGCACTGCGCCGACGCGAGGGACGTGCGAGAGCGGTGATGGGTGCGCGAGCGCGGTGTCGATTCCGCGCGCGAGCGAGGATCGCGACGGGGAGGGGTACATGGGCGCGGTGAGTCGATCGCCGGTGATGATTTTACCCGTGCGCGCGTCGGATGGCGGGGCCAAGGGCGGGGCGCGAGAGGAAGAGGGCGCGGAGCGAGAGGTCGTCGAGGCCAAGGATGAGGCGGTGGAGGCGTTGGCGAGGGAGGTCGAGGCCAAGGCGAGCGTGACGGCGAACACGGACAAAGTCGAGGGCGAGGCGGGGACGAAAAAGGAAAAGAAGAAGAAGGAGGGCGGACCGCCGAGAGATATTCCGCCACCGAAGCCGAAGATGACCAAGGCGGAGCGACGGGAGTTGCAGGAGGCGCAGCGCGCGGCCAAGGCGGCGGCTAAGGCTGGAGAGGGCGGAGGTACGAGTGGGGGCGCGAAGAAGGCGGCGGCTGAGGGCGGAGGCGCGAGCAGAGGTGCCAAGCCGAGCGCGAGCGCACGCGGTACAGACGAGAAGGCGTCGACAGGGTCGAAGAAGAAAGCGCCGGTCACGAACGGACAGGCGGTGGGTAAGTTGACCTCGGGTATCTCGCACTTGCGAGGGGCGTCGAAGGACTGCGTCATCATGGTCAAGGCGCATCCTACTGTGGAGCGTTTGGCGCTCAACTACGCGCGTAAGAAGACCAAGGGCGCGCGCGAACGCGTGTGTGCGCTTTTGAATGTCTTGCGCACTGTCGTGGAGACGTTTGAAGTGCCGGCTGATGGAAAGTACGCTCTTTCTCTCACTCACCATTTGAACCAGGTCGTACACGCCCTCGACAAAGCTCGTCCCATGGGCGTGGCGATGGGCAACGCCGTGCGATCGTTGAAGACGCATCTGGCTCGTTTGTCTAAGGAGGAAAACCAGTCCTTGACGAACGAAGCGTGCACGCAAAAGACGTTGATGCACATTGATTACTTTATCAAGGAAAAGCTTGACGTCGCGTTGGAGTCCATCATCGCCACCGGCGTTCAAAAGATTGAAAACGGCGACGTCATCGTCACGCACGGCGCGTCCAAGGCTGTTCGTGACATTCTCGTGAACGCACACCAAGCTGGCATCAAGTTCACCGTGATGGTCGTCGACAGCCGACCTTCAAATGAAGGTCCGGGCATTCTGAGCGATTTGTGCAAGCAAGGCATTGACTGTGTCTTCACCGCTCTCAACGGTTTGAGCTACTCGATGGAAAACGCGACCAAGGTCATGATAGGTGCCGCCGCGTGTCTCAGCAACGGAGTCGTTGTCTCGCGCATTGGTTCGAGCGCGGTGGCGCACGCAGCGGTCGCGCGCTCGATTCCGGTGTACGTCGCCGCCGAGACGTGCAAGTTTTCCGAACGCGTTCAATTCGACGCCTTTGCGTTCAACGAGCTCGGCGACGTTCAGGACGTCATCAACATCGGCGGGTCCGAGGGTGTTCTCGCCGCCGTCCGAGACGCGCCGAACCTTTCGATCATGAATCTCACATATGACGCCATCCCGTGCGTGTGCGTGCGAGCCATCATTTGCGAAGCCGGCGAAATTCGACCTCAGGACGTCCCGTGCTACATTCCACACTGACGCTCTCGTTCCTGATGCTCCTTAGAACTACTCGATTCAATATTCGACATTCATCATATCATAGTCACCACCGCGTCGACTTGATCTCGGATTAATCTCGAAACCGCCGCCGAGACAGTTCGCGCTGGGTTCAAACGACCCCGACCCGCTCGCGCGTCAGTCGAAGACGCGCGGCGCGATGTCGTCGCTCTTGTCCCGCGCGAAGTTGCGCGAATGCTTGCATCTGCGTCATGACTTTGTCGCGTCGGGCATTCCCGCGCGCGGCGTCGCCAACGCGACGGCGTTCACCGTCGCCCAGGAGTGGCTGCGGGAGCGCGACTACGTCGAGCACCTGCGCGTGAGCGGACGCGCGCTCGACGAGAGCGACGTCATGGATCCCAATGCGGTCCCGTTCGACGCCGTCCTGCGATTAGCGAGCGGGAAGACGCCCAATCTGGTGGATCAGAGCGCGCTCGGAGATTGGGCTGATGAGTTTATGATTTGTCACAATGACGCAGAGTTTGATCAAAGATGGGACGTCGCGACAAGCGGAACGAGCGGAGCGCTCGCGGGACCGGATCGACACGTGGGTGGTTTGCCAGGACACGTGGTTATGACGACCAAGGAGACGGTGTGCGGGAAATCGAACGTCGCGGCGCTCGCGTTGAGTGGAGAAGATGAAGCCAGACGCGAGGCTGTTCAATTTTTGATGAGAATGCGAGAAGCGGCGATGACGTACGCGCGATGGCGCGGATGGACGCAACTTGGATTGTACTTTAGATTTTTTGGATGCGAACCCGAGGGAGAAGAGGAGAGAGGTATCATACGTCTACACGTCGTGAATCTGGCTCGAGCCGGTCCGAGACTTCGGAAGACGTCTAGGAATAATCTCCCTATTGACGACGTGATTGAGGCACTCGGAGGTTCGCGGGCGTCTCGTCGTGGTTCGGTCTTACTCGTGTCGCCGGTAGAAGGGCGTAAGTCAGTCACTCCTCGGTCTTTTGAATCAACCACCGCATCGTGGGTTGAACCGAAAAACGCCGGCGACGACGAAGTCGAGGTGGCAATCAAACGAGTGGTCGTTCAGTCCGTTCCGCTGGTAGAAAACGACATAGTGATACCCGAAAAGATACGAGATGAATACGCTAGTCTTTCATCCAGGTCGAATGTTCAAGCCGCCGCCCGTCATGCCCATGAAGAGCAGGACAGCGAGAAAAATGATAAGGAGCAACTCTTCGATGACGAACAGTGGCTCTCGGCGTACAAGAAACTGAGTTCGGCGGCGCGTGTTCAACGCGCTCTGAACGAGATTCAACTTTAGAAACATGATTTGTTGTTTATTAGTGTGTGTAAATGATGTTACAGTAGGTTATTATCAACTCTGTATTCTGTATTAAAAATTTTGAGAGCAAAAACAGCTCTGCACAAACAACTCAGTAGCCAACTCGCTTTATGAACTTACAACAGGTCAGAGAATGGTCAGAACCTGTATTATCTTTAGACATACACTACGGAGCGTACACCAAAACCTAATGCGACGCTTGCGATGCTCGTCCAAACGTACACCAGGGACTTCTTGATTTTGTTAAAACTTCCTTCTCTCGTCCACAACGCCTTCGCCATCAGCGGCGGCAAAATCCCCCATAATATAACGACGACGACCGCTCCAGAAAATTTTAGTGCGGAAAAATACACATCTGGTCCTTTAAAGGCAAAGAACAGTGAAGGTAACAGTGTGAGCGAAATTACAGACTTGGAGTGCGCCACCGTTTTCTTCTTCAACGCGTCGGCGCAGAATCGACTCAACGCCAAGTACCCACCAATCAGCGTCGAGATGGAAGCTGTGATCGCCACCGATGCTGTTGCAGCGCCGAGCACACCACCACTCTCCAACATGGACTGCGCGAGATCCGCATTCGACGCCCAAGAACCGTTCTGAGCGAGAGCGACAGACAACCAGGCTGTGTACATGAGCAGAGGCACCGTGGTGCCCGTCAGAATCACGCGTCTGATGCGCTTCCTATCGCCTCTGAGCATGTCGACGAGGGTTGGAAGACATTCTCCGTACGTGTAGAGCTGGAAAAGACCGGGTAACGCCGGCAACGCTGCGGCAAAGTTCATGAAAGCGAGCTTACTGGGAGCCAAGTTGGCAACACCGAAGACGCAAATAGCCGTAAACGACGCAAAAATCCCAACCGTGGCGTACGCGTTCACCTTGGCGGCCATCCTAGAGAACGACACGGCCCCAACGGCTGCTGCAGCGATCGCCGCACCACCGACGTGCGACACTGCACCATCGCTAAAAAAGTAAGCCAATGCGCCGCACTTGGCCAGCTGACTCACCAGCGTACAGTTCATCATGACAAAGAACGACACAGCGGCGATGATACCCCACTTCTTACCCAAGTATTCCGTCGTCGCGCTCAACAAACTCACCGCTCGTCCACTGGACCTCGCCCAAGTGTGCATGAGCGTTTCTGAAACCATCAATCCACTCGCCGCCAGCACCGCCCACGCACCCACCGACAGCATCACCGCCGGCAGGAATCCCGCCGGCGCTGCGAAATACGGCATCGCCAAGAAACCACCGCCCACGGTCGTCCCCACGACCAACATGATGGCTTCGAAATCGCTCGCTCGATCGTCGTGCAACTCTAACGGACACGAGTCGGCCTCGCCATCCTCGCTCGCCGTTCTCACTGCGCCGTCCCCCCACGCCATCTCTTCGTAATACCGCTCATCCGGTCCAGTCGCGCGCTCCGCCGCGCGCGAGCGCGTGCCCCACGCGTGAGAGGTTATCTTTCGCCTCGCCTCGCCTCGCCTCGCCCGCGTCGCGCCTCCGAGACTCACCGGCGACCGAACGGATAACGCGGAGGATAGCATCCCTCCCGTTGAATCGCGTCGGACGCTTTCGTCGACTCGCGCGCGTCGAACTCGCGCGCGCGTCTCTAGATGCGCGCGATGCGTCTGAAAGCTTTTCACGCGCGACTTGTGAAGGCTCCGATATGCGCGCGCGCGCGCGCGCGACGCTGTGTGTCGTCACGAAGGATGGAGACGTCCCCTGAGCCTCGTGACGCAACTCCGGGACGCGCCGGGACGCGCGTCGAGAGGGCGAAACCGTGCGCTATGAGTGAAATCTGGACTATGACAACGATGGAAAACATTAAACTATGAAAGAGACGCAGCGTCACCGACGACGAACCTCGGTGTTCCAGCGATATTGGTCGGCGGACATGGATGCGTTGAACGAGGAGCCCGATATCCGCTTCAATGCGCCGCACGCCTCGCATTTTTCAGCCACCTTTGGGTTGAGCGTCTTCCCCGAACACTTGTAACTCTGACACGGCCACCAACCGTGCTTTCTCTTGTCCTCCTGTTCGGCCTTTTCCTCGGCGGGCGTGGCGTGCACGGTGCCCTTGGTGTGCACCTGCGAGGCGACGTAGGCTCGATATTGCTCGAGCGTCATCGCCGCCGACGTCGGGGGCGGAGGAAGCGGCGCTGCGGGCTCGGGCTCTGGTTCAGGCGATGGTTCGCGACGCACGAGCGCCTCTTTCGAGACCGCGGCGTCTCGATCGACCGCCTCTCTCTCGCCACCGCAGCCGCGTCCCGGCGACCGCGACCGCGACCGACTCCTCGACCTCGATCTGCTCCGCTCCCGCCGCCGCCGCTTCCTCTCCTTCTTACGACGACGTCTCTCCTCTTTTCGTCGTCGCTTCCTGTCCCTCCGCGACCTCGACCTCGACCTCGACGACGACGACGAAGACGACCGGCTTCTCGATTCGCTTCGACCTCGTCGTCGCTCCCGCCGCCGCTCTCTCCTCCCGCGTCCTCGCTCGCGCGCGCTCGGCGACCTCGACCTCGACCTCGACGACGACGATCTCGACGCACTCCTCGACCGTCGACGGCGACGACGATCGTCGTCGTCGTCGTCGTCGTCACGGCGTCGAGACATTTGTCGAGGCGGCGAATGCGGGCGCGACACTCTGCCGCGCGCGAGGGTCCACCGAGAAACCGCGCGCGCGCGAACGGAGGGTGGTGATGGCGATGATGTCGACGACGCGCGCGCTCACCGCGCCGACGGGCGCGGGCGCGCGCGGACGAGAGATAGCGGCGAGAGGGCGCGCGCCGACGCGGTGGTGGATAAAACGCGGTGGCGCGGGACGGGCGACGACGACGACGACGACGACGACGACGACGCGGGCGAAGCGCGGACGAGGCGGGGGTGGCGGTGGAGGAGGCGGTCAGGCGACGCTCGCCGCGGAGGCGATGTACGTCGAGCTGGATCTCGACGTCGTCGGTCTCGAGGGGGAGGCGTGGAAGCTCGACCAGGTGGCGGAGGCGATTCGCGCCGGCGAAGTCGGCGTCATCCCCACGGACACCAAATACGCGTTCGTGGCGGATTTGACGAATCAAAACGCGGTGCAAAAACTGTACGACATCAAGAACGCCGGCTTGAACAAACCGCTGAGCATTTTGTGTCGAGGATTTCAGGATATCGATACGTACACGACGGGATTTCCGAGTAACCCGAAACCCGGGATGCCTTTGCCGTTCAAGCTGGCGAAACAGTGTCTTCCTGGGCCGTACACGTTCATCTTACCGGCGTCGAAAGAGTTGCCAAAGATTTGTTTGATGGACAAGTCGACCAAGGATAAGGCGAGGCAGTGTAAGAGTAGAAAGACGGTGGGCGTGAGGATTCCGGATTGCGACGTGACGAGAGCGCTGCTCGACCTCCTCGACGCACCGCTCATGTGCTCGACCGTGCCCGAGTGCGACGACGATCCAGCGGTCATTTACGACACGTATTTACCGCGAGGACTGGGCTTTCTCATCGACATCGGCCAACGTCAAGTGAGCGCGGCGTCCACCGTCGTGGATTTGAGCGATGGCGACGCCCGCGTGCTCAGAGCCGGCGCCGGCGAGCCCGACCTCTGGGCGTCCATGGACGAAGACAACAGCGTCGATAACGATCCAGACGCCGCGTGGGGCTTTGCGTGAGCGCGTTCTCGTGTTTCCATGCGCGCCGCGATTCATTTTTGTAAACTCTGTGTAAGACTAAGACACGCCACAGCCAGCCACACACCGAGTCGTCTCCATGTTCGCCGTCCTCGCTCCGAGCGACGACGACGCGAGCGAGAGCGACGACGAGGATGTCACCGCCGACGGCGTCGCGGTCGCCGACGCCCGAGCGGACGATCTCGCGCGCCGTCTCGACGCCCTCGGTGACGACGAGACATCTTCTTCGTCGTCAACCGAATCCGACAACGAAGAGGCGACGACGACGACGAACGTGTGGCGCTGGAGCACGGGACGGACGACGGACGCGAGCGCGAGCGAGCGCGTGACGACGTCGACGTCGGCAAAGACGCTCAGCGCGCGAGTTCGTAAGCTCTTGCCGGGCGAAAAGCGGAGGCTGAAGAAGTTGCACGCGGCGGCGACGAGAGCGGCTCGAGCGCAGAGGGATGGTTTCGACGCGCGCGAGGCGGTCTCGCGCATAGAGGCGGTGGTTCGCGAGAAGAACTCGATCACCATCGTCTGTTCGAAGCGCGGAAGCGTGGCCAAGGGTCAAGGGAAACTTATTAATCGCGCGAGCGCGGCGCTTGGCACGGAGGTTCGAGAGACGCGCGTCGGGAAACGGAGAGCGTACGTCGTTCGTTTCGTCGAGAGGTCGAGTGAGATTCCGCGAGAAGGGAGTTCGAAGTGGTTGGAAATGCACGCGATGTGCGCCGAGCCGATGACGCGGGATGAATATCTCGCGAGCGATGAGCGAAGGGAGCGTGCGGAGAAGCGAGCGCTCGGTCTGAGACGCGAAGGCAAAAAGAAAAAGGATCGCGGTCAAAGGTGGAAGGACGATGATGGCGACGAAAACGCGGCGATGAGGTCGGGCGAACGTTCGCGTACGGATGTCGTCGAATTTCAACGAGCGAGCGAGGACGTCGACGAGAACGAGGACGAGGACTCACAAAGCCGACGAGGCGCGCGCCCGACCTTTGCGTCTCGCGCGCCCGTCTCGGACGACTTTGCATCCTTTGAATCGCACACGCGCGGCATAGGGAGTCGACTATTAGAAAAAATGGGATTCACGCGCGGCTCGGGACTCGGGCGGCGACAGCAAGGCATCGTGGAGGCTGTCGACACCGACACGCGAGACTCGCCCAGAGCGGGCTTGGGGGCCTGAGTTCAGCGCGCGCGCGTTCCATCATCATAGCTCGCACGCGGCTTTTCGTCGACGTAGATTTTAGCGACGTGCATTTTGTACATTTCAGAACCGTTCGCGCGCGCGCGCGAACGCTAGTATCAAATAAATCTCTCGTTTTTTCTCCTTTTTTCTCTTTCTTCTCTCCCTACACCCCTCGCTACACCGTGAAGGACTCCCCGCACCCGCACTCAGCCTTCGCGTTTGGATTCTCAAACACGAATTCACTCCTCAACCGATCGCTCACGTAATCCATCTTCGTTCCTATGATGCTCATCAACGCGTTCGGTTCGACGATGATCTTCACCCCGTCCTCCGTCTCCACCAACTCGTCAAACTTTTTCCGCTCGCCCTCCTCGGCGTAATTCATCGTATACGTCATCCCGTTACACCCTCGCGTCTTCACTCCAATCTTCAGATACTCCTTATTCCTCGCTCGCAACAATTCTTTGATCCTCCGCGACGCGCTCGGCGTCACCTCCATCGCCTGTCTCCGCGTCGGCGCCGCTTTCACCACCGTCTCCCGCGCCCTCGCGCCCTCGGTCGTCGTCCTCGTCGTCTCCCCCCTCGCGCTCGCGCTCGCCACGATCGCCGTCGCCATCGCTCGCATCGACGACGTCGACGCCTCCGTCCTCGTCGTCACGCCCGTCGTCGCGCGCGTCGCCACCACCACCGCGCGCCGCATCGACGACGAACGAATCGACGCGACAGTGCCGACGCGCGGCCGAACCGAGCCGAGGCGACGACGGACGAACGCGCGAGGACGTACGGGCCGTCGTCAGTCGTCGGGTCATCGGGTCATAATCAACCCACACGAATCCCAGTCTGTGTATGTATACGTAGATAGATATATCGCCCCTCGCACGTGCCTCCGTGGCCGTCCCTCCGTGGCTGACGAGTCGTGATTCACGCACGTGTAAGACAGACAAACGGACAAACGGACGGACAAACGGACAAACGGCATCGCGGGGTGTGCGCGGGGATGTGGGATGGACACATCGACGGGTCACGATCGGTCACGAGGGACGACAGGGGAACCTGTCTGTCCTCGTCGCGTGACTCGTCGCGTGACTCGTCGATCGAGGGACTGGACGGGACGGGACGAAGCGGCGGAGGAGGACGGGGTGAAGCGACGATGCGGGCGCGCGACGACGACGACACACGTCGACGCGATACACGTCGACGATGGCGTTGAGAGACGCGACGAATAACGGCGTCGCGGGTGGTCCCCCGGGGTCCGCGGCGAAACTGAGAGAGTTACAGAGCAGGTGCGCGCGACGGACATCATCATCGCGTCGCATCGCATCCATCCATCCATCCAACGGACGAACGAATGGACGAACGGACGAACGGACGGACGACTGACCCGACGGTGTGCCTCGACCGCGCGCAGGATGGATCGAATGCGACGGATGAGCACGAGCGATGGACCGATGAGCGCGAGGAAAGCGTCGGCACCGTCGAGCGCGAGACGGTTGAGTCGACCGAGCGCGTACGGTGCGTGCGACGCGACGACGCGGGAACGCGACGCGGGAACGGGAACGGGGCGACGGCGCGACGACGACGAGACCGGGAATGGACGCGCGCGTGCGTGTGTGTTTCCACGTGCATCGTCATCGTTCGATAGCGCGCGTCGTCGACGAGACCGATCGCGCGGTGGTGGACGAGGACGCGACGGGCGCGCCCGGGCGCGCGAGAGGGGGAAGAAACGCGCCCGCGGAGGGCGAGACGATTGACGACTGACGACGACGACGCGACGCGACGCGCGCAGGCGGTTCGAGAGAGGACGATACGATTTTGTTCGACGATGGCGCGAGATCCAAGGTGCAAAAGGTGGCGCGAGAGATTTACGATGAGTCGCCGGCGATGCAAAACGCGCAAATGTGCCTGTCGTGGCGACCGCAGACGAAGAAGAAGGAGGACCCGGCGGGGTTCGTCGCCGAGCTCACGAATCACATCAAGAGTCAAAAGGAGACGTTGAAGCAGTTGTTGCAACACAAGGATGAGATGACGTCGAGATGTCAAGATATTGAGCGCGAGTATAAGACGAGCGTGATCGAGGCGGTGGCGAACGCGCCCAAAGATACCGTCAGAGTGCCGGCGACGGCGGAGGAGTTGGCGGAGGTGAAGGCGGAGCGCGAAAAGTTGGCGAGAGATAAGGAGGCGCACATGATGCATTTGAAGAAGGTTGAGGAGGCTGAGGAGGCATTGCAGAAGAGTATTGAGTCCGTGAACGAAGAGCGGGCGAAGATTCGCGAAGAAGTGCATCAACAAGTCGTGACGCAGCTCTCGAAGAAGATTGCCGACGCCGAGGCGCGCGTGCAGGCGGCGAACGACGCCGAGGCGGAGCTCGCCATGGAGAAGGAGAAGATGATGCAGCTTCGAGAGATGGAAAACGTCAGCGCCGCTCAAGCCGGTGAGGCCGCGGCTGAAGCTAAGACGCAGGCTGAGAAGGCGTTGCAGGAGAAGCAAGTGGCGCAACAAGAGCTCGCCGCGGCCAAGGCGTTGCTCGAAAACGCCACGTCTCAGCACGCCGAGTTTTCCAAAAAGTACGCCGAAGAAAAGTCTCAGTGGGAAACCGAACTCGGGAATCTCAAGCAATCCGAAGCGTCTCTCAAGAATGAACTCTCCGCGCAGTTGTCCAAGCTCGAGTCCGTCACCGCTCAGTACGATCAACTCGCCGCCGAAGTCGCGCAGCACAACGAAAAGGCGCAAGAGAACATCGAGAAGATTGTCGCGGCGATGACGTCCGAGAAGGAGAAGGCTCTCAGTGATCTCGAGGACACTCTTACGCGCGAAAAGACTGAAGAAGTGAACAGCCTCGAGCGCGAATACCGCGCCCGGCTCGAACAACAGTTGAACGCCCTCAAGTCTGAGAGCAAGGAGGAGATGCAGCAACGCATCGTGCAACTCGACTCGCTTTTGAACGAGCAAAAGGCGACCGCTGAGATGACGCTGAATGCGTTCAAGTCCGAAGCGACCGCGAAGGAAGCTCATCTCAAAGCGGAATTCCAAGCCTTGCTCAAGGATGCCGAGCACAAGGCGGATATCGCCGCGACGAAGGCGTCGAGCGCGCTCGAGTCTCTCCAAGCAACGCTCGAGCAAGTCAAGCATTCGGCGCAAGAGGAGCTGACTCGTGTGAAGCAAGAAGGCATGCGCGCGCTCACGGAACAAGCGAAAGAATTGCAACAAGCTCACGCTTTGGATAAGGCTCAAGCGCTCGAAGCACAACAGAAAGAACTTCAGTCCAAGCTTCTTCAAGAGCGCGACTCCGCGCTCACGGGTTCCAGCGACGCGCACGCCGCAGCAATGTCCGAACTCGAGGTTCGCGTTCGTCAAGAGTGCGCCGAAAACTTCTCCAACGAGCTCAAGGCTCACAAAGATCGCACGTTTTCGCAGTTTGAACAGGCCAAGTCTCAACTTTTGGCGGATAAGGAGCAGGCTCTTCAGGCGCAACGCGACGAGCTCACACGACAAGCCACCGCGGATCGCGAAGCCGCCATTCAGGCGTTGAAGGAAACGCACGAAGAAGCGATGAAGGAGATTTCGGGTAGCTTGACGGCTCAACTCGAACAAGCTCGCTCTATCGCCGCGACCGACTCTCGATCTTCAAGAAGCGATGCGGAGATCAAGGCGCAGATGGAGGCTGAGAAGCAAAGCGCGCTCGTCGCGGCGAGCGAGAAGCACTCTGAAGTCATGTCTCGCAAGATTCAAGAGCTCACGGAAAAGTTGACCTCGGACAAGCACAACGCCGTCAGCGCGTTGGAGCGCGAGAAGTACGAGCTGATCAGAAAGCACGAGGCGGAGAAAGCGTCGATGCTCGCTGAACTCAAGGGCTCGCTTCAAAACAACGCCGCCGAACGCTTTGAAGTCATCAAGCAACAAGCGCTCGAGGAACAGCGACAAAAGTTGACGGCTGAGAAGCAAGTCGCCCTCGATAACCTCAAGGCTGAGCTCACGGCCATCAAGGAAGTCGCGGTCGCGCAAGCGAAGGCTGAGGCGGCGGCGACCGGCAGCATCGACTCGAGCAAATCTTTCAAGTCTGCGATTGAGAAGCTCCGCGATACGCTTGAGAATGAAAAGCAAGAGGCGCTGGCGTTACAAGCCGCGAAGCTCTGCAACGCCGCGGCCGCTGAGAAGGAACACGCCATGACTGAGCTTCGATCTCAACTTCAAGCCGCGGCTTCGCGAGAAAAGCAAGAGCTGATCACCGAGCTTCAAGCCTTCGGCAACTCGGGCCGCACTAAGGAAATGGTTGAGCTCGAGGAAAAGGCGCAGCGCGTCTTGATGGAGTCCAACGAGCGTGAATCCAAGTTGCACGCGGAGATCACCAGATTGAAGCTTGAGAAGGAAGAAGCGCGCCGACAGGCGGCGCACGCCTCCATGGCGCCCGCTCCGGTTAAGACGGACAGCGCCGCGGTTGATCGCATGAAGGTGACCATCGCGAGCCTCGAAGCCAAGGTGCGAAGTCTCGAACGCGAGGGCGGCAAGCAAGGTGAGTTGGTGAAAATGCAAGCCGAGATGGATCAGTTGCGCAAGGAAGCGACGGTGGCTCACCAGCGAGCGCAGCAAGTCAGAGATGAGCACATCGCATCCTTTGATCGCGTCCGAGAACTCGAGTCGCAGCTGCTGCAAGCCGACGACATGCGCCGTCAAATGCACAACATGATTCAAGAATTGCGCGGCAACGTCAGAGTCATCGCCCGCGTTCGCCCGTTGTTGCCGGGTGAAGACAACGTTGTGGATGTGCCGGACGTGGATAAGCAGACTTTGGCCGTGTCCATTCCTGAGCTTGACCCGAGATTGTTCCATTTCGATCGCGTCTTCAACGAATACGCGAGTCAAGAAAATGTGTTTGAGGAAGTTTCTGAGTTGGTGCAATCGGCCCTCGATGGCTACAAAGTGTGCCTCTTCTCGTACGGCCAGACTGGTGCGGGTAAGACGTACACCATGTTGGGTCAAGGTGAAGGTGAACGACGCGGTATCGTTCCCCGAGCGGTGTCCAAGGTTCTCGAGCAAGCCGAGGCTCTTCGCGCGAAGGGCTATGAGTACACCATGGAGGCGAGCTACGTTGAAATTTACAACGAGCAGATTCGCGACTTGTTGTGCCCGGGTGCCACTCACAGCGAGCGCCATCACATCGTTAACGCGCCCGAGGGCGGGTGTCCGACCGTGGCTGGCGTCGTGCGCGAGGAAGTGACTTCGGTGTACGAAGCGACTAGTTTAGTTCGCCGCGCGATGAAGGTGCGTGAAGTTGCGGAGACGGAGATGAACGCGAACTCGTCGCGTTCTCACACGTTATTCCTGTTGTACATCACTGGTGTGCACCAAGCGACCGGTCAGACGCTCACCGGTTGCCTCAACTTGGTCGACTTGGCTGGCTCGGAGAGAACTAAGAGAAGCGGAGCGCGCGGGCAGCGCATGACTGAGGCTTGTGCCATCAACAAGAGTTTGTCGTGTCTGGGAGACGTTTTCGCCGCCGTTGGACGGGGTGATAAGCACATCCCGTACCGCAATAGCAAGCTCACGTACTTACTCGCGCCGTGTTTGGGAGGCGAAGGTAAGACGTTGATGGTAGTTAACATAGCTCCTGATTTGGATAGCGCTGAAGAGTCCATGTGCTCTCTCAGATTCGCCTCCACGGTGAACCAAGTGGAATTAGGAAACGGCAAGAAGGCGAAGCGCAACATCGCTCACAATTTTGCGCACTTGTCGAATGGCGGTGCCGAAGATCCGGCGTCCGGTACGAAGAGAACGCGACGAGTCTCGGCGACCGCTCTCGCCAACAGAGACAATGCCATGTACGATAGGCGCTCGTCGGCGGGCTCCAAGCGAACCAACCCATTCGCACAAAACGAACGCGCTCCGAAGACCAGACGCAAGGCTTGGGAGTAAACAAAATACCTCATGTAAGATCTTACAGTAGTACACATAACCATAACACATATTACATTTTCGCGCCGTCTAAGCTTTCAACTAAATCAAGAAACGCCGCCCCGTACTCGCTCTTCAGTCTCCCCAATCGCACCGGAGACAGCGTCAACGTCCCTCGCGGTGTCGGAACCTCCACATCCTCGCTATCCGACACCGAAGTGCTGCTCATCAAGAGTTTGGTCGTCCCGTTGTTCGTCGGTCGTCCGCCTCTGTCTTGCAATCTCGCCACTGTCGCCGCGAGCACCGCGGCTCTCTCCTTCGCCTCAGCCAACGCCTCCCCGCGAGACTTCGCCAGCACCACCGCCGCGTCTCGTTCCTCCTCCATGTCCCTCCTCAGACCTCGCTCCGTCTCCAGCAATCGCTCCAGCCTCTCGCGCTCCGTCTCGCCGTCGACGCACTTTTGAATGAGCGTCATCAATCGAGCCTTTTCAGACGCTCCGAGATCGGCGAACGTCGCCCGCCGACTCGTCCACGTCGTCGACGCGCTCGCGACCGTCGATGTCGTCTCTTGTCTCGATCCAGTCGGCGGTGGCGGCGTGCACGGCGTCGCCCTCGCCGCGCGCAAGAGGTCCGAACCACCGAACGCGGACGATTCAGTCTCATCCACCGTCGTCGTCGTCGTCGTCGTCGTCGTCGTCGTCGTCGCCGTCGCGTCGCGCGCGTCGGCGTCGTCGCTCGCGTCGCGCATCGCGCCGGCGCGCGCTCGACCCGCGCGCGCGCGGCGACGCTCGCCCTCGGCGTTGCCGGCGCCTCGCCGCGGCTCACAGTGGCGCGTGACATCGCGACGCCGAGACCCGACCTCGTCGACGCCGCGCGCGAGAACACGGCGACGAAGGCGACGAAAAACGTCTCATCGACATGTCCGTCTCGCTCCCGTCGCTGTCCGCGCGCGTGGTCGCGCGTGGCGGCGCGCAGAGGTTGAGGGAAGAGGGTAAGCGCAGCAGCGCCCCGCGACGCGCGGGACGCGGGCGCACCGCGGCGGGCGCGCGCGCGACGGCGTCTCGCGAGCGCGTGGATGGATTGGTGAACGATTCTGTGGATTACGAGGATCTCAGCGATCGGTTGAAGCTCGATAACGTGCGACAGAGTTTGATTCGGCAAGAGGATTCCATCATCTTCGCGCTCATTGAACGCGCGCAGTACAAGCTCAACACGGCTATTTATCAAAAGAATGCGGTTCCGGTGCCTTGCTTCACGCAAGATGGTGATCGCGCGTCGATGTTGGAGTTTATGCTTCGAGAGGTTGAGCAGAGTCACGGTAAAATTCGTCGGTACACGTCGCCGGACGAACACGCGTTTTATCCAGAGGCACAGCCGCCACTGGTGATTCCGCCGATCGTGTTCAAGGATGTGTTGCATCCGTGCGCGGAATCCATCAACATCAACGATCGCATCATGTCCATGTACGTCGATAATCTCTTGCCGGAGATGTGCGAGAGCGGGGACGATAACAACTACGGGAGCGCGAGTTTGTGCGACTTGGCGTGCTTGCAGACTATTTCCAGACGGATTCACTACGGTAAATACGTGGCTGAGTCTAAATTTTTGGCGCAGCCGGAGGAGTACACGGAATTGATCCAAGCGCAAGACGCCGAAGGCTTGATGGCACTTCTCACGAACCAAGCGGTTGAGGATCGGGTCGTTCGCCGAGTGGAGAACAAGGCGAAGGTCTTCGGGTCAGACATCAGCGAAGAAGTTCCGGAATCGCTCGCGTTGCCCTTGGGATCGGATTCTTTCAAGCTCGCGCCGGAGCGAGTCGCCGACTTGTACTACCGCTGGATCATGCCCATGACCAAGGATGTCCAAGTGCAATACCTTTTGCGTCGTCTCGACTGAGCGACGTCGCCCCCATCTCGAATTCACCCACGATGACACGACTTAGCGCCCTCCCCCATTTATTCAATATAAGCGAACCTCTTTTTGCTACAATTTATAAAACTACATGTGTGTGCGTACTAATTATGCAAAGTGAATGCCCTTGGAGTTGAACACCGCGAGCAGACGCAAGAAATCATCCTGACTCATCTTGCTCGAGCGCATCTCCGCAAAGCCATCCGTCGCGAGGACGTCTTCTATGAGTTGCTTTACAACCTCTGACGACGTCCCCGTCGCCGCTCCCCCGTCGTCGACGTCCATGGAATCGCCTTCTCCCGCCGCTTGTTTCGCCTTGTTCGCCTTCTTATCCGGAACAACTTGCAAAGCCTTGTACGTGCGGTAGTTGTTCGTCAGTAGCTCCAAGACGTTTTTCGTTCTAAAAATTCCACCGAGCGTCTTATTTTTCCGCCCGAAGCAGAATCGCACGAGGCCGTCCCACTCTTTGAAGTTGACGGGTATCTGCGGATGCCTCGGCTCGAGTCTCACCACGGACGAGTCAACCTTCGGCGGCGGTCTAAAGTTATTCTTCCCAACCTTCAAGATGTGTTGCGTTCGCGCCAACAACTGCGTGTTCACGCTCAATCGACAATACAACGCATCCCCCGGCGGGGCCACGAGCCGCATCGCGAACTCGCGCTGAAACATCAATGTCGCGCTTCGAAACATCGGTCTGTGCGCTAAAAGTTTAAAAATCAACGGCGACGAAATCTGATACGGCACGTTTGCCACGCACACGTCGAAGTACGGCAAATCGACTTTTAAGAAATCTCCCTGGATGATCTCCAACTTGCTATTCTGCACCGGATCTCCCTGCACCCGTCGACGAAGTTCCAACACCATTCTCGGATCAAACTCCACCGCCACCACCTTCTTACACGTGTCCAACAGCTTCGTCGTCAGGTTCCCCGTCCCCGGACCGATCTCCAAGACGACGTCGGTGCTCTTCACCCCAGCCTTGTCCACGATCGCGTTCACGATGGCGGGATTCTTCAAAATGTGCTGACCGAACGATTTTAAAAACTGAATACCTTGATACGCGCTTCGATCCTCCCCCGCGCCCGACGCCCGCTTCCGCACACCCCCACCCGCGACGCGAAGTCCCCCGTCCCGAGCGCCGCCGCCGCCGCCTCGAATCGGCATGCTCACCGCCGCCGTGCTCGTCGCTCGCAACGCCGTCTCGAGCGCGCGCGTTCTCGCACACGCGGCGACGACCGCGCGGAACGCCGCTCGCGCGATGTCGACCACGGCCGTCGTCCTCCTCGCGCGCGCGAACGAATGACGACACGACGACGTGAAAAAACATCCTCGCGCGCACCCGCGGACGAATGAGACGAGGCGTCGCGTCGGGTGAGGCTGGACAAAAACGAGGGACTCGACGATTCCTGAATCGCCACGTCAGTTGGCACACCCCGCGCGGGCGTGGCTAAATCACACCGGGAAGTAACTTTTTATCGCTCGCATATACAGTATTTAATATCAATTGAAACTTATCTAAATATATAAAAATACAATTTAATTCAATTGCATAGTATTCTATCTATTAACCCATCATCCATCTGAACCGCGCCGCCGGACCTCGGGCGGTCGTTGCGACGACCGACCCAGGCTGTCGGTCGGTGTGGGCGATTGATTGATTTCGAAACACGCGTGCGCGTCGTCCGTGCGTGCGTTCGAACGAGCGAACGCGCGTGGGGTGGGGCGCGGACGCGATCGTGTCGAGGTCGTCGTGCGACGGGCGGTGGGGTGCGGTGCGCGGTGGGCGGTCGAGACGGAGGCGCGCGGTGGTGGACGAGATTTGAGATAAAATCAAAATCGGCATGGGAGAACCGGATATCGTCGACGCGGGACGGGTGAACGGTGAGGCGTCGAAGGCGGTGATGCGGAAGACGGTGAACGCGGCGGTGCCGACGGCGACGGCGACGACGGGGGCGGGCGGCGAGCGCGCGGCGTCGGCGCGGGGGGCGTACAGTCGAAAGGATAAATCGCTCGGTTTGCTGTGCGAAAACTTTTTAGCGCTCTACGGAAACGGGTCTGTGGACGACGTGGGCTTGGATGACGCGGCGATGAAGCTCGGAGTGGAGCGACGGAGAATTTATGACATCGTGAACGTGTTGGAGAGCATCGACGTGATGGTGAGAAAGGCGAAGAATCAGTATTCGTGGCACGGCGTGCAGAGATTACCGGAGAGTTTAAAACGGCTCAAGGAGGCTGGTCTTCGCGAGTTTGGTATGAACTTTGAGCACGAGCGCGGCCATAATAAGAATGGAAGCGAAGGAAACAGCGACAACGCATCGGCGGAGCGATCAGAGGAGGATGAGTCAAAGTCGGCGGAGAAGCGGGACGCCGACTCGGACAGAGGCGCGGTGGCGGAAACGACGGGTTTGGACAAGGATGCAGCGCGCGCGTCATCGGGAGAGGAGCAGGGTGCGCCGTCTAATTTTGTCGGCCAAGGTCGTTTTGCCGTGCCGGAAGCTCAAAACGATAGTCGTCGGGAGAAGAGTCTTGGCTTGTTGTCTCAAAAGTTTGTGCAGCTCTTTCTCGCGTCCAAGTTGAACGTCGTGAGCTTGGACACGGCGGCGAGAATTCTCCTGGGTGATTCTCAGGATGATGCAAAGTTGAAAACGAAAATTCGACGTCTGTACGATATCGCAAACATACTTTGTTCTTTACATTTGATTCAGAAGGTTCATCTCGCCAATTCAAGAAAGCCGGCGTTTCTCTGGCTCTGTCGAGAAAACTCCGTCGCCGAGCTCATCGCTCGAGGTAAGGGTTTGCGGTGGTTCGACAAGCCAGATGTGAAAGATGAAAAGACGCACGACCAGAAGTCTCACGTCGGCGCCTTGGGTGCGAACGAACCGACGAATGGTGCCCAGGCGAACGGGAAGAAGCAACAAAAGCGCTCGGCGAGCAAACCGTCGTCAACCAAACCCGAGTCAAAACGTCCGAGAGGCCGTCCAAGACTTCCGGGAGGCGACGGGAAGACTGTTTATCCGCATTTTCCTCGCTTTGATGCCGTGATTCCACCGGGAAGACTAGAATCTTTCAATCGTTTGTTTGCGTTTACAAGTGCACAACTCGCTCAGAGATATCCTTTGGACTTGAACGCAGACATGCAAAAGTTGATCGCGCAAACGACGATCGGAAACAGCAATTTCCTTCATCACTTGGCGCAAATATCGATGGCACAAGCGCAAGCAGCTCACCAGTTGATGGCGACGCAGACACAAACGCCAATGGCATCGAACGCGTCCTCCTCGGAGGTCACCGATCTCGGCTCGGGCGCCGCGCCCGCGGTGCCTCTGCCACCTTTTGGCGCCGTCATGCCGGTGTGGGGCATGTCTGGCATGTCTTATCAAAATAATTCTATGCAGGAAATGATGCAAATGTATGAAAACTCTATAAACTCCTGGCAGCAGTCCGGATTTGAAAATTCTCGCGAGGGATGACGTCGCGTCGTCTCGTAGTTGTAGTATTACAATCTTTCAGCTTAATCATTCGGCTTTGTTCTTCTCAATCTCTTGACGTTTCTTGCGCTCGTTTTCCCAGTAGTCCGTCTGCGCGATCACGTACGCGCAGCCGAGGATTCCGCCGGCGCCGAGCGCCATGACAACTGCGGTCTCTCTTGCGGGGTCGAGATGACTCGACGACGACGAAGACGAGGACACTTCTCGCACGAGACCCATTCGCTGTTGCGTCGCGATGACGTTGCGCCGCGAACCGAGCGCACCGAGTCCCAAACGAAGCCAATGCATGACAAAGTTCAGTGGTACTTGCATGCGCTCGCGGCGCCACGGAGTGGAGGGGCATCGTGTCGTTCGAGGCGAGAAGATGCGCGCGAGTCGCATCCGCCGAAGGAGCGGTAGAGCGAGCGAGCGGTTTACATCGTTGATTTTTTGTTGATTCATGCCATTACTCGTCTACTTATCGCGTTGAATCGCATCTGTCCAGGAGATGACGTGCACATCATCCGTCGGATCGTCTATCACTATTACTGCTTCACCCACTCTTTTACTTGTTGGAAGCGGCGCTATCAGCCTTCTTTTTCCCATTTTTCGCGCCCCCCTTGCGCTCACCCCCACCCTCTCCGTGCGAACGACCCTTTGAATCCTTCTTACCGTTCCCACTCACACCCTTGGCGTTGACGACGGACGCCTTCTTCATTTCAACAGCCAACACCTTGCCGTGGAGTTGCACGGTCGCCTCCAACGCCGCCTGCGCCGACGCCGGTTCATCGAAATCGATGAACGCAAACTTCGTTTCGTGCGAAAGCTTCGGAGGCTTCAAGTTGATACCCTTCGCACCACCGAGCACGACGCCAAACTTGCTGAATTCACGCTCGAGATCTTCAGCCGTGGTATCGATGAAGATGTTCTTGATGAAAATTCCGCAACCCGGCTTCGTCACTGCGACGGTGTGACCAGACTTCTCCGTCGGAGACGACTTACCGGTCGTCGGGGCTGAAACCGACGTTGAAGCCGAAGCCGGCGTCGCCGGCGTCGCCGGCGTCGCCGAAGCCGAGCCCGCAGACTTGGCCGCGGCCGCGCTCGCCAACGCCGCCATCATCGCGTATGTTCTCGGCTTGTTCGGATCCGCATCCGGGATGGCACCGCTCTTCTCCTCCGTGGACTTGACCTTGTTGTCGACCGCTTCCTTTTCCCCAGTCGTCGCCGTATCCTTATCGCCACCCTCACTCTTAGCCACCTTGGCTTCCGTCTTTGCCGCCGCCGGCTGTTTGGCGGTTTCCTTCTTGACGGCGTCACCCTTCGGCGCGGTTGCCTCTTCTCCCGCGATTTGCACCTTGTCGAGGTATCGAACAATATCGTTCAACACGAAGAACCCATTCTCTTGCGGCGCGAGAAGGAAAGATTGCACAAAGTTGCGCTCAAAATTCTCCCCCTTGCGTCGCAACGCGCCCGTGACTTGCACGAGCACGCCGCCCCCGAGCGTATGCGAAGCGTCAATCGACTTCACATCCGCCTGCGCCTCATCGTAACGCATGCTCACAACTTTGTTGTGAATATCCCTCTGCGTGCGATACGTCGTCGGCGCATCGCTCGCCCCACCGTGCTCTCCGCTCACGATGAGCGTCGAGTCGTTCGTGTAAAACCGATACAACACCGACGGAGACGAGTGAAGAATCGTGTAAAACTGGTTCACGAACGAGTTCCCCACGACCTCCGCCGCGGGCGTCGGCGCGCGCGGCGCCGCCATGTACGGCACGACCCCCGGTGCCACCATCCCGGACGGGTGATACACAATCGTCGGCGCCACCGCCACCGCCGCCTCGCCGCGTCCTCGTCTCGGCCCTTGTCCCGCCGCCGCCGCCACAGTCGTCGTCGTCGCCATGCTCTCGAAACTCGGACCGCGAGCGCGTCGCTCACGACCTTTCCCACTCCCGCGCCTACGCGTACGTTCAAAAAGCCACACGCAACGTCAGTCTCTCTCTCGCCCCTCCGCGTCGCCTCGTCGACGACGTTCTTGTCCTCCTCAAGAGAAAATCCACGAGTCACGACCCGTCACGGACCCCCTCCAGCGGAAATCCCCGAAGCCCTCTCTCGGTCGTTCCTCTCTCGCCGTGTCCGCGTCTCCCGCGTCCTCCTCCCCCGCTCGCGACGCGCGCCGTCCTCGCCGCGCGCGTCGCGCCGCGCCGTAAATATCCACGCGTTCGCATCCGCCGTTCGCCGCGTCGCGCGCGCGTCGCGTCCGCCTCCCGCGCCGACGCGCGCGCGTCCCGGCGCCACCGCGGCGCCCTCGTCGTCGCGCCATCCATCGCGACGACGCGCGACGACGCGACGCGCGCGAGAACGCGCGCGCGAGCGATACGGGTGCCGTGGAAAATAACTCGCGAACGCGCGCGCGAACGCGCGCGACGGACGCGTCGACGAGCGCGCGCGCACCTCGAAAGACCCGCCGCGCGGTGGAGTGGTGGTGTCGGCGGACACGGGTCTTTCGAGTCCTCCGCCTCGACCAATCGCGAACGGTGGGTCGGAGAGGCGCCGGCGCGAAGAGAACGTGAACGCCGCGCGACGACGACGCGCGAACGGAACGCGGTGTCGTCGAGAAGGCGGTGATGTGATGTCCTCGCGCGAGCGTTGGCGCGCGCGGTGGATGCGAGATGATGTGAAATGCGTGCGCCGCGCGGCGCGCTCGGTTCGCGTACAATGTCTAATATCTCGCGCGTCGCGCGCTCACTGAGGCGACCAACTGGACTCTGGATCCTCGGTGACGATGGATTCGGTGTTTGCGGAGGAGGTGGTGAGTTTTGAGACCGGTGCGGAAGCGGGGAGCGCTGGGCCGGGCGCGGGCGCGGGCGCGGGCGCTGGTGATTCCCCGCGCTCGCCGGATTGCGAGGCGATGCGCTTGGCGCGAAGAGCGGCGAGCTCTTCACTCTCTAAATACTTTTTGCTCGGTACGCGCGCGCGACCGGAGCGACCGATATTCGCGGGTGCGGTTGTCGAGGGTAACTGGTCGTGCCTGACTCCATCCTTTTCGATCTCCATCTCCGCTGTGGACGGAGGCGAAGACGACGGAACGGCGGGACTCGGCGCGTCATCCGTCTCGACCCGCTGTTTCTTCGCATCTTTTCTCCTCGACTCCCCGCGTTTAAACGCCTCTGCCTCCTGCGCCAACTCCAACGTCTCTTTATGTTGTCTCTTGAACCGTTGTTTTCCGTACATCATCAGTAGTCGTGCGCGGTCCGACTCCCTAGCCGCCGTGTCTCGACTCGATTCCGCCCGCCCGCTCGATCGTCTTCGCCCCTCCTGCTCCTCATCTTCCTCCCGCTCCCCGCCGTTCCACCGCTCGTCCAGCATCGTCATCTCTTTCCGCACGTCCTCCTGCCTATTATTCTTCGCCACGAGGTACGACGCGCCTCGCCCGCCGTTCAATTCGAGCGTCGCCCAAATGTGGTGCCCGTCGTCGCACAGCACGTGGTACGGATGCCGCTCGTTTTCATCGTAAAACACCACGCACGCCGCCACGTCGCGGGCGTACGACCCGGCGGTGATCTTCATCCGCGCGCCGACGAGCGCGCGCGGGTCCGACTCGCGCGGTATCGCCGGCATAGCGGCGACGAGTGACGTCGGAGAGGCGAGGGACATCGACTCGCACGCGGCGCGAATCGACGACGCGCGAGGGACGCCGAGGATGCGCGCGGGGGCGAGACGACGGTGAGCGGTCAAAGACGTCGTCGTGCGTCGATTGGCGTCGAGACGATTGGTACAGCGCGTCGCGCGCGCGGTGTCGACGGAAACGACGAGCGCGCCGAACGATCGATCGAGCGGTCGTTGGGAAGCCATCGACGCGCATGGGCGCGTGCGCGAGCGCGCCGACGGAGACGACGACGGAGACGACGACGACGGTGATGACGCTCGCGAACATCGAGCGCGAGGTGCGCGAGATGCGCGCGCTCGTGGTGGAGACATCGGTGAAAACGATGGAGGAGACGCGCGCGTCGGCGGCGCGCGCCGCGACGAGCGGGCGCGAGGAGCGGGAAAAGTTGGTGGAAAAGTTGGCGGAGAAGACGACAGAGTGCGAACATTTGCGACGAGAGCGCGATCTCGTCGTCGCGAATGCGGTCAGTGAGGCATCTGGGGCGGTGCGCGCGTTGAGGGAGGAGTTGGAGACGTTGCGGAGAGAGTCGGAGACGTCGCGGGAAAATTTCGATAGAGAGCGCGAGAGGCGAGAGCGAGCGCTGGAAGAGCTGGATGGACACGTCTCCCTCGCGATGGACGTGCTGAGGAAGACGTTAGAGGAAGAAGTCGTTCGCGCGCGGTGTCGAGAGTCTTCGCCGTTGAAACCGTCGCGAGATCCGACGACGTCGGCGCCGACGTCTCCGCACTCGGAGGAGACGGAGACGCGGCGTGCGCTCGCGCCCTCCTTCGACGGTTCGTCCCGCGAGACGCTCGAGGAAGCGATCGAAGCGCGAGTTCGGGAGCGAGTCGTCGATTACGAGACAAAGTTTCGAGAGATGGAGGCGCGCGCGGAGTCGTACCGCGCGAGGTGCGAATCCCTCGACGCGCGACTCGCGAGGGACAGACTCGCCCTCTTCGACGCCGCCGGGTCGCTCGAGACGCGCGCGCGACTCGTCTCCACCCTTCGCTCGAGGATAGAATCGTTAGAGTACCGAGAGCATCAAAAACTGACGGACGAGCGCGGCGCGATTGGGACGACGACGCGTTCGAACGCGTTCGCCCATGCCGTGTGACGACGCGCGCGCGCGACGGATTCCGCGCGGCGTCTGTTCTTAGCCTCGTGATTTTCATTTCAAAACGCGCTCGTCTCGTCTCAGACAGCCGCGCCGCGTCGCGACGACCGCGAACGCGAACGTCTCGCACCGATCATTCGACGCACACTCGTTCGTTTCACACAAAATTGCCGCGCGCGCGCGCTCGTACACGAACCCATTCCTTGTTTATTCCTCCTCGCCCGACACTCTGGCGATGAGCGCGTCCACTTGCTCGACGAGCTCTTGGCGGCTGTCCTTGAACAAGACGTATCGGTACACGAACCACGTGGAGTAGCCCAAACCAACGAGTTCCATCACTTTCGGCAACAACGGCACGACGTTGATCGCACCGACGAGCGTGGAGGACAACCACAACGCCGCCGTCGCGCCCGCGGCGTACGTGATCACCGTCGCCTTGTTCTCCGTCTCTTCCCACTTGTCGGCGATGGTGGTGAGGACTTCATCCGCGTTGAACTTTTCAGCGCGCGCGATCGTGTGCGCGCGACGGTGTCGGATGAGAGAGGTCTACGAACGCGCGGGACACCGATCGTGCGTTCGTCATCGTCAGTCACGCGTGCACGCGCCGACGAGGAAAATACAATTAATCGCGCGATTTCTGAAAATTAATCTTCGTCGTCGTCCTCGTCGTCGTCGCGCGTCGCGCATCGCGCATCGCGGGTATCGGGCGCACCTCGCGCACGGCCGGTCGAACCGCGGTCGTTCTCGCGCGAGACGCGCGCGCGCGCATCGTCGGCGCCGCGCGCATCGTCGTCGGGGTCGTCGTGAGCGTCATCATCGTCGTCGGTCGTCGGTCGAGTCGAGGTGTGACGTCGGCGGGTGGCGTCGATCGATCGATCGGTGTCGATCGATCGGTGTCGATCGATCGGTGTCGATCGATCGGGGTCGACACCGATGGGCTATCGATCGATCGGTGTCGAGCTCGGATCGAGGTCGAGATTCGGTGGGGGAGGGGGACGAGGGGAAGAGTCGGGACTGGCGAAGCGCGCGACTGACGACGCGACGGCGCGAATGGACGCTAGACGCGCGAGGAAGGAACGAAGGAACGAACGGTGAGAGTGCTAAGGATGTGGGTTGGTGTGTGGTTTACACGTAAAAGAGGATGAGCGAGAGCGCCATGATGGCCATTCCAACGAAGACGTAGGTGGTGACGTAGTGGTCGTGCGGGTCGTATTTGAGGGCGGTGGGGATGAGTTCTTTGACGGAGATGAAGATCATCATGCCGGCGACGAGGCCGAAGAGAGATCCGAAGGCGGCGGGAGACATGTCGTTCCCGTTGAGGACGGCGTAACCGACGATGGCGCCGATGGGTTCGCTGAGGCCGGAGAGGAAGGACCACCAAAATCCTTTCCACTTGTTCCCGGTGGCGTAATAGATTGGCATCGCGACGCAGATGCCCTCGGGAATATTGTGAATCGCGATGGCCATCGCGAGGGCGGCTCCTAGTTTGGGATCGGCGACGGCGGCGACAAAGGTTGCCAAACCTTCGGGGAAGTTGTGGAGTCCGATGGCGACCGCCGTCATGATGCCCATATTCTTCAACTGTCTCGCCTCGATCGCCTTGTGATGCACATCCGTCAGATCCACGTTGGCGACGGTGACGTCTCTATCGCCATCATCCATCGACGGCTCCGTGGTCGCGTCGTCGTCGGTGCGCTTCATCTCCACGCGCACGCGCGCCTCGCTGAAGCCGCTCTCCATCTCCGCGATGCCTCGCTTGCAATCATCTAAATCACCGTGCACGCACAAAAAGTGATCGTGGGAAACGTTTCGCCTACGTTCATTGGAAATTTCCCCACGCTCGGTGGACTCAACGCTCGCGCCGCTTCGCTTCATACCGCCGAAACAACCGACGTCGTTCACGCGGTGCACCAACGCGTCCAAACCGTACATAAAAATCAACCCGCTGAAAAAGCAAAGCGACGCGTACCGCCACCCGCAATTCGAATCTCCGTGACACACCTCGGTGAACGATTCCACCGCTTTCACGCCGTAAATCTCCGCAAACGACACATAAATCATCACCCCCGCGCTCGCGCCGAGCGCTCGCGCCAACACGGTGGTGTTCGCCATCGACGAACAAAACACGAACGCACTCCCGAGCGCCGTGGATAAACCCGCCATGATGACGAGTCCGAACGCCAGACCGACGTCCGCGCTCGAAGGCTGCGTCCGCGCGTCACATCACGTCATCGTCAGTCTCTCTCACCCTCGCCCCTCCCTCCATCGTCCCGTCGCTCTTATCTCGCGCCACCGTCGTCTCCCCCGCATCCATCGTCTCCCTCGCGCGGCCTCGCTCGCCGTCGCCCACGCCGTCGTCCACCGTCGTCCCACCGTCCCATCGCCCGCGTCGCACCTTGGCCATGACCAAAGCGGCCGACCCGTCGCGCTCGCCCGCGCGCGCGTGTGCCGCGCGCGCCCCCAGCCGTCCAGTCGGCGCTCGCCGTCGATCGGACACCGATCGATCGATCGAACCCATCGATCGGGTCGTTTCATCGGGTCGTTTCATCGATGAAACCCATCGCGTCGTTTCATCGATCGACGATCGCTGGACCCTAGGCACCCCCACCCTCGATCGTCGCGCGGGGCGCGATTTCATCAATAAATCGCCCTCGTCCCCGCCCTCGATCGGTCGCGTGCATCGATCGATCGATCGATCGATCGGTACCGGTACCGGTATCGATCGATCGGTAGCGGTATCGATCGATGTGGATCGGTCGATCGGTCGACCCGAGAGACGGTTGTCGTGTGACGACGACGATGGATGGATGGCGACGGGGACGGGGACGAGAGACGCGCGCGCGAGGGAGAGAGGGTGCGCGCGCGAGGGGTGGACGTCGCGCGAAGGTTCATCGGTCGGTCTCGGTCGGTCGGTCTCGGCGACGGGCGCGCGACGATGGCGCGCGCGTCCGACGACGACGAACGCGATGACTCGCGGGCGCGCGCCGTGCTCGACGCGTGGCGCGCGGGCGTGTTCGCGCGCGGCGACGCGGCGATCTCGGACGCGGCGCGGCGATTCGGACGCGGTGAGGGCGCGTCGACGTCCGCGCGCGGTGCGGAGGCTCGGGATGGGGGGGGGACGGCGGCGACGGCGGCGATGGAGTACGCGCTGTTTAGGAGACGATTTTTAAAAGAAGCGCGTCGCGCGGAGGAGTTGACTTTTGCGGACGCGTGTGCGCTGTCGTACGGCGTAGAGCGTGTGCGTGCGGTGTTCGCGCGTCGGAACGGAGTTGAGCGCGGAGAGGACGACGGTGGGTGGTGCGCGAGGATGGGGGAGAGCGATTGGCGGCGACGGTTCGAAAAGATGACGTCTCGGGACGCTGAGGAGGCGCTGGGGGAGATGCGCGGCATGTTGGCGTGCGTCGAAGAGAAGGAATACGTCGAGGTGCACGGAACCGTCGATGGAGACGATGGGTCCATGCTTGAGGCCATCAGGGACGCGACGAACGCGCCGGCGCGACCGAGAGCCGCTCGGGCAGAGTGTCCGCTCTGCGGAAAGACGTTTACGAAGCAATACTTGCCCACGCACGTCGCCAAGGCGCACACGGGCGTGAAACCCGTCGAGTGCAGCTTTCCGAGATGTCGAGAGACGTTCGCGGACGTCAAGTCGATGGAGCGTCACGTCGCACTAGTGCATGACCAGAAATACAAGTGTCGCGTATGCGCCGTTCCGTTTTCCACTCAACAGATGTTGAAGAGGCACGAACAGGCTGTGCACAACTCGACGAAATCGATCCCTTGTCCCGTGGATGGATGTGGAATCATGTTCAAACACGTACAGAGCGTCGCGGAGCACATTCGCCGCGCCCACACGTCTGATAAACCGTACGCGTGCTCCTATCCCGGGTGCACCAGAGCTTTCGCGTCCAAGACAGATCACGACCGTCACCACCGCACTCACTTCGGTGAGCCGGCGGTTTTGAGCGGCCATCGCGGTGGAGTGAACGAGCATCTCGCACAAACGTCTCGAGGTAACAAGCGCGTGCGAACGGACGATGAAGACGTGGCGCCAGAATTGACGAATCCTTTGCAAATGTCGCAGTGGCTCGCGGGGGACGACTAGAACGTGTAATGTGTAACAATTGATGTCTAGTTTTTCAGTCCAAAGTGCCCGTCGTAGACTTCCGCAAACTGGAATTCCGCCGCTATCTTTCTACCCGCAAACCAACGAGCGTGTAGCGCCTGTTGCGCCTTGGTGCACCCCGCTGTGTCACCAAACTTGAGGTAGACAAAGCCTTGGCTATCTTTATCGACAAACGCGTGCGTGACCTCGCCAAACTTCTCGCACTCAGCCTTCACGTCTTCGGCGATGTCCAACCACCACTCGGGATCGGTCTCTTCCTCAGCGTTGAACAAGTTCTTCAATAGCAAGCAGGGGGTGGGAATCGGCGAGCCAGGACCGAGAACGCCTTGGGTGATGGGCTGCGCGGCGAGCGGCAACGCCTCTCCCGGCGCGTCCATCGGTTTGATGGCGTCCACGGTCGTGGGAAGACCGGTCGTAGGATCGATCGCGAAGCCCTTTTCGACCTCCTTATCTTGACCAGCCAGACGTGCCATGAGAGCCGCTCGACCGCGACTGTCCATCTTTAAACCGCCGCCGCCTTCGTCGAGTTCGCCGAGCGACTCCACGGGAGCCGCCATGGTGCTGGCGGCAGCCTGAGCGCCTTGACTCGCGATCGAGACGCGAATGGGAATACCGACCAGTTCCAAGCCGTTCAATTGAGACAGAGCCAACATGGCGTGCGTCGTCTGCTTGAATTGAACGAATGCGCTCGCGAATTTGGTTTCGTCGTCGTCCTGTATCATGGAGATGAAATCCAACTCACCGAACGGTTCGAACACAGCCTTGATGTCGTCTTCTCTCAGTCCGAGGTGTAAACCACCGACTCGAAGCTTGCACGGACCTGAATTACCGACGTAAGGCACGGCTTGACCGTACGCGGCGCCGAGCTTCTTCTTTTCCGCTTGCTCCGCCTCCCACGCGATGTTCTTCTCCGCCTCGCTCGTCTTCACCGCGATCGCCTGCCCGTTGAGCTCTTGACCCGTGAGCTCGAGCGCAGGATGGATAAAACTCTTGTCGGCAAATTCTACGTACGCCATTCCCTTACTCTTCGGCGTGTGTCTGTCGTAAATGATCCGGACGTCCGTCACTTTTCCAACCTTGCTGAAGAATCGGAAGATTCCCCGCTCATCCAACTTCGTGCTCAAATTCGTCACAAACACCGTCCTGGTATCCCGATCGAGTTTTTCCATCTCTCTCCGCTGTCTGTCCGCCTCTCTCTCTTGTCTTCGTCGTTCTCGCTCCTCCTCTCGCTCCGGCGTCGACATTCCCGCGTCCCTCGACCGCGACCGCCTCCGTCGCCGCCGCCGCCCTCCTCGGTCTCGATCCGCGTCCCTCGACCTCGACCTCGATCGCCGCCGATCTCTCCGATCCCTTCGGGACTCTCGCTCGCCTCCGTGTCCGGGCGATCGCTCACCGTACTGATCCTCCTCCTCCTCGCGTTCGCGCGAACCTCCCGGTCGTCGCCGCCGTCGATCGTCCGCTCGTGCGTCCTCATCGCCTCCTCGTCCGCGCGCGCCCTCCTCGCCCCCTCCGCGACTCGGGTTCGCGCTCGGCATGGACTTCTCCAGCAGATCCCACTCCGCCTCGCGCGCGTCCGCGTCCGCCATGGCGTTCGCGCGTCGTCGTCTGTCCGTCGAATGAATGCGCGGTGCCGCCTCTCCCGCGTCTCGCGCGCGAGAGACGAGCGCGGCGCGTCTCGGGGCGATCGATCGATCGATCGATCGAAACGGTCACCGTTCGTTTCCATCGATCGATCGGTCATCGGTAACCGATCGATGTCGATCGGTTCCCCGTTCGTTTCGATCGACCCATCGATCGATGGGTTCCCCGTTCGTTTCGATCGATCGATCGATCGATCGGTTCCCCGTTCGTTTCGATCGATCGATCGATCGACCGCTCATTGGTGGGTCTTGCTTTCGATCGATCGATGGGTCTTCCGTTTCGATCGAACGATCGATCGATCGATCGATCGATGTTGGTCCTCCATTGGTTTCGATCGATGCATCGAACCCACTGAACGGGTCGTTGCGCAGGCGTGCGATGGGCGAGATGCCGACGCCCGCGCACCTCCCACCGCGGCTGCGAGAGGTCCCCGTGTTCGCGCTCGAGGACGGTGATTTCGTCCCGCGTCGGTTTAGGAGCGACGGGGACGATCGGACGGCGTCCGCGGCGTCGAGCAGGTCGTCGGTCGCGCGGGCGCTCTTGGTGCGAAGGATCGAGGACGACGAGGGCGAACCCGCGCACTGGTACGCGCTGGCGTGCGAGACGTTCGACGAGGGTGATCTCGAGACTTGCGCGTTCGCGCTCGACGCGTGCGAGCGCGCGAGCGGAGGGGCGTACGCGCGAGATCCTCGGTTCGAGTTGAGGCGCGCGCACTGCGCGTTGGCGTCAGGAGGGACGGCGAACGAAGAGACTCTCCGAGCCGTAGACGCGACGTTGTCGCGCCTCGCCGAGGCGTCGAAGGGGGAGATTCCGGATGATGTGAAAGCGTTGATCACGCTCGACGTGTGCGAGATCGAGCGCGAGTGGTGTCGACGATCGGGGAGAAAAGTTCGCGAGGCGACGCGTTCGGCACTCGCCGAGGCGACGCCGACGCTCGAAGCGTTATTAGTTCCTCCGAAAGAGTAGGCGCAGTAGATTATGCTTGTCATTAAACATTAATCTAGACTAGTACTAGATTCACTATCCTAGATGTTGGAGGACGGAAACTCCCACGCTTTACGTGGGAGCCCTTTGTCTCGAGCGGAGACGCCCAAAATGAAGAATCGACTGGAGCGAAGAGCTCCTCGCACCGGCGCGGAGCAACCTGCGGGACGGCTGTTCGCTCAGACTTCGATCGATTCTCCACGTTCGTCTCTCCTACTATGATACATTCATCGTCGTCTGGACTCATTTCCATTTTGTTTTCGCACGCACAATCGTTCATCCAATAGTCGAATTCAAAGTCGTGTTTTCGGTGCGCGCTCACGCCCGAGGCGACGACGGCGACGCGGCTATTCCCCGGCCGCACCGTTATCGTCTGTTGGAACTGATAACACGAACTTCCATCGTTTGTGTGCCGATACGCTAAATTGACGTGAAGTGGAGTCTGCCGCGCGCCGTCGGCGCGAATGAATATGAAACTCAAGCCGGAAGACGTCGCAACGGTGGCGAAACCTCCACACAACGCAACGTGTCGACACCGCATCAGGGAGCCGCCCGTGAGGAAAGACTCGTCGTGAATCGCCACGTGAACGTTTTGCGCGACGTTTAATCCAACGATCGCTGTAAATTCGACCGGACGAGCCCGTATCGGTTTCGCCGAGCAGAGACGCAACGTCACGGGCACATCATGGCCTCCTGCGACGGATAAGACTCGAAATGCGTACTCAACGCCGGGATCGAGCATGATCTCGCCTTGACAACTCTCTCGCTCGCGTGCGCCAAAAATACCACCGTTTGGTGTCCATTCCGACGTCCCGATGGGTCGCGACCACACAAGCACAGAAAGATCTGTGTACCAAGTGCCGTTCGGTCGTCCTCGTTTCGTGTGCTGCAACAGGAGAATGTGACACCAACATCCAGCGTCATCTGGTGAACGAACAATGAACGTCGGGGACGGGTTTTCGCGATGTATGGTCATCTCAAGATTCATCGCTTCCCATCCTTTCGGTGCTTTGCAGACGTCGACGGATGAAAAGTACGCCAGAAAATCGTGGTACGACATCCAGAACTCACCGTCGTTTGCGCGCGTTCTCGACAACATATCGCCGAGACGCTTCGTCCACGAATCACTCGTCGACGAAAACTCACCTCGCCACTCCTTCTTGCCCCATGGATTTCGGATTTTCAGGAGTCGCAAATTTTCCGTTTCATGGGTTGTCGCCGAGTCCCGCGTGTACACCTCTGTCAGCTTCGTTTGCACGCCCTTTTTCACGTTGTTCAGTTCCCTGACTTCGAGTATGCTGTAAGCGTGATGACCGACGATCCCCTCAGCGCTGAATGAAGTCGCGCACCCCAGCGGAAAACCAGCTGAAGAGAAACTCATCAACCGCACCCAAAACTCCTCAGAATCAAACGCGGCGTTCTGAAAGCTAATCATCTCCGTCGCGTTCCCCGAGAGATCGTGGAGACCCTCGGCGATGAACCCACCGCTGATGGCGGCGTAGCTACCATGGGCCTTGGCGTATGCCTTCTCGACTATTGAGACCCAGGTTTGATTATTGGCCGCTCGAGAGAATGCCGGTGAATACTCGTCGTCCTTTTTTGGTTTCACGGGGAGCGCGTCGTCGACGACGATGGCGCGCCATCGACCTCCAAGGAACAATCTAATGAAATATGATCCAAAATTTTCCATGACGGATGCAAATCGCAAAGAAAATCCCACGACAGACTCGAGTAAATCGTCTCTCTCCGCGATGACTGCGAGCGCAGACAGAAACCAACAGTCTCCAACACTCCCTTGCCTGATATCAGCCGAGCTCGTCCGTCTCGCAAACTTGAACCTCGGAGGTGCGAATCGCTTCCACTTCAATGATTTCGCCGCATCGGTGTGCACGAGAGTCTCTTCGCGCGCCCAGGTGAAGAAATCGCACCGACTTTTTTCAGACGCAGGCTTGGCGCACCCGTAAAAGAAACGTCCCTGATTCGCGCCGTCTTTCGACACTTGTTTCACCTTCGCCTTGACGCCACACCGACACGTCGGGACGCTGTCGATCGTCCCATTCGCTCCCTCTCGACCGTCCACGCTGCTCGGCCCGGCGGGAAACGCGTCGTCTCGCCACGGCGCGTCTCGCTCGACGAGTTCCGCAAAGCGTAAAAACGCGTTCGCCGTGAACGCCTCCGCCTCCTCGCTGAGTGGTATCGATCGATAAAATCCCTCCGAATCCTCCAAAAACCACGTCTCTCGCGCTCGCATCGCTCGAGCGCGCGCGTCGGCGAACGCGTTCGCCTCTTCCTCCGTCGTCCTTTGCCGCCGCGACTTGGGCTCAAACACGCGTGCCGACGCGCCGCTCGTCGACGCCTCGGCTCCTCGCCTCTCCACCGCCTCCCCGATCGCGAAGTGGGCGTCCAGCGCGCGAGGAAGATCGAAACCGACCGCTCGAAGCCGTCGTCGCGCCAGCGCCTCGTCGCATCCCGTCATCGACACGAACGTCTCGACGGCTGAGGCGTCCGCCTCGTCATCGTGCGCGTCGGCGCCTCGCGCGCGCTTCTTCGCCCCCATCCCGCGCGTCCTCGCGCGCGTCGGTGAGACGGTGAAGCACACCGCCTCCTCGCGCGCGCGCCGCCGCGATTCGCGCGCGCGAGCGACGCCGAGACGCGCGCGCGCCGAGCACTGACGGCGTCGTCACTTTTCACCGACAGCGAAATCCCGTCGTCGCCCTCCACGCGCGACGAACGGACGAGAGGCGCGCCATGACGTCGACCGGGACGCCATCGCGCGTCATCGCGCGCGCGCTCGTCTCACGACGCGCGCGCGGTGGACGCGCGTCGTCGTCCTCGACGTCGACGCGCCGACGGAAAATTCTCCCGGCGCCGCTTCGCGCCGTCGTCCCGGACGACGCGCGCGCGCTCGACGCGCCGTCGACGCACGCGAGGCACGCGAGCGATCTCACGAGCGGATTCGTCGAGTTTTTCCGCCAGGCGTCGCCGTACATCGCCCTGCACAGAGGGTCGACGTTCGTCGTGCTCATTCCGGGGGACGTCTCGGCGTCGCCCGAGCGCATGGAGTCGATCGTGCGAGACGTGTCGCTGTTGCACGATCTCGGGGTGAGGATCGTCTTGGTCGTCGGGGCGAGCGATCAGGTGAGCGAACTGACGCGAATGCGAGGAGGAGACGTGGCGTTCTTGAATGATTATCGAGTGACGGATGAGGCGGCGATGGAGGCGGCGATGGAGGCGAACGGGAAAAACCAAGTGTACGTGCAGGCGCTGTTGAGTCGAGCGCCGACGATATCCATCACGAGGAGACACGGGGGCGGTGACGAGGACGGGGAGAGCGATCGCAGAATGGGGACGAACGGCGGGAATGTGGTGGCGACGAGCGGGAATTATATATTCGCCAAGAGGATGGGGACGGTGAACGGAACAGATTATCAAAGGACCGGAGTGGTGAGTCGAGTAGACGCGAGAGGCATAAAGAGACAATTGTCGCAGGGTGACATCGTCCTGCTGAGCTCGCTCGGTTTTAACGCCGCGGGAGAGGTGTTGAATTGTCAATCGTTCGACGTTGCGTTGGCGACTGCCATCGACCTGAAAGCGGACAAGCTCATCGTCATGACGGATCCCTCTCGGATGCCTTACGAAGGGAACGAGGACAACGAGCGAGTGCCGAGGTACTTGCCTCTGCGATCGGCGGAGGCGTATTTAGCGAAGACGTACGCGGCGAAGGGGGCAAAGACGACGAAAGGGCGCACAAGCGGCATCGACGGCAACTGGAGATGGTTACAGATGGATTACTCCATCGATGGATCGGCGACGAATGCAGATGAAGAACAGAGCGCGCCGTCCACGTTCATGAACGATGAGCGCGAGCACTTGTTCGATCGCATGCGAGGAGGGAGCGATAACCTCTCCCGATTTGAAGAGCTCATGGAGCGAGGTTTGACGTGGCGCGTGCCCCAGTGCCCTCAAGAGCTCTGCCTCGCGACGTTCGCGTGTAAAGCGGGAGTGCGTCGCGCGCACCTCGTGGATCCGACCGTATCGGGATCTCTCCTCGTGGAGCTGTACACGCGAGACGGTATCGGATGCATGGTGGCGAGAGATCGCTACGAGGGCGTGCGAGTCGCCACGATGGCAGACTTCCAGTCCATCAAGCGGATCCTCGAGCCCCTCGTCGAGAGCGGCGCCGTGATCTCGCGTTCGGACGAGGAATTGATTGACGAGGTGTGTCACGGATACTTTCACGTCACCGAGCGAGACGGAAAGGTGATCGCGTGCTGTGCGCTCAAACCGTGCGGTTCGGACGACGGCTCGCACGAAATCGCCGCTTTCGCCGTCTCTCCCGAGTACCGGCGCGGGGGCCGAGGGGACGCGCTCCTCGAATACGCCGAGAATTACGCCGCTGACGTCCTCGAAACGTCGCGTTTGTATCTTTTGACCACGCGCACCGCCGATTGGTTCGTGCAAAGAGGTTTTAAGAACAAAGGACTGGCTGAAAATAATCCAGAGTTGCCCGACGGGAAAACGGTGCAACTCGGGCGGGGAAGCGTTCTCTTCGTGAAGAATCTTCGTTGACTAGCTTGAATACCTATTTCACACTATTTTTATCATCACCGTTCCCACGCTACATGACCGCGCGCGGGATCAAAACGTCAGCCAATCCGCGACACTTCTCCACCACGAGATTCGCGTTCAGTCTATCGTTTGACTCGGCGCGCCGTTTGGCCTCCTCAGGCGTGCGTCCCACGCTCACGTGACGAGCCTCTATCCGTCGCATCGCCTCGTCCACGTCCGTATCGACGAACCACGTCTCGTCGTACACGCCCTCCTCCACGAGATCGACCCACGGTCGCTCGGGAAGTAATAAATAATTGCCCTCGATCAGAACGATTCGATGCGAACGCTCCACGCGACAGCCGCCCTCCACGGGATCGTGAATCGCGTGATCGAACGTCGGAACGTCACCGCACCCGCGAGCCCTGAGTTCCCTCACACATCGAACGAACGCGTCCGCGTCGAACGTGAACGGGGCACCGCGTCGCGCCCTGGCGTGCTCGGCGTCGCTCCGCGCGTCGAGGACGGCGAGCGGAAAGTGAAATCCATCCATGGGAACGACGACGCACGCGTCTCCGTCGTTCGACGCGGCGTTCACACCGGCGCACACGTCGGTGGCAAAGGTTGATTTCCCACCTCCCGGAGGTCCCGCGATGGCGACGAAGCGCTGGGCGTCGGGATCGGCGGCGATGGAGGCGAGCAGAGCGTCGACTCGAGCGCGGACGATGTCGTCGTGCGCTGGGGCGCTCGACACCGACGATGCGCGCGCGCGCGTCGCTCGAGAGCGACGTTCGCTGGCGCCAGAGATCGATCGCGGTCGAGGCGCGGCGACGCGCGCGCGCGCGGTGGACATCGCGCGCGTCGAGGAGTGCGCCAAGTGAGTTTTGGGGACAACGAGAAACTGAAAGATGACAATGAATCAAGGAAGTGGATGGTGGGGCTTTAAATCTTCGCCGCCGCCGCTTCGTGGGCAGCCTTGGCGGTGGCGTACGCGCTCTGCACATCGATATCAGCGTTGAGCTTATAGACATCGTTGAAAGAATGAGGGTTCTGCGCGAGCCTGGTTTTGAAAACCTTTCCTCCGCACGTCGTCGTCGTGGACGTCATGACAAGCTTGGTGTGGTCGCCGCCCTGGGTAGACGCGGGTATGAACACGTTCGTGAAGACGGTTCCGTCGGGAAGAATCAATCCGTCTTCGGATTCGTCCACGACGTTGTAGACGATGCAGTTGTGAGCGCGAATGTTCTTGGCGGTGACGTTGACGAGGAGAGAGTTGGAGATGTCCGCCGCTTGCGTGCGAACGTGCGACATGACGGAAGATGCGACGTGACCGGACTCCACCTTTGAAGCTAAGACGACAGAGGATTCGTCCATTCTGACCGTATCGCCGAGGGTGGAGTCGACTTGACGCACTCCTTCCGGAATACCGAGATAGAGACGAAGAGACTTGGATTCCTCGCCGTCGCCGAGGGCGAGAAGGTTGTTCTTCATGTATAACGCCAGGAGACCGTAGTCCCACCAGTAAGAGCCCGAACCAACGTTGATCGCACCGAACATACCCTTATCGGGATGAGCGTCCAAGAGCTTGGTTCGGAACGCTTGCATTCGACCGTGGTGAGCGGTCGCCTTGTCGGCAGTTTCGCCCTTCGACGTCATCACCTTGACGTACGAGTCGCACTTCATCGTGAGAGGCATCCAGAAATGGGGATCACTATCCATTTTCGCTTCTTTCCCGGCAATCTCCGCGTCGAATTCGTTCAACAAGCCCATGAGCATGGGAGCGGAGAGAGAAAAGGAACCGAGCGACGGTCCGACGCTGGACACGACGCCAAAGGAGGACAACAGCTCGCTCGCGGTTTCGAAGCTCACCTTTTCGACTTGAGTCGCTTCGTTGGTGTCATTGACGGCGATCAAACCGTACTTCTCCAATCCACGCGCGCGCCACTGCTCCGCCGTGGGCATCGGACCCATCTCCGCGAGGATGTCCGCGTGATGATCACCGCTCGGTAAATGTCCCGCAGCCGGCACGAAAATCTGATCGCCCCAGAACACGCTGCATCTACCAGCCCGTTCGGCGGCATATCTACCCGTTTGTCGAATCACCGCCTCGAGAATGGTGAGGTTTTCCGGCGCCCCATTCACTTGAACGAGGCTCGGAAGCTTAACGCCCGGCTTGTTGTTGTTCTCAGACCCCGGCAAAGGGGCCAGTCGCGTGCCTTTACCCGCGGTGTGATACATACCGATGCTTCCGCCGTTGGCCAAGATTTCGTCCAAGTCTTTACCGCCGTTTGCCTTGGCCTTGGTGCGCGCCTTGACGTAGGCGTACAACGTGCCCAATCCGTTCCCGGCTCCATCCGCCGCCCAGTCTTCGTGCACCGCGACGATCGTCGCTCCGGTCTTCGCAGCCTGTCCACAGGTCGCCTCTAATCTCGTCTGCCAGTACGCTTCCTGCGCCGCGTTGGACGTACAGACGATGACGGCGTCGTATCCACACGACCCATCCATCTCACCGATGGCTGCGCGCATCGCCTCGTGCCGCGCGGCGTCTCCCTTCTCGTTCGCCATGGCTAGGGACCACGCAGACAAAGATCACGCGCGCGCGATACAAAACGCGTCGCGTCGTCCTGTGTCGACGACGTCGCGCGGACGGTGGGACTCAAAAGTTTCCGGGTTCCGCAGCAGCATCGGACCCTTCCGAGACGCCCGCCGCCTTGTGGCCTCTCTCGATCGCAGCTGAAGGCGTCACTGTTTGCCCATACGCAACCTCCCCCAAAAGTTGATTTTTTGACAAAAACGACAAGGCGAACTAAACCCGTAATTGAAAAAATTTGCAACATCTTAAACCCTAAAGAACATAAATTTTAGCCTTGTGACTTTGCGTAGACTTTAAGCGCAGGAATCAATCAGATGCCTTCTTCAAGAAGGAG